>Ga0315273_10009323_pt1 | contig 12434 bp, 11 predicted proteins | sample YL17G02_0_MG_FD_205753 | JGI IMG/M metagenome (GOLD analysis project Ga0315273, IMG submission 205753) | Sediment microbial communities from Yellowstone Lake, YNP, Wyoming, USA - YL17G02_0 | ecosystem: Environmental > Aquatic > Freshwater > Lake > Sediment | place: USA: Wyoming | collected... | reverse complement strand
ATGGCTTGAGGAGCAAGGAATGCTGTAAACTTTATTTTAGTGACAATGATGGGTTTGAGTTGATCTTATGAAATTAAGATATAAAATATTCATGAGAACTTACGCTTCTTATATTATATTTACGTATCTTTGTAATATATTTTATACGTGAGATGGACGCAAAATTAACCTTAAACATCGACAAAGATGTTGCCCGTAAAGCTAAAGTTTATGCCAGAGGTGAAGGGAGAAGCTTATCGGACCTGGTTGAAAATTACCTGAAGCTTCTTACAAATAATTCATCTGTTGAAGATTCAGAATATTCACCGAGAGTTAAATCATTGCTTGGATCAGTCTCCCTGCCTGATGACTTTGACTATAAAAAAGAAATAGCTGATTCTCTGTCAAAAAAATATCTCTGAAATGAATAACATTTTCATTGATACAGATGTTATTATTGATTTCCTTATTGACAGAAAACTTTATTCCAGAGAAGCTGCGATAATATTTACACTCATCGATCAGAAAAAGCTCAAAGGGTATACTTCATCATTGACCTTCAGTAATTTATATTATATTCTCCGTAAAATTGAATCACACGCAAGGGTAATCTCAAAACTTGACAGTTTATCTGAGCTTCTTGCAGTTCTTAAGGTTGACAGTCAGATAATCAGAAATGCAATTGATTCGGGATTCCCGGATTTTGAAGATAGCATTCAATACTTTTGTGCCAGGGATAATAAAAAAATTGAAGTCATAATTACAAGAAATACAAAAGACTTTAAAAACTCCGATCTTCCGGTTATGACTCCCGGGGACTTTTTAAAAACAGCCAGAGGCTAAATAGAGTAGGGCCTGATCGCGACCAGACCCTGCCGTTGTGATCCCGGGGCGACTCGAACGCCCAACCAACAGAACCGGAATCTGTCATTCTATCCATTGAACTACGGGACCGGATCAATACCGCAAAAGTATAACCAAAAGCGGGTTTTTACAACTAATTGACGAGATTTAAAATGAAATCCTTTAAACACGGAGTGACACAGAGTTTACACGGAGTCACACGGAGCCGGCACCTAGTAAATTACTGTAACAAATTAAATTCTGCTCATTCTTAAACTGTGTTATGACGTGGTTAAGACAGAATAATGAATGATATTTGCCAAAGATTTTCTATTTTTGCCGACTTATAATGAAGAAGTACTTAAAGTGCACTAGAGTTTGGAGTACTTAATGTTTAAAACAAATGGATTACAATTTCCACGAGATTGAAATGAAGTGGCAGAAGTACTGGGAGGATAACAAAACTTTCAGAACTCCTGAAGATCTGACAAATCCAAAAAAGTGCTATATCCTCGACATGTTCCCCTACCCGTCAGGAGCAGGGCTGCATGTGGGTCATCCTGAGGGATATACAGCAACAGATATCTTCAGCAGGTACAAGAGGATGAAAGGATTCAACGTCCTCCACCCAATGGGCTGGGATGCATTCGGACTTCCTGCAGAACAGTATGCAATTCAAACCGGTACACATCCATCTGTCACAACAAAGAATAACTGCGATACTTTCAGAAGACAGATTAAGGAACTCGGACTCAGTTATGACTGGGAAAAAGAGATTAATACTACCGATCCCGGATATTTTAAATGGACACAATGGATCTTCATCCGTCTGTATAATACCTGGTTTGATGATAAGCTGCAGAAAGGAAGACCAATCTCAGAATTAAGAATTCCAACAGAAATAAATGAGAAGGAAACAGTAAAATATATTAATTCGAAGAGATTAGCCTATTATGACAATGCTCAGGTCTGGTGGTGTCCAAGTTGCCGGACAGTATGTGCAAATGAAGAGGTCCTGAACGACGGCTCCCATGAGAAATGCGGTAACAGGGTCGAGAAGAAAAATCTTAAACAGTGGATGCTCCGGATTCCTCTTTATGCTGAAAGGCTGCTAACAGGCATTGACAAACTCGACTGGCCGGAAGGTATCAAAGATATGCAGCGCAACTGGATCGGTCGCTCAACCGGTGCCGAAGTTGATTTTAAAATTGATGAACTCGATGAAAAGCTTAAAGTCTTTACAACAAGGCCCGACACGCTTTTTGGTGCAACTTATATGGTAATTGCACCGGAACATCATCTTACTGATACAATTACAACAAACGAACACAAGAATTCTGTCAATGATTATATTAAGGCAACTTCACTTAAATCGGATCTCGACAGGACTGACCTGGCTAAAGATAAAACAGGAGTATTCACAGGAAGGTATGCCATTAATCCTGTAAATAAGAAGCAGATCCCAATCTGGGTAGCTGATTATGTATTAACCGGTTATGGAACAGGAGCAATAATGGCTGTTCCTGCTCATGACACAAGAGATTTCGAATTTGCTCAAAAATTCAGCCTCCCCATAGTCTGTATACAGGATCCCGATGTTACCGATCCTGAGCAGAAAAAAAGAATTATTGCTGGGAACGAATGCTGGACCGAAGACGGGAAATACATTAACTCATCTGATAAAAAAACAGGGATTGACATTAACGGATTAAATAAAGAAGCCGGAATTGGCAGGATAACCGGTTGGCTTGAATCTAATGACCTGGGCACATTAAAAGTCAACTATAAAATCCGCGACTGGCTTTTCAGCAGGCAGAGATACTGGGGCGAACCTTTCCCGGTAATTCACTGGGAAGACGGAGAAGTTACCATAATGGCCGATAATGAGCTTCCTCTTGAACTGCCTGAGCTTGAAAATTACCTTCCGTCTGAATCCGGAGAATCACCTCTTTCCAATTCAGAAGAATGGTTGAATATAACTGATAAAAATGGCCGTAAGGGCAGAAGGGAAACCAATACGATGCCTCAGTGGGCTGGATCGTGCTGGTATTACCTGCGTTTCATTGATCCTAAAAATGATAAACTGATTTTTGATAAAGCAAAGGAAAAATACTGGATGCCGGTCGATCTTTATATCGGTGGAGCAGAACATGCTGTTCTACATCTTTTATACAGCAGGTTCTGGCATAAGGTACTCTTCGATATCGGAATAGTATCAACTGATGAGCCTTATCAGAGATTATTTAACCAGGGAATGATCCTTGCTTTCGCGTATGAAACAGAATCAGGTTCTAAAGTCTCCGGGGATCTTGTTGAGGAACGTGATGGAAAATACTTTCATAAAGAGACTGGTGACGAACTGAAGCAGATCGTTGCCAAGATGTCAAAGTCACTGAAAAATGTTGTTAATCCGGATGATGTAACATCAAAATACGGGGCTGACTCCCTGAGGCTTTATGAGATGTTTATGGGTCCCCTTGACGTTACAAAACCCTGGGATGAAAAAGGGGTCAAAGGTGTTTTCGGATTCCTTGGCAGAGCATTCAGATTTCTGTCAAACGCGGAAAATATTTTAACAGGAGAAGAAGATTCAGAGATCCTCAAAGGACTTCACCAGACTATAAAAAAAGTTGAATGGGACATCGAGAATCTCCATTTCAATACTGCTGTTTCTGCAATGATGATCTTTCTCAATCTTGCTACAAAGAAGGGAAAAATCACAACAAATACAGCCTGCACATTTACAAAGATACTATCGCCTTTTGCACCACACATGGCTGAAGAGTTGTGGCAGCTTCTTGGCAATAAAAAGTCTCTTGCATATGAACCATGGCCAGGTTTTAATGAGGAGTATCTGAAAGAGGACAGTTTTAATTATCCGGTATCCTTTAACGGTAAAATGAGGTTTAATATTGAACTTCCTGTCAGCTTAGACAAAGAAGAGATCATTAAAATTGTTCTGGCTGATGAAAGAGCAAAGAGGTGGATCGGAAATTCTAAACCTTTGAACATCATAGTAGTTCCTAACCGTATTGTTAACATTGTAATTTAATCCTTACCTGCCGGAATTGATGTTTATTAAAGGAAAAATCATAATTGTATTTACACTTGTTTTACTTTTTGTCTCCTGTGACAATTCAAGGGATACAATAACTACACCGGTTAAAGTTGCTGCAGATACAACTGCAAGTCAGCAAATTAGTAACCCCGTTTTTATGTATGGGATCCCATCCGATTCATTCGACCTGGTCACCGGTCATATTAAACGAAACGGTTTACTTTCAGAAATTCTCCTCAGGCATGGGATAAGCATGCAGGAGATTGATCAGACACTAAAAAATTCCAGATCTGTTTTCGATGTCAGGAAAATCAGGTCGGGGAATAATTATATTCTTTTCTGCGACAGAGACAGCATAGCAAGGGCCCGGTACCTGGTTTACGAACATGACCCCACAACCTGTTATGTGTTCAGCTTTAATGATTCACTAAATATTACTCCTTTCAGAAAAGAGATTAAAAGTGAAATCAAATATTCTTCCGGGACTATTGAAACGTCACTCTGGGATACAATGATTAACGGGGGTCTTCATCCCTCTTTAGCCATTGGGCTGTCTGATATTTTTGCCTGGACTGTCGATTTCTTCGGATTGCAGAGAGGAGACAATTTTAAAGTAATCTATGAAGAGCTTTTCATAGATGGCAAATCGTTAGGTGCTGACAAGATTTACGCAGCTCAGTTTAACAGGACAGGTTCTTCAATTACGGCTATTCCATTCATTCAGGATGGGAAAGAATCTTTCTTTGACATTGATGGCAACAGTCTCAGGAAAGCTTTTCTGAAAGCCCCTTTGCAGTTTTCGAGGATCAGCTCGCACTTTTCCTCAGCCAGAATGCATCCTATTCTCAGAATCGTGCGTCCGCATTATGGAGTTGATTATGCGGCTCCTATAGGAACTCCTGTTCATGCAATAGGAGATGGTAAAGTTATTTCATCTACAACTGAAAACGGATCAGGGAAGATGGTCAAAATCCAGCACAACAGCGTTTATGCAACGGCATACTTGCATCTGAGCCGGTTTGGGGAAGGGGTATTTCCGGGTGCTTATGTTAAACAGGGTGATATTATAGGATATGTCGGAAGCAGTGGTCTTTCCACAGGACCCCATCTCGATTTCAGGTTTTTTCAGAACGGATCGCCTGTTGATCCGTTAAAAGTTGATGCACCTCCTGTTGAGCCGGTTTCAGAGGAGAACAGAATAAAGTTTGAAAAAATAAAAACTGTTGTATTAAGCCTCCTCGGGACCTTTAATTAAAAAATCAGGCAGCTTAACCACAAGATCCTCTATAATCTTTGGATAATGAAGGTATTCAAGGAGATGAACTTTTTCAGCGAGTGATACGTGTGTTTCAGATGGATCAACTTTGCATCGTGTCTGAAAAATTATATCTCCCCTATCATACAACTTGTTAACATAATGAATTGTAATTCCTGATTCTTTATCATGACTGGCAATCACAGCCTTATGAACTGCTTCTCCATACATCCCTTTTCCACCATATGCCGGCAATAGTGCGGGGTGAATATTAATTATTCGTCCGGCATATTGTTCAATTATACTTTCAGGTACAAGCCATAAAAAACCTGCCAGAACAATAAAATCTATTTTATACAACAGAAGGTAACGCAATACTTTCCCTGTGACATAAAATTCTTTATGTTCGAAAAAAACAGTTCGTATATTATGTGCTTCAGCCCTTTTAAGAACCGGAGCCTGACGCTTATTTGACAAAACCAGACTTACTTTGGCAGTATTTTTGTTCGAAAAGTATTTAATTATGTTTTCGGCATTGGTGCCGGAGCCGGAGGCTAAAATTGCTATATTCCTCATATTTAGATAATTAACATATTTGTCAACAATTATTAATAATGCCTTAAAGTAAGATTATTTTTCTAATTATCAACACATTAAACTGTAGCATAAATAAATAAACATCAAAACTCTTGAAAAATATGGTACAAATATATTTCTTTGCATGGTTCAAGAATTAATATTAATTAAAATTTATTATTATGTCGGACATTGCCACAAGAGTAAAGGAAATCATAGTTGATAAACTTGGAGTAGACGAATCAGAAGTAACTCCTGAAGCCAGTTTCACAAATGATCTAGGTGCGGACTCACTTGATACTGTTGAGTTAATCATGGAGTTCGAGAAAGAATTCAATATCGGAATTCCCGACGATCAGGCAGAAACCATCGGCACGGTTGGTGATGCTATCAAGTACATTGAGGAGAATGCAAAATAATTTGCATCTTTAATAATCCATTTATGAGAAGAGTTGTAGTAACGGGACTAGGAGCCTTGACTCCTTTAGGTAATAATTTGCATGAATATTGGGAAGGATTAAAAAACGGCGTCAGCGGATCAGTAATGATTACACGTTTTGATACCGAAAAGTTCAAAACTAAATTTGCATGTGAATTAAAGAACTACGACTCTGCAAACTATTTTGACAGAAAAGAAGCCAACAAGCTTGATCTGTACTCTCAGTTCGCACTCATTGCCACTGAGGAAGCGCTGGTTGATTCAGGGTTAAACCTGGATACAGTTGACAAAGACAGAGTTGGTGTAATATGGGCCTCAGGTATCGGGGGAATTGAGACCTTTTTTCAGGCTATTAAGGGCTATGTCCTTGGGGATGGGACACCACGGTTCAGTCCTTTCTTCATCCCAAAAATGATCATAGACATTGCAGCCGGAGCAATTTCGATAAAATATGGTTTCAGAGGACCAAACTTTGCAACTGTATCAGCATGTGCTTCTTCCACTAACTCAATAATTGATGCTGTCAATTATATACGTTGGGGAAAAGCAGATATATTCGTTACCGGTGGATCGGAAGCCACTGTAAACGAACCGGGAATTGGCGGATTTAATGCGCTGCAGGCACTCTCCACTAATAATAATGAATTTAAATCCGCATCCAGGCCTTTTGATAAGACCCGTGACGGATTTGTTCTTGGGGAAGGTGCCGGATCGCTGATTGTTGAAGAGTATGAACATGCAAAAGCCAGAGGCGCAAAGATCTATGCCGAATTAGTTGGCACAGGACTTACAGCCGATGCTTTTCACATGACTGCTCCTCATCCGGAGGGTCTTGGTGCACGTAATGTAATGAAGCTGGCTGTTAGTGACGCAAACATAACTGTTGAAGATGTCGATTATATTAACGTACACGGAACAGCTACACCCCTCGGAGATATATCTGAAACAAAAGCTATTGTAAGTGTTTTTGGGGAACATGCGTACAAACTTAATATCAGTTCAACAAAATCCATGACAGGTCATCTTCTGGGTGCTGCGGGCGCAATTGAAGCAATTGCTGCAATCATGGCTGTTGTCCATGATATCATTCCACCAACAATAAATTTCAAGGTTCCTGATCCTGACATTGATCAAAACCTGAACCTGACACTCAACAAAGCGCAACACAGGAAAGTTAATTTTGCCATCAGCAATACTTTTGGATTTGGTGGTCATAATGCTTCCATAGTTATAAAAAAAGCTGAAGTTTAGTGTCGCTATTCCGTAAAAGAATAAATGGTACATATTTGCCGGATAAACGGGAATTCGGTTCCCGTTTAAAAAAGATTCTGGGATTCAGTCCCGGAAACCTGATGCTGTATGAAATAGCATTCATCCATCGTTCAGCTACTTTTACTCTTCCCAATGGCAAAAAAGTGAATAATGAAAGACTTGAGTATCTGGGAGATGCCGTACTGGATGCAATTCTTTCAGATTATCTTTTCGAAAAATTCCCTGATGCTAATGAAGGTTTCCTTACAAAAATACGTTCTCGTATTGTAAACCGTGACGTACTGAATCAGCTCGCTGTGTCTATGGGGATTAATAAAATACTTATCAGTAAAATAAGTTCGGTCCATCTTACGAAAAACCTTTATGGAGACGCATTTGAAGCACTTATCGGATCAGTTTTTCTGGATAAAGGATTTAAAAAGACAAAGAATCTTTTCATAAAAAATGTACTCAATAAATACCTCGATCTGAATGTGATAGTTAATACCGATTCAGATTATAAAAGTCTTGTTTTTGAATGGGTTCAAAAGCATAAATCAAATCTGATCTTCACATATAATGAAGAATATGATTTCAATCTGAAAAAGTCTGTCTTCTCAACAACTCTTATAATCGACAGGCAGGAATTCGGGGAAGGTCACGGTTCATCGAAAAAGGAGGCTGAACAGGAAGCCGCCTGTCAGGCCTGGAAAAGACTAAAAGAAAATTTCAGCAGTTAAGGATTTGTATCTCTTTTTTTTTCTAACTTTATCAGTCTCAGTAAAGAAAAATGAAGAGTACTCAAAAAGTCATACGGGTAAAACTCAATATTGACCGACATAATGACTATATCCTGCTTGGATTGGTTTCTTCCGAACCTGATTATAAACTTTCCCTTTCATTAAACAATAAATTCAAGATTTCTCTTAAGAATATATCACCTGTCATACTCTCAGGGGATAATAACTCTGAACCTGCATTCAGCAGATTTTCAAATAATGATAGCGTTGAGGATCTGATATTTAACCTGGTTTCAAACCGGTCCGGAAAAAACTTTCTTCTTAATAAACTCCGAAACATTGATTTCCTTTTTCAGATACACTCAGAGAACGAAATCAACATCAACAACATAACTTCAATCCTGAGGGAAATTGACATAATTACCGCAGTTTTCAATATCGACATTAATACATTAAAAGATAAAAATTTACAATACCTAACCCAATAGAGTATGGAAAATTTATATTATAATCTGTCAGAAGAGGAGTTTTCAAAAGGAAGAAAAATCCTTTTATGGGGTTTTGTTGCATTTTTTTTTATAGCCGGAGTATATGTTTTGTTTGTAAGTCTCATTTTGGCCCAAAAAAGCATATCTCCTATCCTTTCAGCAGCTCCTTTTGGAATTAGTCTGGTTGTTGCTGTTATTGCCGGTTTTGCAACTTTTAAAGGAACAGATCTCTTCTTTTCAGTTGATAAAGATAAAATAGAGTACAAGTTTGGTATTATCAAGCCTGTGACTCACTCATTTAATTGGATTGATATTAAAGAACTTGAAATGCCTCATAAACAAAAAAAAGTCAAGCTGATTTTTAAAGACGGTTCTTCATTTGTTATAAATCTTACCTGGATACAGAGAAAAAAATCGAGCCATATCAGAAGACATGTTTTCCATGTCGCAAGAGAAAAGGATCTTAATGTTACGAAGGTTGTAACGCTTGCAAAAAAAGGGTAAAAAAGAAGTGGGCCGCTAAGAAAGCGGCCCACAGTTTTGATAACCCTAAAACTAACCTAACCTATGAAAAAAACCTCTATATCTTCTGATTCAAATATCGTGCCAAATCCTGTACAAATATAACTACAGTTATCGGAATTAAAAAATCTATTTCTCTAAATTGCCGAATATTAACAATACTTTAAAGATATGTTAAATTTTTTAAAGTGTTAAAAGTGCCTAGAGTATTGCCCCCCTTCCCCCTCTTCACTTCGTTCAGGGCAGGCTCTAAAGGGGGGGTAAATTTTAATCCAGCTTCAATACTGCCAGGAAAGCTTGTTGAGGAACTTCGACATTTCCTACCTGTCTCATTCGTTTTTTCCCTTTTTTCTGTTTCTCCAGAAGTTTTCTTTTCCTGGTAATATCACCTCCGTAGCATTTTGCAGTTACATCTTTTCTGACTGCTTTTACTGTTTCACGGGAAATAATTTTTGCTCCGATAGCTGCCTGTATCGCAATGTCAAACTGTTGACGTGGAATCAACTCTTTAAGTTTAACACACATCTTACGGCCAAATTCGTACGCATGTCCCCTGTAAATAAGAGTGGAAAGGGCATCCACCATTTCACCGTTCAGAAGAATATCAAGTCGTACAAGATCAGCTTTTTGATAGTTTGTGTAATAATAGTCGAAAGAGGCATATCCTTTAGATATACTCTTTAGTTTATCATAGAAATCAAAGACAATTTCTGCAAGAGGCATCTCAAAAGTCAGTTCAACCCTGTCACGGGTAAGATAAACCTGGTTTTTGATAACTCCTCTTTTATCGATACAAAGATTCATAATGGAACCAACATATTCAGATAATGTAATGACCTGTGCGATAATATATGGTTCCTCAATGCGATCCAGATGATTGACCGGAGGTAATCCCGATGGATTATGAACATCAATTTCTTCTCCCTTTGTTGTAAAAGCTTTAAAAGAAACGTTTGGTACAGTTGTTATAACATCCATATCAAATTCCCTGTCAAGACGTTCCTGTATAATTTCCATGTGTAGCAATCCCAGGAACCCACACCTGAATCCAAATCCCAGGGCAGCCGACGACTCAGGTATAAACGACAGTGAAGCATCATTTAACTGCAACTTCTCGATCGAAGTTCTCAGATCTTCATAGTCATCAGCATCAACCGGGTAAATTCCGGCAAACACCATAGGTTTGACATCCTCAAATCCGGAAATTGCTTTATCACAAGGATTTTTAACATGGGTAATAGTATCTCCGACTTTCACTTCGGCAGATATTTTTACTCCTGTAATAATATAGCCGACATCCCCTACTCCCATAAAATCTCGTGGATCCTGCTTGAGTTTTAAAACCCCTATCTCTTCTGCATTATATTCATGATCGGTATTTACAAATTTGACTTTGTCACCCTTACGGATTGTCCCGTTCACAATTTTAATATAGGCTATAATGCCTCTGAATGAGTTAAAGATCGAATCAAAAATCAGAGCCTGTAAAGGAGCATCCGGACTGCCAGCCGGAGGGGGAATTCTGGTAACAATCTCGCGAAGTATCTCTTCAACGCCCATGCCGGTTTTGGCACTTGCCTCGATAATATCTTCCCGCTTACATCCGACAAGATCCACAATCTGATCTTTAACTTCCTCAGGCATTGCACTTGCCATATCCATTTTGTTGAGTACAGGAATAATTTCAAGGTTGTGATCGATAGCCATATAGAGGTTCGAAATTGTCTGGGCCTGTATACCCTGAGTTGCATCGATAACAAGCAGAGCACCTTCGCAGGCAGCAATTGAACGGGATACTTCATATGAAAAATCAACATGTCCCGGAGTATCAATCAGATTAAGTATATATTTTTTACTATCATGGAAATATTCCATCTGAATTGCATGACTCTTGATTGTGATTCCTCTCTCTCTTTCAAGGTCCATATCGTCGAGCACCTGTGCCTGATATTCCCGTTCTGTGATCGTATTTGTCTTCTCAAGTAACCGGTCAGCCAGAGTACTTTTACCGTGATCAATATGAGCGATTATACAGAAATTCCGGATATTGTTCATCGAATTAGATTGCGTTTAATCAGGTGCAAATATATAAAAATATACAATTAAGTAAGGGGCATAAATTATTAGAGACGCCCAAATTGGGCGTCTCTACATTGAATTTATTTCAAAATAATCCTACATCATACCTGGCATCCCGCCGCCACCCATTCCCTGGGGAGGACCTGCCGGGTGATCTTCTTTTTCCTCAACGACTACAGCTTCTGTAGTAAGGAACATCCCAGCAACCGAAGCAGCATTTTCGAGTGCAACGCGGACAACTTTAACAGGATCTATAACGCCTGATGCATAAAGCTTTTCATAATTATCAGTTTGTGCGTTGTATCCATAATCTGCTTTCCCTGCTTTTACATTCTGGGCCACAACAGCACCCTCTTTGCCTGAATTGATAGCAATCTGACGCAATGGTTCTTCAATTGCACGTTTGACAATTTCAATACCTGTTGTCTGATCATCATTTTCACCTTTGAGTCCTGCAAGTGCGCTTATTGCGCGTATATATGCTACACCACCACCGGGAACAATACCTTCTTCAATTGCTGCACGTGTTGCATGAAGTGAATCATCAACGCGGTCTTTCTTCGCTTTCATTTCAACTTCAGAAGCAGCTCCGATATAGAGAACAGCAACACCACCTGCCAGTTTAGCAAGGCGTTCCTGTAGTTTTTCCTTATCATAATCAGAAGTTGTAGTGGTCATCTGTTGTCTGATCTGGGCTACGCGTGCTTTGATCATCTCTTTGTCGCCTGCGCCGTTTACAATTGTCGTATTTTCTTTATTTATAGTAACTTTTTCTGCTGTACCCAGCATGTCAAGAGTCGTATGTTCGAGTTTCAGACCTTTCTCTTCCGAAATAACTGTACCACCTGTCAGAATGGCAATATCTTCAAGCATCTCTTTCCTCCTGTCGCCAAATCCGGGAGCTTTTACTGCACATACCTTGAGAGAACCGCGCAAACGGTTTACAACCAGAGTTGCAAGAGCCTCACCTTCAACATCTTCTGATATGATTAACAAAGGACGTCCGGTCTGAGCTGTAGCCTCAAGTACAGGAAGCATATCCTTCATTGTGGAAACTTTCTTGTCGTAGATAAGTATATATGGATTTTCAAGGTCAGCTTCCATTTTCTCGGCATTGGTCACAAAATATGCAGAGATATATCCGCGGTCGAATTGCATACCTTCAACAATTTCAACTGAGGTAGTAGTCCCTTTTGATTCTTCA
>Ga0315273_10009321_pt1 | contig 12434 bp, 9 predicted proteins | sample YL17G02_0_MG_FD_205753 | JGI IMG/M metagenome (GOLD analysis project Ga0315273, IMG submission 205753) | Sediment microbial communities from Yellowstone Lake, YNP, Wyoming, USA - YL17G02_0 | ecosystem: Environmental > Aquatic > Freshwater > Lake > Sediment | place: USA: Wyoming | collected... | reverse complement strand
TACAGTTCGTAGTAGCGCGGATGCGTAGAAATCACCCTTAACTTATCAATCATGAAAAATCTCTCTAAGATAAAACTTTTCTCTTGGGCGGTTAAATCCGCGGCAGGCTTATAAGAGAGTTCTAAGAATTTGTCCTTTACCGTGCGGTTAGTATAATCTTCTATCTGCTCGATTAAAGAAGGAACCAGATTAAAGGTCTGATGTATTAACGGGTATCCTTCCAATATCTGCACCATATCCAGATAATCCTTAACCCCATGAAGGCGCACCCAAGGTAAGTCCGTTTCGTTGTTGAGGATATTCTTGTAATAGGGTTGGTGCATGTGGAAGATGAAGGCGAGATATAGCATACGTCGTTTTAAATAATAAAAAACCCCCGGAGGATTGCTCCTCCAGGGGATTTTGATTTTTTACATTGCCGGTATTAGAATGTCACTTTCATTGAACCAATGACTTGGCTCGCTGTCTTTTTGTTGGCTTTATCAAAAGCACCGGCAGGCATAAATGCACCAGAACTTAAGCCAAACTGCACATCTTCCGTGTAATCGTAGGTCAAATTCAAGTCAACTTCGTTACCTAACGATCTCTTTCCACTTTTCATCCTATACGTAGGATCGCCAAACACCCCGCTTAGCGTTACTGGCGCAGTAGTTGTAGCCACTGATGTGTAAGGATTAATTAATCTAAGGTAATAGTAATCTAAGGCTATCTTTATGTCATCCCAGGGTTTGATGCTGCCGTTTAAATTGAATAACTGGCAGTTGGAGAAACCCATGATTTTGTTGAATAAAGTGCCGCCTGACTGGTCCTCAAACATGGGATTCCATCCGTGAGAAGTTTTATTTACGCTTAGATATTTATCGCCGGAAAGATAGGTATAGTTACCGCCAATAGTTGGCGTATATTTTACTTTCGGCATCATATACATAGCCCCTGTCTGAATAGCAAAGGCTTTAAGTTTACGTGATCCCGGTGCGCTGGCGGCATTATCGTCAGGATATAGGATTGCGCTTGTTATGTGATTACCAAATTGATATGCGCCCTCGAGACTTAAGATCAAATTAGCAATGCCAGTATATGCGCCTTTTGCGCCTAATACTCTTGTATTTTCAGGCTTGGAGATTATTTGTGTGACGAGAGTGCTATTGTACAACGCGTCTCTTGTTCTCTGGAAATAGTAGCCTTCCAAATATGTATTCTTATTCCAGATATATCCTGCATTCACGCCATAAAGATTAACATCATCAGCCGTCTTTACATTATTCTCATCAACCTTAGAAACGAACATATCAACCGTAAGCGGCTTCTGGAAAAGGTCTAAATTTAAAATAGCCTTAAAAGCATCAAAGGCCTTTCTCAGGCTTAAATCATCTATAGACCTGGGAAGTATTGTGCCGCCCGCGGCTGTAATTCCATGGCCAGCAGCAATTCCATTAGTATCTGGGTCACCAACGATTAAAGCATTACCGTATCTGAGCTCCTGGCGGCCTAAAATTAGGGTTAACCGAGGATCTAGAAATTCTTTTAGAGTAACGAATGCCAGGTCCAAATCAATATCCGAGTTAACGTTGTCTTCTTCGTCCCAGACCCTTTCATTTATGAATCTTACTGTGGTAGAAACATTGTCGGTAAGATCAGCGTCTATTCTTAGGCGCACTTGAGAAAGAATTGCGGTGAGAGATTCGCCGAATGTATCAGCTGTTGCTTCATTGTCCTTAAGTGTCATTGCGTTGCGCGAAATACCCTTTAAGTTTAAATCACCGCTGACCTTGACATTCTGCACTTCAGCGTAGGCCGCAATGGCTAAACCTACTACGAACGCAAGGGCGAAAACTAATATTAAGCGTTTACTCATTTATCCAGCCTCCTTTTTGATTTTTAGATTATACCTTAATAATTTCTTAAAACTAACTAGAGGTTTTTTCCTAAATAATCTTATTAGATATATATTCCGTCACCGGAATTTTGTATTTCAGGCCTTTTCCTTCACCTCCTTTTACCTTAAGCTTAATTAGACCACTATACTATCTAGTGCATCATTCTTAGCTTCTTTATTTTTTAGCATACAACTTTTTGTTTGTCAAGTATTTTTTCAAAGAACCGATTAGGCCGGTGCTATTTAACGGGTTTTTCTGCTTTTCTGGCTATTTGGGATTTCGGGCCTATAGAGATAGTAACGGTTATGTTATTTCCTTTGGGTGATAAACTTACAATGCAGCTTTCCAGTTCCCGGTCAAAATTCAGCAGCCGCTCGCCATATTCAATAACATTTAAGAGGTTCCAGTTATACATTTGCATCTGTTCTTTGTAGAAATTAACTACCTGGTCGACATTAGCCTTGCCCTGGTATTTTAACAGGCCTACGCGTACGCCGGTGCTTTCAAAGACATATGAACCTTGCGGTAATAACTTGAAGCCTGTAGGGTATGGGACGTCGGCAAATTTCAGCATGGCCGCAGGCTCTAGCATTGACGGATTAGTTAACGGCGCATCTTTTTTAGGCACAGCTGCACAGCCGATTAAAGTAAAAATGATCATCAGCAAAAATATATACCTCATCTCGCCTCCTTTTGTTTTAAAAATTCTTCTACCTCGGTATAAATATTAATAATATCTTTGGAAGAAAGGCCGGCCTTGCGGCCAAAATATTGTAATTCTTCGGGGCCGATGATATCCTCTGGGTTATGGCTATCATTATTAAGAATTAACCTTGCCCCGAATTTTAAGGCGCGCTCTACAACATAATGATTGGCATCGCGATGCCCTTTGCGGCTGGTTATCTCTAAAAATATGCCTCTGTCCTTAGCGAATTTGACGTCTTCGTCACAAATCCTGCCAGGGTGGGCTAAGATATCAATGTCTGCCTCCAGGCAGGCGCGGTTAGTTCCTCTAATTACCGGCTCAACCGGGGTTTCTCCATGTGCGACGATAATTTTTATTCCCTCTTTTCTGGCATATTCGGCTAAGGGCTTGAATTGTTCTAAGGGTAGATGCGTTAATTCAATGCCAGGTAAGACTTTTATCTGGGAATCTTTTGGCCAGTGCTGGTAAAATTCTAAAATTGCCTTAACCGTTATTTCAATATTGCTGTAATCAACATGATCAGTGATAGCGATTGCCGCGTAGCCTTTTTCTTCATAGCGCCTGGTTACTTCCGAGGGAAGCAATGCGCCATCGCTTAATAAGGAGTGACAGTGTAGATTATACATTTTGGCTCTTGGCTCTTAGCTCTTGGCTCTTGGCATGTTGAACTATGAGCTAAGAGCTTATGAACTAAGAGCTAAAAAGTGCCCCTGGCAGGAATCGAACCTGCCGCACGCGGTTTAGGAAACCGCTGCTCTATCCTTATGAGCTACAGGGGCGTAATCTTAATACTTTATCAGCGAGTAAACCGGGTAACCCTTCAGTTTATCAATACCTTTCAGGTCAGTGAGTTCAATAAGGAAGGCAATGCCGGTAATTTTTCCCTGAAGTTGTTTTACTAAATCTGTTACTGCTTTTACTGTGCCGCCTGTAGCCAAGAGGTCGTCTACAATTAAAATCTTATCGTTGGGCTTGATGGCATCATGGTGTATTTCCAGGGTGTCTGTGCCATATTCAAGATCATAAGTTACGGAATCCGTTTTCCAGGGAAGTTTTCCTTTTTTGCGCACGGGCACGAAGCCGGCACCTAATCTATGGGCGATTGCTCCGCCTAGAATAAAACCCCTTGCCTCTACTGCCACTACCAGATCAATTTTTTTATTCTTGAATTTATTAGCTAGCTCATCCACGGCTGACTTAAACGCTTTTTTGTCTTTCAGTAAAGTAGTAATGTCGCGGAATAAAATTCCCGCCTTGGGAAAATCAGGGATATTGCGAATACGGTCTTTTAGGTTAACTTTTTTCATCTCTCCTCCTAGGGACGTTCCTTCAGCCAAAGCTAAGCCTGTCCCCATTCTTCGTATTTTCTTCTTTTGCTTCTTTTGGGGACACCTTTCCCCTGCCTGCCGGCAGGCAGGGATTGGATTGAAAGACGTCCCTCGATTGGGTCGAAAGACGTCCCTGATGTTAATGATTAAAGGTTGCTCTTTTCGTGCTGCTCGACAAATTTGCGCAGTTTTCTTAAGGCCTCTTCTTCTATCTGGCGTATCCTCTCGCGCGAAACCCCTAATTTTTTCGCCACTACTGCCAGGGTATGCGCCTTGCCGTCTGCCAAGCCAAAACGCATATCCAAAATTCTTCTTTCCCTTTCCGACATTATTCCTAAAAGGTTATTCACCCTTTCTTTATCTAAGAGATGCTCGATTCTAATATCGGGGGAAACTGCAGTTTGGTCTTGGACTAAATCCAGGATTTGGCTTTCGCTATCTTCGCCAACAGGAGCCTCTAAAGACGAGGTTGTGCTGGATAGCCAAAAGTTTATTTGTTCCGTCTTATCTTGGGATAGCTTTAATTTCTTGGCAATCTCTTCATCCGAAGGTATGCGTTTTAATTTTTGCGACAAATGCTCTCTGGTCTTTTTCCACTTGGTAATGAGCTCATTCATATAGACAGGCACGCGAATCATTTTGCCTTGCTCGGAGATTGAGCGCGTAATCCCCTGCTTTATCCACCAGGCAGCGTAGGTGGAGAAACGGAAGCCTTTGCGGTGATTAAATTTATCTACTGCCTTCATTAAGCCAAGGTTACCTTCTTCAATTAAATCTAAGAGCGGTATTCCTAAATAGATGTAACGCTTGGCAATATTTATCACCAAACGCAAATTTGCGCGGATCATTTTTTTACGCGCCTGCTCATCCCCTTTTTTTATCTTCCTGCTTAGCTCGATTTCTTCTTTGGGAGTTAGTAAGGGGATGTGCCGTATTTCTTTCAAATAGGTTTTAATCGCTTCCATCGTCTTGGTTAATTAGTTAATTTATTTATACTCACTACTCACTAGTTAACCACTCACAAATTATTTTGCCTTTTTCTCTTTCAATACTGCCTGGGCTGCGGCTAGCTTGGCAATGGGGACCCTAAAAGGCGAACAGCTGACATAATCCATGCCTACGCGATGACAGAATTCCACCGAACGCGGCTCGCCGCCGTGCTCTCCGCAGATACCTACTTCCAGGTTCTTGCGGCTCTTGCGGCCGCGCTGGATACCAATTTCGATTAATTCTCCGATGCCTTCCTGGTCAATAGTTTGGAAGGGGTCTTCGGGTAATATGCCTTTTTTGATATAATCCGGCAGGAATGTGCCGATATCATCGCGCGAAAAACCAAAACCCATCTGGGTCATATCATTGGTGCCGTAAGAGAAAAATTCTGCGACTTGAGCTAATTTTCCCGCTACCAAAGATGCGCGGGGGATCTCGATCATCGTGCCAAACATGTGTTTAATTTTTTTCAGGCCATATTTGGCTAAGACCTCCTGATAAACCTTCCGGGTAATTGCTAATTGGTCATTTAGTTCTTGCACATCGCAAACAACGGGGGCCATTATTTCCGGATAGGGATGCCTGTCCTCTTTAATTAATTCTGCTGCGGCTTCAAACACCGCCCGTATCTGCATTTCCGAAACTTCAGGATAAGTAATCCCTAAACGCACCCCGCGATGGCCCATCATGGGATTGGATTCGTGCAAGTTTTCTGCCCGGGAGCTTAGCTCCTCAAGCGAGATATTTAAATCCTGGGCTAACTGGTTGAGTTTAGCCTGGTCGCGAGGAACAAATTCGTGTAAAGGCGGATCCAGGAGACGGATAACTACCGGTAATCCGTCCATGGCCTCAAGCGTTCCTTTAATATCCTTTTTCACGTAAGGAAATAATTCGTCCAGGGCTTTTCTTCTTTCAGCTTCGGTCTTAGAAATAATCATTTTGCGCAACCTAAACAAAGGTTCTTCACAACCTTTACCGTAAAACATATGTTCGGTCCTAAAGAGGCCAATGCCCTCTGCGCCAAATGACCTTGCCCTTTTAGCATCTTCCGGCGTATCGGCATTAGTGCGGATGCCCAGCCTTTTGATAGCATCGCAAACCTTCAAGAATTGAGTTAATAATGCATTTTCTTCTGAGGCGTCTATCATCGCAAGTTTTCCCTGATAGACATTGCCTTTGGTTCCGTTTAAAGTAATCCAGTCGCCTTCCTTAAGTATTTTTCCCTCGGCGTGAACCTCTTTTTTGGCATAATTAATATGCAGCCCTGCGCAGCCGACAATACAACATTTGCCCCAGCCTCGGGCAACTAATGCGGCGTGGGAAGTCATACCGCCTCTGGCAGTCAGAATTGCCTGGGCTGCGCGCATGCCTTCTACATCTTCAGGGTTAGTTTCTTCGCGCACTAAAATTACCTTCTTACCTTGCCTTGTCCACTCTACGGCATCGTGAGAGGAGAAGACAATTTGGCCGGTTGCCCCGCCTGGGCCGGCAGGCAGGCCTTTGGCCAAAGGTTTTTGGGCTGCCTCGGCCTTAGGGTCAATAATGGGGTGCAGTAATTCATCCAGCTGGCTAGGGGTTACGCGCATTACCGCCTCTTCTTTTTTAATCAGTTTATCTTTGAGCATCTCTATGCTCATCCGCACCGCAGCCGGGCCATTACGTTTTCCCACCCGGCACTGCAGCATAAAGAGCCGGCCTTTCTCGATAGTAAATTCAATATCCTGCATATCGCGGTAATGTCTCTCTAGGCGTTTTTGGATATCGAATAATTCTTTATATATTTTGGGCATTGACCTTTCCAAAGTTACCAATTCTTTATTGTGTTCGGATTTCGAATATTCATTGATGGGCGCAGGCGTTCTTATGCCGGCAACCACATCTTCACCCTGGGCATTAATGAGATATTCGCCATAAAAATCATTCTCACCGTTTCCCGGATTACGGGTAAAGGCAACCCCGGTCGCCGAATCATTGCCCATATTACCAAAGACCATGGTCTGCACCGTAACTGCCGTGCCCCATTCATCAGGGATACCTTCTATCCGGCGGTAACTTACGGCGCGTTTGCCGTTCCAGGAAGAAAATACCGCGCCGATTCCGCCCCATAACTGCTCGTGATGCTCATCCGGAAAATCTTTTTTCAGCACCTCTTTGATTTTGGCTTTAAATAGAGCGCAGAGTTTTTCCAGGTCTTTGGCGGTTAAGTCAGTATCGTTTTTATATCCCTTTTCATTTTTCATCTGGCCCATAATCTTTTCTAATTGTTTACGGATTCCAGATTCATCGTCCTTAGGCTCAATACCGGCAGCCTTTTCCATCACTACGTCAGAATACATCATGATTAATCTGCGGTAAGCATCATAGACAAAACGGCTATTGCCGCCGCCCTGTTTGATTAAGCCGGGTATGGTTTTTTGGGTTAGCCCGACATTTAATACTGTTTCCATCATTCCCGGCATGGAGCGGCGCGCGCCTGAACGAACTGAAACTAAAAGAGGATTATCCGGGTCGCCGAATTTTCTATCCATTAAGGTTTCCACTCTCTTCATGGCTTGGGCAGCCTCTTCTTTTAAGCCCTTAGGATAGGTTTTTCTATTTTTATAATAATATATGCAAACCTCGGTGGTAATGGTGAACCCCGGAGGAACAGGAAGCCTTAAATCTTTATGCCCTGCCATCTCTGCGAGATTTGCTCCCTTACCGCCGAGCAGATTTTTCATACCCTCATTTCCGTCTGCCTTGCCGCCGCCAAAGAAGTAAACGAATTTTTTTGCCATTTCCTTTAAAACCCTCACTTTCCTTAACTTATTAGTTTCGTTACTAGGTATTCTTTTAATTTATCTATACCGAGGCGTTCCTGCAACATTGTATCTCTATCCCGGACCGTAACCTGCTTATCTTCTAGAGACTGGACATCCACGGTTACGCAATACAGGGTTCCTACTTCATCCTGCCGGCGATAAAGCTTACCGATAGCGCCGGTATCGTCATAGACAGTAATAAACGACTTTTTCAGGTCAAGAGCGATTTTTTTTGCCAGCTCCACAATTTCCGGCCTATTTCTTAAAAGCGGCAGCACCGCCACCTTAGTAGGTGCAAGATCTCTGTGCAATTTTAAAACCACGCGCAGGTCGTCTTTGACCTTTTCTTCAAAATAAGCATCAACTAAAAATGCCAAGACGCTCCTATCCACTCCACCCGAAGGTTCAATGATATAGGGATAGAATTTTTCTTTTTTGGCATCGTCAAAATATTCTAAATCTTTACCGCTCGTTTTGGCGTGTTGTTTTAAGTCAAAGTCAGTGCGGTTGGCAATGCCTTCTAATTCGCTCCATCCAAAAGGAAAGTTATATTCAATATCCATGCAGGCTTTGGCGTAATGCGCAAGCTCATCTTTTGAGTGCGGCCGTTTCCTCAACCCGTCTTTATTTATACCCAGGTTGAGGTACCAGTTAAAGCGATAGTCTATCCACTCTTCTAATTTTATATCTGCCTCAGCAGGCGTGACAAAATATTCTATCTCCATCTGTTCGAATTCACGCGTTCTGAAAATGAAGTTTCCCGGAGTGATTTCATTGCGGAAGGCCTTGCCGATTTGCGCCAGGCCAAAAGGAAGCTTGGGGTGTTTTGAGTCAAGAATATTAATGAAATTTACAAACATGCCCTGGGCAGTCTCAGGTCGTAAATATATTTTTTGAGCGGTCTCCTTTACCGGACCAAATAAAGTTTCTAACATCAGATTTGCTGCCATAGGTTCTTCAGGTAAAGGATTTCCGCAATTCGGACATGGAGTCCGTGCTATGCCATCACGAGAACAAGCTATTCTGCCTATATAAGTCTTAAAATCAAACTCTACGCCACCAAATTTATGATGTAAATCAGCAATCCAAGAAATAGTTACCTCTGGCTCTTTAACAAGACTTAAGTTAGGAGCTAACTTCTTTCCTTCCGTTTTAGCCCAGTGTAATAAATATGAGCTATCCTTATCCCCCCTCATCGTTTCTCTCAGCGAGATAAACCAAGGGCTATTCCAAATTTCATCCCAAATCGTATCAAGTCTAAAGAATTGTGAGCAGACAGGACATTTTATGAAAGGATCTTTAAAACTCTTCAAATGCCCGGATGCTTCCCAGACTTTTGGATGCATAAGTATTGCTGCGTCCATCCCAAAGATATCGTCGCGCTCATAGACTACTGATTTCCACCAGCTACGTTTGACGTTATTTTTCAGTTCTACGCCGTAAGGGCCGTAGTCCCAGGTATTAGCAAGCCCGCCGTAAATCTCAGAGGATTGAAAGATAAAGCCGCGGCGTTTGCATAGCGCAACTATTTTTTCCATTAAATCAGCCATAATCCCCTATTTTTATCTAAATTGCTTTAATTGTCAAGATATTTAACCCAATTTCCTTAATTCCTCTTCTTTTATGGTGAAACTATGTTCTGCAGTAGGAAATTTCCCTTCCATAACCTCATTTTTATATTCTTCTATTGCCTTGCTGATTAATGGCGATAGATTTATATATTTTTTCACAAACTTGGGGGTAAAGCGCTCAAAAAGGCCGAGCAGGTCGTGAGTGACTAAAACCTGGCCGTCGCAGTCTATTCCGGCGCCGATGCCGATAGTGGGAATTTTTAATTCTTTAGTAATAATTTTGGCGATTTTATCCGGCACGCATTCCAGGACGATTGAAAAGCATCCTAATTTTTCTAAGGCTTGCGCCTGTTCGATTAAGCGTTTGGCTGCCTCGGCATCCTTTCCCTGCACCTTAAACCCGCCTAATTTGTCGGCTGTCTGGGGAGTCAGACCAATATGGCCCATCACCGCAATCCCGGATTCAATGATTTCTTTGGTTACCTCTAAGCACCTGTCAAACCACTCTAACTTTACGCTGTCGCACTTCGCCTCTTCAATAAATCTTTTTGCGTTTTTAACCGATTCATCTGGGTTTACCTGCCTGCCGTCAGGCAAGGCCTGGTATGAATCATAAGGCATATCGCCAACTACTAAGGCATGTTTTACTGCCCGAGTAACTGCCTTGGCATGGTGGATCATTTCCGTCATGCCTACTTTGGTGGTTGAGTCTAGGCCTAAAACCACATTTGCCACGGAGTCCCCCACCAAAATTATATCTATGCCGGCTTTATCAATGAGCGATGCCAATGGATAATCGTAAGCTGTAAGCATGGTAATCTTACGTTTATTCTTTAAAGATAAGATATCTTTTACTGCAACCTTTCCTTGTTCCATCCCTCTCTCCTCCCAGGGACGTTCCTTCAGCCAAAGCTAAGCCTGTCCCCATTTCTCGTCTTCTGTTCTTTTGGGGACACCCTTCCCCTGCCTGCCGGCAGGCAGGGATTGGATTGAAAGACGTCCCTCGATTGGGTTTAAAGACGTCCCTGAATAATATAATTGGATATTGAGTGGGCAGCTTTTTTGCCCGCCCCCATCGCTGAAATTACCGTATCCGCACCTGTAATAATGTCTCCTCCCGCAAAAACTCCCGGTATAGAGGCCATAAAATTTTTATCTACGAGAATTGTTCCATCAGGGTTAGTTTTCAGCCCAGGCGTAACCTTAGGTAATAAGGGATTGGGGCTTTGGCCAATAGCTACGATTACCGTGTCTACATCTATAATAAAATTAGAACCTTTAATTGGCATAGGCCTTCTTCTGCCCGAATCGTCAGGCTCGCCTAATTCCATTTTAATACATTCCAGGCCTTTGACCAAACCTTTTTCACCCCGCCCTTCATCCATATATAATTCAGCATTGAATGAAGGGCGGGGTTCATCACCGATTATTTTTACGGGTTGAGTCAGGAGTTTAAAAATTATACCTTCATCCAAGGCATTCCGCACTTCTTCTATCCTTGCCGGCATCTCTTTTTCACTTCGGCGGTAAACGAGGGTTACTTCTTTATCCAATCTGAGCGCAATCCTAGCGCAATCTAAGGCAACATTTCCGCCGCCGATAACCGCAACTTTCTTACCTATGTTAATAGGAGTGGCAGATTCAGGAAATTTGTAAGCCTTCATCAGGTTCACGCGGGTTAAAAACTCGTTAGCAGAATAGACCCGATTTAAATTTTCGCCGGGAATCCCTAAAAATTGCGGCAGGCCTGCACCGACGGCGACAAATACTGCCTTAAAGCCGTCCCGAAACAAATCTTTGAGGCTAAAGGTATTGCCGATAAGCACATCTGTTTTAATGTCTACGCCGAGAGATTTTATATATTCCACTTCATTTTGCACTATTTTTTTAGGCAATCTGAATTCAGGGATACCGTAAGATAAAACTCCGCCTGCTATATGTAAAGATTCAAAAAGAGTCACTTGATAGCCCATTTTTGCTAAGTCCGCAGCGCAGGTTAATCCTGCTGGACCGCTTCCAACTACCGCAACCTTAGCTCTTAGCTCTTGGCTCTTGGCTCTTAAGTTTTTACTATGAGCTATGAGCTCCGAGCTATGAGCTAATTCAAAATCCGCCGCAAATCTCTCCAGCGCTCCTATATTTATCGGTATTTTTTTCTTACTCAGGACGCAGACAGTTTCGCACTGGTCTTCCTGGGGGCAGACTCGGCCGCAGACAGCAGGAAGGTTATTTTTCTCTTTTATCTTCTGCAATGCCTCTTTGCGCTTGCCTTCTTTTATCAGTTTTATAAAAGCCGGGATGTCAATTTCTACCGGGCAGCCTTTGATGCAGAGTGGTTCCTTGCATTGTAGGCAGCGCTTTGCCTCTTCCCCTGCTTCTTTTTCAGAAAAACCCAAGGCAACTTCGAAAAAATTTTTAATCCGTTCTGAAATAAGTTGTTGTTTAACTTTTTGGCGCATGCTATTTAATAAAAAGGGTAAAGAAAAGCGCAACAGAAAGGCCAATCATTCCTACGACGGTTAATATGGCAAATAGATTATAGGTCTTGGAATTCGTATATTTACCCATCAGGCGCTTATTATTTACCAGGAGCAGCATAAAGATTAAAACAAACGGCAAAAGTAAACCATTAGTTGCCTGAGAAAGGAGCATAATCGGAATAAGTTTAACTCTCGGAAGTAATATTACAACCGCGCCAATTATAATTATTGCGCTGTAGAGGATATAAAATTGCGGAGCCTGGCGAAAACGCCGATTTACCCCCACTTCCCAGCCCATGCCTTCGCAGACCGAATACGCTGTTGACAAAGGCAATATACAGGCAGAGAATACCGAGGCATTAAGTAAGCCAAAGGCAAAGAGATAAAAACAGTATCTTCCGGCTAAAGGTTTTAAGGCCAACGCTGCGTCTTTAGCGGTTTCTATTCTTATCCCATTTTTAAATAAGGTATCGGCGCAGACAATCACGATAAATATAGCCACAATATTCACTATAAAGGCACCAATAATCACATCAAGCTTGCTATATTTGTAATTTTTTAATTTAATATTCTTTTCTACTACTGAAGCCTGTTGATAAAATTGCATCCACGGAGCGATAGTTGTCCCGATAACGCCCATCAGCATAAGAAGGTAGGCTTTATTAAACTTAAAAACAGGAT
>Ga0315273_10009320_pt1 | contig 12435 bp, 11 predicted proteins | sample YL17G02_0_MG_FD_205753 | JGI IMG/M metagenome (GOLD analysis project Ga0315273, IMG submission 205753) | Sediment microbial communities from Yellowstone Lake, YNP, Wyoming, USA - YL17G02_0 | ecosystem: Environmental > Aquatic > Freshwater > Lake > Sediment | place: USA: Wyoming | collected... | reverse complement strand
GTGCCGGAAGAAATCATCCGGCCGCGCAAGCGCTGGGTATCGGCTGAGCCATGCGGTGAATAGTGACTGAAAAATGCGCAAGCCCTTATTTTTCAATGGTCCGATCCGAAAAGCGCGGAAGTTGGGCCAAGGCGCCGGCAAAGGAGCACGGCGGCGTCGATCCAGGACGTCCGCGACGCGGCGACGAAATACCGCCGGCAGGGGGGAAGTAACCGGCCCGGCGAAGCGACAGCGCCAGGGAATCCATGCTACAGTTGGAGCGCGATGCTCTTCATTGGCCCGCCGTTCCACATACAGTATCCAAAGCCTACTACCTGCACCTGCGAGCACGCCGACACTAGGCATCTACAGAACATCGGCCCCTGTATTAACCAGAAGGCATGGAACTTTTGCGAGTGTGAACACTTTCAGCCTTTGCGTATGCGGGTGCCGCTGAGCGGGACGATCCCCCCCCTGCCCGTGAAGAATGCGGTTTTCGCCCCGTGGTCGCGCGAGAAGCAGGGGCAGGACTGAAAATTCTGCGAGCGAGATCCGCCCGGGGATAGCGTCCTAACCCCTTCAACCGCCCCCAACCGAGCCTGTCGTTCCCGCAAGTCTCGTCCGGGTGATAATGCCGGCGGCGGCCGGCCGCACCTCGTGCGGGGCCCGGCCGGTTGGGCCCCGGATTACTTTTCGGTCAGTGCGGCCACGCCGGGCAGCACCAGGCCCGACAGGAACTCGAGCGATGCGCCGCCGCCGGTCGAGATGTGGGAGATCTTGTCCGCCACGCCGGCCGACTTGACGGCCTTCTCCGAGTCGCCGCCGCCCACCACCGACACGGCGCCCGAACCGGCCACGGCCTTCGCCAGCGCCACCGTGCCCTTGTCGAACGGGGGCTTTTCGAACACGCCCATGGGGCCGTTCCAGATGATCGTCCTGGCGCCCGCGATCACCGCTTCGTAAGCCGCCACCGTCCGCGGACCGATGTCCAGGCCCAGCTTGCCTTCGGGAATCGTTTCGACGACTTCGTTCGCCGCGCCGGCTTCGAGCACTTCGGCCACCACGTGGTCCAAGGGCAGCACCAGCCTGTCGCCGGCCTGCTCCATCAGCGCCTTCGCCAGTTCGACCTTGTCCTCCTCGACCAGCGATTTGCCGATCGGGGCGCCCTTGGCCTTCAGAAACGTGTAGGCCATCGCGCCGCCGATCAGCAGCTTGTCGACGAACTTCATCAGGTTCTCGATCACCTCGATCTTGTCGGACACCTTGGCGCCGCCGAGAATCGCCACGCACGGCCGGGGCGGATTCCGGGTGGCCAGGGTGAGGTATTCGAGTTCCTTGTCCATCAGCAGGCCGGCGGCCGATTGCGGAACAAACTTCGTGATGCCTTCGGTGGATGCGTGCGCGCGGTGCGCCGAGCCGAACGCGTCGTTCACATACACATCGCACATCCCGGCCAACTGCCTGGAGAATCCGGGATCGTTCTTCTCCTCCTCGGGATGGAAGCGCAAGTTCTCGAGCAGCAGCACTTCGCCCGGGGCGGGCTTCATGGCCTCGACTTCCGGCCCGACGCAATCGGGCGCCATCTTCACCGGGCGGCCGAGCAGTTCTTCCAGGCGCCTGGCCGCCGGCTTCAAGCTCATGGCCGGGTTCGGCTTGCCCTTGGGCCGGCCCAGATGACTGGCCAGGATCAAGCCGGCGCCCTGCTCGAGCGCGTACTTGATCGACGGCAGCGACGCCTTGATGCGCTTGTCGGACGTGATTTCCTGCCCGTCCGGCGAAAGCGGCACGTTAAAATCGACACGGATGAAGACGACCTTGTTCTTGAGGTCGAGGTCTTTGATGGAGAGTTTCGGCATAATTACCTCTTAAATCACTGATGGTATCACGGGCCGCTCTACTTCTCCCGATCCGGCAGGTTGGATAGCCGCGGTTTGAGGCCCGCGGACGCCAGCGCATCCAGCAACGCGCCCGCCGCCGGGCCGTAAACCGGCGCGCCCACGCGGCATCCTTCCACCGATTCCACCAGGGTCCGAAAGCGTTCCAGCAGATAACCGCACCGGAACACTCCGCCGATGTAGGCGACCAGGACCGGCTCGCCGGGCGGGAACAGTTGCGCGCGGACGGCGCCGGCGATCCCGGCGAGATCGCGCGCGGCGTCATCCAGCAGGCGGCGCGCGACCTGGTCGCCGGCGCGCGCGCACTGGTCCACCAGGCGCGAGAACGAGGCGATCTCGGGCCGCGTGAACTCGGTGGTGTAGAAGCGGTGGAGCAGGTGGTTGGCGTCGGGCGAGCCAGTGGCTTCGAGCAGCTTCACGCGCAGCGCGGTCGGCGGTCCCCAGCCTTCCTCCTGGCGCAGCGCGGCGCGCAGGGCCTCGCGCGCGAGGTCGAACCCGCCGCCCTGGTCGCCGAACAGGTAGCCCCAGCCGCCCGCGCGCGCGGTCCGGCCATTCCGGTCGCGGCCCCAGGAGATGGAGCCGGTGCCCGCGATGGTGATGATGCCGGGCTCGCCCGCGGTGGCACCGGTCAGCGCGATGGGGGCGTCGGTGGTGAGGATCATGCGGCCGGCGCGCAGCGTCTCGCGCAGAATGGCCTCTTTGTCCGCCGGTCCGCCGGAGAATCCGAGGCAGGCGGCCTCGAAGCAAACGCCGGCCGGATCCAGACCCGCCTGGGCGCACGCCTCCGTCAGGCAGCCGTTAATGGCATTGGTGAATTTCGCGCGGCCTTCGGCGGCGCCGACGTGATTGCACGGCCCGCCGCGCCCGCTGCCCAACACCCGGCCGGTTTCATCGCCAATCATGGCGGTGGTGCTCGACTGGCCGCCGTCAACGCCAAGGAAGAGTCTGCTCATCGCGGTCCCCTAATCGATTCTGTAGAGCCGCGCGCCGCCCGCTTCACCGGCAATCGCAAGTCCCCAGGCGGCGGGGTCGGCGGCCACCGGGGCCCAGGCGTAGTCGGATTCGGACAGGACCAGGTAGCCAACGCCGCGCGCTTTGAACTCCTGCATGGCCGCGCGTTTCAGGCCCGCTTTCAGCGCCAGCGCGGCGGTTTCGGGGGCATCCGAGAGCACGCTCCAGCGGCCCTCCGGGTCCAGCGCCTCGAGTCTCCACCGCGCCTGGTATTGGTCCGGAACGGTGTCGAGGAACACGGCGTCGGCGGTTTCCACGGCCCCGAAATCCACTTCCACGAACATTCCGGGCCGGATCGCTTCCCAGCTTCGCCAGCGCGTCACCGGGCTGTTGTCGAAGGCCAACTGCACGTCCCAGGGATTCGGACGGGCGCGCAGCCGCCAGCCCTGGCCGCGCGCCAGTTCCTTGCCGGCGCGAAAGACACGCAGTTCGGTAACGCTCCAAATGTCCGTGCCGGCGGCCGTCTGCGACACGCGAATCTTCCGCGCCGCCCGCGGCGCAAAGCGGAAGCGCAGCGATTCCTTCGCTTCGAGGTCGGGGAACAGGGCCGCCTTGAAAATGTCGCCCAGCGCTTCTCCCCACGCGGACTGATATAGGACCGGCACGTTGCGCGTGGTGTAGGCTTCGGCGACCGGGGAAAACGCGAACACCGTCGCCCGAGGCGGCACGGATTTCTCGATGAGCCGCGCAATGGGATACGCGGACACCTTGCGCGTGAGGAACCGATCCTCGGGTTCCATGCGGAGCGCGGCCTGGAGGGGAATCTCGGTTATCCGCCAGGCGGCCGGATCGCAGTACTGGCTCACCAGGCCGGGCCAGGACAGCAACGCGTGAAACAGAACCAGCGCGCCCAGCGCGCCGCGCGTGTTCTGTACCGCCATGGCCAGGGCCAGGGCCACAAACGGCAGGGCCGGGATCAGGAACCGGGTTCCGATGTTGGCGGGATAGACCATGCCGAACACCGCCGCCGCCAGCAACACGCGCCGTCCGGCCGGGGTGCGCAGGGCCAGCAGCGCCACCGGCGCCAGCAGGAACAACGGCCCGACGACGCCCCCCAGCGCCTGGCCGCCGAGGGTCACCTCGAACGGGATCGCCCGCCAGTCCTTGACGTCGCCGAAGGTCCGCATGAAAGCGGCGTATTGCTGTTCGAACGCCACATGGATGTACGGGTTGGGGAACCACGCGTTCAAGAACGGCGAAAAGGGGTTACCAATCCACAGAGCGTTCTTCGCCAGCCACGGCGCCATCATGGCGAGCGAGCAAAGGCCGAGGATCAGAGCCGCGCGCGCCATCCGGCGCCGCTCGCCCCGCAGCCGCCACGCCACGCAACCGAGCACGTAGGGGACGGCAAGAAACGCCGTGTACTTGGCCGCGTAAGCAAAGCCCGCCATCAGTCCGGCGAGCGCCAGCAGACCATCGTCCTGGCGGACGCGCCAGAGTTCGACCAGCCAGAAGACGGCGAACAGAACGGCCGCCACGGCGACATCGTTATAGGCGGCGGCGCCGTCGCGGCCCACCACCGGACTCAGGAAGACGAACAGCGCGGCTGCCGCGCCAGCCAGGGGAAATCCCTCGCGCCGCGCCCAGGCGAGCATGGCGAGCGGCAACCAGGCCAGAAACGCCAGGTGCGTCAGCGTCGCGGCCGAGTGCCGCCCCACGGAGAACGCCACCAGGTACAGCATCTCGAGGCCCTGCGAGAGGTTGGCGTACATGTTGGTCGTGATGCGGCGGAACCCGCGATCGCGCGCATAGCGGGCGACCAGGCCGAGATGATAGGTGACTCCGTCCGGGCTGTGTTCCGGCGCCAGCGCGTTGACCAGGTAGACCACGCCGAAAACCGTGAACAGCCCCAGGAAGGCGGCTTTCCAAATGCGGGGCAAGGGCGCCACCGCAACACCGGAAAGCGCGTTGCGCCGGAAGCGCCAGGCCGCGGCGAAGATCACCACTCCGGCTCCGAGGAACACACTCTTGCGCGCCTGGCCCACCGAGGCGAGCAGGAACACGATCAGGTGCAGGCACGCGGCGCCAACCGGAAACCCAAGCAGCAGACGCTCGGCGCCAGACAGGTTGAGCGAAAGCCGGTCCATCACCAGCCGTCCCAGCGCCAGACAGAACAGCACGGTGAAAGCCGCGCCCGCCAGGATATGGAGAACCTGCGCCATCAGGGCACAAATCCGGCGCCAAGCAGCATTACGCCCAGGCGCGCGCCGTCGGTCTTCGAGACCCACACTTTGTCGATCTCCGCCGAGACGATGGCCGGATCGGCGTCCAGCCAATCGGCGGGGACCGCCTTCTCGAATCGCTTCTCGCCGGGCGCGTCATAGCGCACCGTGTCAAGCAGCCGGCCGTTGACCTGGAAGGCGATCGTGACCGGCCCGGTCTCCTCGAACGTCGCGCCGGCGATGACGAAATCAAAACGCAGGCGGCGACCGGCGGAGCGGCGCGGATGGAAGCGCAGGGCCGGCTGCTGGTTGGTCCAGCGATAGATCTGGCCCGCCGGCGCGTTCAGGACGTCCCGGACCAGGTAGTGGCTGACGTGCGGCGCCCGCATCTGGATGAACTCCCCCAGGTCCGGCGTCGCTCCTTCGATGGGCCTGCGCTCGATCGGCGGAGCATAGATGTCGGGCGCCCTCGAACAGCCCGCGGCGAGCAGCAGCACGACCGGCAACGGGAGACGCGCGGGCTTCACGGGCTAACCTCGCGCGGACGGGCCCCGGTTGGGCTGGCCGGGTGCGTTCGGCTCGCGGCTCCGGCCCTCGGAAGATCGCGGCCAGTGATGTCGAGCGACAAGAGCGCCTCCGGGTCCTGAAGCGCAGTATAGCGAAAACATCGCTCGAAAACGCGCCGCGCTTGTGTTTGAGCCGTGCGCGCCGTAGGATACTCTCATGCCCGTGGATGGACCAGGATTGAGGTTCGGGTGAGCGAGCCCGACTGTGCGGTGGTGAAGTTCAGCCTGACGGTGGGGGACCGCGAGATTGAAGCGTCAGCGCGCGTGCCGGCCGGTCCGGTGCGCGTGGTCGATATTCTGCCGGTGTTGCACAGCCTGGCCAGCGCGGTGGTCGCGGTAGGCGAGGAGCAGGCGCGGGAACAGGGCAAGGTGATTTCCTGCCGCGCCGGCTGCGGCGCCTGTTGCCGCCAGATTGTCCCGATCAGCGAGATGGACGCGCGGTACCTGGCGGCGCTGGTGGAGGCGATGCCGGAAGCGCGCCGCGCGCGGGTGGTCGAACGTTTCCGCGCCGCCGTGGCGCGACTGGAAGAACTTGGCCTGATCGCGAAGTTCCGCGAGATGTCCCGTTACACGCCCGCCGAGAGACAGGAGATCGCCATGGACTTCTTTCGCGCGGGCGTCGCCTGCCCCTTTCTCGAGGACGAATCCTGCTCGATCCATCCCGCGCGTCCCATGGTCTGCCGCGAATACCTGGTGACGAACCCGCCGGAGAACTGCGCCCACCCGACCATCACCAACATCGAGATGGTCCCCCTGCCCGCGAAGCCCTCGCTGGCTCTGTACCGTTTCACCGATGGCGTGGGCGAAGACAAGTGGCGCTATCTTCCTCTGGTTCTGGCGCTGGAGTGGGCGGCCGAGCACGCCGGCGACGATCAGCCGGAATTGCCCGGCCCCCAGATCCTCATGAATTTTCTGCGGCGCCTGGCGCACCTGCCGAAGGATTGGACGCCGCCCCCCGCGCAAGTGTGAGGTGGCAGGCTCCCCGGCGGGGCAGTTACAGCGCTTCAAACCGGATGGTGTGATCGAACGGCGTCAGGCCGGTCAGATAGACGCTCGGTCCGGGCAGCTTCGATTCGGCGCCTCGCACCTGGACGTAGCGGTGCGACGCCGCGCCGGGGCCGAAGCGAATCGCGTGGTCCCCCACCCGGTAGACCGCCTGGCCGGCCTCGAGCAACCACGCGCCGGCCACCTTCGGCACGGGCGCGCAGCCTTCCAGTTGTCCTCCCTCGCGCAGGTTGATCTCCACCGCCAGCGGCACGTCGTTGACACCGTGCGAGCGAATCCGCAGGTCGAAGCCGCGCGGCGTTTCCCGGACCACGGCCGACTGCTCGAGCCGGCAAAGCTCGGTCACTCTTCGCCGGCTCCTGGCCGCGCCGATTTCATCCGCCGGGATGCGCCGCGGCGGGTCGACCGGCTGGTAGTAACCGGCTTCGAGCTGCTGATCGAAATGGTAGCCCGTCCCGCGCCGGTCCGCTTTCGGCGGGACGAACTGTCCCTTGCCGAAAAAGGCGCTGGCAAAACGCACCGCGTTGACCACCGCGCCGCCGTGCCGAAAGGTGAAAAACCGGCTGCTGCCGCCGAGAATCAGCGTCGCGCTCCGGGGGCCGCGGCGGATGCGGGCGATGCCGATGGCCGGCATCAGGCGCTCGTAGTCTTCGGGGATGGGCGCGTCGGGCGGGCCGGGCTCCAGCAGTTCGGGGTATTCCATCAGCGCGGAAAGGCCGGCCGCCCCGGGCAGGTAGCGGCGGGCCAGCGCGTTGAACCGCCCGTCCCGGTCGCGAAGGGCCATGTACTTGAGCGCGAACCAGTAGGGCGCGACGACGCCGCGCGTGTTCAGATCCTGGCGGCGAGAGATCTCGGTGACCACTTCATCGCCGGGGTGAAGCAGGTACAGCAGCGAGTTCAGGTTCCGCCGCACCGGCTCGAGCAGTTCGGGCCGGTTCAGCTTCGCGGCCATCACGATCAGCGCCCGGTTCGAAACCAGGTTGTAGACCAGCGTGCTGCGTTCCGAGTACTGGCCGTCGGCGTCGATGTCGATGCCCTCGGCCAGCCACTGGTCGATCCGCCGCACGTAGTCCGGGTTCGGCAGGACTTCGTTGATCTGCGCCAGGGCCGACGAGATCACCCAGCGATGATTGGGAGTGTGGACGCCGCCGCGCGCCAGCGCCGCGCCGGCCCGGCGAAGGAACGGCTCGATCAGAGCGAAGACTTCGCCGAGACCGTGCCGCCGGGCCAGGCACGCCGCCGTGCCGGCGTTGTGGACCACAAAGCCGGTATCGGGCGGCGAGTTGAAGTTGGTCGTGAGCAGGTCGATGTTGCCGTCCGCGTTCTGCCGGGCCAGCAGGTGCTTGGCCGCCAGCCGCATGCGTTCCATCAACACCGGCGCCTGGTGGTAGCGCGATCCGGGATGCAGGAACGCCGCGGTAAAGACGTCCAGGATGCCGCCGGCCGAGTGGGGGTTCGCCAGACCTGTGTCGTCCGGATAGCCGCCGCGCCAGCGGCTCCGGGGATCGGTTACCTGGCGTTCCAGAAGGCGCGCGACGGCCTCGTCGTGACGCTCGAGTATCGCCGGATCGATCCGCGGCACGGCGGCCGCGGCGCTTAGCGCGCCCATGCCCGCTATCGCTTCGCGTCGGGTCATGGAACGGATGGTCCCAGAAACGGCGATTCCCAATCAACTGGCGGCGCCGCATCCATCGTGGCGCGGGACTCATCTACTACCTGGGAGCAAACGATGATCACTCTTCGGCCGGCGGCCCAGCGGGGCGTGACGCGCCTGGACTGGCTCGACAGCCGCCACACATTCTCGTTCAACGAGTATTACGATCCGCGCCACACGGAATTCCGCGGCCTGCGGGTCATCAACGACGACCGCATCGCGCCGGGCGGCGGCTTCCCGGCGCACGGCCACCGCGACATGGAGATCCTGACCTGGGTGCTCGCGGGCGCGCTCGAGCATAAGGATTCGACCGGTGCCGGCGGCGTCATCGCGCCGGGCGACATCCAGCGGATGAGCGCCGGCAGGGGCATCCGGCACAGCGAATTCAACCACTCGGCCAGCGAGCCGGTGCGGTTTCTCCAGATTTGGATAAGTCCCGAGCGGCGTGGCCTCGAACCGGGCTATGAGCAGCGGCGATTCGAGGATGCGGAGCTCGGCGGGGGCCTGCGGCTAATCGCCGCGCCCGATGCGCCGGACCGCGCCGTGAAGATCCATCAGGACGCGCGGGTCTATGCCGCCCGTCTCGCGGATGGGGACCAGGTCGCGCATTCGGTTGCGCCGGGACGCCACGTCTGGGTTCAGGTGGCGCGCGGCGCCATCACGTTGAACGGGCTGGCGCTGGTGGACGGAGACGGCGCGGCGGTGAGCGACGAGACCGAATTGCGGGTTGCCGCGCGTCAGCCGGCGGAGTTGCTGCTGTTCGATCTGGCTTGATCAGCGGAACGAGGGGCGGACTTCCAGGCCCGCGCGCAGCGCCACGTCGGAGGCGGCCGCGACCGCGTCGCCTTCATTCAAACCCTTAAGAACCTGCACCCGCGTCACGCTCGAAATACCCGTTTCCACGGGCCGCCAGACTACCCGGTTGCCGTCCAGGGTGTAGACGCCCGGCTGATTGTTCTCGCGCCGTAGCGCCTCCTTGGGGATGACTAGCGCGTTTTCGGCCACGCGCGAAAGGATGGACGCGTTGATGTTGGCGCCCGGCGGAAGCTCGCGGCCGGGGTTCTCGACGACGCAGGCGACCTCGCCTACCTCGCGCGTGCCCAGCGCGGTCACCGTCGCGGGCGTCTTTTCCACCGCGCCCTTCCACTCGCGTCCGGGCAGCGCGTCCCAGGTGACGGTCACCGGCATGCCGCGCGCCACGCGTCCCAGTTCCGGTTCGTCCACGTAGACCGTGATGCGGAGCCGGTCGAGCCGGCCGATCTCGGCGATCTCGTCGCCGGGGTTGAGGTAAGCTCCCGCGCGGATGGACAGCCGGTAGGCCACGCCCGGCATGGGCGCGCGAATCACGGCCAGATCGATGGTCCTGCGCGCCAGTTCCGCCGCGGCCTGGGCGTCGCGCAGGCGCGCCTCGGCCACCTTGCGGCCGGCCGGCGTCACCAGCGCCGCGCGCCGCGCCGCCAGCGCCTGGATCTGCGCTTGAAGCCTCTCGATCCGATCCCGGGCTTCGCTGGCTTCCTGCCGCGTGGCGGCGTTCTTCTCCGCCAGGCGCGCCAGCGCCGCCGATTCCTTTTCGGCCTGCTGAAGCTCGAGCCGCGCCCGGGCGTGCTGGCCGTCCATATCGGCGCGCTCGGCCTCGCTTCCGCCGCGGTCCATGGTTTCCAGTTCGCTCTGGGCCTGGGTGATGCGCGCTTCGGCGGAGGCAAGTTCGGCGCGCGCCGCCGAAGCATCCAGTTCGGCCAGCACCTGGCCTTTGGCGACGACGCTGCCGCGCTCGACCGCCAGCCGCCGGACGGCGCCGGAGCGCTCGGCCCGCACCCTGATCCATTCGATCGGCTCGGCCTTTCCGTTGGTCACCAGCGCGCTAACCAGCCGCTCGCGCCCGACGCGCGTAAACGGCGCTTCGGGCGGCGTCGTGCGGCGCGCCAGCAGCCAGACCGATGCGATCACCGCCAGCGCGGCCGTAAGCCCCAGCCATTTCTTCACGGGAATTTCACTCCCTCGAATCGCCGCTCCCACTCGGCGCGGGTCGCCAGGCTATTCTCATCCAGCGCCCGATCCAGGGCCAGCACGCCGTCCTGATGGTCCATCTCATGCTGAAGCAACTCGGAAAGAGCGCCCGAGGCGGCCAGCGTCAGCCGCTCGCCGTTGGCGTCATGATACCGCAGACGGACGGCGATGGACCGCTCGAGCTTCACCATCAGGTTCGGAAACGAGAAACAGTCGTCCCAGAGGACAAACTTCTCGTCGCTCATCCATTCGAACTCCGGATTGACGAGCGCGTGGGCCGCGCCCTCGAACTCGATGTAGACCAGGCGCAGCGGCACGCCGATCTGGATGGCGCTGATGCCGCGCCCAAAGCCGTGCGTGCGCTGGAACTGGTGCAGCGTCGCGCGCAGATCGCGCACCACCAGAGCGGCGTCCCCGGCGCGCCGGACGGTCTCCGACTTCCAGCGCAACATCGGGTCGCCAAGTTCGAGAATGCGCCGCGCCGGCATGGGACTAGAGCAGCTTTGTGAATCGCGTGCGCACGTCTTCGGCGAAGCGGCTGATATGCGCCTGGACAAACCCGCCGGGGTCGAGCGACGGATCTTCGATCAGCGGCGTCAGGTCCATGCCGAAATTGATCATCTCGGCGGTATCGACGCCGTGGCTCTGGTGGTAGGTTGCATGAGCGCGGCGGCGGCCGATGGTGGCCAGGTCGTAGCGCTTGCCGCCGGCGATCTGCGAGTCGAACACGCCCACCAGTGCCGCCGCCAGGTTCTGGTGCTGGTCCAATTGAAAGACCACCTTATCGGAATCGACCATCCAATCCAGATCGCGCCAGACCTCGCAACCGCAAAGCCTCTTCGGCCGCGCGCCGGCCGGCAGTTCGCGAATCGCCGCGATGGTGCGCAGCGCGACGGCGACGTGGGTATCGTGTTTGTCGGCCAGATTGTGCGTATAGACCACCTCGGGACGCCCGGCTTCGAGCAGCGCCCGGATGTCGCTCCTGGGCCCGGCGTCGGCCGGATTTTTCACCGCGGCGCTGGGATGATCCAGGAACGCCACTCCCGCATACTCGCCCACGAAAGCGGCCTTCTTCTGTTCCAGACGCCGGACGCCGCGCATCTGGGCGTCCGTGTGCCGGGCGTACAAGCCGTCGCGCGGGCTGCCCGCGCCGTCGGTCGCCACGACGCCGAAGAACCCCTTGTCCACCTGGCCGAAACAGGCCAGGATGCCTTCCAGGGCCATGATTTCGAGGTCGTCCTGATGAGCGGAAATGGCCATGTGGGTGACGCGGGCCAGCGCGGCCGCCGTGTCCCCGCCATCGGGAACATAGATCTCCGACGTTGACTTACTAAGTTGCATCAGGCTTTCTCCTTCACGATCTGGGGCAGGCTGGCTGCGGCGATGGACTGGCCCACGCGCCGGCTCTTCTCGTCCGGCAGCGCGAGGTTCACTCGTTCGGCAAGTTCCGGGAACTCCGCGGCAAGAACCTTCCTTGCGACGCCGGCCAGGATTTCGCCGCCCTCGCCCGTGGTCACGCGCCCCAGCACCAGGATGTGTTTCAATTCGTAAAAATCGGCATAGTGGGCGACGCCGTAGCCCACGTAAGCGCCGATGGTTTCGTAAACTTTCCGGGCCAGCGGGTCGCCCGCCTTCATCTTTTCCTGCAACACCACCAGCCTCTCGGGCAGGCCCAGGCCGGGGGGGAACTCCATGCCGGCGGCGATGGCGACGCGATTGGCGCCGACCTGCGAGAAGTACTGCACGCCGCAGCCGCCGTCGCCCGACCACTCATCCGCCGGCGCCCCGTCGCGGTAATCCACCGGCACGAAGGCGAGTTCGTTGAGCCAGCCCGTGATGTTGCCCGAGTGGTCGACGTATCCGGCCGCCTGGCTGGAGCCCAGCGCGACGCCCAGCACCGGGTTCTCCCCGATCGACATCGAGCCGGCCAGGGCCGTGACTTCGCCGTCGTTGACCACTTCCAGCGGAACGCCCAGTTCGTCGCGGATGCGGAGGAACATCCCGGCGATCTTCTCGTCGAAATCCTTCTTCGGCACGCCGCGGTAAAGCGAAGCCACGCGCGCGCGGTTGTTGATGTAGATCCCGGCGGCGCTCCCTCCGACGGCGTCCAGGCGCGGCAGCCGTGCCGCCGCGCTCCGGATCGACGCCAGGATCCC
>Ga0315273_10009319_pt1 | contig 12436 bp, 13 predicted proteins | sample YL17G02_0_MG_FD_205753 | JGI IMG/M metagenome (GOLD analysis project Ga0315273, IMG submission 205753) | Sediment microbial communities from Yellowstone Lake, YNP, Wyoming, USA - YL17G02_0 | ecosystem: Environmental > Aquatic > Freshwater > Lake > Sediment | place: USA: Wyoming | collected... | reverse complement strand
ACCTGAAGCAGGTCGGGTTCAAGATCAACGACATCCCGACGCCGTCGACGAACTACTACCAGGTGATCCAGACCAGGGGCACCACGTACAACTTCGTCACGAACGGCGGTTGGTGCGCCGACTACTTCGACCCGTACAACTACCTGAACGTGTTGTTCGACGGCAGCAGGCTCCAGGCCGCGAACAACAACAACTACGCGTACTTCAACAACCCGAGCTACAACAAGAAGCTCCAGGCGGCCGCGAATCTGAGCGGCACGGCTCGCGCCAACGCCTATCAGGCGCTGGATCAGGAGCTCATGGTGAAGTACGCGCCGGTAGTCCCGTACCTCATCTCTACGAATCGCTTCTTCGTCGCAGCACGGGTGAAGAACTGGATCTACAGCAACTACTTCGGCGATCCGTACATGAACGCCCTGTCTGTCGGCTAGCCGAATACCGCACGTCGCATTCAGAGAGTCCGGAGAGGCGCCCAAGGGCGCCTCTCCGGATATCTCACCTGAGTTCTGCCCCCCAACACCCTCGAGAGAACAGTGACGTTGAGAGAACAGTGACGTTGAGAGAACAGTGACGCAATTTCTCATCCGCAGGCTCTTCTGGGCCATCTTCCTGTTCTTCGCGGCCACGATCATCACGTACCTGATCTTCTGGGTGATTCCGGCCGACCCGGCCGCGCTCGCCGCGGGCAAGTCCGCGACTCCGGCCGACATCGCCCGCGTGAGCCACTTCCTGCACCTCGACGAGCCGATCTGGCGGCAGTACCTGCGCTTCGTCTGGAACCTGGTGGGCCACGGCTCGCTCGGTCATTCGTTCGTGAACCGCCAGTCGGTCGACGCGACGATCGCCAAGGACGCGCCCGTCACGGCGTCGCTGGTCTTCGGCGGTGCCATCTTCTGGCTGTCGCTCTCGATCCCGATCGGCATCCTCTCGGCAATACGCCCGCGCTCACTCATGGACCGGGGCGCGATGATCTTCGTGCTGATCGGCATCTCCGCGCACCCGGTGTGGATCGGCCTGATTCTCTCGTACGTGTTCGGCTACCGCCTCGGGCTGACGCCGATCGCGGGATACTGCAACTTCTTCACGGGCACCGAAGGCGCGCAATGCGAGGGCCCGCTCGAGTGGGCGTACCACCTGATCCTCCCGTGGATCACGTTCATGATCCTGTTCGCGGCGCTGTACGTACGCCTGATCCGGGCAAACGTGATCGAGACGATGTCCGAAGACTACGTGCGCACGGCTCGCGCCAAGGGCGCCTCCGAGCGCCGCGTCATGACCCAACACGTGCTGCGCAACAGCATGCTGCCGATCGTGACGATTCTCGGCATGGATCTCGGCCTCGCGCTCGGCGGCGCCATCTTCACCGAGAGCATCTTCAACCTGCCGGGGCTCGGTCATGAGATAATCAACGCCTACAACACCGCGGACCTGCCGATGATCACCGGCATCGTCGTGTTCTCGACGGTGGCCGTGATCATCTTCAACCTCATCGTGGACGTGACCTACGGCTTCCTCGATCCGCGGATCCGGCCCAGCTGATGCCGGCGCTCGAGGTCAAGGATCTCTCCACGTCGTTCCGTACCGACGACGGCATCGTCAAGGCGGTGTCCGGTGTCAGCTTCTCGATCGACCAGGGCAAGACGCTCGGAGTCGTCGGCGAGTCGGGGTCGGGGAAGAGCGTCACGTTCCTCACCGTGATGGGGCTCGTCGATCCACGGCAGGCGGACGTCTCCGGCTCGGTGCTGTTACAGGGCGAGGAGCTGCTCGGCGTGGGCGCGAACCGGCTGCGCGAGGTCCGAGGCTTGACGATCGGGATGATCTTCCAGGACCCGATGACCTCGCTGAACCCGGTGAAGACGATCGGCTGGCAGCTCGAGGAGGCCGTGCTGATCCACCAGGACGTGACGCGCAAGGATGCGCGCCGCCAGGCCATCGAGATCCTCAAGCAGGTCGAGATCCCCCGGGCCGATCAGCGCGTCGACGACTATCCGCACCAGTTCTCCGGGGGCATGCGCCAGCGGGTGATGATAGCGATGGCGCTGATCAACGGCCCCGACATCCTGATCGCAGACGAGCCGACGACCGCGCTCGACGTGACGACGCAGGCCCAGATCCTGCGACTGATGAAGCGCCTCCAGGACGAGAACAAGATGGCGATCCTGATGATCACCCACGACCTCGGCGTCGTCGCGGAGCTCGCCGACGACGTGATCGTGATGTACGGCGGCAAGGTCGTCGAGCAGGCAAAGGTCGACGATCTCTTCGCAAAGCCGGAGATGCCCTACACCTGGGGCCTGCTCGCATCGCTGCCGCGCCTCGACTCCACCGGCGGGCGGCTCGAGCAGATTCCGGGCCAGCCGCCGTCGTTGCTGAATCCGCCCTCCGGCTGCGCGTTCCATCCGCGCTGTCCGTACGCGATGAGCCGCTGCCGAACCGAGCTGCCCGAACTGCGGCTCTCGCCACAGGGCGAAGGACACCGGTTCCGCTGCCATCTCGAGGACGAGGAGCGCACGCGAATCTGGCAGGGAAAGCATGCCGCCCTCGTCGGTGAGGACGCAGCATGACCGAGCTGCTGGTCGTCAAGGGGCTCGAAAAGCACTTCCCGGTCACCCGAGGCCTCGTGTTCCAGTCCGAGGTCGGCAGGGTGAAGGCGGTCGACGGTGTCGACTTCACGGTGAACGCCGGCGAGACGCTCGGTGTCGTCGGCGAGTCGGGCTGCGGCAAGTCGACGATGGCCCGCTGCATCACCCGGCTGCTCGAGCCGACCGCCGGCTCGATCACCTTCGAGGGCCGCGACATCACGCACCTGAGTCGCAAGGAGATGAGGCCGGTCCGGCGGGACATGATGATGGTCTTCCAGGACCCGTACGCGTCGCTGAACTCGCGGATGCGCGTTGGCCAGATCGTGGGCGAGCCGCTCGAGATTCACCGTGTCGGAAGCGAGTCGGAACGCAAGCGACGGGTGCAGGAGTTGCTCGAGATCGTCGGCCTCAACCCGGAGCACTTCAACCGTTTCCCACATGAGTTCTCCGGTGGGCAGCGCCAGCGCATCGGAATCGCCCGGGCGCTCGCGATCAACCCGAAGCTGATCATCTGCGACGAACCGGTCTCGGCGCTCGACGTCTCCGTCCAGGCGCAGATCCTGAACCTGCTCAAGGACCTGCAGCAGGAGTTCGGGCTCACCTACATCTTCATCGCGCACGACCTCAACGTCGTCAGGCACATCTCCGACCGGGTGATGGTGATGTACCTCGGCAAGGCGGTCGAGATCGGCACGCGTGACGATCTGTACCGCGAGCCGAAGCATCCGTACACCGGAGCGCTTCTGTCGGCGGTGCCGATCGCCGACCCGCGGACCGGCCGTTCGCGGAAGCAGATCGTGCTCGAGGGTGACGTGCCGAGCCCGTTGAACCCTCCGAACGCCTGCCGCTTCCACCCACGGTGCCCGCGCTTCCATGAGGGGACGTGTGACGTCGATGTTCCGGAGCTCAGACTCGTCGGGGGCGGGTCAGGGCACCTGTCCGCCTGTCACTTCCCGCTCGAGCGCTGGCCCATGTCGGACGGCGAGATGCGGGCCCCTGCCGCGTCGGTCGGTGCCGCCGGCTAGCGGTCTCGAGCGCCGGGCCGTGCTGCGCGAGGCTGCTCGCCGGATCGCCACTATGTCCGGGGCCGTCGTCGCGGTCACGGTCTTGATTTCGGTCCTGCTCGGACTCGCCAGCGGCGGCAGCATCCAACGCGCGATCGCCGTCGGCTTCTACGTGGCCGGCGCCGTGCTGCTCGCCGGCTGCTTCGTGTTCGGTGTCCGCGGCCCTCTCCGGGGCGTCTCGAAGAGCGGCGACGCGGCATCCGCGCTCGGAACGCGCCGCTTGCGGCGGGCTACGCCTGACGAGCGCACCGAGGCGGCACGGACGTCGATCCTGCTGTTCTTCCTCGGGTTGTTGCAGATCGTACTCGGCGGCCTCTTCGACCCCACGCGCAGCTTCTTCTGAGGCTTCGACCAGATGCTTCGACTAACTCTATGCCCTGGAGTGGCGTCATACCAGGTGTGATGCAGATTCAATGTGTTCGGTCGCGCGAGGCGATCTCGCTCCAACTCGACGGCATGCTGTCGAGTTTCGAGGTGGCGCTGCTCGACCGGCATCTGCGCGGCTGTCCGCCGTGCCGTGCCTTTGCCGCGAGCGCGACCGAACAGACGCGGCTGCTGCGGAGCGCCGCCCTCGAGCGGCCGTTGCAGCGCTTCGTGATTCCGGCGCGGCCGAACTACGTTCGGCGCGGCGCCGCAGGCGCTGTCAGCGCCGCGTCGGTCGCGGCGGCTGCGGCGCTGATTCTGGCCTATACAGGGGCACAGCGGGGCGGCAACAGGGAGGCAGCGCAGGTCGCCGCCGGCCCGGCGGCGACCGTGCTCGTCGCCTACGCGGGGCAGCCGACGCCCGACCCGACGATCGAAGTGCCGCGTTTGAGGCTTGAGCCGGCGTCGATCGCCGACGGCCCGGTGCATGGTGACTTCAGCGTGCCGGTCGTCCAATTCTGATTCGGCGTAGCCGAAACAGCATTCACGCGTTTCGACCCGCCGGCGTCCCGGGATCAGCCGGGGGCCATGGGGACGGGCGGCCGCCAGTGCGGCTGCCAGTAGTCCACGAGCCAGGGGCTTTTCGTGTTCTCGCGCTTGAGGCCGATGTAGAAGAGCAGGTGAGGGCGGGTCTCGGTGTTCGGCTTCGCGACGAGATCGACCTCGAACAGCGCCGACGTCGGGTACGAGTATTTCACCATGACCGCGGTCGTCTTTGCGTTGGTTGTGTGGTACGTGATCACCGGGATGTCGCCGGTTGCCCATTGCTTCCGGGTCATGGTGCCCTTGAGATCGGTGTTCACCATGTCGTAGGCGGCATCGAGATCCTCGCGGGCTACGGCAGTCTCGATGAACCGGCGGGCCAGGTCGGTCTGCCCCTTGGTCACGGGTACGGTCTTCTCCGGCTTGTTCAACGTGGCCGGCTCGTTCGAGAACCTGTCGGGGAACGCGTTGCCCGTGCCCCGCAGCACCACGAGGGCAACGAAGGCGGCGATGCCGACGAGGAGGACGCTCCCGCTGAACCAGAAGAACCGCCGCTGGTTCCGGGCCGAAGCGAAATACCCGGACACGCGACCGCCGAGGTGTTGGGAACTCTGAGCCATACGACCTATGACCAAGGTAGCAACAATAAAGTTAGCGGCGAGCGACGCCGTTTCAGCGCTCTGCACGGCTCACGTCGACTCGATTCAGACGCGATCGAGCACCGGCTTGGCCGAGGGCGGCAGGAGTCGGCGAGCTATTGTTCGAGGTGTGGCAATCGGGCAACCTGTGTGGGACGCCGACCGGTGTCGCCTATCCGGACGGCGCCTTCGACCTGTCGTCACGTTCGTGCGCTTCAGCATGTCGTCAGCATGACCGGAGGTGATGAGTCGTGCTGCCGAACCAAGTGAGCGCATTCGTCTGAGGCCTCGACCAGGCCGAACGTGTGTCGGCCGCGTTGAAGCGTGCAGAGCTCCAGTGGAGTTGCGCCTCGAAGCCGCGTTCCGCTAGGCTCTGGCTGTTTGGCCGCTTGGCGCGGGTCGTGCCCTCGCTGCGGCCCGAATCCCCCGCACCCTCACCTGTCCAGGAGCCCTAGAGACGTGTCGACGAACGGAAACACCACGGGTAAGTTGCTAGAGATCAAGGGCGTCGTGGTCGACGCCGTGTTTGCTGACGGCAACCTGCCCGCGATCAATTCGGCCCTGCGTATCCCGCGGGCCGACGGCACGGACCTGATCGCGGAGGTGCAGCAGCACCTCGGTGACGACCGCGTGCGCGCGGTCGCGATGGACTCCACCGACGGGATCGCTCGCGGTACGGATGTGATCGATACCGGCGCTCCGATCTCGGTGCCCGTGGGCGACACGACGCTCGGTCGCATCTGGAACGTCCTCGGTTTGCCGGTCGACGAGAAGCCTGCGATACCGGACGTCGAGCGCTGGTCGATTCACCGCGAGCCGCCCGCCTTCCGTGACCTGAAGCCGTCGGTCGAGGTCTTCGAGACGGGGATCAAGGTCATCGACCTGATCGCCCCGTACATCAAGGGCGGCAAGGTCGGCCTCTTCGGAGGGGCCGGCGTGGGCAAGACCGTCACGATCATGGAGCTCATCCACAACGTCGCCAACGCGCACGCCGGCGTCTCGGTGTTCGCCGGCGTCGGCGAGCGTACCCGTGAGGGCAACGACCTCTACCTCGAGATGGAGGAGTCGGGCGTGCTCGACAAGGTTGCGCTCGTCTACGGCCAGATGAACGAGCCGCCCGGAGCGCGTCTGCGGGTTGCGCTTTCGGGCCTGACGATGGCCGAGTACTTCCGCGAGCAGGGCCAGGACGTGCTGCTCTTCATCGACAACATCTTCCGGTTCGTGCAGGCAGGCTCGGAGGTATCGGCGCTCCTCGGTCGGATGCCGAGCGCCGTCGGCTATCAGCCGACCCTCGCGACCGAGATGGGACAGCTGCAGGAGCGCATCACCTCGACGCGCACCGGCTCCGTCACGTCTGTTCAGGCCGTGTACGTGCCGGCCGACGACCTCACCGACCCGGCCCCCGCTGCCACCTTCGCGCACCTTGACGCCACCACGGTGCTGTCGCGGGCGATCGTGGAGAAGGGGATCTATCCGGCCGTCGATCCGCTCGACTCGACTTCGCGCGCGCTTGCACCGGGCGTCGTCTCCGATGAGCATTACGCGACAGCGACCGCGGTACAGCAGATCCTCCAGCGCTACAAGGATCTGCAGGACATCATCGCGATCCTCGGCATGGACGAGCTCACCGACGAGGACAAGCTCGTCGTCTCCCGCGCCCGCAAGATCGAGCGGTTCCTCTCCCAGCCGAACTTCGTTGCCGAGCAGTTCACGGGCACGCCCGGCAAGTACGTCAAGCTCGAGGACACGATCAAGGGGTTCAAAGAGATCATCGCGGGCATGCACGACGAACTGCCGGAGGCCGCGTTCTACATGGTCGGGCCGATCGAGGAGGCCGTCGAGAAGGCGCGCCAGCTCGAGCAGGTAGCCGCGTAGGAGGGGCTCGTGGCGGACGCGCACCCCAAGTTCGACGTCTCGGTCGTCACGCCCGACGGCGCGGTGTACCAGGGCGAGGCGGAGATGCTGATCGTGCCCGGCCAGGCCGGCGAGATAGGCGTTCTCGCGCGTCACGCGCCGCTCGTCGCCACCCTGAAAGCCGGCTCGACGCGTGTCCACCTCGGCGGCAACGAGGTGCTCGAGTTCGCAACCGGACCCGGATTCTTCAAGGTCGAGACCGACAGGGCTCTCGCGCTCGTCGACGACGCGGTCAACGTGAAGGAGATCGACGACGTGCGCGCCACCGCGCAACTCGAAGCCGCGAAGGCGGAGCTCGAGAAGCTCGAGGCGGGGACTGCGTCAGGTGACCGGTGGCAGCTCGAGCAGCGCATCCGCCATGCCGAGAACCAGCTCACCGTGTCCGGCCGCACTACCGGCTGAGCCGCTCGGCACGAGAAGCATAGCAGAACGCAATGCGTCTTGCTATGCTGTATGCATGGCGCAAATTGTCACGCGTGTCGACGACGACCTTGCCGAAGCGGTGGATGAGCTCGTGCAGGCGTCGATCGTCGAGAGCCGGTCCGACGCGGTTCGGATTGGCCTCCAGAGACTCGTTGACGAGCATCGGAGGGCAGCGGTCGGCCGGTCGATCGTGGCCGCCTACGAGAAGGAGCCCCAGACCCAGACGGAGCTTGCCGGGATCGAACGCGCCACCCGGGAGATGATCGCCGAGGAGCCCTGGTGACCACACCGCGTCAGGGGGAAGTGTGGTGGGCGGAAGCCGAGGACAAGCGGCGGCCGGTCCTGATCGTCACTAGGAGCGAGGCGATTCCGGTTCTCACGTCGATCGTCGTGGCGCCTGTGACCCGCACGATCCGCGGGATCGCGACGGAGATCCCGCTCGATTCGAGGGACGGGCTCCCTTCGGCATGCGTGGCGTCGTTCGACAACGTGCAGCCGGTCCATCGATCGCTCCTCACGACCCGCGTCGGCTCGACCCCGACAGGGCGGAGAGGCGAGATCTGCGGTGCCCTTGCAGCTCTCGCCGACTGCTAGTGCGGTGTCCCACAACTAGTGCGGTGTCCCACAACGTTGCACCCGAAACGCCTGCGCCCCCGGCCGCGTAGCGGCCCTCCGCGTCGCAGGACGACGCTTCGCAACGCCCTACGAGCCGGTCACCGGCGGGCGTCGAAGACGTTGCTCGGGGTCACTGGGGTGGAGGCTTGGCTGCACTCACACCGCGGCTCCGGCGTCGGCCGGTGCCCGTTTGCGCCTCGGCCTCCCGCGTCCGCTCGACCTCGTCGAGCAAGCTGGCGATCCGCGAGAACCCGCTGCCGGGGATCTCGCTTCCTACTTCGAGGGGCAGCAGATCAACCGCCACCACCGGTGCACCCCTCTCGCCCGTGCGGCGCAGAGCTGAAACGACAACCGCGTTGACATACCCGATCACGAGGAGCACCGCGCTGATGCCCCACATCATCCGCGGACCGACAGCTACGGTGATGGGCCCGGCCGCGAGCGTCCCGATCAGCGTGAACGTTTGCACGAGGCTGCCGAGCACGGCGAAGATCTGACCTCGTCGCTCGTCCGAGACGACCTGCTGGATCAGGGTCACGTTGCAGACGAGACCGACCCCGTTACCGACCCCGAAGATGACGGCGCCGATACACCCGATCGCGAGGTTGGGACTGACGGCGGCGATCGCTACGCCCGCTGCAGTGATGAGGAACGAGGCGCGGTAGCCGCCGTACACCGTCATCCGGTCGATGAACCAGACCGCGACCACGCTGCCGATCAGAATGCCTGCGGCGGAGAAGGCAACGAAGACACCGAACCCGACGTCGCCCGCGCCATACGCGTCGGTCGTGAGCACGATTTCCGCCACGTTGATGCCGGTGTACGCCAGCGTCGCCCAACTCCAGATCAGGAAGATCGACGAGAGGTGGCGGTCGTGACGTACGAGGGAGAGTCCGACGCGTACATCGCGCCAGTGGGTGCGGCCGATCCGGGCCGCAATACGCGACTGGAGTCGATTGCCGATCCGAACGAGCAGGAGGGCCGAGACGAGAAAGCTGACCGCGTTGAGCGAGTAGACAACGCTCGAGCCGAGCAGCGCGATGCCTACGCCGGCCAGAACGGGCCCCATCAGGGTGGCGAGGTTCTCGGCGCCCTGCATGAGAGCGTTTGCCGCAACGAGCGACTCCTTGCCGACAAGATTTGGAATGGCCGCATAACACCCGGGGCGGAAGAACACTGCAGAGAAGCCCGCGAGCGCGGAGACGACGCAGATGCCCGCCGGGGAGTGGACGAACGGGAGTACGCCGAAGCTGGCCGCGCCACCGAGATCGGACAGGATCATCATCCGTTGGCGCGGCCAGCGGTCGATCAGCGGCCCGACCGCGATACCGAGGATCACGCCCGGGACGAGCTCGCTGAAGAGCAGGATGCTGACCCACCAGGCGGAGTTCGTCTGGTTGTAGAGCGCAATGCGGACGGCGAAGAACGCCGTCCAGGTGCCGAGCGCCGAGATCAGCCGGGCCAGCAGAAGGTTCCGGTAGGAGCGATGCGCGGGCATGCCGACGATCGCAAATTGCGCGGTGAACTGACCCAGCATCCGGAACGAGCCTACAACCTCGGTCATACGGCGTCTGCTGTCCGAAAAGGACGTGCTTGTACCGTAGAGTGGCGCCGATGGCCCGCCGTCCCTGGACACACGAGCAACTCGTCGCCGGCGTGCGGGCGGGTGACCACCGGGCGCTCGCACGGTCGATCTCGCTCGTCGAGAACCGCGATCCTGGTGCCCTGGCCGTCGTTCAGGAGCTCTATCCGGAGACGGGAACTGCGTTTGCGGTCGGCATCACGGGGCCACCGGGCGTCGGGAAGTCCTCACTGATCGGGGCGCTCGTCCGGCACGTTCGAGGTCTCGGGCTGTCGGTCGGTGTCATCTCGGTCGATCCGTCGAGCCCGTTCACCCAGGGAGCCCTGCTCGGCGACCGGATCCGCCTCGTCGACCACTTCCTCGACCCCGGCGTGTTCATCCGCTCGATGGGCACCCGCGGGCATCTGGGGGGGCTGGCCGAGGCCACACTCCAGTCCTTCCTTCTGCTCGACGCTGCCGGCCGCGACGTCGTCTTCCTCGAGACGGTCGGCACGGGGCAGAGCGAGGTCGAGGTGATGAGCATCGCCGACGAGGTCGTACTCGTCCTGATGCCCGGCTCGGGGGATTCGGTGCAGGCACTGAAGGCGGGGATCATGGAGATACCCGACGTGATCGCAATCAACAAGATGGATCAGCCGGGTGCGAAGTCGATGCTGAACGACATCCGGACGGTCATGTCGCTCGATCCGGAGTCCGATCGCCGACCCACGATCGTTCTCACGGAGGCAGTACGAGAGGAGGGCGTCCAGGATCTCTGGAACGCAGTCGCGGAAAGGCGCGACCGCCTTGCCGCGGCCGGCGAGCTCGAAGAACGGCGCCGCCGGAATCTCGCAGGTGAGGTGGTGTCGGCCGCAACCGCCCGGGCCCGAACCGCCATCGAGAAGGCGATCGTGGACGAACCTGCGCTTGCTGACCTTGTCGACTCGGTGCAGCGGCGCCAGATCGACCCGCTGACGGCGGTTGAGCGGATCGTTGCCACCGTTCTGCGCGAGGATGTCGCATGACGCGGCCCACGCTCGCCGATCTCGTCGAAGCGCAGGAGCGCCTTGCGGGCGTCGCTCAGGTCACTCCTGTGCACTCGTCAGGCACACTCAGCGGCCTCGTGGGGCGTGTCGTCACGCTCAAGGCCGAGAACCTCCAGCTCACCGGCTCCTTCAAGATCCGCGGCGCCTACAACACGATCGCGCAGCTGACGGACTCCGAACGGCAAGCGGGGGTCGTCACCGCGAGCGCCGGCAACCACGGGCAGGCGGTGGCCTGGGCTGCGCGCCAGGCGGGTATCGCCGCCACGATCTTCGTTCCGGAGGGTGCGCCCATGACCAAAGTGGACGCGGCTCGGGGATACGGGGCCACCGTTGTGCTCGGAGGAGAGGGCTTCGACGAAGCGGTCGCAGCCGCCCGTGTGCACGTCGAGACGACGGGAGCGACCTTCGTCCATGCCTTCGACGACCCCCGCGTGATCGCCGGCCAGGGGACACTTGGTCTCGAGCTGGCAGAACAGCTTCCGCCCGGCCCGGGGACGGTCGTGATCCCCGTCGGTGGCGGCGGCCTCGCCTCGGGGATCGCGATCGGTCTACGGGCGCTGCGGCCCGAGTTGTCGCTCGTCGGGGTGCAGGCCGCTGCGTGCGCGCCGTTTGCCGGACGGGCGCCGATCGGGCCCACGATCGCCGACGGCATTGCCGTGAAATACCCGGCCGAGCTCACCTCGGCGATCCTTCGTGATCTCCTCGACGAGGTCGTCGTCGTCGACGACGAGGCCATCTCTCAGGCGCTCGTGCTACTTCTGGAGCGCTCGAAGCTCGTTGTGGAGGGCGCGGGAGCGGCGCCTGTCGCCGCGCTGCTGCAGGGACTCGTGCCCGGCAGCGACCCGGTCTGTGCCGTTCTGGCGGGAGGCAATATCGACGCCACGACGCTCGTCTCGGTGACACGGTTCGGTCTCACCTCGTCGGGTCGCTACCTCGTGGTCGCGATCATGATTCCCGACCGGCCGGGGCAATTGGCGCGCATCGTCGCCGCGGTCGCAGCGCAACGGGCAAACGTGCTCTCGATCACCCACCATCGAGAGGGACGGAACATTGGCGTGCTCGAGACCGAGGCAGAGCTCACACTCGAGACACGCGACGAGGAGCACTCGCAGGCGCTGATCGCGGCCCTGGTGGCCGAGGGTCTTGCGGTTCGCCGCCTGACGTAGGGGCGATTCTGTTCGTAGGGGCGAGGCGCAGCCTCGACCGCCGTCCACCACATGCCTCGCCGCACCCCCCGGACGGCGCATGCGCGTCGCGCCCTACGAGACGGAGCCGACCCGAACCCGTAGAGGGGTTGCTGTGCAACGTCGGCTGACAGGCGCGCTACGGTGAGCCGCAGCGCCTGAACTCGACGGTGTCGCCCCCGCGGGCGCGCCAGGCGGTCATGCCGCCGTCGACGACCGGACGCGCGTCATAGCCGCGGGTGCGGAGAATGCTGGCTGCGATCACGGCGCGGGGGCCGGTATCGCAGATCGTCACGACCGGCCGGTCGGTGGGGAGATCAGGGCAGCAGGTCGCCATCAGCCGGTAGGGGACGTTGCGGCTGCCGGGGATATAGCCCGTATCGCGGTCGTCCTTCTCCCGCACGTCGATCACCTCGACGCCTGCGGCGATGAGCGCCTGGAGCTCGTCGACCGTCACCGCGTCGGTGCGCTCGTCGCCGCCGCCGAGCAGGTAGCCGACGATG
>Ga0315273_10009318_pt1 | contig 12438 bp, 8 predicted proteins | sample YL17G02_0_MG_FD_205753 | JGI IMG/M metagenome (GOLD analysis project Ga0315273, IMG submission 205753) | Sediment microbial communities from Yellowstone Lake, YNP, Wyoming, USA - YL17G02_0 | ecosystem: Environmental > Aquatic > Freshwater > Lake > Sediment | place: USA: Wyoming | collected... | reverse complement strand
GCCTTCCGCATCAGGATCAGGTGGTGAGCGTAGCTCAGCGGTAGAGCGCCGGACTGTGGCTCCGGTGGCCGGGGGTTCAAATCCCCTCGCTCACCCCAAGACCCCTTGGAAAGGTCAGCAAGCAAATCAGCTACATCTCGCAACTCGGGCTGAAGAACGGCCTGAGGGAAGCTGAGATCGACCAGATGCTGAAGATGCTCAGGACTCGGGAGGGCGCCAGCAAGCTCATCGCCAAGATGAGACGAGCAGCCTAAGCGACCGACAAAGGGCGGGGCATGTCAGCACGAGTGCCCCGCCCACCTACCGTCTGAGAGCAACCAAGCCAAGAGGGAGCTGCGATCAAGAAAATGAACAGATCGGCGAAGGACTGCCTGTCTCCCTCTGGAATCTGTCCCTTGCTAGGGCGAGAGCATCTGAGCTTTACAGACGACCCGTAGATCCCGAGCTGAGCATTCCTCCCTGCCCATGGCACGCCATTAGGGGGAGGTCGTTAGGCGCGTGGCGCCATTCCCGGAGGAGCAGCATGAGGTTCCGGATCGAAGTCAGATGGCCGCCAGTAGACAATGACCCAGACCGAGGACGCGAGGCCCTGACAGGGCTTTGGTACCACGACGGCAACTGTCACGTCGCCGATGCCCTAAGTCCGGGTGACAAAGCGCTCATCTATGAAACGAAGGCTCACCCGGAGACGGGTGCGCCGGGGGCACAGGCGATTGTGGCGTGGGGTGTAGTCACGGGCCTATCTCAGCAGTGCAAGGAGCACTGCGTTGGCGACCACCGGTGGAACACTAAGGTCCCCTTTGAAGTCAAGCAGCACGTTCCCTGGGGCAATACCGGGCGCGGAGTTCCTGTGGAGACCGTGCGGAAGGTCCTCAGCTGGAAGGAGAGTGCCCCTCTGATGAAATCGCAGTACATAACGGAGGAGGAGTTCAACGCTCTCGCTGCAGAGCTCAATGAGAGATGCCGGTAGCCCACTGCATTGGCACTTAGGGGACCATAGGATGCGACCGGACCTCGCCCATCATCCCAGTGGAAACAGAAGGACCACCGACCACTCAGGTCGAACCACTTACGATAAGAACCTACCTCCAGAAAAGGTAGGAAAAACCTAGCTAAATCCCATGTATCCCTCCCCAAGGGGAAGCGCCTCACAGGATGAGTCTACCGCGCTCAGTGGTGAGCGTTGGTAGAGCGCCGGACTGTGGCTCCGGTGGCCGGGGGTTCAAATCCCCTCGCTCACCCCAATTCCCCTCAGGGCACCCCGCCAGTGCCCCGCGGCAGCGCCTTCGGCAGGAACGCGTCTGCCCATCAGAGAGCACGCGCCGCATAGTCGCGTCCACGGCGCCCGCACCCTCCGTTTCTGCTTGTGTGGGATGATAGGTGTGCCTGAAAGCGTTCCACGTGGAACATTTCACCGGCGAAAACCAGCCCCACCCTTGCCAAACGGCGGCAAGGGTGGGCTACTTGACCAGACCGCGGGGTTGCTCCGGGGGGCTGGGCTCCCCCAGGTCCGCTCAGAACTTCACCGATACTGTGTGCCGCCGCGTCATGTGCTGCCGATCGGCCGCGATCGTCAGCGAGTAGATACCGGTGTCAGGATTTACGCCGTATAGCGCTGCGGCCAGGATATTCTCCGCGTCCGTCTGCAGCGGCGGCGAGGGCAGCGCCAGCTTATACGCGCCGTTCCCGTTGCACCCGGCATACCGGGTGCCGTTCAGGTAGAGAACTCCAGCGCCGTGCAGGTTGGCGGTGAGATAGTACGGGATGCGCCACTCGCCCGGCCGCGGGATGCCGAAGGGCACGCGGTACCACCCGACACCAAGCACGTCGGCCAGGTCCCGGCCCTGCGCCCGCCAGGGGCCGAACCGCAGCAGGTGCCATTGAGATGCGTCGAGGTCGAGCGCGGTCCAGCCGTCCGCCTCACCGGCGGTCCCGGGGCAGACTTCCCACGCGGCGATCGGGACATCACCTTGCGCGGATGTCAGCGTGATCTCGGGAAGCTGCTTGGCGCCCCGCAGCCCTGCGACCCCATCGGCCCTCGGGAGCACGTCCACAAGGACCTCGAGGCGATTCGTCCCCGATGCCAGCAGGCTACTGATATCGGCCTCGCGTTCCTTCGCGGCGCCGGACAACTCGGGCACGATCTTGCCGTTGACGGACACGAGCATGGGATCGGCGGACCCCCGCAGGGCCAGGCGGAGAGGCGCGGCCGATTCGAAGCTGGTTCGCAATCGCACAAAGGCGCTCGTGGTGAGCCCCAAGGCCTCGGGTGGTCGCCCGACAGAAACCGCGCTCCGGGACGGGCCATCCTTGGCCTCGGAGTCAGGCGTGAACCAGCCGCGATCGAACGCGGCGACCAGCTTGGGAGGCCCGCCGATGATGACACGCCCGAGACGGATGAGGCTCGACCCACGGCTCTCGTCGTCATAGGACTGGGTCGTGATGGGGAGAACCAGCACCCGCGCGGGGGTCGGGAACGTGAACTCGACCGGCTTGCCATCAACCGTGACTGATGCCGGCGACCGGGGGAGAGCGGCCGTGAGCTGGGTGACTCCCGGCGGGCATTCGACGATGGCCTCAATGGAGTCGGGGCCGATTGACCCGCCGGCCACCGCGGCTCCTGCGCTGATAGTGACCGTATCGGCGTCGCCCGTCACCTGGCCTGCGGTGGCCGCGCGATCCCGGGACAGGATAGCGATCTGCAGATCGTCCACCAGGAGATACTGGTCCATCTGCGAGTGGAAGTAGTCCAGGACGAGGGTGTTCCTCTCCGCATCCCAGCGCTGGCGAGTGACCTGGCCCAGCACCAGCGGCGGCCCGGGGAGGCGAAGAGCCGTCTCGCCGGGAGTGTCAACATCGCCGTACAGAACGAGCAGTGTGCGGTCGCCGGTGTTGTGGATCGCGGCGATCTCCGACGTGGTGTACCGGAGCGTGCCGCGGCCGACCGGGACGTCAATTGCGAGCATCTTCGCGCACCCCGGCGGCAGGCTGATCGCGCCCGCTTCGGGGATCGCCAGTGCCGCGGTGGTGCCAGGCGGGGAGTAGATGAGGCGGACCTGGCGGGGGCCCGCGCCTTTCTCATCCCAGAGGAAGAGGAACGCCGATCTGTCCGAGAGGCGGGCCGCGACCCGGATCTCGGGGTCGTCGGCCTTCACCACGCCTTCCGCCGACACGGCCTTCGCGAGCTCGGGGCCGAAGAGGCGCACCGAGTCCCCAACCAGCTTGGCCTCCCGGTAGCCCGCGGTGCGCAAGCCTGCGGGGTCCACCACACCAGGGATCACCTCGCCAGGGGTGTAGCGCGCGTTCGGGTCGTGGCCCGGCGCGAAGTCCGAGAGCGAGACCGCGGTTGCGCCCGAGCCAAGCGCGATCTTGACCAGTGAGGCGCTTTGTCGGGCGGCAATCGGATCGCGATAGCTGCCTTGCAGACCCGATATCATGGCCGGCCCATTCTCCTCACGCGCGAGGTCTCGGAGCCGCGGGAGCATATCGGCGGCCGTGACGGGAGAGTAGAATGCGATGGTGTCCAGCAGGTTGGTCAGGCTCCGCTTGGTGTTCTCGCGGGCGGCGGCTGCGTTCGCGGCGAGCAGCGGTACCTGGATCCCCGCGCCGCGCACCAGCTCTATGAGCTCCTGGAGCGAGCCGGCCGACACAGCGCCCGAGACGTCTGGCAGGGGCCGGATTACGACCGCCGCGACCGGTCCGGCGTTCGTCACCTGGTAGGGCTTCACAAGTGGAAGCAGGGTCCGGTACCAGGTATCCACCGACTGCTGTTCGTTCTCCCCGCCGGCGCGCGCGATCAGCCACCCCGGCACAGCGCCGGCTTCCCAATCGTCGCCGGCATACGGCCCGAGACCGAGCTGCACCCACAGGGCCGATTGCTTACAGAGATCGAGGAACTCCCGCAGGTCCGACAGGTCAGGCTGGCCCGGGGTGGGCTGATGGTGGGACCAGGGGACCGTCACATCCACGGCGTTCATGCCGGCCGACGTGAGCGCGGCGAGACGATCGGCCCACACCGCCTTGGGCAGTCGAGCATAGTCGACGCGGCCGGCGAAGAGCAGGACGGGTTTGCCGCCGATGATGAAGGACTTGCGGTCGAAGCGGATGACATCAGGCTTGGCGAAGGACGGCGTGAGAGCGGACGGCCGGGAAGGCCCGAGGAGCGCGCCGTCGCTCTGGCTGGCGAAAACGACGGGGAGGCTGCGCTCGAGGCATCCCTTCATGCCTGCGCCATCATCGTCACAGACCGAGATGGTGAACGAGAATTCCTGCCCGGGAATGGGGCGAATGGGGGCGAGCTCATCCCATGGGATCGCCAGCTCGTAGGTGACCCTGGTTCCGCCGCCTTCATCCTGGCGAGCCCAGATCGCGCGGCCGATGGCCCTGCTTTCGCCGGCGCGCGCGGTGGGCTGCGCTCGCCAGACGAGCGACGCGCTGGTGAGGAGCGACACGACAAACTGGTTCGGCTCCTGCGATTCCCCCGCGAGCGAAAGGACGATGCTATCGCCCTGGTCTATCTGGGAGGCGGAGCGCACTCGCACCAGGCTGTCATCGCGGGTTTCGACAGCGAGATATAACGCGCCGCTGTCCCAGGCGAGGCGGACGTCGGCGGATATGTCCTGGGGTCCGCCGTACTCCGAGTACTGGGTAGCTGCGGGGCGCCACTCATCCACGGTGGAGATGACGATCTGGGGGAGAGCGGGCCAGTCGTCCAGACGCCCATCCAACGCGGGAGCATTGGCGACGCGGGGGCAGATGACGGACATTGGGCCGGTCGCCGCCGCGAAGGCGGTTGCGCCGTTGAAGAGCAGCGCGAGCAGTGCGCACGAGATCACAAGAGAGGAACGCGACATCTCACACTCCTGACGCGTGGCAGGCCAGTGCGAACCGGCCTCGCCCGAAACCGGGCGACTCCGGCGGCCTCCAGCGTGCCGCTTCTCGCTGTATGATGGATGAACCAAGAGTTTGACACATGACCGACTGCCAAGTTGGCATATTGGCCATCGTCGGCTGTCGTCCACCTCGCGTCAGGTTCGGCGCTGGCTCGGGGCGTCCCTTGCCGCGGGCGGTGGAACCGGCCTCCGTCTGATACTATGGTCGCACTGGTCAGGGTCTTGAGCCGGCCTTGGGCCGACCGCCGTATTTCGAGGAGCGGCAGGAGGTCCGCTGCGCCAGAAAGAAGCGCACGCAGCGTTTGAGTCACCGCGGTGAGTGGTAAATCTGGTTGTAGCCGCACCCGGTGATGGGCAGGATGGCTCAGGTCAAGTCAGCCGCTGCGTTCGGGCTGGCTTTCGCATTGCGTTCGGCGCGCTGCCGAGCTGGGGGCCGTGCCGCAGCAGGGGGCTGCTGCGGCGAGCGCGTCGGGGGTCAGGGCAGAGACGTACACCTGTGGCCGACGCCAGCATAGCGCGTTCGATGGCTTTTGATGGAAGAAATCATTTGGGGCGTCTTGCGCGTGGGCCGATGGGTGGCAGCTGCGGCTCTGGCTGTCCAGGCGGCGCCAGTGGACACACTCGAACGGCAGCACATGTGTTGGAGGACCTTGGGAGATGTCGATCTGTCCGAAGTGCAAGGCGGAGAACGAAGACGGTCTGACCAGATGCAGGGCATGCAATGCGATCATGCCGGTGAAAATGGGAAGCAAGTCTACCGTTCGTTACGAACGAGTCCGCCGCCAGCCTGACCTGGTTGGGATGGAATGCCCGCAGTGTGGCGCAGTCAACCCATACACTCGTCTGCGCTGCCAGTCGTGTAACGCACCTCTAACGTCGAAGCAGAACGCCGGCGGCCTGGGCAAGATATGGGTGTACGCGGGCCTCGGTATGATCCTTCTGGTGGCGATCCTGCTCGCGGTGTTCCGAGGGGCATAGGACGCCGAAGCGCCGACGCGATTCCGCTCGGCACCCCCGTCTCGCGCTGAACCTGTTGGGCCGGTATACTGCCGCGGCAGGGGCGGGAGCGCTGGCGAACCTGCAGCCGAGCTTCGATTCGCGGAGGGTGGGATGGCCGAGGCGAGCGATCTACCAGTCACTCGGGCGGCCGCTGGACGAGACGGTTCTGTGGAGGGAGACGCAATGGACGTATTCCCCGGAGGAACGGTGTCGGAGGTGATCGCGCTTCGCCTGGACCAGGGCGATGACGTGCTCGATTCCATCTCGAAGGCGGCGAGGAAGCTGGACCTCCACACGGGGGTCGTCATCTCCGGCATCGGCACGCTAGACCAGGCGAGGGTGCACCATATCACGCACACGGGCTACCCCTCAGTGGACGAATTCGTGACGTACGAAGGGCCGATCGAGCTGCTGAGCATTGACGGCATTATCGCGGAGTACGTCCCGCATCTGCACACCTGCATCTCCATCAAGGAGAAGACGTACATGGGCCATCTGGAGCAGGGGTGCCGCGTGCTGTATCTCGCCGAGATCGCCATCGCGCGGGTGGACAATCTCCGGCTGTGCCGGAGAGCGAATCCGGCGACGAAGATCAACCAGCTTCACCTGGCGGACTGAGCCGGAAGCTGTGTGCAGGGACCGAGTCTTCCTCGCGTCCGCCTTCCGCAGACGGCGCGTTCCTTCGTCGTGCTCCCCAGGCTGCCGCCCGGGGCCACGCGGCTCCGGATGACAACGCTGGGTCCGCCATGCCCGAGGGAGAGGAGCCACTCACGGCAGCGGTTCTCGGAAGGCAGGGGGCGGGAGGCGCTTTCCCGAACCTTACGTCTTCGATCATAGCGAATGGAGAACGGCCGTGCGGCGTTTCACAGCCCCGCATCGCCCGCGAATCCACATGCTGTCGGATGAGCAGGTTCCGGGCATCCACTTCGGGAGGCGCCTCCGCGCAGCACTCAGGAGACGTGGATGAACCCACTTCAGAAGCTCATCGCCCTTGGCGCGTCTGAGCAGGCGCGCCTGGGCATCGAGGCAACGCCCGGCGAGATCGTGCAGCAGCCGGAAATGTGGCGTGACACGGCCCGCCGGTTCGCCGCGGCCGCGCCGCGGATCCGCGAACTGCTCGGGCAGATCGCTCTGCCGAGCGCGGGCGCCGAGATCATCTTCAGCGGGGCCGGGACCTCCGACTTCGTCGGGCGGTGCGCGGCCGGGCCGGTGAGCGCCGCCCTTAGTACGAGAGCGATCGCCTGTCCGACGACGGATATCGTGACGCACCCGGAGTTCTCTTTCCCCTCCGACCGGCCGGCGCTGATGGTCTCGATAGCCCGCTCGGGCGACAGCCCGGAGAGCGTCGCCGCGGTGGAGATCGCCCTGCGCGAGCGGCCGAGCATCCGCCACCTCGTCATCACCTGCAATGAGGATGGTGGCCTGGCGCGGCTGGCGCGGGCGCAGGGAGAGCGTGCGTGCGTGCTGACGCTGCACCCGCGCACGAATGACCGCGGCCTGGCGATGACCAGCTCATTCACATCCATGGTGGTGGCGAGCCTGGGCCTCGCGCACCTCGACGATGTCGAGGGCTATGGTGCGCTGGTGGATCGGCTGGCGCGGGCAGGTGAGCGGCTGCTCGACGCGGCCCCCGAAGTGTGCGCAGTGGTGGCAGACCGCAGGCTGCGGCGCGCTTGCTTCCTTGGCTCAGGCGCGCTCGCGGGGGCCGCGGTGGAGAGCCACCTGAAACTTCAGGAGATGACGGATGGCGGGGTCATCTGCCTCTGGGACACGTTCCTGGGCCTCCGGCACGGGCCGCGGGCGGCGATCCACGATGATACGCTCGTCGTGTATTACCTGTCGTCCGATCCCCATGTGAGGCGCTATGAGCTTGACCTAGTCCGCAGCAATCGAGAGCAGAAGATCGGACTGGCGCACGTGATAGTGGCAGACAGGAGCGACGGCGAGCTCGCGGGGCTGGCAGACCACGTGCTCGAGTACGATCCGACGAGGGAGCTGGCGCTTCCGGACCACATGGTCTCTCCGGCGGCCACCATCGTGGGCCAGCTTCTCGGCCTCTTCGCCTCGCTGGAGTACGGGTTCAAGCCGGACGCTCCCAGCGCGGGCGGGGTGATCAGCCGAGTGGTGGCGGGAGTGACGATCTACCCGAAGGAGCAGCCCAAGAGATGATCCGCGCCGTGCTGTTCGATATGGATGGGCTTATCGTCGACACCGAGCCGATACACTTCATGGCCTTCCGGGGGATGATGCGGGAGTACGGGTACGAGATAGACGGCGGCCTCATGCCGGGTTTCGTCGGGTTCCCGGAGGCCGACAACATACGCGACCTGAAGCGCATCTACAGCCTGGAGGCGCCGGCCGAGGAGATGGCGAAGCGCCGCTACGGGCTGTTCATGAAGCTGATCCGCGTCGAGCGCTTCGACGTCTTCCCGGGCTTTTGGGAGCTGAGCGAGGAGGTTCGCCGCCGTGGGCTCAAGCAGGCCGTGGTGTCGTCGAGCACGGTGGAGCAGATGGAGGTGATCCTGGGACGGCTGTTCGAGACGCGGCCCGAGCTTGGCGGCCCGCAGAGCTACTTCGATGCCATCGTCACCGGAGACGATATCGCGAATAACAAGCCTGCGCCGGATATCTACATACACGCTGCCGAGCGGCTGCAGGTGGCGCCGCCGGAATGCCTGGTGTTTGAGGACACGCCGCCGGGCGTGCAGGCGGCGGCCGATGCCGGCATGAGAGTGATCGCGGTGCCGAACGAGTACAGTGAAACGCTGGAGTTCCCGGGCGCGCACGCGGTGCTTGGTGGGCTGTGCGATGCGATCCGTTACCTGGATGCGGAAGACCCAGCAGCGTGATGTCGTCTATCATCATCGTCGGCGAGCTGAACCTGGATCTCATCGTCACGGGCGTGCCGCGTCTGCCGGAGCCGGGCGAAGAAGTGATCGTGTCCGCGATGGAGCTGATGCTGGGTTCTTCGTCGGCTATTCTGGCCGCGCAGCTAGCGAGGCTGGGTGATGACGTGCTGTTCATCACCAAGGTCGGGAGTGACGAGCTCGGGGCGAAAGCCCTCGACTCGCTGCGTCAGACAGGCGTACCCGTTGGCGCTGTGACCGTTGTGCCCGCGCTGCCGACGGGGCTGACGATCTCGGTCGCGGTCGGCACGGAGCGCGCCATGCTGACGCAGCTCGGCTGCATCGAGGAGATGCGCTGGGAAGACGTGGACTTCGGGGCCGTGCGCGGGCGCCAACACCTACACATCAGCTCATTCTACCTTCAGCGCAACCTCCGCCCCGACATCGGACGCATCTTCGAACGGGCACACCAGATGGGGCTGACGACGTCGCTGGATACCGGGTGGCCTACCGAGGAGGGGATCAACGGGGATCTGGATGCCGTGTGGCCGCACGTGGACGTGTTCCTGCCCAATGAGGCGGAGGCGCAGCGCCTCAGCGGCGCGTCCACGGTGGACCATGCGCTGTCTCTCCTATGCGAACGCGTGCCCACGGTAGTGGTGAAGCTGGGCCCGAATGGCGCCATCGCCCGCCGGGGCGGCGAGATCGTCGCATCGCCGGGGTTCGTGATCGACGTGGTGGAGACGACGGGCGCGGGCGACTCGTTCAACGGCGGCTTCCTGCACGGCCACCTCGCGGGCTGGGACCTGGCCGGGTGCCTCGAGCTCGGGAATACCTGCGGCGCGCTGTCAACCCGCGCGGTCGGCGGCACAACGTCTCATGCCACGCTGGAGGAAGCGATGGAGTTCGCGCGAAGCGCGCCGCGGAGGCCAGCGGGGTAAAGTGCCCTTGGGATCGTAGAGCCCTATCCTTCGCCGAGTTGGCCGAAGACCACCGGCCTGTCTCGCCGCAGGAACCCGAAGTCGGCACCGCTGGCCTTCTCCCCGGGCCTGAGACGGAAGGACCACGAGGTCGGTGGCGTGGGAGTGACGCCTTGTGCGCCGCCGTCGAACGAGGCAGATACCGTATGGCTGCCTGGCTTGAGGCCGCCGAAGGTGTACCGGCCCTGGCTGTCGGTAGTGGTTCGAGCCCCTGTGCCCAACTCGACGGCCACGCCGGCCAATCCCTCCCGCTGATGGGTGGCGCTTGACTCGACGTAGACCGCGCCGCTGATCTGGCAAAGACGCGTGAGGGAGAAGTCAGCGCGTCCGGGCTCCTGGGCCGCCGCGTACGCGACCCGCACTGTTGCAGCGCCCTCGTAGTCAGCCGGAATACGATCGGGGTCGAGCCGAACACTGTGGCGACCTGTCTCAAGTCCGAGGAATGTGTAACCGCCATCGGCCTTGGTCAGAGCCACGTCGGCGCCGTCGAGGACGACGGCCACGTCGGCCACGCCCTGACCGGCGTCATCTGCGACCTTGCCTGTGATCTCAGCGATGCCCGCGCGCGAGCGACCGGGGCCGCCGAAGGAGGCCGCCGCCTGGACGACGAGAGCATTGACGAGACCCGCATTGGGGGTACCTGTGTCGAATCCGCCGTAGCTCACGGACATCACCTGATCGTGAGAGGGCCGGTACTCAATGCTCAACTCGGGTCTGACGCCAGACGATTCTCTGGCGAACGCCGCTCGAGCGCGAAGCCGACGCTTGAGCTCAGTGGTAGCGCCCAACCGGTACGTCCGCTTGTCCCCCGGGCTGGGCTGGGGCGCCGACGACCTGACGGACACGTACCCGCGCCGACCGGGGCGGGAGATCGACCACTCCAGGCCGGCCCTGCCGCCCTCCTCGCGGTTGGCAAGGTAGCGAACAATGCCGGTCAGGTTCTTCCTGAGGAAGGAGAGCGAAAGCGAGTCCTGTGCCCACGGCTTCCCCGATGCCTCTCCCGTATTGCGCTCCAAAGCAGCATGGACCTGTCGGGCGTCCCAGGACAGGCCGAACGCGCTGGTTGAGGCGTCGAAGTCGCCCTTGAGAGCTGATGAGCGACCGAAGAACGACAGCGCGGGCAGCGCTTTGAGCCGCCACCAGAGGTCCTGGCGCTGGTCGTCGTGCGCCTGCAGGAGCGAGGTGCGGACCGAGAACTCGGGCCGCTCCCAGCGGGCGGAGGTGTAATGCCCACCGTCTGTGGCCACAGCCGCCTCCGCCGTCAGGTACTTGGCGACCAGAGTCTCGGTGCGGAGGGCCAACTCGCCGTCGCTGCGCTCACCGACGGGGACGGCGGCAAGCACCAACGATGCGCCGGCTCGCGTCCTGCCGGACAGGGCCGATGAGAACCCGATGCCAGTCGCGGCGCCAAAGAGCGGGTCGAACATGTCCCCGATCTCGTACCGCCGCGACTCATCGCCCATGTCCAGAGAGAGGTACGATATCCGCCGGCTGAACGGCGAACCAGGATCTATCTCTCTGGAGCGATCATCCAGCGAATGCCGCGGCGCGCCGAAGCCCTCCAGGTAGAAGCCACGCGTGTCCTGGCCGCTGAGGATCAGCATGCGGCTGAAGTCCAGGTTCATCGGCACCGGCGTCACCTCGGGGCTCACGCTTTCCGCCGACGATCGCACCTGCAGCGACGTCGGTCGGGCGCGCCGCGCCGGAGGGCGCGGCGCCTCTACCGGAGGGGCTACCGTCGGTTTCTGGACCCTGAACGTCTCGAAGGCTGCGGCGCTCTGGGTGGAGGCTGCGCCGGGCTGCTGGTCGCTCTGAGGCAGGGCGCCCAGCAGCGCAGCCAGATCCTTGGGACGAACCCAGGCCTCGCCATCGTGGACAACGGCAACTGCGTCTCGGTTCCGAATGTCGGCGACTGCTTCCGGTCTGGCGCCGTGGATCTTCGCCTCGGTGCCATCCGGTCGAGTAATGTGGACATCGGCGCCCGTGACCAGGACAATGGCGCCCACCTTTGAACCAGCGACCGATAGGGGAACGCGGTCGTCGGCGCCACGAGGCGCAAGGCCCGTGGCAGGACTGGAGGGTGGGAGAGCGGCGATGGCTGTCCCCGCCGAGCTGTCACCAGGCGCGAGATCACCGGCCGCGTTGAGGGGCCGGATGAGAAGCACCAGTGCGCTCACGCAGCAGAAGCGCCAGATCGAGCTGGTGAGCGAGGCGGTCATCTCGCCTTCGCCGGTGGCGCCGCCAGAGAGGTGCGCGCGCCGAGGAGAGACGGCCCGCCGCAGTCCATCATGGCGATCACCTCATACTCGCCAGGGGCAAGATCCGCGAAGGTCTCCTTCGCGATCTTGGCGTGGTGCTGGTTGAAGGGCGCGGGCAGCACCACGAAGCCCGCCAGGTCCGCGGAGCGCACGACCTGTCCAGACTGCCTGATCTCCAGCTTCCCGGTGAAACGCAGATGACCGGAACCCGTGTTCTCGACGATCAGCAGCCCGCCTTCCGGGCTGACCGCGAACTGCGTGATGCGCGCTTGAGGCTGCGCGGGCGGCCCGCACTGCACGTAGAGAACGGTCCCCAGGCGCGGGACAATCCGCGAGGGGGCGCCATGGAGAGTCACCTGCTGCGCGCCGCCCTCGAAGATGATGACGGTGCGGAACTCGCCGGCCGCGTCCACGGGCGGACGAATCGTGTAGCGTACCTGCGCCGAGTCGCCAGGCGCCAGGT
>Ga0315273_10009317_pt1 | contig 12438 bp, 10 predicted proteins | sample YL17G02_0_MG_FD_205753 | JGI IMG/M metagenome (GOLD analysis project Ga0315273, IMG submission 205753) | Sediment microbial communities from Yellowstone Lake, YNP, Wyoming, USA - YL17G02_0 | ecosystem: Environmental > Aquatic > Freshwater > Lake > Sediment | place: USA: Wyoming | collected... | reverse complement strand
GAAGTCTGGGCCAGCGGCGACTGGAGTCAACTTGTTTCATTGAAGGTGTTCTTTTCAGTCGCACTCTTTGCCTTCTCTCTGTTTATTCCGAAGATCATCAGAAGGATCAAGAAAGAATAATTCATTCACCAATGTCAGGAGGGGATATCTTTGACTTCACAGTATATAGCTATTATAATAGCTATATACTGTGTGGGGAGGGAGAGACCTATGCGCGTTGCAAACACTGTTGAATTAAAGAATAGGACCAACAAACTCCTTCGGGAAGTGATGGAGGGTAGCCCCGTGATCATTACGTACAGGGGGAAACCTGCTGCCTCCTTATCCCGTCTCACGGAAGATGATCTAGAGGACTTTGTCCTGGAGAACAGTCCAAAAATCCGAAGAATGATTGCTGACGCTGAAAAAGACATTCGGGCCGGAAAAGTGGTGTCACTTAAGGAATATTTGAAAGGGCTGAATGAATAAGTTCCAGCTTGTCCTCACAGAGCATGCTGCCGTTGATCTCCAGAAGATTCCAGAAGATTGGTGGGACCACATTCACTCTGATCTAAGAACTTTGAAATCTGATCCTTTCCCTTCAGGTACCCACATTAAGCGTCTGAAAGGCTTTCGACCACCTGTTTATCGATTACGCTCTGGGGATGTCAGGGTACTTTACCGCATTCAAGGAAACCGGGTAACCAGTTTACGAGTTATCAACAGGAAGTTGTTGGACAGAGTAATAAGAAGATTGAAAGTATCGAAGAGGTAAGCGTGTCTCTCGATTCGGTGAAAACAGTCCCTCGGTCCTGCTCCCTTTCCTTGAGAGAGCGGAGAGGCAAATAATACCCATGGTCGGTGGAGAGTGCTCTACGAGCGGTAGGAGGCGTTGATCTTTACGTAGTCGAATGAAAGGTCCATGGTGAAGACAGAAAACTCGCCTTTGCCTTGATGGAGGTTGACGAGGACCTTGAAAGATTTTCCCTTCAGAACCTGCCGGGCGCGGTCCTCGAATTTTCCTCCCAAACCTACCCCTCGCTTCACAATCGGAATCTTATCTAAGAAGACATCAATCCGATCGGGATCAATCGGAGCACCTGAATATCCCACGGCACACATAATCCTTCCCCAGTTGAGGTCTTCTCCAAAGAAGGCGGTTTTTACCAACGAGGAGTTTGCAATCGCATAAGCAGCTTTTTTGGCGTCCTCTCTGTTTCGTGCTTCCTTAACCGCCACCTCGATGAATTTCGTTGCCCCTTCCCCATCCTTCACAACGCTCTTCGCCAGATTCTGACAAACCTCCAGGAGCACCGATTCAAAAATCTTTCCGTCTTTGCCCATTCGATCGATGATCGGATGATCGGCTTTCCCATTGGCGAGCAGGAGCACCGTGTCATTCGTACTCATATCTCCATCAATGGTAATGCGATTGTAGGAATCGTCAGCGACTTCTCGCAACATCTTCTGAAGAATCGGGGCTTTCACCTTTGCATCCGTCACCAGATAGGAAAGCATCGTGGCCACATGGGGTTCGATCATTCCAGCACCCTTCACCATGCCGCACACCTTCACTCTTTTTCCTTTGATCCTGCAGGTGGCCACTTCGATTTTTGGAAAGGTGTCAGTGGTCATGATGGCCTCAACCGTTTTCATCCATCCATCTGGGGAAAGGTCCTTCACCGCTTCTGGAATTCCTGTCTCGATCTTTGTCATCGGCAGAGGAACCCCGATCACTCCTGTTGAGGAAACCAGCACGTGACGCTCGTCAATCCCAAGGTGTTTCGAGACCAGAGAGGATATTTTCCGAGCATCCTTCAGTCCCCTGGGTCCAGTGCAGGCATTGGCATTGCCACTGTTAATCACCACGGCCTGACCTATCCCTTTTTTGATCCTTTCCATATCTAATCGGACCGGAGCGGCTTTTACCCGATTGGTCGTAAAAAGCCCGGCGGCTTGAGCAGGGACTTCAGAGTAAATCAGACCGAGATCTCTTTTCCCATCCTTCTTAATCCCCGCCGAAACTCCAGAAAACAAGAACCCTGGAATCTGAAAATCGGTCGCATTCATTGACAGTTGCCACCTCCTGCATGTCATGGACTCAACCCACCATTCTACGTTCCACTCTCCACGCTCGACTACGCTGTCGCTTCTTCCCTTGGCAAGCAACATTTCTTATACTTCTTTCCACTTCCGCAGGGGCAGGGATCATTCCGTCCAACCTTTTTCCCTTCCCGGCGAACGGTCACTCCTTTCCCATCCTCTGTCTCGCCTCCGGCATTCATGCCGGTACTCACGGCGTCACTCGCGGCCCTCTCGCCCCGGCTCATGACGAACGTCTGTTTCCGCTCCAGTTTAACTTCCGAGACTCCCTGTTCCCTCGCAATCTGGATGGCAAAGAGCTTCTCGATCGTGTCTTTCTTAATCCGGTCGAGCATCTCGAGAAACATCTGGTAGGCTTCTTTCTGATACTCGACCAGAGGATCCTTTTGACCATATCCTCTTAATCCAATTCCCTCTTTCAGTTGATCGACGCCGAGGAGATGATCCTTCCAGTGGTGATCGATGGACTGGAGCATGATGACCTTTTCTAAGTACCGGAGCGTCGCTTCACCAAACTCACCTTCCTTCTTTTGATAGATCTCTTTCGCCTTCTCGACGGCCCACTCATTTAATTGGTCCCTCCTCCATCCGTCACGGGCCTCCGGGGGAAGGATCCAGCGGGAGGGAAATTGTTGATAGAGCGCATCCTGTAACCCTTTAAGATCCCAGTCCTCGGGATGGGCTTTCTCATCGGCATAAAGGTCCACCAGATCCTCGGCCTGCTCTTCCACCATCTCGGTCACGCTATTCTTGAGATCTTCTCCGGCCAAAACCTCTCTTCGTTGCGAATAGACGACCTCACGCTGCTTGTTCATGACATTGTCGTACTCGAGAAGATGTTTACGGATTTCGAAATTGTGACCCTCCACTCTTCGCTGGGCATTCTCGATCGCCTTCGTCACGAGACGATGCTCAATCGGCTGCTCCTCTTCGATGCCCAAGCGATTCATGATGTTGGAAATCCTCTCCGATCCAAAAATCCGGAGAAGATCATCTTCCAGAGACAGGTAGAATCGCGAGGAACCCGGGTCGCCTTGCCTTCCAGACCTTCCTCTCAATTGATTGTCGATTCGTCTCGCCTCATGTCGCTCTGTCCCGAGGACATGAAGACCCCCCAGTTGAACAACCTTCTCCTTCTCCTTCTGGACAAGGGCGAGGGTTTTCTCCAGGGCTTGTTGAAATGCCTTTTCCTTGGCCTCGGGCTCCAGGCTCTCGTCCACCATCGCCCTGGCCAAGGATTTTGCATTTCCTCCAAGTAGAATATCGGTTCCTCTTCCAGCCATGTTGGTCGAGATCGTAACGGCCCCTACCCTCCCTGCCTGGGCAATGATTTCGGCTTCTCTTTCATGGTGCTTTGCGTTCAGGACGTTGTGTGGAACCCCTTTCCGCTTAAGAAACGAACTCAACCGCTCTGATTTCTCGATGGAGATCGTTCCCACAAGGACGGGACGGCCTGCCTTGTGAAGTTCTTCAAGCTCCCGGACGGCTGCCCGAAACTTCTCATCCTCGGTCTTGTAGATCACGTCCGGATGATTGGTCCGGACGAGAGGCATATTGGTCGGAATGACCATCACGTCGAGGTTGTAGATCTTTCGGAACTCGGCGGCCTCTGTATCGGCAGTCCCGGTCATTCCGGCAAGCTTGTCATACATCCGGAAATAGTTCTGGAAGGTGACCGTGGCCAAGGTTTGATTCTCATTTTCAATCCGGACGTTCTCTTTGGCCTCAACCGCCTGATGGAGGCCGTCACTCCATCGCCGTCCCGGCATGAGCCTGCCCGTGAATTCGTCAACGATGATCACCTTTCCATCTTTCACCACATAATCCACATCTCTCTTGAAGAGTGTGTAAGCGCGGAGGGCCTGGTTGACGTGATGCAGCGTTTCGATGTTTCGGGGATCATAGAGGTTTTCCACCTTGATCAGCTTCTCCACGTGAGCGACCCCCTGCTCCGTCAGAAAAGCCGTGTGACTCTTCTCCTCAAGCTGATAGTCTTCTCCCTGTTTCAAGGCAGGAATGACCCGATTAATCTTGTAATATTTGTCTGTCGACTCCTCGGCCGGGCCTGAGATGATCAGTGGCGTTCTGGCCTCATCGACCAGGATGCTGTCTACTTCGTCAACGATGGCGTAATGGAGCTCTCTCTGGACATAATCCTCAAGGCTGAACTTCATGTTGTCCCGGAGATAATCAAAGCCAAATTCATTGTTCGTTCCATACGTAATGTCGCACCGGTAAGCGGTTTGTCGTTCTTCGTCGTTCAACTCGTGGAGAATCACACCGACCGTGAGTCCCAGGAATTGATAGATCGCTCCCATCCACTCCCGGTCCCTTTTGGCGAGGTAGTCGTTCACGGTGATGATGTGGACTCCCCTCCCCTCAAGAGCATTTAAATAGGCTGGCAGAGTGGAGACCAGGGTTTTTCCCTCCCCTGTGGCCATTTCTGCGATCTTGCCTTCGTGGAGCACAATTCCACCAATCAACTGGACATCGTAGTGACGTTCACCCAGCGTTCGTCTGGATGCCTCGCGCACCACCGCAAAGGCCTCTGGAAGAATTTGATCAAGAGATTCTCCTCGACCAATCCGCTCCCTGAACTCTCCCTTTTTGGCTCGCAATTGATCATCACTCAACGGCCGAATACTGGCTTCGAGAGAACTAACCCGTTCCACAAGAGGGTTAATCCGCTTCAGTTCCCTTTCGTTTTTGCTGCCCACAATCTTCCTAACCAAGTAACCGATCATAAATCACCCACGCGTATTCGCTGCAACAATGGAATAATGGGTCACCTGCAAAATCTGTTTTGCTCATTTTTGGGCATCTGAACCTACCACCCCCATTATTCCATTCTCTATTTTTCCACCACTCCATTACTCCAATATTCCAGTAGAGCCGCTGCTCTCCCATGTCATTATATAATTGAAACCAAACGGTTTCAACCAACGCAAAGAGCCCGACAGAGGCTATTTCTCCATCGGGCTCTCTTTTTGACGTTTGGATTTTGATGTTTGGAGTTCTTCTAATCTAATATGTATCGCGTCGGGTTAACCGGGATGCCGTTCATCCGTACCTCATAATGGAGGTGCGGGCCTGTCGTCTTCCCGCTCATTCCAATCTCTGCGATCTTGTCTCCTCTTTTGACTTTCTGGCCGATCCTCACCAACGCTTTGTTGAGATGGCTGTAGCGGGTGACCGTTCCAAATCCATGGGAAATGACCAATATCTTCCCATAGGCCCAATCGTTTCCAACATCGGCAACGATGCCGTCGGCTGAGGCTATGATCACCGTGCCTATTCGATTTGAAATATCCAGCCCCTCGTGCATCTGAGTCAGACCAGTAAACGGATTTGTACGAAACCCAAATCCAGAGGTCACCCAGCCGTTCGTTGGCCAGATCGAAGGCGTGTGAACCAGCATCTCTTTCTTGCCCTGAAGGAGCTTCTCGAGTTCAGACAGACTGTCCTCCTGCTGAGCCGCCTCGGATTGGAGCCGAGCGACGTCACTCTTCATCTGCTGGACCAATCCTTTCTCGTCCTTCCCTGCTTTCAAGTTATCCCGAATGTCGGAAGGTGAAGGTCCACCCATTCCCATGAAGGGAGTCGTCTCCTGCCCCTTTTCCAGATTGGCGATAATCCGAATTCGTTTGTCGAGGTCCTTTAGTTTGGAGAGCTGCTTTTCGAGATCTTCGATGCGGGCCGAGAAGAAATGAATCTGGGACTTCTGGTTTTGCGCTTCTTCGCGCAATCGGTTAAGTTCAAACGCTTCCTTTCTGACTTGAATGTAGTCGCAAACGAAGAAGGTTATGGAGAGAACGACAAACGCAAGGAGATACAGGACAACCTTAACGGTCTTCTTGGGAACTCGCAGATGCCGACTCTTGGAGGTGTTGTTTCCGAAGATAAGAACAGTAAAAGATTCTTTCTCCACGATATCCCCCTTGTTTCACCCCGGTAACGAATCGCCTCTTCCCCCGATTTTACACCCCTTTACATAACAAATTCAAAATTCGTGTGTCAAGCTTTTTTTTCGTCGGAAAAGACCGGGGCCTTCTTATTCTGGTTTATCCTTTCCCTAGATCGGGGCAGCCTCTGCCGTCATCTGAGGTTTTAGCAAGCCCTGTGCCATCTCCCTTGGGGACAATTTTCGTCACAATCAAAATACGAAATTGTTACCCGAAAGACGAGATAACTAACAGTATTGGCAACTTATACGCTTAAGTATCTGTCCCTTAGTCATGCCAATGGGTCTCTTCGGTCGAGCCAAGAATGTTTCACTGTCCGTTCAAAAATGTTGAACTACGGTAAAAAAGTCAGCACACCAGGACCTCATGTATCCCAGGTTACCGTCCCTCGCTCGACCTTTATTCATGGGTTTCAAGGAGCTCTGTCTGAGTCAAAAGCGAGTTTTGGATTTGAAGTAGAGCGAGATCTAAAGTGGTCGAAAAAAATATCTTGAGCAGCGAAGAGCTACCTTTTCAGCAAACATCTTTGAAAAGAGACCAACGTCTCTATTGGAAAAGAGCGCAGCCGGGGTTTCCTCTTTCCAACAGCCTCACCCATCTCACCAGCGAATACAGCTCCCGCCCCACGTGAGACCACCCCCAAAAGCCGTGAGAATGATCAAATCTCCTCTCTGAATCGATCCATTCCGAACAGCCTCATCGAGGGCAATCGGGATGGTGGCGGAAGAGATGTTTCCGTACTTCTCAATGGTGAGATAGACCTTCTCAATGGGGATATCCAGTCGCTTGGCAACCTGCTGAAGCATTCGGGCATTGGCCTGATGGGGAATGATCCATTTTGCATCAGAGACCTTGACGCCGTTAGCAGCAGCGGCCTCTTCTGCAGCTTCTGCAAATCGTTTCACGGCAACACGGACCGATTCGTTGGCTCGAATCATTCGTAGGGTGTGCAGTTTCTTATCCACACTCTCGTATGAGATGGGGGTCGTTTTCGATCCTCCCCCTGGAAGAAGGAGGTTTTCGCCGCCCTCTCCGTCCGTATGAATATGAACGGAGAGGACTTCAGGCACTTCCCTTCCATGGTCTTTCAGAGGGCCCTCGTTGTCCGGTTGATCAAAAACTTGAAGGATGGCTGCTCCGGAGCCATCACCCCAGAGAATGCAGGTCTCTCGATCAGTCCAATCCAGGGTCCGGCTCATGATCTCCACCGAGGCAACGAGTGCGGTTTTGAATGTTCCTGCCTTGAGATATTGCTCTGCCACTGAAAGGCCGAAGATGAAACCACTGCACGCCGCTGTCACATCGAAGGAAACAGCTCGATGGGCCCCCAGCTTGGCCTCGAGCCAATTTGCACCCGCCGGACACGAGGTGTCTGGGGTCATGGTGGTCATGATAACCAGATCGAGATCGTTCGGAAAAAGACCAGCCATCTCCAATGCCTGGAGGGATGCTTCTTTGGCGAGATCCGAGGCATTGACGTCTGGAGCCGCGATGCGCCGTTCTTTGATTCCTGTCCTTTTGTAGATCCAATCGTCGTTGGTGTCTAAGACCTTCTCTAAGTCAAAATTGGATAGGGCCCTTTCCGGAAGAAACGACCCGGTCCCCAAAATACCGATTCTCTTACGGCTCATTCAAAAACTCCTTGCGTGCGGTACGAACCCCCAGATGATGTTTCCAGCTCAAACATGTCTCGGATCAACGATTCGGTTTATAGACCCGTGGGACTCGTTTTCCTACGGAGCAAAACACCTCGTAGGAAATGGTATGGATCTTTTCGGCGATTTCTTCAGCCGTAATTCTTTCCTTGCCTTGCTTTCCCAGGAGGACGACTTCGTCTCCAGTGGAGACATGGGGAATGTCAGTCACATCAACCATGATATAGTCCATCGTCACTCTTCCGATGACAGGAGCCTTTTTTCCTCGAATCAAAACCTCACCCCTGTTTGAGAGTTGGCGATTGTAACCATCCGCATATCCAATCGGGAGAGTTGCGATGCGTGTTTCTCTCTGAGTGACGAAGGTTCCTCCGTAGCTGATTTTCGTTCCAGGGACGACAGACTTCAAAAAATGGATCTTTGTCTTTAGAGTCATCACAGGCTGCAGCTTGATCAAATCTCGTAAAGAGGGGGAAGGATAAGAACCATAGAGCATGATTCCAGGTCGGACCAAATTGCCTGAAGAAAAAGGGTAGGCTGCCAGATTGGCACTATTGGCGATGTGGAAATACTTGCAGTGAATGCCCTGACCCTCAGCGACTTTCACTGCCGTCTGAAACTTCTCCCACTGTTCCGAACTGAAGGTCCCTCCGTCTTCATTTGCCATTGAAAAATGGGAAAGAATGCCTTCAGCTTCGATGTTCTCAAACCGTTTCAACTCGCTTAAGAAGTTACTCCAAGAACCCAGCGAGACCCCGAGCCGCCCCATACCCGTATCAATCTTGAGATGAACCTTCACTTTCTTGTCGGCTCTTTTTGCCTTTTTCGACAGGAGATGGAGAGCCTTCTTTTCGAACACCACAGGAGTAAGCCGGTATCGCAGCACATCATCTGCCTGTTCTTCCGAATAAATCCCTCCTAAGATGAGAATGGGCGCTTTGACTCCACCCTTTCTCAACTCCACTCCCTCCTCGCACATCGCAACGCCGAGATATTCGGCTCCCAGTCTTTCCAGTTCCAATGCAACGGGGACTGAGCCGTGACCATAAGCATCGGCTTTCACCACCCCCATGACGCGGGCCTCTTTGGGAATCTTCTTCTTAATCTGACGATAATTGAACGCCAGCGCTTTCAGGTCGATTTCTGCAACCGTGGGTCTTCCTGTGGGTCGAGAGGGAGTCATGGATTATCCTTATAACTCAAGCAGAAGGAGAAGAAAAGACCCATTTCATGACAGCAAACCCCACCAAAGTCAACCCTTCGACTCCCCGGCCTAAAGGCCGGGGCTTGGTGCGGCCGAACGGGTCAATTCAAGTTATTGATCTAATTTATGATCTTATTTATGTTGACAAGCTTTTCTCTTTTCATTAATCTCTTGACTATGCTTCATTCTGTCTCTAACAACATTCGCGTCAAGATCAATGAAAAAGAGGTCATTGTTTCTTCTGAGAAAACCCTCTGGCAACTCAAAGCTGAACATAAACCTCATGCCGATCTGGTCATCTACAATGGCTTTCCCGTCACATCCGACCGTCCGCTCGAAGAAGGGGACGAAATTGTCTTGATCAAGAAAGGAGACGTACCCTCTTCGGAAGAATTTGAATGCCTCATGATGTCCAGGCACACCCCAGGGGTGCATCATAAAATCAAGAGTTCTGTCGTCGGAATTGCCGGAGTGGGTGGGCTCGGGTCTGCTGTCGCCATTGCCTTGGCTCGCATCGGGATTGGAACGTTGACTCTCGTCGATTTCGATATTGTGGAACCCTCCAACTTGAATCGGCAACAATACTTCGTTCATCAAGTCGGCATGCTGAAAGTGGAGGCTCTCCGTGACAATCTCTCAAAAATCAATCCCTATGTGAACGTAAAGATCCATGCAGAGAAAATAGACTCAAACAATGTGGAACGCCTCTTTGGGGAAGCCCAGGTCATTGTTGAGGCTTTTGATCGGGCCGATCAGAAGGCAATGCTTATTAACGCAATCTCTGAAACGATGCCAGAAACGTACATCGTCGCAGCGTCCGGAGTCGCGGGATACGAAGGCAATAACGAAATTCAAACGATCCGATTCTCTTCGAAGATCTTCATCGTGGGAGACCAGAAAACCGCCGCCAAACCCGGTGTGGGATTGATGGCCCCGAGAGTGGGTATCGCCGCCCACCACCAAGCCAACCTCGTCCTGAGGATTTTGTTAGGTGAAGAGAAGTAGTCTGTATAGGTTGAATGGGAATCAACGGTTGGCTGGCCTGCCCTTTCAAGCGCTCACATAGAGTTTGGTGAGCACGAACTCTCGGTGGCCTAACGCCTCGGCAGCGGTTAGCCGGCCATTGCATGTCCGGACAATCATTTCAATGAGTTTGTCCCCTGCCTGATCCAACGCCATTTCTCCCCTGAGAATAGCTGAAACGTCGACATCAATATGTTCGTTCATGGTCTGACAGGTAATCGGGTTGGCCGAAATCTTGATGACAGGGACAATAGGATTCCCGATAACATTACCCTGGCCCGTCGGAAAGAGATGAACAACCGCACCCGAGGCTGCCCACAGCGTCACCGCCTCCGCGGCTGCAGAGGAAGTATCCATGAACCATAACCCTTTTCCCTTGGGAGGTTCGGCCAGCTTGAGGACACCCACGTACTTCGTTTTCTTACCAATCTTCTGCAGGTTGCCGAAGGCTTTTTCCTCAATGGTCGTTAGACCGCCCCGGATATTCCCCTTGGTGGGCTGAGAACCGGATAAGTCATCCGTCTTGAATTTAACGATAATATCGTTGTAGGCGTTCCAGACCTTCATAAACTCTTCGCCCACCCGAGGTGTGGCAGCCCGTTCCTTGCAAACCATCTCTGCTCCAGTGATCTCAGAGGTTTCACCAAAACTCATGGTGACTCCCAGAGGGACAAGTTTATCAACGACATTCCCCACCGTGGGATTCGAGGCCAACCCTGAGGTCGTGTCTGACTCACCACATTTGACCGAAATGTAAAGCTCACCCATAGAGACTTCGGTCTTCTGGAGTTCCGTAGCCCACTGGACGTACTCTTTGGCCTGCCGGGAGGCCATCGCAATGGCATTGATGTCTCCGTTGCGCTCGATGTAGAACCCCTTCACGGGTTTCCCCGACTCGGCGATTCCTTCGACGACGCGGTTCGTCCACTCCGGTTCGATGCCAATCACAACCACGGCAGCGACATTCGGATTGGTTCCCGTCCCGATCAAGGTCCTGAAGAAAAGCAAAAGATCTTCTCCGAACTGGAGGCGGCCATAAGGATGGGGCAGAGCGAGGGTCCCTTTGATATTGTTGGCCACTGCTTCAGAAGCCGCATTCGACAGATCGTCCAACGGCAGAATGACAACGTGGTTTCTGACACCCACCTTTCCATTTTCTCGACGATAACCCATAACTTTTGGAATCTTCATCTCTACCACCTCTTCGTCTTTAGATTGTGAACATGAACGTGATCTCCAATCTTGATCTTCGCAACCACCTTTCCGATATCGTGCCCATACTTAATCACCGGATCACCCTCCTGCATGTCCTTGACCGCGATCTTATGGCCCAAGGGAATGTCCTTCAGGGCTTTGACTTCGATTGGCTGTTGCGTGTCCATGTAGAGCCCCTTGACTTTTTCTCCTGAGGGGATGTCCACAGTGGCCACACCAACGGTGTCTGATTTTTCATGAACCAAAAATTGAATCATTGTGTTTCCCTCCTATTCAGACTGGTTGTCCTCAGATTCTTCCCAGGCATGTCGGGATGCCTTCTCAGAGACGCTTCATATCCCTCCGGTCAGCTTTCATTCTCGTTTCTACCTACTGAACAATCTTTGGCCATTCCCTGACGACTTTAGTTCTCCAATTCTCGACGACCGGGCTCCACAGCTTCTTCATGGCAACTGAACTCTGCCCTCACTTGCTCTGTGTACAGAAGCTTTCATCACTCAGCCCTCTTCCCATTAATCCCGCTCTGGTTTATCAAGTTTGTTGTTAAGAACCGCTGGTTCGCAAACTGAGATCGGATCTTTATAATCATCGTCAAGGGGGGCGTGATTCGGCTGTTTTTGGCCGGCAAGTGCCCGACAAGCTCCGCCCTTCAGGGCGGGAAGCTTCACTCTTTTCACAAGAACCGACGCCAAATATCCATTACCCTTTCTTTAAAGCTCTTTGTTTCAAAATGCCATCAAGCCAATCTGGATCCATCTCCGGCACAGAGGAGAGCAGCAATTCTGTATATTCATGATGAGGTGGGGTAAGAATTTCTTTCTTAAGGCCCTGCTCCACAATGCGTCCTCGTAACATCAGAATAATCTCGTCGGATATTGCTTTGACGGTTGCCAAATCATGGGTGATGAAAAGGTAAGACACACTCAGTTCATTTTGTAGCCTTTGCAGAAGTTTCAGTATTTCCTCTGCAACCAACTGATCCAGCGCTGACGTTACTTCATCGCATATGATGAGATCAGGTTGGGCCGCTAAAGCCCGAGCAATACATATGCGCTGCTTTTCTCCCCCTGACAGCTCTGAAGGGTATCGTCCCATGTACTGGCTGGATAGCTCAATCATTTCCAGAAGCTCCAGGATTCTCTTTTCCCTAGTTTTGGCATCCATGCCAAAATAGAAAGACAGTGGGCGACCAAGAATTTCTCTCACTTTGTGTCTGGGATTGAGTGCGACATCTGGCATTTGATAGATCATCTGCAGCCGTCGCAGACTGTCTCGATCCCTCCGCTTTAGATCTGAA
>Ga0315273_10009316_pt1 | contig 12438 bp, 8 predicted proteins | sample YL17G02_0_MG_FD_205753 | JGI IMG/M metagenome (GOLD analysis project Ga0315273, IMG submission 205753) | Sediment microbial communities from Yellowstone Lake, YNP, Wyoming, USA - YL17G02_0 | ecosystem: Environmental > Aquatic > Freshwater > Lake > Sediment | place: USA: Wyoming | collected... | reverse complement strand
CGACAACCACAAGTCGCATCAGGCGGCGGTCCGAGCCCTGGCCTACAAATGGATTCGCATCATCTTCCGGTGCTGGAAGGATGGCAAACCTTACGACGAACAGGTCTACCTCCAGTCCTTGCGCCGGCGCAGATCGCTGTTGGGTCCGGCCCTGGCGGGAGTCACCGGGCCGGGGTGGAAGACCGCCGCCGGTTTCCAAAAGTTTTCTGAAAATCCCTCTTGACGGATTAACTCAGAAGACTCTGGGCCGGGGCGGGCAGCCGCATGTGGCCGGCTCGTTCCAGCTTAAGCAACAGCGTGCGCGCCGCCATATCCTTGATGCGGCCACGCCACGCCCAGAGGGCACCCGGCACCCGGTTGCGCCAGTCCCAGCGCCGGCAAAGCTCTTCGCTGAGGCGGGTTCTGCCCCAGTCGGGATGTTCGGCCAGGAGCCCTTGGATCAGGCCGATATCCTGGGCGCTCAATTCCCGGCCTTGTACCACCACGATGCCTGTCGTGGTTCACATGGTACGGCATGACGGCACTCCGAGTCCAGCGAAAGATTAAACTATTTTTCGCTTGACTTGCGGGTGGGGGGGGGCAGTATAATCCCGTAGGCGGCATTATGGTGATGCCTACCTGAGCAGTTACCCGAAATGATTGATGAGGAGGTTGGAATGTCAAAGCACGCACGAATCGGGATTTCACTCTTATTTCTGTCGATGGCACTCGTCATCGGTGCGCTGAACTGCGCAGCGCAGACGAACGTCGGCCGAATCTCCGGCACGGTAACGGACGCCACGGGCGCCGCCGTGCCCGCATGCGAGGTGACGGCCGTCAACATTCAAACCGGGCTCAGGCAGACCGTCAAAACGGAAGACACCGGGTTTTACGTCTTCCCCGGCCTGCCTGTCGGCAGTTACGACGTCAGTACCGAGCGCCAGGGATTCAAGAGCATACGCCGGTCCGGTGTCGGGCTCGACGCCGCTTCCCGCCGCATCGTCGATTTTCAATTGGAAGTGGGCGCGGTCACCGAATCCGTGGCGGTCTCGGCGGTCGTGGAGCAGGTCCAAACGGCATCCGGCGACATCAGCCGCGTCATTGAGGGCAATCAGGTCTCGCAGCTCGCCTTGAACGGCCGCAATTACATGCAACTCTTGCGGCTGATTCCCGGCGTCGTGGCGACCAACATGGATCCTTTCGCCGTGGGGCTCTCCACGACCACGCAGAGAATCAACGGTGTCCGCAGCGACTCACTGTACTTCACCGTGGATGGCGCCGACAACATGGATAACGGCGCAAATTCGAACGCCATTATCGAACCGAACGTGGACGCCATCGCGGAGATTAAGATCCTCACCTCCAGCTACAGCGCGGAGTTCGGCGGGCGGGCGGGCGGCGTCATCAACGTGGTCACCAAGAGCGGGACCCGCGAGTTTCACGGGACACTGTTCGAGTTCGTGAGAAACGACCGGCTTGACGCCCGCTCGTTCTTTGCCCGGGGCATCGATCCGCTGCGGTTCAACGATTTCGGCTGGACCCTGGGCGGCCCCGTTTTCATTCCGAGGCGCTGGAACGCCGACAAGAACAAGCTGTTCTTTTTCGCCGGCCAGGAATGGAAGTACGCGCACCAGGGCCAGACGCAATTAGGCACCGTGCCAACCGCTGGCGAGCGCACCGGCGACTTCCGGACGTCCTCGCTGCCAGCGCCTGTCGATCCTCTGAACGGCCAGCCGTTCCCAAACCGCACTGTACCCGCGTCCCGGTTCTCGAAGAATGGCCCTCTGCTGTTAAAGCCCTACCCGCTGCCGAATTTCGGCGGTCCCGGCGGCAACTATTCGGCGACCGGCGTGAACCGCAACGACACGCGTGAAGACCTGGTCAAGGTTGATTACATCCTGTCGTCCAATACGCAGTTGTCGTACCGCTGGACGCACGATACCTGGTACATCTGGAATGCCTGGCAGGGCAGCAGCCTCGGCATCGTTCCCGGCGCCCGGCCGCGCCCGGGATACACAACGATGTTCAGCCTAAACCATACGTTCTCGCCCACCATGCTGAACTACTTCAGCTTCTCCCTGACGCACAACCGCATCCAGGCATCGCCGGACCTAAGGCTTTTGAAGCGCGATGTCCTGGGCCTGACATACCCGGAGATTTGGCCGATCAATATGTCCGGCACGGGCCCGAATCTGAGTCTGTCGGGGTTCACCAGTTACACCTCCAACGACCGCATCCACAACGCCAATACCACGTTCCAGGTGCGGGACGACTTCACCAAGGTTGTCGGACCGCACACCTTGAAGTTCGGCGTGCAGATCACGCGTAGCCGCAAGAACGAGAACCGCCAGCCCGCCGATCAGGGCGCCGTCACGTTCAACACGTCGGCCAAGAACACTACCAGGAACGCCGTCGCGGACGTTCTGCTGGGTAATTTTCAGAATTACTCGGAAGCCTATTCGGATTCCGACTGGTGGTCCCGGTTCAGCCAGTACGAAGTCTATGCCCAGGATAGCTGGCGCGTAAGCCGCAAACTGACGCTCGAACTCGGACTTCGGTACAACATCATTGGTCCGGTATACAGCGCTCTCGGCAACTACTCCACTTTCTTGCCCTCGAGCTTCAAGCCCGCCCAGGCGCCGGGCGTGAATCCGTCGGACGGCTCTTTGCTGCCCGGCGGCGACCCTTACAACGGTATCGCGATATTTGGCGCCGGTTTCCCGGCTGCCGCCAAAGGGAGGATTCCGGCCGCCGACGATCCCAGCGCCCAACGGCTGTTTATCGGCCTGCCGCGAGCCGGCTTCCCCATCAAGTACAACGCGTTCGGTCCGCGCATCGGCTTTGCCGTCGATCCGTCGGGCCGCGGGGTGACTGCCATCCGCGGCGGCTTTGGCATCTTCTACGACCAGTACCGGACGGGCTTCCCGAGCGCGCTTTCCGGCAACCCGCCCTTCAGCAGCACGGCCAACATCTTCGACGGCAACATCGATAACCCCGGCGGCGGCACGGCGCGGAATTTCCCATCCAATCTGACCGCCGTGCCGACGGACATGCCGACCCTCAACGTGATGTCATTCAATCTCGGGGTCCAACAGCAACTACCGGGCGGCATGATCGTCGACGCCTCGTACGTAGGCACGCTCGGGCGTAACGTATACCGCACGCTCAACATCAATCAATTGCGGGCCGGCACGCGCCTGAATCCGCCCAACAGCAACATCAACGTGAATGCGCTGAATCCTTATCTGGGATACGGCACCATCTCGATGTTGGATAATGGCGATAGCTCGAACTACAACAGCCTGCAGGTTTCCGCGAACCGGCGCCTGCAGCGGGGCATCTCTTTCGGCGTGAGCTACACGTTCTCGAAAACGATCGATACCACATCCGGCGCCCCGCAGGATTCCTATAACGCCAGAGCCGATTACGGCCTGTCCGCGGCTCACCGCGCGCAGGTCCTCAACTTTAACTACGTTTATGACATCCCGCTCTTCCGGAAAGCCGGCAACCGCGCCGTCCGGGTAGCGCTCGGCGGATGGGAGCTGGCCGGCGTCACCAGCTACCAGAGCGGGGCGCCGAACAATGTTACCGTGCCCTTTGACGTGGCGCGGATCGGCGCAAGTTCTTCGCGCGCTTCCGTAGCGGGCAATCCAAACCTTTCCGGGGATCAGCGCACGCTTGGGCGCTGGTTCAACACGGAGGCGTTCCTTCCGCAGGAGCGCATGATTCAGGGGCGCTTTGGCGATGCCGGGCGCAACATTCTGATCGGTCCGGGCTTCGGGCAGTGGGACATTTCGCTGCTGAAGAATTTCCAGGTGCGCGAAAAGGCCAGACTTCAGTTCCGGGCCGAATCCTTCAACACGGTCAATCACCCCTCGTTCACCGGCATCAACGCGACGGTGCGCTTCGACAGCGCCGGCAAACCCACCCAGAACTACGGGGCGGTGACCGGAGCGGGACCGGGCCGGGTGCTCGCATTCGGTCTGAAACTGATCTTCTGAGCCCTTGGCAGCGCAGCGGTTCGACCTGGAGTGGGCAGGCAAGTTCACATCCTGAAGGCCGTGCCTCTGACTTGGCGCGTGTGTTGTACTGAAAGGTTCTGACGGGAGGCAACCAAATGTCCAAATTAACGCGGCGCGATTTCGCGGGAGGCGCAAGCCTGGCCACCGCGCTCAGCTACTCACGCGTGCTGGGCGCCAACGACCGGGTCCGGATGGGCTACATCGGAGTCGGAAACCGTGGCGCCCAGGTTCACGACGATTTTCTCGAATACGGAGACCAGCAGACGGTGGCCGTCTGCGATCTTCGCGACGACTACATGGATTTCGCGGTCCAGAAGTCCCGCGCCCAGCCGAAGAAGTACAAGGAGTACCGCAAGCTGCTGGACGACAAAGACGTGGACGCGGTGGTGATCGCCACTCCCGACCACTGGCACGCGTTGATGTTCATCCACGCCTGCAACGCCGGCAAAGACGTCTACGTCGAAAAACCGCTCTGCACCACCGTGGTGGAAGGCCGCCGGATGGTGGACACAGCCGGGCGGACGAAGAGAGTCGTACAGGTGGGCACCGGCCGGCGCTCGTCGAAGGCGGCCAGCGACGCCGCCGAGTTCGTGCGCAACGGCGGCATCGGGCAGGTGACGGTCGCCAAGTCGTATCACATCATGAACGACTGGCCGGTCGGCATCGGCAACCCGCCCGACGAGCCTCCGCCCGATGCCTGGACCTGGGACCAGTGGGTGGGCCCCGCGCCGATGACCCCGTACAACCGGAACCGGACCTATTACAACTTCCGCTGGTTTTACGAATATTCCGGGGGCCAGTTGACCAATTTCGGCGTGCACCACATTGACATGATCCGCTGGTGCCTCGGCAAGGATGCGCCCCGCGCCGTAACCGCAATGGGCGGCAAGTACGCCGTGAAGGACAACCGCGCCATCCCCGACACCATGGAAGTGCTGTGGGAGTTCGACGGGCCCACGCTGGTGGTCTTCTCCCAGTACAACTGCAGCAGTGCGCCGGGCAATGTGCCAAACGCCGAAATCGAGCTGCGCGGCACCACGGGCGCCATGTATTTTCTCGGCAACCGCTGGGAAGTCGTGCCCGAAAAGGTAAGCGACGCGGTGAAGACCCCGCGCACCCCGCTCGATCGTGTGACCGAGCGCTCCTACGGCGCCTCGCGCAAGTCCGCCATGGAAGCCAAGGTGGTGCAGATGGGCCGCGATACCGCCGCGCACGCGCGCAACTTCCTGGATTGCATCAAGACCCGCGGCAAGTGCAATGCCGATATTCTCACGGGTCACCTGTCCACGTCGGCGACCCTGATTGCCGGCATCGCGCACCGCACCGAAAGCTATCTGAAGTGGGACAGCCGGGCCGAGCGGTTCACCAACAACGAAGCGGCAAACCGGCACCTCACCCGTGAGTACCGCGCGCCGTACAAGCTTGGATAAAAGGAGATCCGATGACGAGAAGGGAATTCGCGATTACGACGGCGGCCCTGCCTGCCGCACTGAGCGCCGCCGGTCCGCGGCCCACGCTCTGCTTCTTTTCCAAACACCTGCAAGACCTGGATTACGATCAGCTCGGCAAGGCGTTGCGCGATGCCGGGTTCGCCGGCGTCGATCTGACGGTCAGGCCGCAAGGCCACGTGTTGCCGGAACGCGTGGCCCAGGACTTGCCGCGCGCCTACGAAGCTATCGGCTCGCATGGCGTTCAGGTGCCAATGATCAGCACCGGGCTGGTGTCGGCGTCCGACCCGGCCGCGCGTCCAACCTTGAAGACGGCGGCCCGCTTGGGCATCCCGTATTTCAAGCTCGGCTACTATCGCTGGGGGAATAATATCGCCGGCGCGCTGGGGGAAGTGAAGTCGTCCCTTCAGGGGCTGCTGGAACTGGCGAAGGAATACGGCATTTCAGCCGGCATGCACAACCACGCCGGCTATGTAGGGCAGGCGGTCTGGGACACGCAATCGATGATCGCCGATATGGACCCCAAGCGCATGGGTTACTACTTCGACTTTCACCATGCGGTAGCGCAGGGCGCGGGCAATGCCTGGGAAATCAACCTGCGGCTCGCCTCGGCGCGACTCCAGATGGTCGCCACCAAGGATTTCAATTGGGCGAAAATCAACGGCGCATGGCGGACGGAATCGTGCCCGCTTGGCCAGGGCGCCGTCGACTGGCCCAAGGCTTTTTCCGTGTTGGCGGCACTCAAGTTCTCGGGCCCGCTCTCGATTCACCAGGAGTACAAGGCCGCGGACCGCTTGGCCGCGGCGCATCGGGATCTCGAGTTCGTGAAGAGCCAGATCGAAAAAGCGTACGCGTAGTCCTAAGGAGATTTCCATGGGAAAGATTGCGCGTGTGGCCGCCACGTCGGTGCTGGCGTTCAAGCTCTGCACGGCATCCCTGGCGGGCGCTCAGCAGGCGGACACAGTCCTGCTGGGGGGGAAGATCGTAATCCTGGATGCGAAAGAGCAGATCTGCCAGGCCCTGGCAATTCGCGACCGGCACATCATTGCCCACGGCACGGACCAGCAGATGCGAAACTACATCGGCGAGCGGACGAAGATTATCCGTCTTGCCGGCAAGAGCGTCGTTCCGGGGCTGATTGAAAGCCATGTGCACTCGTTCGGGGTGGCCCGCGAAGAGGCTTACCAGCCCTATGCGGAACTGCCGAGTATTGCCGAGATCCAGGCATGGATCCGGAAGCGGGCCGCTCAGTTGCCGCCCGGCGAGTGGGTGCGCGTTCCGCGGAACGACGTGACTCGCATCCGGGAACGGCGGCACCCGACGCCTGCCGAACTGGATGCGGCCTGCACCACGCACCCGGTCATCTTCACCGCGGTCCGCAAGAGCGCTCTGAACACCGCTGGTTTTCGTGCCCTCGGCGTTACGCCCCAGACCACCGAGTTTCACGGGGGCAAAATCGTTCGCGATGCGAGCGGATCGCCGGCGTTGATCGTCGGAGCGGATTCGTATCTGGGCGAGTCGATCTCCGCTCCGAGATTGACGCACGCCCGCTTGGTCGAGGAGTTGCCGAAGGTCTTGCGCAGATACAGCGAGGCCGGCATCACCGCTATCGGAGAACGCCGTTCGGATGTGGAAGGCTATCGTACGTTCCAGGAACTCAGGCAACTGGGACGGCTGCCGGTGCGCGCGACCGTTTCCATGCATATGCCGGAGCGCACTCCGGAACGCATCGAAGCCTTCGTTCGTAAGTTAGGGGTCAAGCAGGGTGACGGTGACGACTGGGTGAAGATCGGCTGTTTGAAGGTTTTTGCCGACGGCGGCATTCACTGGGGCACCGCTGGTCTGCGCGAGCCCTACGGGCCCAAGCGGATTGCGTTCTACCGGCTCACCGACCCCGATTACCGGGGCGATCTCTTCTATACCAACGACGAAATCCGGGCCATTTACGACACGGCAAACCGGCTCGGCTGGCAGGTGAGCGTTCACGCGACCGGCGACGCCACTGTCGATCAGGTGCTCGACGCCATAGAGGCCGCGGACCGCAAACAGTCCGTACGCGACCGGCGCTTTACTCTCGTGCATGCGTATTTTCCCATTGCGGATGCCATCGCGCGGGCGCGGCGCCTCGGCCTGTGCGTTGATACCCAGCCCTACCTCTACTACAAGGATTCCGATGCCATGGCCGAGGTGTATGGCAAGAACTGGGCCGACCGCCTGATCGGCCTCGGGGACTGGGTCCGGTCCGGAATTCCGACCGCTATCAACAGCGACCACATGATTGGTCTGGATCCAGACCACGCCATGAACTCGTTCAATCCCTTTCTCGGCATGTATATCGCGGTCAGCCGCAAGAACCAGAACGGCCGCACCTATAATCCGGAGCAGAAAATTTCGCGCGTCGCCGCGCTGCGAAGCGTGACCTCGTCCGCGGCATACATGGACTTCAATGAAAAGAAGATCGGCTCGCTCGAAATCGGAAAGCTGGCGGACCTCGCCGTTCTGGACAGAGACTATCTCCAGTGCCCGGAAGAAGAGATTCGGGCGATCAAAGTCCTCATGACAATGGTGGACGGGAAGATCGTCTACCAGCGGCCGTAGCGCGCTTCCGTGCCGGGCGGGGAGTGGGCGTGGGGTTATTTCAGGTGGACGGGTTGGGTGAAGGCGCCGCTGCCGGCAGCGTCGAGGGGGATCCGGAAACGGTCGCTGCCGAATGGGAGGCGGTCGGTGGCGGGGATGATCTGGCGCTGGGTGGCAGCGCCGTCGCCCCAGACCATTTCGACGAACTCGAGTGGGAAAGTCCACTCGATCTCCGCGGTGATGGTTCTTTGCGGGCCCGCGCCGGCGACGGCGAAGTTGCGAATCAGCACTTCGCCGCTGGTCACGAAGAAGTTACCGGCGCGCATGGCGGTCAGAATCGGGCTCCAGTCCTGGTCGAATCGCGGCACGCGATCGAGCTTGATGCAGTTGACCAGTGAGTGCGGGTAACATTCGTCTTCCGGATACTTCAGCGCTGCTCGGACTGATCGACCGCAGAGACTTGAACGCGCCGCCCAGATGGTGCGTGGTAGGTCTTCTGTTCGGGAAGGCGCAGGGGGCCGGGATCTTTCGGGTGGCTGTCGGAATGGAAGTTGGACATCATGGCGATGTTGATTGCGAGCGCGCGAGACTCAGGCGCCCAGGGGGCTGGAGGTTCAGCGTGCCGGCGTCGGACAACTGCTCGCCGAAATGGGTGTGGAAATGGCTGACCGCCACCTGGTAGCCGGCCAGCGGCTTGAAGGTGTCTTCGTGGGTGAAGCGGAGCACCGCCGCCTAACGGGCCGTTGTTGGGCCAGCCGCCGAAACGGTACTCTGGGCCACGCGGAAGTACTGGGAGCGCGGCGCGTCAGCGTCCGGTCTTTGCCAGCTTCTCGAACAGATCGTGAAAGACGAGGTCGCGCTGGACGTTGGTGGCGACGCGGATCAGGTGGCGGCCGGGTTCCCGCTTCCACCGGAAGTCGTCTGTCAAGACGGGGCTGGGGACCAGCGCCGAAGGGATCCACCTGGGTTCGACGATCCAGGCGACCGTCGAGATGTCCCAGATCACCTTCGACCAGGGATAGTCGGGCGGCTTGCCCTTGGTTTGGACCTTGGAGTATTCGACGAACTGGTCGAACAGGTAGTCTCCCAGCCGGGAGCGCCCCTTCGCCCACCGCTCCATTTCCGGGAGGGTGGTGCGCAGGTGTTCGGAGACGTTCTTGGTGGGGATCTGCACCAGCGGCACGCCGCTATCGAACAGCACGCGCGAGGCGTGAATGTCCTGCTGGAGATTGAACTCGCGGGCCGACGGCCATTCATGGGTGGCGCCGCCGAGCCACACGACCACGATCTTCTCCTTGATCCTGGGCTCCATCAGGATGGCTGAGGAGACGTTCACCGGGCAACCGACGGTCAGGACGTAGAGCGGGGCGGTGCGCGGCTGTAACGCTTTCCGGATGAGGTCGCGCGCGGCGGGGCTGTCGACGGGCTTACCCGCGCCTTGCATGAAGCGGTCCGAGCCCCGGAAGGCGAAGCCGTCATGCTTCCGCCCCAGGAACTCCAGAATGCGGAGGATTTCCTGGTAGCTCTTCTGCATGCCGTCGCCGGCGCTGGAGGACCGGGCATTCAGGTACGGAGCCGCGTACAGCGCCTCGACTTCCATCCGGTCCGGAGAAAGGATGCCGTAGGCCACGGCGTACTGGTCGTCGATCTCGTTGTAAGTATCGGTGTCGATGACGACCTGGCTTTTGCCCGCGGGCGGCTCGAGCAGCTTCCGCAGCGCGGCGTCGCGGCTCGCGTTTTGGGCGAACAGCGCGCCGGGGAGGCCCGCCGCGACGCCCATCAAGCGCCGGCGGCTGGTGCGCAAAGGGGAGTTACTTTCGTTCCACATAGACAAAATAGGCTCGGCTGATCTCAGCATATATGCTTCAAGCCGAGCCGCGCCACGCGCTCCCCGGTTCCGGGGATGATCCGTCGGCAATAAATGGACCATACCAGGCTGACGCATTTTATTTCAGGTGGACGGGTTGGGAGTCCCAGGCGGCGAAGCGGAGCCATTTTTTGCCGGCGGCGTTGAGCGGGATTTTGAAGCGCTCGACGCCGAAGGGGGGGCGGTCGGTGGCGGGGATGATCTGGCGCTGGGTGGTTGCGCCGTCGCCCCAGACCACTTCGACGAACTCGAGGGGGAAGGTCCACTCGATCTCGGCGGTGATGGTTCTTTGCGGACCCGCGCCCGCGACTTCGAAGTTGCGAATCAATACTTCGCCGCTGGTTACGAAGAAGTTGCCGGCGCGCATGGCGGTCAGTATTGGACCCCAGTCTTCGTTAAAGCGGGGCACGCGATCGAGCTTGATGTAGTTGACCAGTAAGTGCGGGTAACTTTCGTCTTCCGGATACTTGGTGTAAGTGTCGCCTTCGGCGACGACGTACTTGGCGCCGGCCCAGTTATTCATGTCGTCGAATGCGCCGAAGCAGCGCTTCTCACATAGGCGCTGGCCGCCCAGGTACTGCTCGCCGCGGAAGTGAACCGTGTCGCGGATGGCGTCCGGATAGCCGTCGGAGCCTTTGGTGCGCGCGTGCGCCTGCCACACCAGGCCGCCCTCGCGGCGGAGCATTTCGAGTTCGTCCGCGGCCGAGCCGACGTGGTAGACCTTTCCGTAGCCGGGGCGGTCTTCGACCAGCGGCTGTCCCGGCGCGCGCGACATGATCCAATAGACCGGGCGCGGAAAGATGGCCGTGTAATGCGCCCCGAAGTATAGGTTAGGCTCTTCGCCGGGCATGACCAGAAAACCGTCGTCCGAGTTTCGGATGCAGCCTTCGAAGTGGGTCTTCTGTTCGGGCAGGCGCAGGGGGCCGGGATCTTTCGGATGGCTGTCGGAATGGAAGTCCGACATCATGGCGATGTTGATGCCGAGCGCGCGAAACACGGGCACCCAGGGGGGCTGGAGGTCGAGCGTGCCGGCGTCGGACAACTGCTGGTTGAAATGGGTGTGGAAATGGCTGACCGCGGCCTGGCTGGCGCGGCCGTCTTCGGCGCTCAGGTAGAAGTAGACCGGCATACGCTGCCAGGTGCCCGGAGGCGCGTTGTAGAGGGCGAAGTTGCCCTCGGCAAACTGGCGGGACTGGGCCGCGCGGCGTTCCCAGAGTTCCTTCGAGAAGCCATAGGGGCGGTACATCTCTTCGCGGTCGGGCTGGCGCACGCCCACGGCGAAGGACTGCTCGTCGTCCTTGCGGTAGTAAACGTAGCCGAGGTTGAGCTCGATTTCGCGGGCGAAGAAGAACTTGTGGGGGGGCGGGAAGAAGGCCAGCGATCCGCCGCCGCGTTCGACGACGGCCAGGCGATTTCGGGCGCGCAGGGCGAACGGGTCGTTGTTGGGCTTGCCGCCGAAACGATACTCGTGCCAGGCGCGCGCCGTGTCGCGCCAGATCACTTTTGAACCGGCGGTGGTGAACCCCTTCAGGCCGCCTTCGTACTTGTAGGCCACCGATGGCTCATCGGTTTTGGCGATGGCTTCCTGGCGGAGCAGGTTGGTTCCCTTGTAGACCGTAAACATCAGCTTGCCCGAGAAAATGCCCATCGCCAAGCCGGGGAAGGAGACCTCGAGGCGCGCGCCGCCGGTCTTCACCTGGCAGCTCGAGGCGTTATAGGTGGCGTTGGCGCGGCGGATCTCGCCGGGGGTGCGCGGAAGGCCGGGATTGGTTCCGGCGCGTCCGGGGACGCTCAGCGGGGCGTCCCAGAAGGCGTTCCACTTCTGCCAGGCGCCGATGGCCCGGCGGGCGGCCAGGTCGCAGTTCAGGGTCTGGCCCGCGGCGACGCCGGCGCACAGAAGGATGGAAAGCAATGCGAAATGTTTCATCGGTTTCACTTCTGCCTTGAGCGCATCGGGATGTGAGTTCGAGCGGCTGGCGCCGTCGAGCTGGTTGCTTGAGTTTGGAACAGGTGAAGGCAACCGGGATGGATTTCACGAGGACTGGGATTTTGGCGGCAGTTGCGAGAGAGTCCGGGAGGGTATTGGAGGGTGCGACGGCGGCAACGTGGCCGGCGGGAGTCAGCCAGCCTGGATGTGGCGATGGCAGGCCGCGATGTTTCGGGGGGCGGGCTGGTGGCAGGCAGCCGATCTGGGGTGGTTGGGGGTGGGGGCGGGATTGGATCCGGGAGTTCGGGGAGATCCTCTTCTTCTTCATCGGGTTTCAGGTAATCGGCGAGATTGAATGGTCCCTTGCTTACTACAACGTAGATGCGATTGGATGGAAAGGGGTCGTCCTCGTCGTTCTCGGGGTCATCGGATTCCTCGGCTTCGTCGGGGTTGGCGGGTGGGGCGGGGGTTAAAGTGGGTTCGTTCCGAGGATGTTGAGGTGCGAGTTCCTCGGGGGTGGGGGGTGTCGCGGGGATGTCGGGTGGGGCGGGGGCTAAAGTGGGTTCGTTCCGAGGACTTTGAGGTGCGGGCTCCGCGGGGGTGGGGGTGAGAGCGGGG
>Ga0315273_10009315_pt1 | contig 12439 bp, 10 predicted proteins | sample YL17G02_0_MG_FD_205753 | JGI IMG/M metagenome (GOLD analysis project Ga0315273, IMG submission 205753) | Sediment microbial communities from Yellowstone Lake, YNP, Wyoming, USA - YL17G02_0 | ecosystem: Environmental > Aquatic > Freshwater > Lake > Sediment | place: USA: Wyoming | collected... | reverse complement strand
CGACAGATTTTAGGTTTAATGAGCACTTAAGTTATTTTAACTCTCATAAAAAGAAAGATGACTTATCTGATTCTTTTCTACAAGGAATGTGGTTTATTAATAATAAATTGTAATTTATTTTAAAAAATATATATTTGAATTCGTATTACTTAAAATTATATGTTCTATTTAATGAATAATAATGGCTGACATAATTGAAATTACCGAACTTGATTTAAATGACAACAACTTTGGTGGCAGTTGGCAAAGTAAATCTTCTACAAATTTTGGCGGAGGTTTAGAGCTTTTAATGAATGACAAAGGTAAAGACAATAAAGGTTTTGTAAGTGATATTAATTTAGATGATTTAAATAATTTAGAAAATGAATTAAATGACTTAGTAGATGATACACCCGTTAGCAGTTTTAAACTTAAATCCGATTTATTTAGCACTACAAATTCATCATATGATGAAAAACACTCCGTAAGATTTAATGATTCTGACACTATCGGACAATCTACTGCTCAGACTGAAAATGATAATAAAACTTGGGACGGATACGGCAAATTTAACAATATTCCAATGAACCCTGACAAAGCTGTTCCAATGGAACAAAAAATAAGCAGAGAAGAAACGCTCCGAGAAAAATTTAAGTATTTAAGAAAGCTTGAAGGTCTTGAAAAAAAGGGTGTTGAGTTATCAAAAAAATATAATATGGAATCTTCGCTTCAAGAAATGATTGGCGAATATGAAACTATTATGGATGAAAAATCTAAACAAAATTCTGTTAAATTTCAAGGCAATATGCTTATGGCTGTCATTAATGGAATTGAATTTTTAAATGGAAAGTTTGACCCATTTGATATTAAGTTAGACGGTTGGAGCGACCAGATAAATGAAAATCTTAACGATTATGATGATATTTTTAGCGAATTACACGAAAAATATAAAAGTAAGGCTTCAATGGCGCCAGAACTTAAGCTTTTATTTCAATTGGGTGGAAGCGCTATGATGGTTCATATGACTAATACTATGTTCAAGAGTGCTATGCCTGGTATGGACGATATTTTGCGTCAAAATCCAGATTTAATGCGTTCATTTCAAAATGCCGCTGTAAATTCAATGGCTAATACTAGTCCTGGATTTTCTGGGTTTATGACAAATTTAATGAATCCTGAGCCTCAAGCTCCTAATGGAATGGGACCACCACCGCCAATGGCAACTCAAGGACCAAATTCTGCACCACAACCTATGGGACGTCCTGGAAATAATAACTATGCAAATAGACCCGATTTAAATTTTAGTCGTAGTAATTTTGTAGATGATGGAATTAGTCTTAGAGAGAATTTTGAAAGACCTGATTTACAAGAAAGAACTAGTAATAGAAGACAGCCACCTCGTCCTGAAATGAAGGGACCTAGCGATATTTCAGATATTTTATCTGGATTAAAAACGAAAACAATTAACATTCAAGAGCCACCACCTATGAATCTCAACCAAAATGATAGCAGCACTATTAGTATTAGTGACTTAAAAGACCTTCAAGCTGAAGGAAATATGCCTAAGCGCAGTGGACGTCGCAAAAAGTCGGCTAGCAACACTGTTTCACTCGATATTTAATTCCACCTTTTCAAAAGGCGGAGCCAAATTTTTTATAAAATATTGATTTTACAAAAAATTAAAGGTATCTTTGATTCCTTAAAATAGTTATATTGTTATTCCAGTAAAGTTTTTTTAATTTGTAGTTTAAATAGTATTTATGAAATAGCATAGGAATCCATTTGCATATAGGAATCATTATATGTTTATTTTCTTTATTATTGATATTTTTATTGTAAAAAATATCTGCATTATTTAAATCTTTAAACGTGTAACAGTTAAACCCATTTATCATTTGTTGACTTGTATTTTTTTTTTCAATGCATAAATATACTACTCCAAACCAATTATTTTTTTCTGGGTTTTCTGGGTTTTCTGGTTTTTTCGGTTCATAGACATTGAATATTACTGAGCTTTCTGTTAAACAAGACATTATATTTATCGTAAAAAAGTTTTTATATTGTTTTATTCAACTGTAACAACTTTAGCCAAATTTTTAGGCTTATCTGGATTTATACCTTTGTTTAAAGAGAGATGATAAGCCATAATCTGAATTGGTATAATTCCTAATAATGAAGCATATGTTTTATTTTCAGGAACAAAAATAATGTCACAATTGTTTTCAACTATAAAATTTTCATTATTTGTAATAAATATAATAGGTGCGTTTCTAGCGGTTACTTCTTGATAGCAATTTAATGTTTTTGAGTTTTGTGTTTGGTCTAGATTTAAAATAATTACTGGAAAATTTTCATCTAGTAATGCAAACGGACCGTGTTTTAATGAGCTAGATGAATATCCTTCTGAGTGTATATAAGAAATTTCCTTGATTTTTAAGGACCCTTCTTTAGCTACACATTCATCACTTCCTTTACCAAGCAAAAACATATTTGATGCATTTATTTTTTTTGAAATCATTTTTGCAATTTCATAACAACAATCTAGTGTTTTTTTTATGTCATTTGATAAGTTACGTAGGTCTGAAATCATCTTTATACGTTTTTTTTCATTTACATTTTGCAATTTTGCAAACCATATAGCTGCCATAGATAAACAGACTACTTGGCTTGTAAATGCTTTGGTTGAAGCTACTCCTACTTCTTTTCCAGCATTACAATAAATTCCACAATCTACCTCCCTCGCTATTAATGAATCTACAACATTTATTATTCCTATTGTTATTACATTATTATTTTTAGCTATTTCCATACAACGATGTAGGTCTTTTGTTTCACCTGATTGAGATATTAATATAAATGCTGTGTTTCCTATTCTAGGAATATCATACTCGTTTAATTCGGCACCATCAAATGTTTGCACTGTATTAAAGTTACATAGTTTTTTAAAATAATCCATACCATATAATCCAGCAAAATAAGAGGTTCCACATCCTAGTATCATTATATTATTTATATTTTTTAATATATCACAATGCTGTTCTAGGCCACCAAGCTTTACTTCTGACTTATTTTTAATTCTACCTCCTTTATTAATAGAATTTAACACAACGTCTGGTTGCTCAAAAATTTCTTTTATTGTCCAATGTTTATAAGGTTCTGGAGTTAATTCTGAATTCATTGAAATTAAACTCTTTTTTAAATAAACGTGTTTTGTAACTACACTTAGACTACAATTATCTCGCTCTAATATGCATATATCATCATTGTTTAACGTTATATAGTTATTTACCATATTACAAAAACCACTTTGCTCTGAAGTAATAATTATTCTGTCTTCATTTTGTCCAATTAACAGTGGTGAGCCATTTCTAACACAGTATAACTTATGGGCTTCTAATGTGCTTTGAATTATTAAACCATATGTTCCACGCAATTCAGAAATTGTTTTTTTAATTGATTCGTAAACATCTTTTATTAATCTGTAATTATATTCGATTAAATTTACAATTACTTCTGTGTCAGTTTGAGATAAAAACGTAAAACCTTCATTTATTAACATATTTTTTAATTGTTTATAATTTTCAATAATTCCATTATGAACAATAACAAATTGATTGTTGTTTGACAAATGAGGATGAGCATTTACATCACTTTTAACACCGTGTGTTGCCCATCGGTTATGACCAATTCCAACATATAATCCTTCATTTGATTCATTTTTTGTTTCGTTTATATTAATATTTGACAACTTATCTATTGCACTTGCTTCATTTGTTGACGCATATTTATAAACATTAAATTTTTCATTTTTGTATAAACATACACCAGCTGAATCGTATCCCCTATTTTGTAGTTGAGTTAAGCCCTTAATTACTAAGTCAATAATATTATCGTAGTTTAAAAGTATTATTCCAAATATTCCACACATTTATAAATATATATACTTTTTATTTATTATATTTATAAATTAATTATTCTAATTTTATTTTAATGTTTTTAAGATATTTATATTTTGTTTCAATTAATTCATTTAGCATATCTGCTTTTAAAAGTTTATCCTTCTTTAACAATTCAGATGTTTCAAATATGAAGTCTTTGGATTTTTTAATAATTACTTCAGAACACCTATATGCTTCATTAATTAACTTTATAACTTCAATATCTATTAACTCCTTGTATTTTTCACTTAAACTTGGATAAATAACATTGGTTCCCATTCCATAATAAATTATCATCTTTTCAGCTAACTTCAATGCCTCTTCGAAATCATTAATGGCGCCAGTTGTTACTGAAACATCATAAAATGCTTCTTCTGCAATTCTTCCTGCTAATAGTATCATTAAACGTTCAAATAAAGCTTCTCTAATATAAATATTTGATGATGAACCTTCAAATACTGTATAACCTGGGCTTTTAGGAGAAGATAAATTAATTACTACCTTTGTAACTTTAGAATGATGCTTTGAAAATAAACCAACAACAGCATGTCCCATTTCGTGTATAGCAATACGGTCAATTATATCTGTTGTAAATTCGTGCTCATTTGGCTGCCATCCAGCCATCATTTTATTCATAACCAAATCAAAATCTTTATAATAAAATTTTGTTTTATTTAATCTTAATGCGTTTAACATAGCTTCATTCAATAAATTTTCTATTTGTGCTCCAGAATAACCTTCTGTAACTTCGACCAATTCTTCTATCTCTATTGTCTCACAATATGGTTTGCCTTTTATATGAATGTTTATTATAGCTTTTCTTGTTGAACTGTCTGGAAGACCTATGTATATTTTTTTATCAATTCTTCCAGGACGAGTTAATGCGCTATCTAATAAGTCAATTCTATTTGTTGCAGCAACCAAAAAAATACCTGTATTATTTTTAAAACCATCTAACTCAACCAACAGCGCATTTAATGTATTGTCTCTTTCATTTGATGAACTCTCACCGTCTGCAGACCTTTTTCTTCCAACAGCATCTATTTCATCAATAAATATGATGCAAGGAATATTTTTTTTTGCTAGTTCAAATAATTCTTTAATTCTTGAAGAACCTACACCAACATATTTTTCTTGAAAATCAGAACCTGAAACTGGAATAAAACTACAACCTGCTTCACCAGCTAATGCCTTTGATAAAAGAGTTTTACCTGTTCCAGGAGGACCCTCTAATATTAAACCCTTTGGTATTCTTACGTTATACTTCAGATACTTTTGATAGTTTTTTAAAATATCAATACACTGATTCAGTTCTTCTTTTACGTTTTCATACCCACCTACATCTTTAAATAATACATTATAGTTTTTTATAACTTGAAAATTTTTGGATTTGGAATTTGGTCTTTCAACATATTTGTTTCTACCAGTTTCATCGTCATCTTCAAAATTACCATTCATTTTTTCTTCGTCATCATCGTTAAATTTAATTCCTAATGATTTTAAAAAATTTGGGTTACCTATTACAATACGCAATGGTGTAGCTTCTTCATCATCACTTTCATTTTCACCGTCATCATTATTTTCATTATTTAAACCTAATATTTCTCCATCACGAATAGTATTATTATTTGAATTTAAACGTCTAATTGTTTCAATAAAATCTGGTCTAGTTAAAGGATATTTTTTTACAATATTATGATAAACATTATGTTGTGTATTATTTTTTTCACTCTTTCTTCTAGAAACTTCTTCAAAATATTTTTTTGCAAAAGGATTGTATTGTTTATTATTCATTTGAGTCATTAATCTGTTAGTAATAATGTAAGAATTGCTGTAAACTAAAAACATTAATGATAATAAAAAAGAATACTTCATATTAGTCATTTCTAACTTATTAAGTTATTTGCTTTTAAATTGATTTTTGTAAAGTATATTTTTGTTTTACACCTTTTTACATTTCAAACGCCGATTATACAAAAAATTAAAATTATTATTATTTAATAATATATATAAATAATATTTAAAGAAATATATTTAAAGAGATACATTTAAAAAAATATATTTAAAGAGATACATTTAAGATATATATTTAATGAACGAAACAGAAATATCAGAAATATCAGAAATATCAGAAATATCAGAATTATATAATTTTAATTATAATTGTGTTTATAATAATAATATTAATAATATTAAAAATGATGAAGAAAAAAAATCACAATATAAATATGATTTGTCGCAAATAATTTCTAAAACAGATAATGAAGATTTATATAATATAAAGTTATATGGAATATTTATTATTTTAAATAATAATGAAGATGCTGAATGTATTTTTAATTTATTACGAAAAAAAATGCCTACAGAGTTTCACGATGAAACCGATACTTATTATAATATTAGGTTGTTTTACCAAATTTTATCTTATGACTTTTTACATTTATATCATCCTTGTATTTGTGACATTTATCACGATAATGTTATAAAAACTGAAAATTTAAATAAATTATTAACATTTCTTGACAATATAAAACACGACACATAAATTTATTTATTAATTATTTCTAATTCAAATGATACAACACCATATTTTATTTCATCTTCTTTTCTAAAATATTGTAAATATACATCTAATCCATGTTCTAAATTTGGCATACCTGGCAAACAATTTTTTAATCCTTTGTCAATCAAATATTCTTCAAATGTTTTATATAATTTAACATTAATAATTTTTGTAAAACAAACTCTTTCTTTGTCAAAATCATTATTCCACCACTTAATAATATCACCTATTTTGTAATTTTTAAATCGGTGTTTATGCAATCGTCCTTCACAAGTTTTTAGTCCAAGCGATATAAGAGTAAACCAAGGTTCAGATAAATGCTCTTCTGCGTAAATAGTTACTATTTCCATTTTAATTTATTATTTACTTAAATACTTTTATAATAAATTTAAATCAATTTTTTTTTAATTGAATTACGTTAACTTCCAATACATTAATAATGAAAAATAATAATTTAATTACTAATAATAAGTATATTATTTAAGCTAATTTAGTATTAAATAATATAAAGTATTAATTTAATAATGAAGAAAAATCTTGGCAACTGTAAAAATAATATTTGTCCAAAAGGAGGAGTAAAAATACATGAAACAGTTAACGAAGACCAATTGGCATTTTTTAATAGAATTAAAAGTCAAAATAAACATACTGGTATAAGAATTACACAAGGCGAAAATGAATATAGTGAAGACCCTTTTTCCGGATTAAATCCGTTTAAATCAAAAGATGAAGTGAAATTTGTTTCAACTAATTATGACAACAAATCTTACGATAAAATGGATTTAAACATAGATAGCTATTTGCGTGAGGATTTATTTAGGCTTTTTGGTTTAAATAATATTAGTCTTAGCGAAGACATTATGAAAGAGTGCAAAAAAACCGTTCTTAAAACACATCCAGATAAATCAAAACTTGATGAAAAATATTTTATTTTCTTTTCAAAAGCCTATAAAAAACTTCTATCAATATATGAATTTCAAAATAAAACTAATTCCAAAAAATCTACCGATACAAATGAATACTTTAACTCTGAAAATATTGAAATTTTAGATAATTTTTTTGATAAACAAAAAAAAATTAAAGACCCTAAAAATTTTAATGAATGGTTTAACTCGCAATTTGATAAACACAAATTAGAAGACACGCAAGAATCTGGTTACGGTAATTGGTTAAAGTCTGATGAAGATATTGTATTTATGCCTAATGTATCTAAATCTAATATGGCAATTGAAATGGAAAAGCGAAAAAAACATGTACAAAGTTTGATTACATATAACGGAGTTAGCGAAAATACATCGTCTGCATTTGGTGGATCAACATTAATGACTTATGATAGCAATTTTACTGCTGGTTCTCTCTTTTCTAATGAAGGAATGAGCTATACAGATTTAAGACAAGCCTATGCTGAATCTGTCATACCTGTTACAGAAGATGACTATAATAAAGTTAAAAAATTCAAAAGCATTGATGAGTACAAACGTCATAGAGAGAGTGTTAATACTAATCCCCTTAATACAGAAGAAGCTATGAAACAATTGTATCTACAAAATAAACAAAACGACGAAGAATCTGCTGCATTAGCGTTTTATTATGCACAACAATCTGAAAAAGCACAAAAAAACCAAGAATCTTTTTGGTCTGGTTTAAAACAATTAACAAACTGGTAAGTTAAATATATCAATTTATTATTCGATGTTATAATAAATGGATTCTGAAGACATTTTATTTGATAAAGAAGGTCTTAAGTTTGTAAAAATTAAGAAAAATCATTATAAATTAAATTTTTGTATGGAAAATAAAAATATTATAATTTCTAAAATTATTGATTTTAATCTAATTAAGCTTATTTATGACTTAAATAGTGATATTTATGAAAAAGTTAATATTGAAAAGCTAAATGAAAACCAGGTTATTGCCACTCTCCTTATGAAACATTTATTTGAAGACCTCGGTTTGCCTCAAAGATTTTCATATAATCATATTAATAAAGTTGCTGAAGAGAGAAGAATTACCTTTTTTTCTAAATCAATAAAAAGTCAAAGACCAGAAGGTGTTCCAAATGATGCAGAATTAATGGCTATTGATGATATGACAATTGTTTGCGATATTATTACAAATCATAATGTCGCTTTTTCATTAAATATTATTTTTAGCTCGGAGTTAAGCGTTCCTTCTTTTGTAGAAAAAATTGTTGGTTTAATTGTTGGTAAAATATTTAAACGCGTAAAACAATTTATAGAAAACGTGCAAATATAATATAACAAAATGTTTCAGACTTTTAAGCAAGTTTTATTTTTAATAAATGTATTTTTTATAATTTCTTCTGAATTATTTTTTTATGTTATTTATAAAGACTTACAATATTTTGCATTGAGAATAACTCACCGGTTAGCGTCAATCAATATATTATATGTTAAGGTTTTTCAAGCAATTGCTTTAAATAACAGCTTAATTGACGCAAAAATAAACAATCAACTGCTTAAATTTACAGATAATGCACCTTGGAACTACAACGATATAAATTTTAAAGAATTAATTCAGGTAACTGATAAGTATGATATTATTTTGCCTGATGGTTATGAATCCCCTATTAATTCTGGAATGATTTCATTAGTATTTAAAGCATACAAAAGAAATACTAACGCTCCTCTTATAATTAAAATAAAAAGAAAGGATATTGACGCAAAATTAAATGACGCTATTATGAATCTTCAATTTTTTATGAATATATTAAAACTTATTCCAATAATTAAAAAGTATGAGATTGTAGACGTAATAAATAAAAATGTTGACATTATTCAACATCAAACTAATTTTTCTCAAGAGGTTGATAATATGATTAAAGTTAAGAAAAATTGTAGCAAGCTTAAATATGTTGTAATACCTCAGGTTTACGAAGACGTTACGAGAGAATATTCAAATGTTATTTTAATGGAATATATTGATGGAATTAAAATAAATCAAATTAAAGAAGAAGATTACGAAGATTTTGCAAAGCAAGTTATTAAATTTGGATTTGTAACTAGCGTTATTCACGGCATTGCGCACGGCGACTTACATGGAGGAAATATATTATTTATTAAAGATGATACTCAAGAAAAATATAAACATAAAATTGGTGTAATTGACTTTGGTATTATATACGAAATTGAAGCTGAATTTAAAGGAAATTTGTTTAATCTTTTTACTCAAATATTTGAAAGCACTCCTAGAGAAACGGCTATTAAATTATTTAATTCTGGAATTATTGAACCTAAAAATATTTTTAACCAACTACCAAATAAACATCGTGAACAAATTTTAAATTTTACGTGTGAAATAATTCAAGATACAATTCAAAATTCTAAAAAGGCTAACCAATTTCAATTATATAAATTGATGTATAAACTTAAAGAGTATTTATGCAAATCAGACTTGTCTAGCATAGGAATTAGACCTAGTGACAATTTTGTTAAAACTCAACTAGTATTAGCTATGACACACGGCGTTACTTTAACTTTGTGTAAAGATGATTTTATTACTATTGCAGATAAAGTTTTAAATGAACTTTTTAATACAAAGTTAATTATTTAATTATTATATTGTTATGGTACTTTTTAATTTCATTACTATATAATGATATTAAATTAATATAATTTTTTATCTATAGCAACCTCCTTTGCTATATTTCTAATTATTTTGTCTTCTTTTTCCAAATCATTATCGCCGGAACCTCCCATAGATTCAACTATTATTTTATTATATTGGTCAGAAAATTTAGAAGTTGCCTTTACACAATCTGGATGCTCTTTTTTAAATTCTGGCAATAACCTAGTATTTTTATTAGCAATTTTTTTTATTGCTTTTCTTATTTTATTATTTGATTCATTATTTTTTTCCCATTTATCTTCATCTTTGATGTACAAAACTTCTCTCTTTGCATCAGTGCAGTGAATAGGTCTCTTAGTTTCGTCTAATGAGTTTAAATTTTTAACAATAATATTAGATATGCCATTTACAAAACCTAGTTTTCCAACGCTTTCTAAATCTGAAAGCTGAAGTTTAAGTGAGTCTACAAAATCAGTTATATTCATTGCATCTTTGCAGTGTTCATTTAAAAACACATTTAGATTAAAGGTTTTGTTGTTTGAATTTACATTATTGTAGTTAACCGTACTACTTGTTGGTTGTATTTTTTGACACACATCTAACACCATATTTTTTAAATCTGAATTTTCTTTTATTAACAACATTATAAGTTCTTTATTTAATGTATCGTTGTTTTCATTATTTTCATCACACTTTTTTTTATGTCTCCATAATCCTGTTCGTTCTTTATAATATTTCCCACAACTGCAAATAAATGGGGTGGGGATTTTTTGGGATTTGTTGTTGATTTTTGTTGATTTTGTTTTTTGTACGTGTTTTACGGTTGCTAAATGTTTATTATAGTCTTTTTTATTACACGTGCCATATTCGCAAATCGTGCAGTAAAATTTATCATTTTTTGTTTGGGTTTTTTCTTCTATTTGGTCTTCAACCGTTAATTCGTCTTTAATTTTTATACTTGTATCAATATGTAAAACTGTATATTCATTATTTGAAATAGAATTCACCAAATTTAAAGAAGGATTTAAAAAATCATAATGTTCTTGTTCTCTAATTCTTGCTTCAGTTGCGTCTTTACAATTATATTTAGCTATTTCTGTCATAGTCCAATTATCCCAACCACCATTTTCTCGTATTATATCATATAGCTTTAACTTTTTACTACCATTGCATAAAACCTTGTGTTGATATTTTCTTTTAATAAAATTTGTTGTGTGACCTACGTATAAATCAGACACGGTTGCATCATTACAAAAAATTTTATATATTACTGTATTAGAATAGCTAATAACTTCTTTAGGCATAGTATAGTATATTTTAAGATATTTATTTAAATATTAATCTCAATAAATCCTAAAATGTCTCAAAAAATGACACGCTTGTTGATAAAAGTTGATTTTTTTATCAACACAGAAAATCCCTAAATACTTTTTTTTATTAAATATAAAAAAAATTATCGTAACAAAGCTTAAATTATTTTTTTGGCGACCAGACGGTAAAAATCATTTATGCAGTGGCGGCTTCCCTTTTTCTGGGAAAGTCTTTCCATATTTGAAAAATGGACAAAATAAATGTCCATTTTCATTTTTGGCTACGGACTTTCGGAAAAAAATTTGCCATCTTTTTGAAGAAAACTTTTTTGACCCTTTTTTTCAAGATTTTCTTACATTATGTAAATAAATCCTACATTCCACTGTCATTTTCTTTTTTCACAATTACTTCCTTGGATATTTTTGCAATAATTTTATTCTCACTTTCAGCATCAGTATCCATAGACTCTACAATTATTTTATTATATTGGTCAGAATGATTTGAAGTACTTTTATTGCAATCGGGATATTTTTCTTTAAACACAGGTAATAAGCGAATATTTTTATTTGCCACTCTTTTAATTGCCTTTTTTATTTTATTTTTTTCTTCATCCTTTTCCCATTTATCTTCATCTTTTACATATAGTACTTCCCTCTTTTTATCAGTGCAATGAATAGGTCTTTCAGTAACATCTAACTCTTTAAGGTTTTTAACTATAATATTAGATATGCCGTCTACAAATCCCAATTCTCCAACTCTCTCTAAGTCACAAAGCTGTAACTTAATGGAATCAACAAAATCCATAATATTCATAGCATCTTTACAAGTTTCATTTAAAAAGAATTGCAAGTTGAATGCCTTGTTATGAGAATTAGTAGTATTATTATTGTTATTATTTGTTCCATTTTTTATAACTTCTAACATCATATTTTGTTGTTCAATCATTAAAGTTTTAAATTCAGCAGTTTCCTTTATTAATTCAGAATTTTGTTTAATGAGCATTAGAATTAATTTGTCTTTATCAACTAAATTATCTATTATTTTATTTGGTTCATAATCG
>Ga0315273_10009312_pt1 | contig 12440 bp, 19 predicted proteins | sample YL17G02_0_MG_FD_205753 | JGI IMG/M metagenome (GOLD analysis project Ga0315273, IMG submission 205753) | Sediment microbial communities from Yellowstone Lake, YNP, Wyoming, USA - YL17G02_0 | ecosystem: Environmental > Aquatic > Freshwater > Lake > Sediment | place: USA: Wyoming | collected... | reverse complement strand
ACTCTTATTATTTTACTTCCCTTCTCAGTTTCTCACACACTGGGGAGGGGGAATAAGGTAATAATATTTGTTCAGTAATACTGAACAAATCGCGGATCTTCGCGGAAGCGTCCTGCAATGCAGGACGACGCGGATTAACGCGGATGCTACCTTAAATATTAGCAATTAAATATTTAAAGACGAATTAACCCGGCCAACCCCCGAGGGACCGGTTTGTAAAAATTCTCTCATTTATATAATTGTCTATTCTTTCGGCAAAGAGATAAATTAATTATTTCTAGTTAGATAAAACATTCGTAAGAATAAATCTAATCCCGCCGAAAAGCGGTTTTTATTTTATGGCTTTGCCCAAGAGGACAATTGAAGCGAAGTCCGATTGGAGCAAAACATAACCCCTCACCTTGTTTCATAAATATTATCGATTAATATATTGAGGATATGATATGTGTTAACGGGTCAAGGTGAGGGGTGACCATTTGTAGTTAATTCGCTTCGCTTATTAAACAAATGTTCAAGTTTTTGTTGGGACGAAAATTAGGCATGTCGCAGATGTTTCAAGATGACGGAACGGTCATACCTATTAGTGTTGTTGAGGCAGAACCGAATGTAGTTATTCAGATTAGAAATACAGAGAGAGATGGTTATGAGGCTGTTCAAGTTGGATTTGGATTAAAAAAGAAAGCTTCCAAACCTTTAAAAGGGCATACGAAAGAATTGGGGAATTTTGCTTTACTAAAAGAATTTAAAACCACGAAAATAAATGATCAGGATTTGAAAGTTGGCGACAAGATTGATGTTTCTGCATTCTCAATCGGAGACAAGGTAAGCGTAACCGGTATTTCAAAAGGAAAAGGTTATGCTGGCGTTATGAAACGCCATGGATTTCACGGAATGCCTTTCAGCCATGGCCATCATCACGTTGCTAGACATGGAGGCTCGATCGGCCAGAGATTCCCACAGCATACTCTAAAAGGAATGAGAATGTCAGGAAGAATGGGAACTCAAAAAGTAACAACCCGAGGTTTAAAAATAGTTGATATTGATATAGAAAATAAATTGATTGCTATTAAGGGTGCCATTCCCGGTAATAAAGGAAGCGTAGTTTCGATAGTGTCAAAATAATGTAAATCTATATATGAAATATGAATTGTACAATCAGAACGCGGAGAATATAGGCAATATTGATTTGCCGGATAATGTTTTTGGTCTAGCCATGAATGGTGATCTTTTGTATCAGGTTGCGATTTCTCAATCTTCAAATAAGCGACAAGTTATCGCCCATGCTAAAGGTAGAGCCGAAGTTCGAGGTGGAGGCAAGAAGCCTTGGCGACAAAAAGGGACTGGCCGTGCAAGACATGGGTCTATCAGATCGCCGATATGGAAAGGCGGAGGCGTAACATTTGGTCCGACGAAAGAAAGGAATTATAAAAAGAAAATAAATAAGAAAATGGCAAGAAAAGCCCTTCTGGTTGCCCTTTCATCGAAAGCAAAAGATAAAGAATTAATAGTTCTGGACGATATTAAACTTGAAAAGCCAAAAACAAAAGAATTGGCAGTAATCTTAAAAAATATCTCCAAACTTACTGAAAAAGGGTCATTTAGCAGCGCACTGATCGTCTCTTCGAGAATTTCTGACGAGATTAAGAGAGCCTCAGGTAATCTCCAAAAGATTGATATTCTAGGAGCGAAAGATTTAAATGCATTGACCGTTTTATCCCACAAGAATTTAATTTTATTAAAAGATTCCATAGACGTAATTAAAGGGAAATAATTTTTTTATGGCATTAAATATTTTTAAAAAAAAGGATAAATTTAAAAAACCGCCGAAGAATGTCGATCCGGTTAAAGTTGAAGAAAAAGCCGACAATATAAATGCCGAAGTAAATAAAACGGATAAGCATTCAGAAAGAATTATTTCAGTGCCGGGGGCCTATAGGGTTGTTAAGGGTTTTTATATAAGCGAGAAAGCAAACTATCTATCAGCTTTTAATCAGTACGTATTTAAAGTTCAAGATAGAGCCAATAAGAATGAAGTGAGGGAAAAAATTGAAAAATTATTTAATGTAAAAGTTAAGGATGTAAAAATTTTAAATATGCCCAGTAAATTACGAAATGTTGGCCGTCACTCAGGTATAAAGCCGGGATACAAAAAGGCTATCGTAATATTAGAAAAGGGATATGTGATTGAACAGGCTAAGGCATAATAAATATTAAATATGGCAGTTAAATCTTACAACCCAACCACCCCGTCAAGAAGACATATGAAAGGATATGACTTTTCCCGATTATCAAAAATCGCTCCATTAAAGTCCTTAACAAAAATGGTAGGTAAGTCTACCGGCAGGAATAATCAGGGCAGAATAACAAGTCCCCATCGCGGTGGAGGAGCCAAAAGATTATTTAGAGAAATTGATTTTTTGCAGAACAAATATAATGTTCCCGGAAAAGTTTCGGCAATTGAATATGACCCAAATAGAACAGCGAGAATCGCCAGAATTGTATTTGCTGATGGTGAAAAAAGATATATTCTAGCACCCGAACTTTTAGAAGTGGGCGATACGATAATAATTTCTGATAAGGCACCTCTTAAGCCGGGCAATAGAATGAAATTAAAAAATATCCCCCAGGGATCAATGGTATATAATGTTGAATTATTCCCGGGTCAGGGGGGTAAGATTATAAGATCTGCGGGGAGCGGAGCTACTGTTTTAGCTAGCGAGGGCGGATATGTACAATTAGTGATGCCATCATCGGAGATAAGAAATGTTTCAGAGGAATGCTATGCTTCAATTGGACAAGTTTCTAATGCCGAACATAGCACAATTAATTTAGGCAAAGCTGGAAGATCAAGATGGCTGGGGAGAAGGCCGAAAGTAAGAGGGACCGCAATGAATCCGGTTGATCATCCTTATGGTGGAGGAGAGGGTAGGCAGGGCCGAGGCACCAGAAGGCCGAAGACCGCTCATGGTAAAATTACGGGAGGCCGAAAGACCAGAAACAAGAAAAAGAAATCAAATAAATTTGTAATTAGAAGAAGAAATAAATAAGTTTTTGTCCAAGAGCGAAGCGATTGGTAACAAAAAGTTATCCCTCTCCAGTTTGTGTGAGAATTAATAAAGACTCCCGAAGTTGGCTAAAAGTGTCTTAGAAAGAGTCTTTAGTAGATTGTCAAACAAACTGGGGAGGGGTGCGAAAAATTATAATTACTCGTTTCACTCGTAAATAATAATTGCATGAGTAGAAGTTTAAAAAAAGGACCATATGTCGATGAAAGATTGCTTAAGAAAATAGCCAATCTTAAAGCTGGCGATAAATCAATTATTAAAACATGGTCAAGAGCTTGTACAATTGTGCCCGAGATGATTGGCTATACTTTCGGCGTTCATAATGGTAAGATTCACATTCCCGTTTTTATTACCGAAGATATGGTAGGCCACAAACTTGGTGAGTTTTCATTAACAAGAAAGTTTTCAAGGCATGGCGGAAGAATGCAAAAAGAATTAGAAGCGGCCCAAAAACAGAAAGAATTAGATGCCGCTAAAGCCGCAAAGGCAGCGCCTGCAGAAGGAGCCGCTCCGGCAAAATAAGTTTTTATTCAAGAGCGAAGCCCGCTTCGCCAGAGCTTCAGCGAGGCGAGCGATTGATTATAAAAAGTTACCCAGCACCATTTTGTGTGATAATCATTGAGGACTCCCGAAGATCATATAGTTTACAATTCAAGAGTCTTCCTCAATTACCACACAAAATGGTGCTGGGTGCTCATGATTGTAGCGAAATATACTTCGCTTCAAGAATGAGCTAGTATATTTCGACGATCATGGCACAGATAACATCACAACTTAATGGATTGAGATTAGCCCCCAGAAAAGTGAGGGCTGTTGTCAATCTGTTAAAAGGTAAAAATGTTACCGATGCCATTAATCAATTAGAATTTTTAATCAAAAGACCATCCGCGCCACTATTGAAGCTTATCAAATCGTCTATTGCTAATGCTGAAAATAATTTTCATATGGTGAAGGAGAATTTGTATATTAAAGAATTTATTGTCAATGAAGGAACTAAATTAAAAAGGTTCAGAGCGAAAGGATTTGGACGAGCCTCGATGATTCAAAAGAAGACTTCAAAAATAAAATTAATATTAGATGAAAGAGTAAAGGGGCTTAAGAAAACCGAGAAGCAGATAAAGGCTGAGCAGCAAGAGAAAATTAAAGATATCAAAGTTAAAAGCGTTACAGAAGAAAAGAAGCCCGAAATCATGAAAGAAATCGGCAAGAAAAAAGAGGGGATAGTCAAAAGATTATTTAGAAGAAAGGCAATATAAGTTTTTGTCCACGATCCTGAGTCTATCGAAGGAGAGTGGTAACAAAAAGTTACCCCGCCCCACTTTGTGTGAGAATAGAGGAAGACTCCCGAATAGCATATTATTAGATCTTCGAGAGTTTTCAACAATTGTCAAACAAAGTGGAGCGGGGTGCAGAATTTATAACAACTCAGCGTCGCAATAAGAATTACTTGCTTCGTTGATAAATATCAGCATGGGTCAAAAGATATCACCAACATCATTCAGAATCGGTATTCAAAAGGACTGGCTGTCCCGCTGGTTTGGCAGTAAGAAATATATTCCCTATTTAAAGGATGACGTTAGCGTTAGAACTTTTTTGGAGAAGAAAACCAGAGGTATGTCAGTCGATAGAGTTGAGATTGAAAGAGGAACAGATCTAATAAATATTATTATTTATTCGGCTCGGCCCGGGCTATTAATCGGACGAGGTGGCACCGGAATCGAAGAATTAAAGTCTGAAATAAAGAAGAAATTAAAAAATAAAGTTTCCATAAGAATTGAAATTCAAGAAATAAAGAATCCCGAGGCTTCAGCCAAGATTATGGGTGAAGCCATTGCTGAACAGCTGGAGAAAAGAACTCCATTTAGAAGGGTTATGAAGCAGACATTATCGAAAATAATTTCAAATAAGCTGGTTAAAGGTGCGAAAATACAGATTGGCGGAAGACTTGATGGTGCGGAAATTGCCCGAACGGAACATCTTGAAGAGGGGAATTTGCCACTTCAAAATTTAAGAGCCGACATCGATTACGCGAAAGTTACCGCCCAAACAACCTTTGGAACGATAGGTATTAAAGTTTGGGTTTATAGGGGTTTAACCTTTAATAAGTAATTAATTATTTTTCTATCATGCTTCAACCAAGCAGAGTAAAACATTCGAAAGTTCATAAGGGGAAGGTGAAAAGAGTCGCTACCAGGGGAACGGTTTTGAGTTTCGGAAGTTATGGTTTGAAATCGATGGAGTCGTCTTGGATTAAAACTAATCAACTCGAATCTGCCAGGAAAGTAATTGCTAAATATATTCAAAGAGGAGGTAAAATTTGGATTAGAGTATTCCCCGATAAGCCAAGAACTGCTAGAAGTCCGGAATTAGGAATGGGTGGAGGACGCGGAGCGTTAGATCATTTTGTTGTCCCAGTTGAGGCAGGGAGAGTGATTTTCGAGATTGATGGGTTGCCCGAGGCTATGGCCAAAGAAGCCTTGAGATTGGGCGCCCACAAGTTACCAGTTAAAACAAGAATAATTAGCAGGTAAAAATTATGGCCAAATCTGATTACAAAAATAAGAGCATTCATGAGTTAACCGCAATTTTGGCTGAATTAAAGGCGAAGGCCCTACAGCTTAGTTTTGATCTGGCTAATAATAAATTAAAAGATACAAGCGATATTAAAAAGAACAAAAAAGAAATTGCGCGAATATTAACCGAAATTAAACATCAGAATAATCATAATTAATTTTAATAATTTATGGAAAACAAGATAACAAAAAAAAGCAAAATATTAAAAGGGATCGTTAAATCCGACAAGATGCAAAAGACAATTGTTGTCGAAGTTCTAAGATTAAAAAAGCACACCAAGTATAATAAATATTTTAAAGTATCAAAAAGATATAAGGCCCACGACCCGTTAAATGAATATCATGTCGGCGATAAAGTTTTAATCAAAGAATCAAGACCCATGTCCAAAGAAAAGAGATGGACCGTTGTGGGTAAGGTTAATTAATCAATAATATGTTGCAATTAAGATCAATAGTTGATGTGGCAGATAATTCAGGCGCAAAGCGTGTCGGTGTTTTTAAAGTTCTTGGAGGATCAAAAAGAAGATATGCCCAAATCGGAGACATTGTTGTTGTTTCCGTAAAACAAGCTGAACCAAGAAAAATTGTAAAGAAAAAAGATGTTTTAAGAGCTGTTGTTGTTAGGCAAAGGAAGTCATTTAGAAGAAAGGATGGCACCTATATTAGATTTGACGATAATGCTGTTGTGATTCTTGAAGGTAAAGAACCTAAGGGTGGGAGAATATTCGGTCCAATCCCAAGAGAAATACGAGAAAGAGGTTTTACTACAATAGCATCATTAGCAGAAGAATTGGTGTAAAACCACGAAACATATAACACGAAACATATAACAAGTAAAAGATTGTTACATGTTACATGCTATATGTTATATGACATGAGAATCAAAAAAGGTGACAATGTAATAATATTATCCGGGAAAGACCACGGCAAAAAGGGCAAAGTTTTGGCTGTTTTTGCACAAAATAATAGGGTAATTGTTGAAGGACTAAATATAATTAAGAAAGCGGTTAGAGCTAAAAAACAAGGACAAAAGGGCCAGATTATTCATAAAGAGGGAACGATCAGTGCATCAAGCGTGGCGTTAATTTGTAAGAGTTGCGGTAAGCAAACCAGAATTGGCCACAGAGTTGAGGGAGACACCAAATTTAGGGTATGCAAGAAATGCGGATCAGAGATATAACCACATCCTTTTCAAAAACTAAAGATAGTGTATAATATAAGGGTTTGTCCGGGAACGAAGTGATTAGGAACAAACACTTACCCCTCCCCACTTTGTGGGAGAATGGAGGAAGACTCCCAAATGGCATATTATTAGATCTTAGAGAGTCTTCGACGATTATCAAACAAAGTGGGGAGGGGTGTCCATTTGTAATTATTTCATTAAATTCAATAAACAAATGTCCAGATTACAAGCGAAATATAGAAAGGAAATTATCCCTGCGTTGCAGAAAGAATTTGGGATTAAGAACATTATGGCAGTACCAAAGATAGAAAAAGTAGTTATTAATACCGGCATCGGAAGAATAGCAAAGGAAGATAAAATGATTGAGCGAGTTCAAAGAGACATGTCAATTATCACCGGTCAAAAACCGATGATAAGGAAAGCTAAGAAATCAATATCCGGTTTTAAACTTAGAGAAGGGATGGACGTCGGTATGTCTGTAACCTTAAGAGGAAAAAGGATGTACGACTTTATTGATAGATTAATATCGATAGCCCTCCCAAGATCAAAAGATTTTAGAGGAATTGAGCTTAGGAATTTTGATAAAATGGGGAATTTAAATATAGGGATCAGGGAACAAAATATTTTCCCCGAAGTTACCTATGAGAGCTTGAAAGACATTTTTGGTCTACAAGTAACCATAGTCCAAAATATAAAAAATAGAGAAATGGCGATTCAATTGACGAGACTTATGGGCTTTCCCATAAGAAAAAATTAATAATACCATCCCAATGTCATTCTAATTAATCCTAATTTACGAATGAATTCATTAGTAGATTAGCATTAATTCGTAGATTTGGATGTTATTGCGAGCGAAGCGAGCATGGCAAAACAATCGACAATAGCAAGATCAAATAAAAAACCCAAATTTTCTTCTAGAATAGTCAGACGATGTTTTATGTGCGGAAGAAAAGGCGGGTATATGGGCAAGTTTGGTTTGTGCCGAATTCATTTTAGAGAATTAGCTAGTGAAGGCTTGCTCCCGGGAGTTAAAAAATCTTCTTGGTAATAATTTAATAATTTTTATGACTGATCCAATATCCGACATGTTAATAAGAATAAAGAATGCTCAAATGGCTAAAAAAGAACAGGTTCTTTTCCCGTATTCTAAAATGAAATTTGCCGTAGCCACCGTTTTGAAAGAATCGGGGTTCATCAATGATATTGAAAAAAGAAGTAAGAAGTTAAATAAGAGCGAACAAGATTACCTTAATATAACTTTGAAATATCAAGACAATGAGGGCGCTATAAGCGATATTAAGATAATCAGCAAGCCCTCGCGCAGAATGTATATTAAGGCCAGCGAGATAAGAGCCGTTCGTTCTGGATATGGGATAATGATCGTTTCAACATCCAAAGGAATTATGACATCAAAAAATGCGAGGAAAGAAAAATTAGGCGGCGAAGCATTATGCGAGGTTTGGTAAGTGGTAATTTAAATAATACACGACAACAGAGATTCCAATTGGTCGCCCCAGTACAACTGGGTCCCCAGGCGATTCTCAAGCGGCTAAAGCACGCTTAGAAACTTCGCCTCAACCGACCAATCGGAACCTTCTCCGAACAATGTCTAAAATAGGCAAAAAAATAATCGAGATACCTTCCGGAGTTGATGTAAAAATCAATGGTAGTTTAATTTCTGTAAAAGGCCCAAAAGGAGAATTAGAAAAGCTCATCCCTAATCTTATTGAAGTTGAGAGCGATGGTAAAATTCTTCAAGTTAAACCAAGTACCACTGTTGCGAAAGGTAAAGAAACTGTTGCTCTTTGGGGGCTTACGAGGGCGTTAATTGCAAATATGATAAAAGGAGTTGTAGATGGCTTTGAAGAAGCCCTAGAATTTCAAGGTGTTGGCTATAAGGCTGTTGTTAAGGGGAATGAGCTTGAATTAGAACTTGGCTATTCGCATCCTATAACTATTACTGCGACCGAAGGGATATCTTTCAAGGTTGAAAAGAATGTCATAAAGATTATCGGAATCGATAAAGAAATAATTGGCAAGGTTGCAGCCGACATTAGGTCAAAAAGAAAGCCTGAGCCGTATAAAGGTAGCGGTATAAGATATCAGGGTGAAATAATCAAGAAAAAAGCCGGTAAAAAAGCAGTAGCATCCGGTAGTTAAACATGAAAAAAACGAAAACCCAAAAAAGAATAAGGCGTCATGCTAGAGTTCGCGCAAAAATAAAAGGTACAAGCGAGAGACCCCGCATTTCAGTTTATAAAAGCAACAAACACACTTTTGTTCAAGCGATTGACGACGTTGCCGGCAAGACGATATTTAGTAGCGACATTTCTAAAGGCAAATCAAAAACCAAAAAGACAAAAACCGAAAACTCATTTTCTATTGGTGAGGTGTTGGCTGAAAAAATGAAAAAGGCCGGGATCACGGAAGCGGTATTTGACAGAGGAGGATTTAAATTCCACGGTCGGGTAAAATCAGTTGCCGAAGGATTAAAAAAGGGAGGTATTAAAGTATAAATATGTTTCAACAAAATTTTTCAAACAATCCAAATTTCAAAGGGCCTCAAGGGAGAGGAGGATTTGGAAAGAGGCAAGGCGGGAGAAGGAATGATCGTCCAAACCGAGGAGACTTTGTTAAACCAGAATATGATCAAAAAGTTTTAGACATTGCCCGAGTAGCTAGAGTAACCAAGGGCGGAAAGCGATTTAGTTTTAGGGCGACTATTGTTATCGGTGACGGGAAGGGCAAAATCGGTGTCGGTATGGCGAAGGGGAAAGATGTGGCCCAGTCAGTTCAAAAAGCCTACAACCAAGCAAAGAAAGATATGCTGACCGTTGTAATAAAAGATGGGACAATCCCGTATCAAGTGGAAGCTAAATATAATAGCGCAGTTATAATTCTAAAACCTTCAAAGGGGGGTGTTAAAGCAGGTGGTCCCGTACGTGTTGTGGCCAAGCTTGCCGGTATTCATAGTCTAACCGGTAAATTAACAGAGCGAACAAATAACAAGGTCAATATCGCCATGGCCACGCTTGAAGCATTAAGAAAATTAAGAGTTAAAGATAAAATAAAATAATCATTTGCTAAGCAATGCTTAGCAAATCGCGGATATAAGCGGATTTAATCGAGCGTTGCTCGATTAGCGCAGATCTACGCAGAAATATAATCATTTGCTAAGCAATGCTTAGCAAATCGCGGATATAAGCGGATTTAATCGAGCATTGCTCGATTAACGCAGATCTACGCAGAAATATAAACATATGGATCTTTCTAGCTTAAAAATTAATACCCCGCGCAAAAAAGCCAAAAGAGTTGGCCGTGGAGGAAAGCGCGGAACTTTTTCTGGTGGCGGGAGTAAGGGCCAAAAATCCAGAGCTGGAGCTAGCGTTAAAGCGGGATTCAGGGGCGGGGATAATAGATTGTGGCAGTTATTTCCAAAATTAAGGGGCGCGTCCAAAAAGCCGGGTAATTCCAGAAAACATGTCAAGCATAGACATTTTCAATATAGAGCTGAAAAACCAGCTGTTTTAAATTTGGATGTTTTAAATAAATTTAAAGATAAAGATATTATTACCCCCGATTTATTGTTAGACGAGGGCATTGTCGAAAATATTAAAAATGGGGTTAAGATATTGGGGACGGGAGAATTAAAAAGAAAGCTTGAATTTAGTGGTTTTGTTTTTTCGGAGTCGGCCAAAGATAAGATTATAAAAGCTGGAGGCACGATAAAATAATCATTTGCTAAGCAATGCTTAGCAAATCGCAGATCTACGCGGATATTATCGAGCATAGCTCGATAACGCGGATCTACGCAGAAATATGATCATTTGCAAAGCAATGCTTAGCAAATAGCAGATCAAAGCGGATATTATCGAGCATAGCTCGATAACGCGGATCTACGCAGAAATATGATTATTTGCAAAGCAATGCTTAGCAAATCGCAGATCAAAGCGGATATTATCGAGCATAGCTCGATAACGCGGATCTACGCAGAAATATGAATAAGATATTACAAATTTTCAAAAGACCGGACTTAAGAAATAAAGTATTATTCATACTGGCTCTTTTAGTTATTTCAAGATTGATTTCTAATATTCCTATTCCGGCCATTGATGCGTCTAGATTGAAGGAATTCTTTGCTCAAAATCAATTTTTGGGCCTATTGAGTACATTTACCGGTGGATCGTTATCATCTCTTTCTATCGGTATGTTAGCGCTAGGGCCGTATATTACGGGTTCAATTATCATGCAGTTATTGACTATGATTTTCCCTTCACTTGAACAAATGTATAAGTATGAGGGGGAAGCCGGCAGAGCTAAATTTAATCAGTATTCAAGATTGCTTACCGTTCCCCTGGCGGCGATTCAGGGTTATAGTTTTTTGATAATTTTAGCGCGGCAAGGAATAGTCGGAAATCTTGGTTCAGTAGATTGGGTAACTGCGGTTACTGTAATTGTTGCCGGTAGTGTTTTCTTAATGTGGCTTGGTGAGCTTATTACCGAAAAGAATTTAGGCAACGGAGTTTCTCTTTTGATATTGGCCGGTATTGCCGCTCGATTCCCAATAAGCATTAAGCAGTCTTTATTTACTTACACTTCTTCTGATCTCTTCACTTACATAGGTTTTATTATTGTTGCGTTGGTTGTTATTGTCGGCGTCGTTTATATTTCTGAAGCCCAAAGGAACATACCCATTAACTACGCCCGTCGAATCAGGGGTATGAAAGTATATGGCGGAGTTTCTACTTATTTACCGATGAGGGTTAATAACGCCGGAGTAATCCCTATCATTTTTGCTCTCTCAATTTTACTATTCCCAAATATGCTGGCTAACTTTTTATCTGGTTCCAGCATCCGTATTGTCGCGTCTATTGCTCGTACGGTAAGTAATTTTGTCCAAAATCAGATTGCCTACGACTCTCTTTACTTTATTTTGGTTGTTGTGTTTACTTATTTTTATACAGCAGTAACTTTCGATCCAAAATCAATCTCGGAAAATATTCAAAAGCAGGGCGGATACATCCCCGGTATTCGACCCGGCCCCACAACTTCTCAATTCTTAAATCACTTGTTAAATAGGGTTACTTTAGTTGGCGCGGTATTTCTGGGCGTAATTGCAATCTTGCCGAATATTGTTCGGGGTGCTACCGGCATTACGACATTTGCCGTTGGCGGTACTTCCATCTTGATTGTTGTTTCGGTTGCCCTAGAAATCATGAAACAAGTTGACGCCCAGTTGAGTATGTACGAATATTAATATAGTTAAAAGTTAAAATCTTAAAACTCCCTCCTTCGCCAAGGCTACGGCGGGCGAGTAAATCTCAAATCATAAACGGCTCACCTCAAAGGTGAGCCGTTTATGATTTTTCATTTCCATTAAAAATGATATTATAAAACCATGGGTGATAGTAAAAAAATGGCCATTGTGTTAATCGGGCCACCCGGATCGGGTAAGGGTACGCAGGCCGAATTACTAGCGGAAAAGTTAGGGTTTTTTCATTTGCAGGTATCAAAACTTGGCGAGGCCAAGATTAACAATCCCGAATTAGTGAAGAATGATCCGGTAGTTGCCGAGGCTAAAAGATTATATGATCAGGGTGATCTCTGGCCTTCGGAGTG
>Ga0315273_10009311_pt1 | contig 12440 bp, 2 predicted proteins | sample YL17G02_0_MG_FD_205753 | JGI IMG/M metagenome (GOLD analysis project Ga0315273, IMG submission 205753) | Sediment microbial communities from Yellowstone Lake, YNP, Wyoming, USA - YL17G02_0 | ecosystem: Environmental > Aquatic > Freshwater > Lake > Sediment | place: USA: Wyoming | collected... | reverse complement strand
AGCTTTTTTTTATGGCAGAAAATATTAGTTTGCATAAACCAAGGACCGACGATAAGTTATGTGCGAGCGCAAGGTGGAGTCAGGCGAGGGAATTTCAATTTTGTCTAAGCGGTGAAAAGGCGGACTGTTCGAGATCTATAGGGGTTCCATGTGAGGAAGGCAACCGTGAAAAAGGGAAATAAGAATGGTTCACGGCGGGAGTTGACGATCGAGGCGCTGGAGCCGCGCCTTTTTCTGGATGCCTGGCCGATTCCGCTGCCGGATCTGAATTTCCCCGAGGTTCCGCCATTGCAGCCCACCGTTGTCACGGCGGGCGGCCAGCGGCTGTTGCTGGCGTACTTCAACAACAATGACACGCCGACGGACGACGTGACCGTCAGCTACGACGCCGGGGCGGATCAGCTCGTCACCAATCGTTCCGGCTGGTGGGTCATCAACTATCCGCTCGATCAGATCGTCGGCCTGCCGGCGGACGCGGACCAGGTGGCTTCGATCCTGTTTGGCCCGGGCAAGACCGCGGCCGACGTGGACAACTGGTACATCCTGACGCCCGTGGACGCGGAGCATCCCCTCGCCGCGGAGCCCGCCGAGCCGACGGGCCCGGCGCCGATCACGCTGGACCCCAACCCGACGTTTTACGTGGATGACGATGCCGCCGCCGGCGGAGACGGCAGCGCCGAGCATCCGTTCAAGACCATCAATCAGGCGATCGCCGCTCTTCCCGTCGATGGCGCCAACACGGTCACCGGCAAGAGCGTGATTCACGTCATGCCCGGCACGTACCGGGGCTATATTACTGAAATCTACAAGAACGGCACCCCGGAGCATCCCATCATCGTGGAAGGCGAGCGCGACGCGGACGGCAAGATGCCCATGATCAGCGCGGCCGAGGTGTTCGCGGACGGCGCGTGGGGCCTGACGGCCCTGGGCAGCGGCGGGATCTATCGGGCCGCTATTCCCTTCAACTACGGGAACCGGCCCGGAGACTCTTATTCGCAGCGGATGGGCATTGCGGCGGCCAACGACGTGACGTTCATCGAGCGGTCCAACCCGAACTTCCTCGATCCCGGCGAGGATGCGTTCAACTACGGCAGCACCGAGTTTATCAACATGCACGGCATGGCCGAGAACGATGTCCTGGATGGCATGCCGGACCAGAGCCTCGGCGGCGGCACGTGGGCGACCTACAGCACGGACGGCCAGGGGTATCTGAATTTCAACGCGATTTCGGCAACCGCGGCCGACAAGGTGTTCTGGGCCTCCACCTGGATCTATGTGCAGCCGAAAGGCGATTTCCCCGACGGCCACATCATCGTCAATCGCGACAACTACACCTATGGATCGTTCCGCGCCGCCCCCAAGGTGGGCGTGCCCCTGGAGAAGCAGCCCAACCCGTACCGGCTGTGGGTCAACGGCGATGCCCTGGGCAAGGTGTACAACTCGAAGGACAACTACGAGCAGATGCAGTCGCACCCCGTCCTGTGGGATTCTCCCTATGGCCCCGCCGGCTCCGAGGAGCAGTGGTTCTTTTTCAACCTCAACGCGGGCTGGAACCACATGGTCTTCCAGTTCGACACGTCGGTGACCAACGACAACGCCAGCAACCCTTACTACAGCAAGGGCCTGACGTACAAGTTCGCGGTTGACACGGGCACTTGGGGATTTGGTTCGATCTATACCTCGGCCACCAAGCCGGCCGACCTGAGTGTTCCGCCCACCGGCACACCAACCAGCTACATCTCGCAGTTTCAGGTTCTCACGCCGTTCGGGGCCGCCACGCCGGATCGCGCAATATATGCCCGCCTGAGCGACGCCCAGAACCCGGCGCATAATCCCAACAACGTGATGACGGAGGTGCAGGCCCGCACTGCAACCATCTTGGGCGGCGGGGATTACAACCAGATCCGAGGCATCGAGTCGCGTTTCGCCGGCATCGGCGCAAGCGGACAGGGAAGCCTCCTCGAGGGCAACTACATCCTCGACACCGACAACGTCAGCATCGGCACGTACGGTTCAGTAATGGCCAGCCTCCCTTACAGCTCCGACAAGAACACCGACAGCATCTCATTCAGCTACGCCCCGGCTAAGACCGGCGATCTGGTGACGTTTGACAGGTACAGCGGTTTGTCCGCGCCCCTGGAAGACTACCACCCCTACTACATCGGTTTCTGTTCCGACGGCAAGGTGAGGCTGTACCACTTCAAAGACGATGCGTTAAACGACACAAATCGAATTGATCTGCAGGACAATGTGACAGGGTGGATCTGGTTTCCGACGCGCGACAGCGGCGACGCGCCGATCATCATGCGCAACAACTGGCTGGTCAACGGCGGCCACGAGTCCGGCAGCAGTTTCGAGCCGACCCACTTTATCAACGCGGACAACCAGAACGGCGACGTGCCGGGGAAGCTGCCGTTCATCGACGAGTACAATTACATCATCAATCCCAACTGGGCCGGTTACGACTACAGTTGGAACGGCGGCGGCATGAAGAACGGCGGCATGACGCAGGGGATCTACCGCTACAACGTCTTCGACGGCGGCGTGACGGGAAACCTGTGGCTGGACTTCGAGAACTGGAACAACATCATCGAGGGCAACCTGTTCAAGGACGTTTACAAGGCCGCCATCTCCATGGAGGCATCCCAGGGGCCCAACCTTTACGCCAATAACATCATCTCGAGCATGAACGGCACGATGTGGGGCGCCACGGCCCTCGCCAGCTGGAACAGCCACCGCAACTGGGCCATCAACAACACCATCGACGGGGCCGGCGCGCGCGGCGGGGCGTGGGACAGCACTATCGGAATCAACATGGGTTCGGCCGAGACCGATCCCCGAGGAATGCGCTATCAGATTCCGGGCGGCGCCTACCCCTTCGATCCCTCCCAGGCTTATGTCAATAACCTGATTATCGGAACCGACGTGGCGATGTACCCTCACTCCGACGACATCAACGCCGGCAACTACGGCGACCAGCGCGGCGATACGTCCATTCAGTACCAGCGGTACCTGGGGCTGCTCGACCGCGCCAACAAGGACTACCGCCTTGAGATCGGAAGCCCCCTGGCGGACCTCGGGGCGGCGGACGTGCTGCTCTACGACGACGGCGCCATCCAGGCGACCAACGACGACCTGGTGAAACACGATTTCTATGGCCTTCTGCGGTTCGATAGCGACGGCCACAGCGTGGGCGCCGTGAGGCCGGGCAAGGACTTCACCTCCACGACGCTGGAGGTGGAATACGCGGACGGCACAATGGAGAGGCTGGAGAACTGGCACTCGTACCTGGCGCGGTGGAAGCTGGATGAAACGAGCGGAACGAGCGCGGCCGACGCTTCGGAAAACCACCACGACGGCGCGCTATATAACGGCGGCGTCTGGGATGCCGGGCGGATTGCCGGCGGCCTGACGCTGGATGGAGCGGACGATTACGTCAACGTGCCCAGCAGCTCGCAATTCGACGTCGGCGCGGGGGCCTTCAGTGTTTCGGCGTGGATCAAGCTGGCGGCCGACCGGTCGCTAATCAGCGCCGACGACGCGTATCCCATCCTGAGCCGGGGAGACGCGGGCAACGGTCGGCCGGGATTCCAGCTTGCCCTTCGGGGCAACACCGGCGGCGAGGTGTACAACGGCCTGGTGTTGACGCTCTACACGGGAGCGGGCTCGATTGACATGGTTCCCTCGAGCGACGAGCGTGGAGCGCTGGGAGATCACAACTGGCACCTGGTGACGGCCACGCGGGACGGCTCGGGCATGGGGCAACTCTACATTGATGGCGTCAGCGTCGGAAGCGCGGCCGGCTTTGGGCAGTCGATCAGCGACGGCAACGCGCTGGATCTGCGGATCGGCCAGGACCTTTCGGCGGGCTTCAAGGGGACGCTCGACGACGTGCGGCTCTACGACTGGGCGCTGAGCGCCGGTCAGGTCCAGAGCCTGGCGGGGATTCCAGCGGTCAGCATCGCCGCCACGGATAACGAGGCCTCGGAACTTGGCGACACGGGGACCTTCACGGTCACCCGCACCGGCTCGACCCTTCTGCCGCTGATCGTGCATTACACGACGGGCGGCACCGCGACGAACGGCGTGGACTACCGGCATCTTTCGGGCATAGTTGCGATTCCCGCCGGCGCGTCCGGCGCGACGATCACGGTTACGCCCGTGGACTCGGCCTTCAGCGACGGCGAAACGGTGGTCGTGACTGTGACCGATGGCGATCTCTATGACCCGTCCGGGACCGCCAGCGCCACGGTGACGCTGGTCAGCGCCAACGGCCTGGTGGCGCGGTGGAAGCTGGACGAGACCGCCGGCATCGTTGCAGCGGATTTCACGGGCAACGGCCATGACGGCGCGGTCTCCGGGGGACCGACCTGGAACACCTACGGCTATCTGGAGGGCGGATTGACGCTGGACGGGACGGACGACTATGTCAACGTGCCCAGCAGCGGGCAATTCGACGTGGGCGCGGGGACCTTCAGCGTTTCGGCGTGGATCAAGCTGGCGGACGACAAGTCCCTGGTCAGCGCCGCCGACGCGTATGTCATTTTGAACCGGGGAAGCCCGAGCAACGGCCGTCCGGGGTTCCGGTTTGCCCTGCGCGGCAACACCGGCGGCAGCGTGTATAACGGTCTGGTGTTGACGTTGTACACGGGGACAAGCTCGGTCGATGTGATTCCCGGAAGCGATCAGCGCGCGCTACTGGGAGATCACGGCTGGCACCTGGTGACGGCCACGCGGGACGGCTCCGGGGTGGGGCAACTCTACATCGACGGCGTCAACGTCGCAAGCCAAACGGGGCGCGGCCAGTCGATCAGCGACGGCAACGCCCTGAACTTGCAGATCGGCCAGGATTCGTCGGTCCGCTTCAAGGGCACGCTGGACGACGCGCGGTTTTACGGGCGCGCGTTGAGCGCGGCGGAGGTCCAGAGGCTGGCCTCGCCGACGCTGGTGACTCTCGCCGCGACGGACGATTCGGCCTCGGAGCTTGGCGACACCGGCACGATCACCTTCACCCGCAGCGGCTCCACCGACGATTCATTGACGGTGCACTACACCATCTCCGGCACGGCCGTCAACGGGACGACCTACGTGTATCTTGACGGTTTGGTGACGATACCCTCCGGTTCGTCCGCCGGCGCGGTGACGATCGAGCCGATCGATAGCGAGATCGCCGACGGCACGGTGATTCTGACCCTGGCCGACGATGGCGACGGCGTGTACGACGCCTCGCATCCGCTGAGTTCGGCGACGGTGGCGATCCACAGGGGGGTCGATATGGTTGCCCACTGGAAACTCGACGAGACCGGCGGGACGACCGCGACGGACTCTTCCGGCAACAACCACGACGGCGCCCTGATCGGCAACGCCGCCTGGGGCGCCGGGTACGTCGATGGCGGCATGGCGCTGGACGGCAGCGGCGATTACGTCAATGTGCCCAGCAGTACGCAGTTCGACATCGGCGCCGGCGCCTTTACGGTCTCGGCCTGGGTTAAGCTGGCTGACGATAAAACTATCGGCACTGCCAATGACTCCTTCAGCATCCTCAGCCGTGGAAACTGGTGGAATGGCCATCCCCACTTGTGGTTTGCCCTCAGGGGCAACACCCCCGGCAACTCCTACAATGGCCTGGTTCTGCGTATTTATGGGGGCGGCTTTGGCAGTTTTGATTTGATCCCCAGCACGGATCAAAGGGGAGTTTTCAACAATCATCAGTGGCACCAGGTGACGGCTACAAGGGGGGCGGACGGCGCCGGGCACCTGTATATCGACGGCGCCCTGGTGGGCTCAAACGATTTTTGGGAAGGCGCCATCAGCGACGGATCTGCCCAGGATCTGCAGATCGGAAGGTATCCGGATGTGGGTGGTTTCTTCAAAGGCGGCTTGGACGATGTGCGCATCTACGGCCGGGCGCTCAGCGACTCCGAGGTGCAAGCGTTGGCGGACTTTTCGGTGGTCGGCGTGGCAGCCACCGACGACCAGGCAAGCGAGGCCGGGGACACCGGAACGTTTACGGTCACCCGCACGGGACCTCTGGACCTCCCGATGGTGGTCAATTACATGGTTGCGGGAACCGCCACCAACGGATCGGACTACCAGGCCCTGACCGGATCGGTGACCATTCCCATCGACTCGTCCACTGCGACTATCACGGTCACGCCGGTCAGCGACACCCAGGTTGAGGGCAGCGAAACGGTGATCCTGACGCTGGCTCCGGGTCCGGTCTACTACGTATCTCAGAGCGGCGGTTCGGGCGCCGTGACGATCGCCGACGGGCCGACGGACCAGCCCCCGGTCATCGCCATCCTGACCGACAGTCCCGACCCGGTCATCCGTGGCGAGGACCTGACGCTGACCGCGGGTGGGGTCACCGACGCGAACGGCGCCGTGACGAAGGTGGAGTTCTACCGCGAGAGCAACGGCGTCGCGGGCTGGCAGGCCGGCGACGCCCTGCTGGGCACGGATGCCAACGGCGCGGACGGCTGGTCGCTCACCGTCTCCACCGTCGGCTTCCCCGTCGGAAGTCAGACGTATTACGCTCGCGCCCAGGATGATGGGGACCTCTGGAGCGCCGCCGTCAGCGCCGCGGGGCTTGTGAACCAGCGCCCGGAAATCGCCACGCTGACCGACAGCCCCGATCCGGTCACCCAGGGCGACCCGTTGACGCTCACCGCCGGAGGGGTTGCGGATGCGGACGGCTCCGTCACGAAGGTCGAGTTTTACCGCGAGAGCAACGGGGTCGCCGGCTGGCAGGCGGACGACGCGCTGCTGGGCTCGGACGTCAACGGCGCGGACGGCTGGTCGCTGGCGGCGTCCACCGCGGGCTTCTCCCTCGGCAATCAAACCTATTACGCCCGCGTCAGAGACAATATCGGCGCCTGGAGTCTGCCCGCGAGCGCCGCGGGGGAGGTGAACGCGCGTCCCACCGTCGCGACGCTTGCCGATGCGCCCGACCCGGTCACGCTCGGGGACGACCTGACGCTGACCGCGGGCGGCGCAGCCGACTCGGACGGCAGCGTCGTCCAGGTTGTCTTCTCCCGCGAGAGCAACGGCGTTGCCGGCTGGCAGGCGGACGACGCGCTGCTGGGCTCGGACGCCAACGGCTTGGACGGCTGGTCGCTCGTGGTGTCCACCGCGGGCTTCGCCGCCGGAGATCAGGCGTATTACGCGCGCGCCCAGGACAACGAGGGCGCCTGGAGCCTGCCGGCGAGCGCCGCGGGCCTCGTGAACGCGCGTCCCGCCATCGCCGCGCTTGCCGATGCCCCCGATCCGGTCACGCTCGGCGACCAGTTAACTCTCGCCGCCAGCGGGGTCGCGGACGCGGACGGTTCCGTGGCGCAGGTCGAGTTCTACCGCGAGAGCAACGGCGTCGCCGGCTGGCAGGCGGACGACCAGGGGCTCGGCGCCCTCACCGACGGGTCGAGCGGCTGGGGGTTGAGCGTTTCCACCGCGGGGTGGACGGCGGGCTGGCAGACGTATTTCGCCCGCGCGCAGGATGACCGCGGGGCGTGGAGCGATATCGTCCAGGCGACGGGAAAAGTCAACGCCGCGCCGGTGGTGGCGTCGCTGGATGTCGCGCCGAGTCCGGTCATGCGCGGGGACAGTCTGACGCTGACGGCAAACGGGGTGGCGGACGCGGACGGCAGCGTTTCCAGGGTGGAGTTCTACCGGGACGCGGACGGCGACGGCGCGCTGAACCCGGCCAAGGATACGCTGCTGGGTTCGGACACCGATCCTTTGAGCGGCTGGTCGTGGGTGGGTTCGACCTCGGGCTGGACGCTGGGCTCGCAGAGCTACTTCGCCCGGGCCGTAGACAACGACGGCGCGGCCGGCAACGTCGTCGAGGCCGATGGGGCGGTCGATCTTTATCTGATCGCCAGCCGCTCGGTGGGCGGCGTCACGGTTTCCGTCTATGACATCGACACCTCGGACGGCATCAGTTCGCCGGTGATCTCGTGGGCCTCGCGGGATTCGGCGTCGAAGGTCAATGACGTCGCGGTGCGCTTCGGCAAGCCGGGCTACGTGTCCTCCATCACGCTGAGCGGCGACGGGGCGCAGACGCAGAACCTGGGTCTTGTGGTGGAGGGGGACATCAAGCTGGGCAAGTTGAGCGACCGGCGCACGGCGGGCGCCCCGCTGGGGTTTCTGGCCAGCCAGGGAGACGTGGGCAGCTTCAGTTTGAAGGGCGGCCTGGCGGGGGCGTCCATCGACAACCTGGTGGCGCCGGGGGGCTGGGCGTTGCCGGAGAGCGACCACGGCGGCAAGACGGGGCTGTATTCGGCCCTGTCGCTGAGCGCGTTGAGCTTCAAGGGCGACGTGAGCGGCAACATCGTCGCGGGGGGGAAGATCGTCAACCTGGCGGTGACGGGGGGCCAGCTCAACGGCTCGGTGATTTCGGGTTTCTCGATCGGCAAGATCAGCGTGAAGGCGAGGAAGGACCGGGCCAGCGGGGCGTGGATCGGGGGCTCGATCAACGGCGATATTTCGGCGGCGGCCGGACTGAAGAGCCTGTCGACGTTCGGCAATCTGAGCGGGAACCTGGACATCACGGGGGATCTGGGGGCGGCCTCCATCGGGGGCAACATGATCAACAGCCTCACGGAGGTGTCGGGTCTTTTCAAGAAGATGACGGTCAAGGGCAATTTCACCAACAGCGGCGTGGAGGCGGGGGGCCTTTCGACGATCACGGTCAAGGGGGTGATTTCCGGCGATCCCGCGGACGGCCTGGACGAGATTCACGCGCAGTGGGGCACGTTCAATATCCGGACCGCTTCGTTCAAGGCCGTTGTGACGAGTTTGCATCCGATCAGCATAGGCAATGTGGACATCTGTGTCGGCTGAGTCCGCTGGATCGCAAGCACCTGCCCGGCGGGGAAACGGAGGCCGCGGACGGCGGGTCGCTTGTGGCATCCACCGCCTGCGCGGCCGAATCTGCCGCTTGGTTGGCTTCAGCGTTCATACCGGCGTCAGTCAGACGAGCGCTTCAAAGACTCCGAAAGGACTTTTTCCATCAGGTCGCAGGCTTCCTTATATAGTCCGTGCCCGATGAGGATCTCATCGCCGAATTCCATGTATTCGTCCGTCGCACCGCTATAGGCCGGCCACCGCGGCAAACCTTCGCCGTTTGGATTGCCCGTTTTGGCGAACCGCACCCAGCACGCCTGCATTGCCTTCGAGATTTCACGGTCCTTCTCCACGTGAGCCGGCGGCGGACGCAGGGTGCCGAACACGTACTGAATCTCCGCCGAGTGCGTCGCGCCCATCCCGACCGCTTTCAAGGCCGGAGACACACGCGTAAAGTGATAGAGGAAGGCGGGCGATTGCTTTTTGCCCATGTCCTTTGCCAGCAACCTTGCGGGCGCGACGAACGCGGTGACAGTCGTGAGCCTGGAAAAAGCGGCTTTGAGCTGGTCGTCGCTTTCGCAGGGGAACAGCCTTAGAAGCTCTTCTGCGCTGTCCCTGAAGAGGCTTCTGACCATCAACTTGTAGCCCGCGACATGCTGCACCGGCATTTGGGACAAAAAGAGGGTGCCCTCGTCGGCGTTGGAGCCGACCATCAACGGCACGTCGTGCTGCTTGCCCTCTTCGAACATTCTGCCCGGGTCCTGGGGAATCGTCCAACCGTCAACCACGGGGCCGAACCTGATGCCTTTGCCGTAGAGACCCTGCGCCGGATCCGACGCCGCGAGCAATTCGTCCGCGCTCTTGGCCCTCAGGGCGGCAAGCGGGTCCTCGGCCTTGTCGCAGCCGAGCGCCGCGGCGATGCGCTCTCCCTCCGTTTCCATCGGCGCCATCAGGCCGCTGCGTTCGCGCAGGCGCCGGTTGCGGCCGTACGCGCCGCCGCTTTGCGCGATGGCGCGGTGAAACAATCCCTTCGACTGCGGCGAGATCATCAGGCGGCAAACGCTCAACGCGCCCGCCGACTCGCCGAAGATTGTCACGCAACCGGAATCGCCGCCGAACGCCGCGATATTTTTGCGCACCCACTGCAACGCCGCGATCTGGTCGAGATGGCCGTAATTGCCCGAGACGCCTTGCGGCGATTCCTTCGAAAGCAGCGGATGCGCCAGGTAACCGAAAGGGCCCAGCCGATAGTTAATGGTAACGGCCACCACGCCCAGACGCGCGAGCTCCGCGCCGTCGTAAACCGCCATGGAGCCCGATCCGGTCGTGCAGCCGCCGCCGTGAATCCAGACCATCACCGGCCGCTTCTCGTCGGCGCTTTTCGCCGCCGTCCAGACATTGAGGTAGAGGCAGTCTTCGTTCAACTTTCCGAGCGCGTGGCCGATGAACGGTTTCGGCTGGGGACACCACGGCCCAAAATCAGCGCACAAGCGCACGCCCTCCCAGGGTTTCACGGGCTGGGGCGGCTTCCAGCGCAATTCGCCCACCGGCGGGGCGGCAAATGGAATTCCCTTAAAAATGCGAACGTCCTTGTTTTCCCCAGCGGTGGCGCCGGAGACAAATCCAGGCTCGATCCTGATCGCCTTCTCCAGACTCCATTTTTCCGGGCCTGCTTCGGCAAACGCCACCCACAAAAGGATGAAAAGAACAACGATCGGGCGCAGAAGCTGTTTGCTCATGGCGGCGTCTCCAAAGGTTCGTATTTTGTTGTGGAATCTCCACACACACCGCAGGTTGCGACCGACACATGTCAACCGGTGTAGGTCGCCCCTTCAAGCGCGCAACGCATCGCGGGATACATCACTTATCGGGCTTTATGGTGACGCCGAGGATGACCAGCTTGCCCTTGTCGCCCAAGCCCCAGTTAAGCGTTCGGATTGGGTACCAGTAGTTGTCGTTCTCCCAAGTCGTCAGGAACAGGCGCACCTGGCCCGACTTAGACTGCCAGGCAACTTCGGTCAAGTCCCCCTTTGGCTGGGTTTTTGGCTCGACGGCTTGCCATGGTCCCAGGCTGGGGCCGATGTTCCTGCCGTTCCACCATTCGAGCCACGTCCCCATGCCGTCCTGGCGCAGGACGTTACAGTAGGAAAAGGGCGCATCATTGGGCGGATCGATGGCAGCGAAAAGCAAATAGAGCTCTCGGATGCCCTTGCCCACCGGGACTTTGAAGTTGCGGTCCTTGTCCTGGAGAACAATTGCCTTGAAATCGCCGGCAATGGCGAAGGGGACCTCTTTGAGGGTGATGATGCTCTGGCCTTCTGCTCGATTGGCCGGCTGAAGCTCCTTCAGCGCCTCGGCAAGGGGGGCCAGGTCGGCGATGCCGGACAGCTCGATCATACGGCCGGGCGGCAGGGCCAGAGGAACGGGTCTCAGATCGGCGGGGGGCTTGGGACGCGCCGGGGGCGATATATCGAGCGGCGCCTCGAACGCGCCGGCGGTATAGTAAGCGTTATGGCCGCGGGGCTTATCGTCAAAGTCAAAATTGGCGCCCATGTACGGCTTGACGAACGCGATGGCTGGCGAGCCCTTGACGGGGTGGAAGTCGAGCTTCTGGGCGTCGGCGAAGAGCGGTTCCGCGATGATCGAGTGCAGGTCCTGGCCGGTCTGTTTCCGCCATGCGGCCAGGTCGGGGACTTCGACTTCGTGCCAGTTGTACCAGAACGGCAAAACGCGTCCGGAGGAACGCCAGAAGACGTTGTAGTCCGAGACGCAGCCCTCGTTGGAAGACACCTCGGGGTTGGGCAGGATAAGTTCCGCCCGCGTCTCCCAGCTTTTGCCTCGGCCGTCGGGTTCCTTGGGGCACAGCGGCGGCCAGCAGTTGTCCGCCAGGATATTGCCCCAGACCACGTTGTTGCGGGCGGGCGCAAATCCGGTCTTGTCGTCGTCGAAGTACCAGCCGTTCATCCGGTCCGTGCCGATCACCGCGATGCCGGAGTCCCCGTTGCGGTAGCAGATGTTATTCAGGATATCGCAATAGCTCGAGGAGGAAATGTAGATTCCACGCCCATTTTCTACGATGAGGTTGTTGCGGATGACGGCCTTTCGCCCGATCTCGATCATGATGCCGCAGCCGTTACGGATGGCGCGGCAGTTCTCAATCGTTATGTTGGCGCACTCGCCGTCGTTCCAGAAGCCGGGGCTTTCGATGTTTCCCTCGCAAGTGCAGCCGCTGAAGACGATGTCGTAGCCGTTGAACTTCATTCCCCCGGCGTGCCATCCCGCGTTCCAGCGCTGGTAGTTGTTGAAGCTGAACTCGCAGTCAATGAAGCGATGGCCGCGCCCGCCCGCGCCGAATCCGCTATTGCCGTTGTGGTTCATCTTGCAGCGCAGCAGCGTGTTGAACTTGCCGCTGACGCTCAGGCCGCTGAAGTCGCACCACAGAAACTCGCAATCCTCGGCGACGTTGAAGGCGCCCTGCAGCACGGATGACGGCCAAGTTACGAGGCTGACCATGTTGCTGTGCATGCACGTCAACCCTCGGACGTGGGCATAATCCAGCCGCACCCACAGCGGCACCGGCCGGAGGCTCACCTCCATCT
>Ga0315273_10009310_pt1 | contig 12442 bp, 9 predicted proteins | sample YL17G02_0_MG_FD_205753 | JGI IMG/M metagenome (GOLD analysis project Ga0315273, IMG submission 205753) | Sediment microbial communities from Yellowstone Lake, YNP, Wyoming, USA - YL17G02_0 | ecosystem: Environmental > Aquatic > Freshwater > Lake > Sediment | place: USA: Wyoming | collected... | reverse complement strand
TATTTTATTATTCCGTAACAAAACTGTTATGAAATTACTGAACCGGTATCATAGGAATGTTCTGCTTCTTATGATTTTATGCTATTCAGCCTGTGCTCAGGGTGCCTTTGTTCCCAAAGACAAAACAGTTGAATATAAAAATGCCAGCGTCGTATATAGGAATAATAAGATTATTGTCTCTACCGGCAGAATAGAACGTACATGGGAATGGACAGGCAATGGCTTGCTTACAACAAGCATCAGAGATCAGGTTACTGGCAGGGAGTATGCAAAAAAATCAGGGAGATACAGGTGTGACTGGGATTTGCCTGGGTCTGTCAACGATTCCTCTGCAGCCGTGCTGGATGATCTCGAAATTTCAGAAAATGACGATGAAGGGTTTACAAATAAGCACCTTCAGGTAATTACAACCATTAATTATCCGGAAGCAAAACTGGAAGTGCAGCATGTGATATGGGTTTTTCCAGATGCCCCTGGCATTCGCACTCAGTTGCGGATTAAAGCAACAGAAGGTTTTTCTCCCATTGGTCTTTCCGATAATGAAGGTAAAAGAATGGATTCAGGTCACTGGATATCTGTTCCGGGTGCAAGAAGCGAATATCTTCCCCTCGATTTTACAATTGAAAATACCCGTCGCTACTGGGGCTATTATAATAATCCGGGAAGCAGGCATGATCCGGCCCGGGAAATGCTCGAAGAGACTGTTGTAACTGGATATCCTCTCTTCTTAACTGAAGACAACAACTGGGCAAGCGGGTTGAGTATTGAGTATAATGACGGAAATGATGGCATCTGTGTTGTAAAAGAATCGCCAAAATGTGTAAATCAACAGGCACATAACACCGGGAGTTTTTATTCCGGTACTGTAGGCTTGGCTGTTACAGGATGGGGACTTACCCCCTCTGAAATAATTAAAGAGAGGTACCGGGAATGCTGGGCAACATGGACAATAGTCTGGACTCAGGGGAATGATGGGATGCAGCTGGCTCTTAAACAGTTCGACCGTGCCCGTTATCCCGTATTCCCTCAACGGGATATGTTTATTTTAAGTAATACCTGGGGGCCGGCAGATCCGGATGGAGCAAGGTTTACTGAAGAGAATTACCTGTTGAGGGAGATACCTGCACTTGCTAAGATCGGGGTTGAGGTGATTCAGATCGATGATGGATGGCAAAAAGGAGAGGGGAGATATAATGAAGCTAAAGGATTTAGTCCAAAATATAAAAATGGCTGGAAGGATATTAAAACTGAAGCAGATAAATATGGATTAAGGTTTGGATTGTGGGTTACTGCAAAGCTTTCGACTACTGAAGAGTTGAATAAAAATGTCGATGAGCTGGGCTTTGTTTCCTGGAAGGTAGATTTTGATCAGCTGACTAACAGGACTGACTATGAAGACAGGATAAAAAAATACCGTGAGGTAATGAAACATTCCTGGATGAAGACCCAGTTCACCCTCTGTCCGGAATATGACGATCCGCGCTATGGCTGGTACTACTGCAAGGAATACGGAAGCATTTATTTCCAGAATATACAGGAAAGCCTGCCGGCTCACCTCACTATGGTCCCTTACCAGGTGTTGCGCCAACATTGGCTAATGACTAAATACTTCAACAGCAATAAACTGCAGGTGATGCTGCAAAATCCCAAACGTGCAAATCCTGAACGCAGCGACGGTCCGCAACACAACCACTCCTACTGTTTCGCAATGGGCGTTCCTTTTGTCCCATGCTTCTTTCAGAGTGCTCAATATCTTGATGCGGACGGACAGGAAGAGCTTAAGACTTTTATTTCCAATTATAAAAATCATCGTGAGGAGATATTTAATTGTTATACATTTCCGATAGGTGATAAACCTGACAATCAAAGCTGGTCAGGCTTTCAGATGATCAATGAAGACAAGGGCAAGGGAAATTATATATTGCTGTTCAGGGAATTGCACAATACCGAGAACCGGAGATCTATTCATTTAAAGTTTCTTGCCGGAAAAACGATTAAGATATCTGACATTGAATCAGGTAAAAGCAGGCTGCAAAAAGTTTCCGACTCAGGGATCATTGAATTTGCAATTAAAGATCCGGGAAATTATCTTTTCCTCCAATACGCAGTTGTCGAATAGTTACATATTTGAATGTTCCTGTTAATAGAGCAACTTACCCGGAATAGATGAGAAAAAAAAGTATTGGACCATTAATTCTGATCTGCTGGATAATTTTTGGCTTTCCCACTTGCCGGAATTTGTCGGGACAGTCGTTAAACGAGGTAAAATCAGATACGATTTTTATTTCATATCCTGATGGACTCCGGTTTGAAATTCCTCAGAAACACAGCTATCACCAGACCCTGACAATGAAATTATTCATGTCACAGGCTATGTTTGACGGAAAGTTTAAAAGAAAAGACAATGGAAAATCGGAATTGTTCCTGACATGTGAGATGGCGCTAGATGCAATCCGGCGAATTGATAACCTGACACTTGGGATTCCTAAAATAATCTATCTCGTTGGATGGCAGTATAATGGACATGATTCCAAATATCCGGCATGGTTTGAGGGTAATGATGCCATAAAACGACCGCAGGATGCAAGCGCAATTGAGAGCATAAAATGGCTGATGAAGGAGGCTTCTAAGTACAATACAACTGTAAGCCTCCATTTGAATATGTTTGATGCATATGAAGATAGTCCGCTCTTTGAACAATATGTAAAAAATGATATTATTGCCAGAAATCAGGATGGAACTTTAAGAGCATGTGAATGGGGTTACCCTGTAAGCTATGCAAGGGAATGGGCAACCGGTTATTCCCAAAAGAGGATCGACAGCATATGCAGAATCTTCCCGCTTGAAAAATCAGGTACTGTGCATATCGACGCATTTCATTCCTGGCCGCCGGTACCTGTTGCAGATGGAAAGGGGGGGTATCGTATTGATCTGATATGTTGTCCGATAAGCCCGTTCCTCAGAAACACTGTTGAGGATGAAACGGAAGCTCAGCAGAATATTTTTCGGTACTGGGCATCAAAAAGTATAGATGTTACCTCCGAAGGGGTCGATTTCCTGAGAGAAACAGCCTTTGAGGGATTTCAGCCGATGGCATGGTGGTTCGGCGGCGGATTGAGGTATTATCTGAAATGGCCTGCATCATATTATTCAGGAGGTCAGGACAACAGCGATTGGGGAAAGCTGTTCGGTACCAGTATTCATGGAGAAGATATAGTTAGAAACGATTATGAGCACCTTACCGGGTTTAAGGAGGCATTTTGTCTTAAGACCGTTATCTGGTATTTTCTGAACAGACTCGACAGACTTTATGTGGTAAATACAAAAGATTTCAAAACAGTTGGATTCTCATCTGATGTAAAGACTTTTCTGTCATACGGGCAATACAGAGTAACCAATGGAGCGAGGATCCTTGCAGAAAACGAGGACATTTTTATCCCGGCTTTGTGGATAAATACTAAAAGTATAATTGCTTACAGCAAATGTGGCTATGAGAATAAAACCTGGACATTACCCGAGGATTGGTCAGCCGTAAATTCAGTCAGGCTGTGCACTGTGAATGATACCGGCAGGGAAGAACTTGGCATAATAAAAATAAATTCAGGCAAAATCACTCTGACAGTCAAAAAGGACCAAATGATCCTGATTGAGAGTAAAGATTGATATTCAGGTGCATTGTTTCTAAGAGCAGTATTATGAAAAAGAGTAATCGCTACTTGCGTCCGTTTATATGGTGCCTTGCCATCCTGAGTCAATCATTCGTAACAATGTATTGTCAGCCCGGGTCATTTAAAAATATCTGGAGAGAAGCTCCCCGTAACATTCCTAACAATACATCGATCGATGCCTCTTTAATGGGCAACGGGAATATAACAATGAGTGTCGGATATAAGGGGAACTGTCTCCGCTATTACCTTTCAAAAAATGATTTCTGGAGGCTGCGTTCCCAGGCAGATAACTTATCCGGTCCCCGGGTTGCAGCATTCCTGGAAATTATTATCGACAGTTTCAGTGATGCCGGTTTCTATGCTGAACAGAGTATATCAAATGGGATTACCACATGCCGGTTAACTTCGGAAAAACAATCTGGCTTAGAAACAATATCATGGGTATCGGCAACAGATAACCTTGTATTTATTGAATTAAGTGCTATCGGAACAGAAGTCAGTCTGCATTTTGCTTTAACTGCCCCCGATAACAGACAGGCAACATTAAGAAAAGGATCATCAGGTGATATTCAATGGCTTACCAGATCTTTTAAAGACAGCGTAGATATTCAAACTGAAGTGTCAATCGCTTTAAAGGGAGTGAACAATAGCATAAACAGTGTACAGCTGAAGCCTGGAAAGAAGCTGATGCTTGTACTTTGCATCGAAAGCCGGTTTGGCAATAAGGAGCATTTGAAATATGTCATAAACCGGATAGCCGGCATAGACAGGGAAGAGATAGAGAAACTGTCTTCATTGCATTCCGGGTGGTGGAATAGCTATTGGAGTAAATCTTCGGTTTACATTGATGATGAAGTTCTGATGAAAGCCTGGTACCAGGGGCTCTATACTATGGCTTCCTGCAGCAGGGATCCAGAGTTCCCTCCGGGATTATTCGGTTGGACAACCACAGACACACCGGCATGGAACGGCGATTACCATCTGAATTACAATTTCCAGGCCCCTTTCTATTCACTGCACTCTTCCAACCATCTTGCGCAGGCTTACCCGCATGACTCACCGCTTCTTGCTTTCATGAAGAGAGGAGAATGGTATGCGGAGAATGTAACAGGAACCAGGGGCATCCTTTATCCTGTTGGTATCGGACCTGCAGGGACAGAAGTAACACGTAATTTCCCGGTTGGAGGATATCAGAGACCCGGTGATATTGAGCTTGAGGGACTATTCTACGGCCAGCGATCAAATGCCGCATATGGCCTGATTAACATGGCTCAGTATTGGCGTTGTACATATGACCCGGAATATGGGAAGAAGATTTATCCGTATGCCCTCGATGTCGTTAATTTCTGGGAGGATTACCTGAAATATGAAAATGGACGGTATGTTATCTATGGAGATGCAATACATGAAGGTTCCGGACTTGACAAGAATCCAATTCTCTCCCTAGGTCTTATCAGGAATTCATTTGATCTGATAATTGATCTGAGCACAAATCTGGGAAGAGATGCTGAAAGACAGGCAAAATGGAAAGACATTCTGTCAAAGATCAGTGATTTCCCTGTTCAGACCAGGAACGGAAGAAAAGTTTTCAGGTATACTGAAGAAGGAGTTGACTGGGTAGATGGCAACGGTTTAGCCATTCAGCAGATCTATCCTTCCAATGCAATTACTCTGGACAGCGACAAGGAGTTGCTGACAATTTCACTCAACACGATAGATGTTATGCAACGCTGGCTTGATATGAATACCAGTAACAGTTTTTTTGTGGCGGCAGTAAGGATAGGATATGATCCAGTTAAGATCTTGGGGGAGTTGCACAAATATGCACTCAATACAAATCCGAACGGATTCCAGTTAAACAATCCCCATGGCATTGAAAACAGCTGCACTGTTACAAATACCTTGAACGAAATGTTATGTATGAGCGTGGGTAATGTGATAAGGCTCTTTGCCAATTTTCCGAAGGATAAAAACTGCGGATTTGAAAATCTGAGGGCATGGGGAGCTTTCCTTGTCTCTGCAAGGCAGACTGACGGATCAATAACTTATGTTAAAATTATGAGTGAAAGGGGGAGGACATGTACAGTTTTAAATCCCTGGCCCGGCAGCAAAGTGCAACTGATAAGAAATGGAAAATCCGCAGAGATAGCTGAAAAAGATAAAATTTCATTCACAACATCCTCCGGTGAAATCATAGAACTTAAACCGATTTAATCGCCATTAAATGTAAATATTAAAAGTTATGCAACGGTTAATAATAAATACTTTAGCATTATTGCTGACCTTATCCTTCTTCCAGTATGGATGCACAAATCAAAAATCCACAGATCCATTTTTCCCTGGTGAATATCCTGGAGAGGCTTCCTTTAAATTGTCCGCGAATAGTCTGATATTGTTTAATGATGCAATTGAGGCGGAATGGGGTATAGCCGACAATTCAGTTTTTCTGAAGAAGGTCACGAATAATTTTGATGGACAGACGGTTAACCTGGCTAATGTAATATTATTCGCAATTGAGCTGGATGGAGGAAAACAACTGACCAATCTCGATTTTAAACTGAGATCACAACCTGCAGGATTGAAGCTTGAAGCATGCGATACGGTTCCGGCAAAAGCATTACGATTTCCGGGCATGGAAATTTCCGCTTCAATGGTCACGGAAGATAAAACCATAGAGATTCTCTGGAAAGCACAGCTCCGTAATGGCTCAAATTATATCCGTCAGAATATTCAGATAACTGTTGTTAATAAACCGGTCAGGATCTGTAAGGTGACCTTCTTCGACGGGAAGCTTCAAGGTGCGGAATATTCAGGTATGGTTTTAGGCTCCCCCATAAAATATAAGAATTTCTTTTTTGGATTTGAACATCCCATTGCCGCCAGCAAGGCATTGTTGACCAGGAATATTGGACCCGTGTCTGGAAATAATACAGATGTCTCTGCCATTATTGACGGGTCAGGTGAATATCAGGTAACAGTTGAACTCGGCAGTAGCTCTGAAAATTTTGATCTGAGATCGGTTTCCCTTTTAAGAAATGGTACAATGGTAAGCACTGACGAGCATTCACTGACAAGAGAAGGAGGTAGTGGTCTATATAATCTTAAGCTTATAGACTATGCGCCTGGCGCTAAATACGAAGTTCATGGGGATCTTATTAATGAACCTTCTGCTAACGGAGATTTTCACATCTATCGCAAAACCAACGGGCTGCTGAATTTTTATGTTAACCGCAGGGATGAACTTATCCCGGGTAAAAGCATATCGGAATGGTCTGTAATTGGAGTATCCCCTGCAGGACAGGAAAGAAGGGCCTTCCTTTACTATCTCGAACGTGAACGGGCGCGGCCTTATAAGCAATTTCTTCATTACAACTGCTGGTGGGATATAACCACCGACGGAGCAGCGAGCTTTACATCCGGACAGCTTATAGAAAGGATGAATGAATGGAATGAAAAGTTCATCAGACCCTTCGGCGTTACCCTGCAGTCATTTGTTTTCGACGACGGTTGGGATAACCTCGACAGTGTCTGGTACTTCGATCCTGTTAAATTTCCACAGGGATTTACGCCCGAAGCTGACCTGTGCAGAAAGTTTAATTCAGGGATAGGGGTATGGATGTCTCCTTTCGGAGGCTATGGCGGGAGCAAGCAGAGACGTATTGAAGCGGCGCCCCGCCAGGGTCTGGAAACAAATGATAAGGGACTCAGCCTTGCCGGTCCCAACTACTACAACCGTTTTCTCACCAGGGCGGTCGATATGCTGGATAACTACAAAGTCAACTATTTTAAATTTGATGGCTTCGGCGGTTCAGAGCCGCAATACCTCCCTGACATGGAAGCCGGTGCAAAGCTGATAACAACCCTGAGGCAACATAATCCTGATGTTTTTATAAACATAACAGTTGGCTCGTGGCCATCACCTTTCTGGCTGAGATTTGCAGACTGCACATGGCGCGGGTCAGGTGATCTTCATATGGCAGGAAAGGGTACTCGGACAAGCAAATTCATGACATACAGGGATGGTACGCTGCATAACAATATTGTTAGCAAGGCGCCATATTACCCTTTAAACTCCATTATGACAGTGGGTATCGCCTATGCAAATCTTGGCCTTCCTGCACAATGTATTAATGACAGTATTGCAGATTTTAAGGACATGGTTTGGTCATGTTTTGGTGCAGGATCAGCTTTGCAGGAGTTATATATAAGTCCCGACCGGATGAAACCTGAATTCTGGCCTGTGCTTGCTGAGGCTGCAAAGTGGGTAAAATCAAATGAAGATGTTCTGTATGATACACACTGGATAGGAGGGAGCCCTCTCAATATGGAAGTTTATGGGTTTGCATCCTGGACACCCCGGAAAGGAATAATTACTCTCCGGAATCCGGATGATAAAGCCAGGAATTTTGACTTGATCCTTGATACAATCCTGGAAATCCCCGAAAAATACAGAGGATACTTTCAATTTAAAAGCATAACGGCTGAAAATGATGGCCAACCAGTTAGAATAATCGCTTCAGGGGAATCATTCACTATGGTTTTAAAGCCATTTGAGACAAAAATTGTGGAGGTCATTCCTGAAAAATGATATAATTTTACGGTTTATTTAAATATTGTGAAGATATTAATTATCGAGGATGACAAATCCCTGTGTATGTCCATCAATGATTATCTGAAGATGGAAGGACATATCTGTGAGATTGCACAGAATTTTAATCAGGCTATCATGAAGACAGCTGACAACAGATATGATTGCATAATTCTTGATATTGGCCTGCCTGATGGAAACGGTTTAAATGTTATAAAAGAGTTGAAGGCGAACAAATTATCCGATGGGATACTGATACTTTCAGCAAAAAGTTCTCTCGATGATAAACTACTTGGTTTAAAGATAGGAGCCGACGACTACCTCACCAAACCATTTCATTTTGCAGAACTAAGTGCAAGGATAAATTCAATTTACAGGCGGAATAGTTTTTCCGGCTTGAATGAGATCAGTTTCAACGAGATCAGTGTGAATACCTATGACAAGCAGGCATATGTTAATGATGCCTTACTGAACCTAACGAGAAAGGAATATGATTTGTTGCTGTTTTTTGTGACGAACAGCAACAGGATAATTACAAAAGAGTCAATTGTCGAGCATCTCTGGGGGGACGAAGTAATTCTTACCGACTCATTTGATTTTGTTTATACTCATGTTAAAAACCTGCGAAAAAAAATTGTAGCAGCCGGCAGCAAGAATTATATTAAGTGCATATATGGTTTTGGATATAAATTCCTTGACAGTTGAAATTAATAACCAAAAGCACATATTACTTTTTACTTTTTTCCACTCTGGCAATGATTGCGGGAGGAATGTTTCTATATTTTGCCATCAGGAAAGATGTCTACAGGCAGATTGATATCAGTCTGGTAATGGAAAAAGATATTATACAGGACCAGGTTGAACAGGATGAGTCCATTCCCGATTTTTCGGCAACTTTCCGGCATCAAATAGATGTCAGATTCCTGGATTCCCCAGTGCATGAGACGGAGATAATAAAGGATACAATCATGCACAATGACCAGTCAGGAGATGACTTACCTTTCAGATACATTTATTATACCGGTAATACTAAAAAAAAAGGAGGCTATTCAATAACTATTTTCCAGGAACTGAGTGAAAAAATATATTTGCTTGAATCAATCAGCCTCTATACCTTCTGCCTGTTTGTATCTCTTCTTTTCATTTCATTATTATTAAACTATCTCATTTCAAGAAGATTATGGAGCCCGTTCTATAAGTCGGTGGCGAAAGCTGCTGGTTTTAATATCCTGGCTGATAAACCACTGGATCTGCCAGAGACCGATATACTTGAATTTAAGCAGCTTAACATTGTCATTGAACAGATGACCCAAAAGATGAGAAGTGACTATCTTAACCTGAAGGAGTACAATGAAAATGCAGCTCATGAAATACAGACTCCTCTGGCTATTATCAGGTCAAAAACAGAGTTGCTTATGCAGAACAAAAATCTCAGGAAAGATAGTATACGTCTCATAAAGTCAATCAATGAGGCAACTAACAGGCTGTATAAACTGAACCAGAGCTTATTGATTATTTCCAAGATTGAAAATCAATATTATCATGAGATAATAGAAATTTCACTTCGGGAGGTAGTTGCAGTCTGTCTTGACAATTACAGGGAAATAATGCAGCTCAGGAATATCAGTATCGAATTTGAGGCCTCATCACAGGCAATGGTTAAGATGAATGAGGTTCTGGCAGACGTTCTGGTTTCCAATCTTCTTAGCAATGCAATAAGATACAATATCGACAAAGGATTCATAAAATGTCATATTGATGATCATAGCCTTGTTATATCAAATTCCGGTCTGCCGTTACATTTTGACCCTGAACTGCTGTTCAGAAGGTTTCAGAAAGGTAGTGATAATCCTCAATCAGTTGGCCTTGGATTATCTATAGTCAGAAAGATTACCGATAATTATAGAATGAAGATCAGTTATACCTGCATTGGTAATATTCATAAAGTAAGTCTGACTTATAACCAGGAAGCACTTTCCTTATAGGGATTCTTTCCGTAATTCTTAATTATTTGTTAAATATTTCCAACTTCAGATTCTCTTCAGAATCGCATAATACTTTTGATCTGTTAAACCAAAATATATAAAGAATTATGAAAAAATTATCATTTATTATGGCATTTATGATGGTGGTTCTGGCACTCAATGCACAGATCTCCAGAGTAACAGTAAAAGTAGCAGATCTTCCAAAGGCAATACCTGAAAATGTTGCCAAGAGCTATACAGGCTTTACTATTAAGGAGGCAACTAAAGTAACTGAGAATAATGTTGTTACTTATGATGTTGTGATTAATAAGGGAGCTACTGCTGAAACACTTGTTTACGACAAAGGCGGGAAATTTCTGAGGAAAATGACTGCGCCAGCTGCACCAACAACTAAGCCACAGGAAAAGCCTGCACCGCCAAAGAAATAATCTTGATGCAGTAAATATTTATTAACGGCGCTGCAAAGCGCCGTTATAATACGAAAAAAGAAAGTCACAAATTAATAATTATCAATCATGAAAAGGTCATTAATATTTATAGCAGTTTTATTGGGATTCACATTCCCGATAATTGCTCAGGTTATCACAGAAGAAGAACCAATCGAATCTCTTCTTCTAAAAAAGGGGAACATTCCAGATCCTGTTCTGAAAGCTGCTGAACAGCTGTTTGAGGGGCATACCCAGGTTGCCTGGGGCTCTTTCCCATATGAATTAAAAGATTACGGATGGCAGGTCAATAAAGACTATAATGAACCGATTGACCACTATGAAATTCACTTTAAGAGCAAAGACGGTTCAAATATATTCGCAGTTTTCGAATCAACAGGTGAACTTATCAAGTGTAAAATTATAAATAAAAATGCTGCTATCCCTAAAGCAATAATGCTTGCTGTTATGAACGGTGAATATAAAGACTGGAAAATAATAGGAGACGTAATGCAGATTAAAAGTAATCAGAAAAAGGTTGATGAGCATTATGCTTTAAAAGTTGAAAAAGATAAAATGAAGAAAACACTTTATTACAACGCCAAGGGAGAACTTTTGTCTGTCAAATGACAGGAGCCTAAGGGATTATTATATATTTGAAAGTTAAGACTGCTGACCGCAAGGTGTCAGCAGTCTTTTTTTTAATTGACATCCTGCAGTAGTATTAACCTGTTTAATTCATAAACTTTAATAAAGACAAAAGATAAAAGGCTAAAGACAAAAGGTTCAAGACATTATGAAACATAATCATAAAAATCAACTTTACAATATAGATATTGAAGATGGTTTGCAAATGGCTGACTTTTATCTTTTTACCCCACGCTTCGCTCTGGGTCTTCGCTTCGCTTCGACTTTTGTCTTTTATCTTCTGCATGAATAATGCAGGTTAAAACCTTGAATTCCCTTTTTTGAAAAAGATCTGATAAAAATCTATAGATCTGTAAAACCGGATGTAGGAATTAAGTATCTTTAAATGGTTAAGATCTATCCAAATCTTATTCGTAAGGTTTTATGAGTTTATGCCCGAAAGTATTAGCAAAAGCAGGAACCATCATATATGACTCAATGTAAAATAGTTACACTTATGAAAAAAACACCTTTAATCATCATCCTGTCCATTTTTGTCCTAGTTGCAGCTGCACGTGATGGTCGTCTTGGTCTTACAGAACATTCAGCAAGTACAAATGCGGAGAACATTATTCCTTTACAGTTTAAATTTTCTGAAACTGATGGTAGTTCCGGCGCAGTGATGCTGATCCCTTCAGGTGAAGCTGGAAGTCGTCGGGTTGAGTGGTCAGAACCCAAAACAAAATTTTCAACCTCTGTACGAGCCATAGAAGACCCTGCAAGCGGACAGATAATTCTTTCCGATGATGGCAGACCTGTCCTTTGTTACAATTACAAAACCGTGTTTGAGAAAGATGTAATCGATACCATGCCGGCCAATAAATACAGACGGGAGGCCAATGACACGTTTATGGCAAATCCGAGTATTTATGCAGTTCCGCGAAGCAATTATATTCATCCGGTTTATGGCCCTTCGGGCGAACTGCTGACACGAGACTGGTCAAAGGACCATCCCCATCATAGGGGAATATACTGGGCATGGCCTGAGGTTGAATTTGGCAAAAAACTTGGAGATCTTCATGCCTTGCAGATAGTATTTGCCAGGCCAACCGGTAAGATTAAATTAATAAACGGCCCTGATTATGCGCA
>Ga0315273_10009308_pt1 | contig 12443 bp, 9 predicted proteins | sample YL17G02_0_MG_FD_205753 | JGI IMG/M metagenome (GOLD analysis project Ga0315273, IMG submission 205753) | Sediment microbial communities from Yellowstone Lake, YNP, Wyoming, USA - YL17G02_0 | ecosystem: Environmental > Aquatic > Freshwater > Lake > Sediment | place: USA: Wyoming | collected... | reverse complement strand
CGCTGTCGTGCGTTGTCAGGAACGCGGAGATGTAGCCGCCCTGGCTCCAGCCCATCACGCCGACGCGGTCGTTGTCGGCCAAACCCTGCGCCACCAGCGCGTCGATGCCGGAGATCACGTCCCACGCGTCGCCGATGCCGAGGTTGCGGATATTGAGCGACCGGAACTTCTCGCCGTAGCCGGCGCTGCCGCGGTAGTTGGGCTCGAGCACGAGCGCGCCCTTCGCCAGCCAGAGGTCGATCGGGTAGCTGCTGGTGCTGCCATAGGGCACCGGCCGCGACACCCCGGTCGGGCCGCCGTGAATGACGACCAGCAGCGGGTAGCGCCGGCCGGCCTGAAAGCCAACCGGCTTGTGCAGCACGCCCTCGATGGCGGTGCCGTCCTGGCTCTTCCACGTGATCACGTCGTGCGTGGCCTTTGCCCAGCTCGCCACCTGCGCGTTCATGTCGGTGAGCTTCTTGGGCTGCATCGTGGCGAGCGGCGCGACGAAGACCTCGGCCACCGAGCGTGGATCGCTGGCGACGAACGCCACCGATGCGAAGTCGCTCGAGAAGCTGAACGACGAGGCGATCCACTCGTTGGCGTGCGAGAGTCTGGTCGCCTTCTTCGTCGCCGGATCGAGCCGGTAGAGGTAGGCCCACGTGCGCGACGAAGCCGAGAAGAAGATGCCAGAGGGCGCCCACTTGATGAGTGACGCCACCTCGTCGAACTCCCGCGACAGCGGCTCGATGGCGCCGCCGGCCGCGGGGATGACCGCGATGCAGCCGTTCGAGTAGCTGTAGGCGTCGGCGTTGCCCATCTGCGTCTCGAAGGCGATCTTCGTGCCGTCGGGCGACCACACGGGCCGGCTGTCGGAATCCGGCTGCGTCACCAGGGCCCGCACGGAGGCATCGGCGACAGTCACGATCGAGATGTCGGCGGTGCTGCCGTTCGAGGGATCGCCGTTCACGCGGTGGTCGAAGGCGATGCGGGTGCCGTCGGGCGACCAGGCGAAGTTGCCGACCGTGAAGGCACCCTCGGTCAGGCGCTTCGCCTTGCCTCTGGCCACGTCGATGACCCACAGGTGCGTCATCAGCAGGTCGGCGCCCACGATTTCGAACTCGCCGTACTTTTTGTCGCGGTCCTTGAACGCCTGCATCTTCGGGTCGCTCGCGGTGTAGGCGATGCGGGTGCCGTCGGGCGACCAGGCGAAACCCGACACGCCATCCTCGGCGCTCGTCAGCACCTCGGCTTCGCCGCCATCGGCGGGCATGACGTGCACCTGGCGCTTGTCGCTGCGGTCCGAGATGAAGGCCAGGCGCCTGCCGTCGGGCGACCACTCGGGGGCGCTGCTGGAGCGCTTGCCGCTCGTGAACTGGTGGGCCGTGCCCGCCTGGACATCGGCCACCCAGATCTCGGTTTCGTAGGCGTTCTCCTCCCAGTTGGTCTCGCGCACCGTGTAGGCGACGCGCCGGCCATCGGGCGAGATGACGGGACTGCCGACGCGCTTGAGCGAGACGAGTTGCTCGATGGTCGGCACGCCCTGCGCGGCGACGGCGGTGGCAACGAGGACGGCGACGAGGGCGGCGAGGCACAGGTGGCGCATGCGCATGGGGCACTCCTTGCAGAGAGCCGCATCTTAGCGGAGGGCTGCAGCGACGTCCAATTGGGCACGGCTTGTAGCCCTGCTTGTAGCCCCCGGGTCTTCAAACCCTGGGGACCCGTCTGAGTCGGATTCCCCCGCCCCGTTGCACAATCCCCCGTTTCCGTCCAAGATGTCGCCCATCACAGGGAGACTGCCCGATGGAGTTCCTGAATCTCGTCCTGATCTTCGTCGCCGCCTGGCTCGTGTTCAGAAAGCCACAGAAAGAGAACCTGGCCTTCTCGATCCTGATCGTCAGCGTGCTGCTGATGGTCGTCCTCTTCTCCATCGCCACCAGGACCGCGCTCCTGCCGGGCGTCAACTACTGAGGAGGCGACGATGCGACGCGGCTTCATCAACGCGCTCCTCGCGCTCGCAGTTCTGGCGCTGGCCGTCGTGCCCATCGGCACGGCCGTCTTCGTTCTCGGCTTCGGCTACGGCGACTCGCCCTGCGTGATGTGCTGGGAGCAGCGCATCGGCATGGCGCTGGTCGCGCTCATCGGGCTGTTCGTCCTCCGCTACGGCCCGAAGCCGAGGTACGTCGGCCTGGCGGTGCTGGTCGGCGCGTGGGGCATCCACATGGGCATGCGCCACGTCGGCATGCACGCCGCGCGCGACGTCGGCCAGGGCTTCAGCGTGATGATCCTCGGCGCCCACACGTACACCTGGGCGCTGTTCATCTTCTGGGTCACGGTGGTGACGCTCGCGCTGCTGCTCATGATGTCCCGGGACGGAGACGTTCCGAGAAGCCCGCGCCCGCTCGGCCCGCTCGGCTCCCTTACGATGGGCGTATTTCTCGCGGTCGTCGCCGGCAACATCGTGCAGGCCTTCTGCAGCACCGGCCCGCCGCCGTACATGGGGCAGGGCGACCCGGTGCGCTTCTCGTTCAACCCGGCGCACTGGGTGTGGTCCACCGAGGAGTACTCGCCGGCGCCCATCACGTGGCGCGGCCGCTGGGCCATCGAGGCGCCGGACGTCGCCAGCGTCCCGGCCGACCCCGGCGGCAGTCCCTTCGCCGACCTGCCGTTGCTCGCCGTGAAGCAGCAGAAGGCGCTGGCGCTGCCGCTGCGCGGCACCATCACCGACCTGGCCCACGACCCGGCTTCGGATCGCTTCCTCGTGACCACGCAGGAGGGCGTCTACCTCCTGGACGCCGCGCTCGACCGCGTGCTCCGCTACACGGTCGTCGATCCCGGCTACTCGGTCGATCTCGGGCGGTTCGCCGGCGGCGCCTTCCTCGACAAGGAGACCGTCATCGCCGTGGGCGAGAACAAGAGCTACGTCGTCCTGCGCGAGAACGACAAGGCCGACGCGGCGAAGAACTTCCGCTACTTCCTGGACTCGTTCGACAAGTTCGACGAGGTGTCGCGCGGCCGGTTCGGGACCGTGCGCGCGCGGATGATGTACACGATGTCGCTCGCCTTCGACGCGGCCGCCAACTCGCTGTACACGGTCACCGTGCCCAACGCGAAGGTGAAACGGCTGGTGCTGTCGCGCTTCGACCGGAAGGACCTGACGCTGTCGGAGGAGTACTCGCCGGCGGTGGGACCCGGGCTGACGTTGAAGAAGGGCCGCACGGTCGACCAGCTCTACATCACCGGCGCGACCATCGCCAGCGGAAAGATGTACGCGATCAGCGCAGCGGGCAGCACGCTGCTGACGATCGACCTGGCGACGCACACGATCGTCGCGGCGCACACCATCCGCGGCCTGGCGAAGCCCACCGGCCTGGCCGTGAAGGGCGACGATCTCTACATCGCCACCGCAGGCGGCACCGTGCTGGTGATCTCCAGAACCTGAGCGCCAGTCGCGGCGGAGCGGTGAACACGGTGGCGGCGGGCGGCGCGTGCAATCATGCGAAATGCGCGCGCCGCTCAGCCGTTACCATCCTCTTGCGGACCCGACTCCTCAAAGTCCAATTCATCCAAGTCGGCATCCTCCCCGATCATCGCGTGAGGATTCCGCTCGTTGTACCGGTCCCGCAACGTCAACAGGTACGTCTCTTCGGAGATCTCCTTCTGAACCTTGCCAGCGGGATAGAGTTTCACCCACGCCTGGTCGGGAGAGTGCTCGCCATCGACTGGCTGGTACAGCATGAGCGTGACGTCCTCGAACTGCTCCGGCGGATCCCCGTAGACCATTCGCCCAGCAATCGTCCGGTACAGGTGCGCTGCCCTCTCAAACGTGGAAATCGCCATTGTCTTGCCTTTCTCGCGCATCGACCGAGCAGGCATGGCATACAGGCAGCCAACGACCGCGAATGGAAACCGTAAGTGCAGGGTGATAGCTTCGGTCGTGAGTTCTCCGAACCGGTTCTTGACGTTCTTGGAGAAGTTCGGCTTGCTGTAATCGAACTCGCCTGACGCTCTGATCTTCGGAAACCCAGGGAAGTTCAGGGTCTTGATTGACACGGCGAGAAGCAGGCCGTGCCGCTCGTCTGCAAAGGAGACGTCCACTCGTTTCGGTCCCAGCCCTCCTTGGAACTCTCTTTCCTTGCCGATCTTCTCTTTCCCTTTGTGCTTGCCTGCCCCGACGACCTCTCGGCGAGGATTCACGGACGTGAAACCGACACTCCGGAGCCCGTCGGCCACCTCAATGGCAAGATGGTCCGAGAGCCGCTGCGAGTAGTTCTGTTTCTTCTCCCTGGAGTCGCGGTCCTCCGCGATCCTCCCCGACCGGATGACGGCGTCCACCAGTTTCATGAGTTCCGCCTCAGGCGTCTTTGCCGCAGTGTGCGCAGTCCTTCCCGAAGGAGCGCCATCTCGGCCTTCGTGACCCCGAGCTGCCGCCGAACGAGCTCGTCCACGTGCTCAGAGACGATCGCGCCGCGAAGAGTCCGCGTGAGTTTGTCCATTTCCCGGTAGAAACCTGCTGGCAGAGTCAGCGACGGGACGAGCACTTTCGACGCTTCCCCAGGCTCGAGTTTGAGCAGGCCGCCACCCAGACCGTGACCGCAGAGCTCACAACTGAGAGCCGTCATCGTCGATGTCCACGCAACCGCAATCGACCTGACGCCCGACCGGAAGGCAGGCTTCAGCTTCACAACCAACAGTGTGTTGGGAGCGTGAACACGAGCCTCATTCACCGCCATTCGAGGCGAGAGGTGGCTCATGCACGTCAGAAAGGCGTCTCCCTTGTAGACGTGAGGCACCAGATACCACGTCGGCCGGACACGGCACTTGTACGCCTGGTGCACCTTCTTCCGCTTTCCGCTCTCCAGGTAGCGTCGCACGGCCGCAGACAGCTCCTTCACGGCCTCGCCACACAGGAAGAGCAGGTTCTGCTCTCCGCGCTCAAGCAGACGCAAGCTGTCTCTGCGGGTGAATGACAAGCCGTCAAGCTGAGCGCCGTTGCGGACAACAGGTCTCAGATAGGTCGAGGGGATCGACAGAATCGCCGCTGCTGAAGCCGTGAGGTGAAAGAAGTCATTGGCGCCGGTGACATAGCCGATGCCGGCGGTCCCGAGTTCGCCGAGCGGCTTGACGGCTGCGCCACGCGCCAACTCGCGGTACAGCTCTCTGGCGCGCGCTGGGATCAGATAGTCCGTAATCCTCACGGCTCCGGAGCAGACGGCGGTGGCATCGACGGGGACCTGGCGCACCTGAAGGTCGGCCAGCGCAGAGATCGACGGGACCCGACTGATGGACAGCTCGTGAAACGGCTCGCCGCGGTTGTCGGCCAGCAGGAGAATCGTGTCTTCTGACAGATCTCCGAACATCGGCGTATCGAACGTGAGGATCCTCACGGAGGCGAACGCGCCGCAAAGATAGTCCAGCACCGGCCTGGCGTACACAGCGTACGTGAGTTCAGCCGGCGCTACGACCGCCATGCGTCCGCCACGGCGGATGAATCTCGCTGCATGGACAAGAAACGGTGCCCACGAGCTCGTCAACGCTGGCAGCTTCACACCGGCACGAGAGGCACACTGTAGAGCGCGTTCACGTAGCTCGCCGCTGAATCGCTGATACCTCACGAAGGGCGGATTGCCAATCACGGCGTCCACGTGGCCGAATATCGCAGGTTCCACGTTGAAAAAATCAGCGTGGACGATTTCCGGGGCGAACGGGCTATCCGCCCAGCGGCGCACGAGCGTTTCGCAGCTATCCGGCAGGATCTCGATTCCCCGCACCTGCGACGGGCCAGGCCCCCTCATGTCGGCAAGTGCGTCCAGCCCGGCTTCAAGGAACACACCCTCCCCAGCTGATGGGTCCAGCAGGACGTCGCCGCCCGAGCGCACAGCCCAGCGCGCCAGATACCTGGCGACCAGAACCGGTGTGTAGAACGCCCCATGCGTCTTGCGCAACTCACTGGAGAGGGACATGCAGCCGTAGTGTAAGCCGGTTCAGCCGCTCGGCGCCAGCAGGTCTGGGACAGGTGTCGTTGGCCCATCAGGAATTGCCTTCGGTACGGTTGGCAGGGCTGAGCCGCGAGCTGGCCGGCGCCGCCCGGCGCTGGGATCGCGCGGTGAAACGGGGTCGGGAGTAGTTAGTCTCGATCACATTTCTGTAAGGCGATTCTGTGAGCGGAGCTAATTACTCCCGACCCCGTTTCGGTGGCGGCGTGGCGTAGTACCCCGGCCGGGCCTGCACCTGGCCGGCTCGCTTCTTCACGCTGACCTTCAGGCGGTGCCACCCATCGTCGCGCCGGACGCCGGCGGGCTCGTACATCAGCAGGTAGCGCAAGCGGAACTCCTCGAGTACGCCGACGAACTGCTGGGTGAGGCCAGCGCTCGATTCTGCCGCGAACACGGCGCCGCCGGTCTGGAAAGCGATGGCGTTCATTCTGGCCTGAGCCTTCACCATCGCCCCGCGCGGCACTTGTGCGGCGTTGCCCGCCGAGCGCAGCGCCGCGACGACGTAGACGACCGCCTCCGAGCGTTTGAGGCACTCGGTCGTCTGCTCCCCGGTGAGCCAGCTCGCGTTGTCGAGGCCGTCGGTGAAGAGCAGCACGAGCGACCGGCCGACATCGCGACCAACCATCGCGACGCCGGCGAACAGCCCGTCCCACATCGCGGTCGAGCCGCTGGCGTGCGCCTGGAGCAGCGCCTCGCTCACGGCCGCCGGGTCGCGCGATTCGCCGGCCGGCAACGCGACCCGATCGGAGAAGGTCACCAGCGACGCGCGGTCCGCCGGGTGCAGCGCTCCGAGCAGTGCCTGGCTGGCACGGACGAGATCGCGGAGCTTGTCACCCTCCACGCTGCCGCTCGTGTCGAGGACCAGCGCCACGCTCACGTCGCCGGCGGTGGTGGCCAGCCTCACGCGCTGGGGCACGCCGTTGTCGAGGACCTCGAAGTCATCCGCCGTGAGGCCGGCAACCGGCCGCCCGCCGTCGGTCACGAGGACGTCCACCCTCACCAGTTCGACGCCGGTCCGAAACACCGGCGTCTGGCGCGCGCACGCGACGATGCCGAGCCCGACACACGCGACGAGACAGGCGGCCACCCGAACGCGCCTCATCGCCGCACCCATGCTCGCATCCACTGCAGGCGGCTTTCCGCCTGCCAGAACTGCGCACCGTGGTAGAGCCGCCAGAAATCCTGCCCGGGGCCGCTTGGCGCGTCACCCTCGCCGAGCATGCGGCGAACCGCGGCCCATCCTTCGTCCTGGCGGCCGGACGCCACGAGCAACTGGCCGAGCGCCAGGTGGGCCGACTGGCCGTCCGGGTAGATGGCGATGGCGGTTTCGTAGGCGTCCCTGGCCGGGCCGAAGCGGCGCGCGCGCTCGTGGAGCTGTCCCAGGAACAACGCGGCGAGGTGCGCCGCAAACGTGTGTCCCGCGCGTCGGGCGTCGGCCAGTGTCCGCTCGAATTCCGGTTGCGCCTCCTTCAGGCGATTTTCGAGCAGCAGCACGTGGCCAAGGCGCAGCCTCGCTTCCACCAGCCGGGGATCGAGGGTCAGCGCGCGGCGCAGCGACTGCTCGGCGTCCACCCGATCGACCGTCAACACGCGGCCCGAGACCATCAGGCAGTCGTCCCTCGCAATGGGCACCGGCGCCAAGGCGGCGCGCGCGTCGTCTACGTCCTCGTACGGCCCCATCTGCGTTTCCGCCACCGATCCCGCCGCCAGCAGGAACTCTGGATCCGCGCCGAACTCCACCCGTCCCGCCCGGACCAGCGCCCGCGCGTCCGCCTCCCGCCCGAACTGACACCACACCGAGGCGACGAGCACGTACCACTGCCGGCAGAACGTCCGAAGCTCCGCGCCTGCGCCAGGCTGACGCGCCAGGGCCTGGATGAGCTGGATGTGGCGGAGCGCCGCGCGGGCGTGCTGGTCGGCGAGATCCGGCGAGGCTGGGGGCAGCGCATTCATCGTCCCGGCGAGGATGGCGACCTCGGTGTGCAGGAGGACCAGCGCTGCGAGCGAGGAGGGGGCGTTGAACGATTTCGCGAGTGCCGGCGGATCCCCCAGGCGCTTCTCGTCCCAGACCACGAACCGCATCGCATCGACGAGGCGCTTCTGGTCCCAGGCCGCGAACCGAAGCGCCGCCCCGATGGCGTCCCCATGGCGGTACTGCTCGACGAGTGCGCCCAGGTCGTCGCCAGGATTGGACTGGCGCGGCCGCTTGGCCGGAACGAGTCCGGCCGAGGCGAGCATCAACGCCGCGAGGAGGAAAAGGCGTGCCATGGGTACCCGCGCGGGAGACGCCGGTCCCACACGTGTCGCTGTCATCAGGGCTGGCGCGCCGCGGCGCGCTTCAGTTGCTCGAGCGCGAACAACGACGCGGGCACGTCCACGTCGCGCTCGCTCGCGAAGAACTCCACCGTCGTCGAACTCCTGCCGTGCGCCGGCTCGACCACGAGCCTCGCAGGCGTCGCCTCGTCGCGCCCCTTGCGCCCGGCGCGCACGAAGACGATCCGCCGGGCAAGCCTGCCGTCGGCGCCGTACTTCTCGATTCGGACCGGCACGTCCCTGGTCTTCGTGATCCAGCTCTTGACCAGCGGGAAGGGAAGGACCGGCGTCGCCGCCGCGCGCGATTCGAGCACGGCGCACGCCACGCCGTTCACCGTCGCGTCACCGCTGTACTGCTGCAGCGGCCAGCGCCAGAAGTCCTCGACCAGATCGTCGATCAGCAGGTCGGTATCCAGGAATCCCCGCGCCCTGAGGGACGCGTCGAGCGGGGTGACGCGGCCTGGCGGTTCCAGCAGGAACCCGTCGGATGCGCCCGCCCGCGGCGGGCGGGCGATCGCCACCGCGTACCCGGCGATGTCCGCGGGCCACAGGGCCTGGTAGAGCACGTGGGTGCCCGTGGCATCCGCGCGGCCCAGGACGCGAAGGTTCACCGGCGTCGACAGGCGCCCGGCCGGATCCTGCGTCGAGATGCGTGCGCGAATGCGGAAGCCCGATGTCTCCTGCCTCGCCAGCACCCGCGCGGCGAGCGCCTCGCCACGGCGATCGGCGCGCGGCGCGCGGTCCTGCGCCGCAACCAGCGTCGCGAAGACGAGGGTGATGGCAAGCGCGTGAGGGGTGAACCTGGTCATGCTCGCTCCGCCAGCACTACTCGTGCCGCAAGCCATCCGAGGGCTCCATCCGCGCGCCCATCCAGGCCGGGTAGCATCCGCTCACGACGCCGACGACGACGGTGGCGGCCAGCACCAGCGCCACCGTGGGGACGTCGAGGCTCGTGTCCGTCTTGCCGCGGAACCAGTCGGTCCACGACAGCGTCCACAGGATGGCCGCGCCCAGGCCGGTGCCCAGCACGCCACCGGCGACGGTGAGCACAACGGCTTCGATCAGGATCAGCCGGATGACGCGTGCCCGGCGCCATCCCACGGCGAGCAGCAGCGCAATCTCGCGGATCCGCTCGAGCACACTCATCAGCATCGTGTTCACCACGCCGACTGCGCTCAGCGCGAGCGCAACCAGCGAGACGGCCACGCTCACGGCTTTGCTCGCCTGGACCGCGACGTTGCGTTGCACGGCTTCGCTGCCGGTCGCCGCGCTGAAGCCCGGGAATTTCGCCTTCACGGTCTGCCGAATCCGCTCGGCGCTCTGTTGATCGGCGTCGGGACGCAGCCGCAGGCCAATGAGGCTGACAAGGCCTTCGCGACCCCCAAGCGCCTGGAGCTGCGCAAGGGGCATCAGCACGGCGCCGCTCTCGATGATCGCAGGGCTGGCATAGATCCCCGCGACGCGGAAGTCCGCGGTGTCGATCCGAAGGCGATCGCCCAGGCGCTTGTCGAGCATCTCGGCGGCGATCGATCCAAGCACCACACAGCGCTCGTTCCGTTCCGGCCAGCGGCCGGTCAGCAGTTGGAGATGCTCCCAGAGGAAGGTCCCCGACTCCCAGCCCAGAACCACGACCGCGGTCCTGTCCTCGATCGTGAGCAGGTCGCCCAGGATGCCGGCGGTGGCCTGCACGTCCGGCAATCGCTCCAGCTCGCGCGCCATGCCGGCGGGGAACGGGGTGGTCATGGGGCGCTGGCTCGTCACTCGGCCGACGATGAGATCGGTGCCGCGTGCCTGGTACCCGCCGGCCACGGCGCGCTCGAAGCCCCACGCGAGGTGCATCAGGGAGAGGGCTGCCGCGACGCCGACGGCGACGCCGACAGTCGTCAGCAGGCTGCGGACGGGCCGGCGCGCGAGGTTCCTGCACGCCATCACGAAGAGGGACATCGGCATTCCAGTCATGCCGTGGTCGGTGACGACGCGTCGTCGGTCACGCGGCCGTCGAGCATCCGCACCGTCCGCGCGGCGTGCGCGGCCACGCTGGCATCGTGCGTCACCAGGACCAGGGTGACGCCGCGTTCGCGGTGAATCGTTTCGAGCAACACGACGATCTGGCGCGCGTGCTCGCTGTCGAGGTTGCCGGTCGGCTCGTCGGCCAGCAGCACGCGGGGCCCGTTGGCGAGGCTGCGCGCGATGGCCACCCGCTGCCGCTCGCCGCCCGACAGGCTCGGCGGGCGATGCGACGCGCGGGCGTCCAGGCCGACCGCCTCGAGCAGCGTGGCCGCGCGTCGTCGCCGCTCCGCGGCCGACCACGGCATCTCGAGCATCGGCACCTGCACGTTCTCGAGCGCGGTCAGGGTGGGCAGCAGGTGGAACATCTGGAAGACCAGTCCCACCGTGCGCGCCCGGAAGGCGGGCAGATCGCGCAGGTCAGCCAGCGACTGGCCGGCCACGCGGATGGTGCCGGCCGACGGGCGGTCGATCGCGCCGAGCAGGTGGAGCAGCGTGGACTTGCCGCAGCCGCTCGGCCCCATCACCGCCACGAACTCGCCCTCGGCGATGTCGAGATCGACGCCGCGCAACGCCGCGACGCGACCCCGCTCGAACGAGCGGTGGACATTCCGGGTCTCGATGAATCCCTCGGGCACGCCGATTCGCCTCCACGCTCGACGACGGCACCGCGCCGTGAGCGCGCAGGCACCACTGGATTCAGGATAGCACACCGTTTCACTTGGTCCGGGGACGGTCGCGATCCGATGTGTGTGCGAAGGTCCGCGACCGGCGCGTTGACAGGATCCTGCCGTTCGGCTACTAGTTACCGGTGCCACAACAATCCACGAGGCCCGCGCCGGTCGTCATCCCCTCCCGCGCGGCCTGCGCGCCCGCCACCCGGACCGCTGCGTTGATCCGGTCGGCCGGCCGCCGCCTGGTTCCCCTCGACGTCTTCGTCGCTTTCAACATCGTGCTGTTCCTCATGATGTGCGTGTTCACGTACTACGCGAGGTTCGTGCACTACCGGGGAGCGGCCAACGTCTGGGAGTTCTTCGTCTACGCGTCGTTCATCATCACCGCCATCCTTCTGGCGGGGGCCCTCCTCCGGCGCTACGCCTTTGGCGCCGGCCTGCTCGTGCTGGTGCAGTTCGGCATTCTCATCCACTTCGCGGGGGCGTTCGTCCAGTTCGACGCCCGGCGCCTGTACGACTGCTACGTGGCCGGGATCCGCTACGACAAGCTGGTCCACTTCACCAACGCGTTCATCGCCGTGCTCGTGGTCCGGCACATCACGGTCCGGCGCGGGGCGGTCATGGACGGCGTCACCCGCCTGACGCTCCTCCTGGTGGTGCTCGGCCTCGGCGCGGTTGTCGAGATCATGGAGTACATCGTCTGCACGACCGTGCCCGGCACCGGCGTCGGCGGCTACGACAACAACATGCAGGACCTCATCGAGAACATGGTGGGCGGCGCGCTGGCCGCGTTCACCTGCCGGCCCGCGGCGCGCCACCCGCACCTGCATTTGTCCACGACCGGCGCGAGGCAGCCGGTTGACGTGGTGCCGTCCTTCGAGCGGGCCCTGAACGCCGTCGAACTCGTGGCGTTCGTGGCCCTCTGCCTGGGCCTCTCCTGGTTCGGGTCGGCGCTGGTTGACTTCCCCTGGTTCGTCCCGGCGATGCAGGTGACGATGGTGGCAGGGCTGTTCTACGTGCTCTATGTGTCTCCGGTCCGATTGCATCACGACAGCCTCGCCGTGCGGGGCCTGGGCACGTGGCGTACGCTGTTCATCCGCACCGACAACCTGCCGGTAGCCGCGCGACGCTTCGGGTGGCTGGCGCTGGCGGGAACGACGCTGATCCTGCTGCTGGCCGAGATGTGGAACCCCGGGTGGTTCGCGCGGGCCGACTGGAAGGCGTGGGGGTTGCGAGCGACGCTCTACCTGGTGTCGGCGTCGTTCCAGGAGCTGGTGTTCGTGGGGTTCTGCCTCGTGCGGCTGCGACGGCTGCTGGAGCCCAGGCTGTCGGCTGACATCGACCGCCGCCAGCAGTTCCTGATCGCCATGACGGCGGCGGTCCTGTTCGGCGTGCTGCACATGCCGAGTCCCGCGCTGACTGCGCTCACCACGGTGTTCGGGTTCGCGGTCGCCTGGATCTGCCTGCGCACGCC
>Ga0315273_10009307_pt1 | contig 12444 bp, 11 predicted proteins | sample YL17G02_0_MG_FD_205753 | JGI IMG/M metagenome (GOLD analysis project Ga0315273, IMG submission 205753) | Sediment microbial communities from Yellowstone Lake, YNP, Wyoming, USA - YL17G02_0 | ecosystem: Environmental > Aquatic > Freshwater > Lake > Sediment | place: USA: Wyoming | collected... | reverse complement strand
TAAACCCCGACCGCCTGTTCATCTAGTCCGGACAACAACTCTTTTCCCAGGGGAGAAGGATGGATTTATCGGATCGAGTTCGCCGGTTGGCCCCCTCCTTTGCCTTGGAAATCCATTACCGCTACAAGGAAATGCTGCGGCAGGGCAAAGACGTTGTCTCCTTTGCGGTGGGAGAGCCTGATTTCGACACCCCCGCCCATATTAAGCAGGCGGGGATCGAGGCAACCGAGCAGGGGTGGACCAAATACTCCGTGACTCCGGGACTCCCTGAACTCCGGGAGGCCATTTGCCATCTCCTCAAGAAAAGGTACGGGCTGGAATACGGGCCCTCGGAAGTGATTGTCTCGGTGGGAGGGAAACATGCCATGGTCAATGCCATGATTTCCATCCTCAACCCCGGAGACGAAGTCCTGATTCCCATCCCTGCGTGGTTTTCCTATGCCGAATCCGTTAAGCTGCTGGATGCCGTCCCCGTCTTTGTGCCCACCCGCAAGGAGGAAGAGTTCCAGCTTAAGGCCGGCGCTTTGGAAAAGAAGATTACCCCCAGGACTAAGATCGTTTTGCTGAATTCACCCTGCAATCCCACCGGCAGCATGATCCAAGAAGAAGAGGTGGTCAAAATTGCCGCCCTGGCCGTCAAACACAGATTTTATATCATTTCCGATGAGATCTACAGCGAGATTGTCTTTGACGGGCGGAAACATGTCAGCATAGCCAACCTTGACCCGAAGGTAAAGGAGCTTACGATCACCGTCAACGGGTTTTCCAAGGCCTATGCCATGACGGGATGGCGCGTGGGGTATGCCGCCGGGCCCAGGCCGATCATCACCGCCATGGGCAATGTTCAGGGACATTTCACCTCGGGCACGAACACGATGGCCCAGAAAGCCGCGATCGCCGCGGTTTACGGGCCTCAGGATTTCATCCGGGGGATGGTTGAGGAGTATGACCGGCGGCGGCGGTACATTGTCAAACGGTTGAATTCCATCCCCGGGGTTTCCTGCTTCGCTCCCCACGGGACCTTTTACGCGTTCCCGGATGTATCCGGTCTGCTGAACAGGACCTTCCGGGGCAGGCGGGTCCGGAACACCATCGAGCTGGGGAACTATCTCCTGGACAGCGAGGGCGTAGCGGTGGTTCCGGGAAGCGCTTTTGAGGGTGAGGGGCACTTACGGTTATCCTTCGCCTGCAGCATGGAAGTGATTAAAAGCGGCTGTGATCGCCTGGCCAAGGCGGGTGCTTTTTGAGGACGAGGGAAAAGCAAATATTCCGGGAGAATCATCGCCCATTGGAAGAGGAGGGGTAACATCCATGGGAAAAAGTCGAGTGGCCATTTTTAAGACTGGAAAAAATCCGGGGGAAGAGGAGATCCGGGAAAAAGTTCGGGAGGCCGTAGCGGCCGTTGGGGGGATGGAAAAGTTTGTGAAGCGGGGAGACCTGGTGATCATCAAACCCAACCTGGTTATCTCCATGGGCTCCGAAACCGGGGCCACGGTGGATTGGCGGGTATCAAAGGCGGTGGCGGACCTGGTCCGGGAGCAGGGGGGCCGGGCGGTGATCGGGGAATCGTGCGGTACCGGAGGGGACACGGAGAAGGTGTTTCAGAAGACCGGCCATGCCCAGCTGCGCGATAAAGGCTACGAGGTGGTGGATTTCAAAAAGATCGAAAACGTCGAAATGTCCATCCCGAACGCCCGGGTCATCCAGAAGGTGATGATTCCCACTTTGGTAAAGCAGGCCGACGTGATCATCAACATTCCCAAAATCAAAACCCACGACCAGATCCCCATGAGCGGCGCGCTGAAAAATATGAAGGGCGCGCTGGCCGAAAAGGAGAAGAACCGGCTCCACAAAGACGGCCTCAACCAGGGGGTGGCGGAGATCAACGCCCTTCTGCGCCCGAAGCTGGTGGTGGTCGATGGGATCATCGCCCAGGAGGGGCTGGGGCCGGTCTTCGGGGACCCCGTGGAAATGGATCTCATCATCGCCGCGGATGACCAGGTGGCCGTGGATACGGTGATCTGCCACATCATGGAGATCGATCCGAAAGAGGTGCTCTGCATCGGGTTTGCGGAAGAGATGGGGCTGGGGACCAGCGATCTGGAGAAGATCGAAATCATCGGCAAGAAGATTCACGAAGTAAAACGGCGGTTTAAATCTCCGGAAGAGGATATAAAAAAAATCGAAGTCCCCGGGTTCCAGCTCCTCTTCGACGAGACCTCCTGCACGGGATGCCGGAATACCATGCACAGCGTGATCAAGGACATGCAGGGCAAGGGTTTGCTGGAGTACTTGAAAGGGCTGAAAGTAGTCGCGGGGGCAATGGAAGAGTTGCCCGATCTAAACCGCCAGGATATTGTCCTGGTTGGCGCCTGCACGGCCAAAATGAGAACGGAAGGGATCCGGTTTGCTCCGGGGTGTCCCCCCCGCAATTATTGGGTGATCGAGGCGATCACCGGTGCCGCGCAGCAGGCGCGTTCCACGGATTTCCGGGCCAAGGTTGAAAAGTGATTACGCTCTGCACTATGCGCTTGGCGATATTCCAGGTAAGGAGGGTAGAAAAATGGTAAAGAAAAGTATGGCGGTAGGTTTGGTTCTCGGGTTCATCCTGGCCGGGGCTGTTCTGGCCGGGGCCGCTGATGTGAAAAACATAACCGTTGCCTCCTCCTCGATGGGAGGGACCCTCTACCTTTCTGCGAGCCGGTGGGTGGAGGAGATGAAACGGCAGATTCCAGGCATCAATTTCACCTCCCAGCCGGGCATCCACGCCAAAAACATGACGGCCATCGAAAAGGGAGTGATCCAGGTGGGGTTCGGGGATACGGCTACTCAAAACTTCGCCTATGAGGGGGTATCTTCTTACACCGAAAAACATAAGAAGCTGCGCTACCTGGGGATCTGCCAGCCCATGCCCACCCAGCTGGTCGTGCCCAAAGACTCCAAGATCAAGAGCATCGCCGACCTTCACGACAAGCGGATCAACCCCCTTCCCAAGGGTTCCGCCACCCGGCTCATCGTCGAGGCCATGCTGGAAAAATACGGCATCACGTACGATTCCATCCAGAAGAAAGGTGGGGTCGTCTATGGGGTCTCTTACAGCGACGCGGCCAACCTGATGCAGAACGGCCAGATGGACATGCTGACCAGCTGGAGCCTGGTACCCAGCCATCTGCTCACCCTCATTCAGAACCCGGGTATCCGGATCCTGCCAATCGATAAAGCGGATGAAATGCTGAAAGACCCCCGCTTCCTGGGCTACCACAAGGTCATTCTGAAGAAGGGCGCCCACGAGGGGGTGGTGGAAGATACTTTGATCCTGGCCAGCCATGTGACCTGTGTGGTGAGCGCTGACCTGCCTGACGAGCTGGTTTACAAGATGGCCAAGGTCTTCTTTGAAACCCCTGCGCTAAAGGAATTCTACAAGCGTGAACTGGAAGTCGGCCTGGGAGGGTCCTTTGATGCCCAGAACTCCCACCTTGCGGCTTCCATTCCGTTTCATCCGGGGGCGGAAAAATATTTCAAGGAAAAAGGGGCCCGACTGAAATAAGTTTCCCGCCGGAAGCGTAATATCTACGGTTGCCGGGGGGCAGAAGAATGCCCTGCGCCTCCCTCAGCCCCGCCCTCTCCCGCGAAGGGAGAGGGAGTTTTTGGATGAGGACCAGGGAGGGAATTATGGGTGGAAATGGCGAGGAAAGCAAGCAAACTCCAATCATCGAGGGTGTGTTACCGGCCAATCTTCCCAAGGACGTGGAACTGGAAGGCAGCACCGGCGCCCTGGAGGCTTTCCTCGATTCCCTGGGGACTCCCCCGTTCCAGCGGGCCGTGGCCTTTCTTATCGCCCTGTTCGGATTAGGACTCATTGCCTTTCACCTTTTGACCTCCTCCTTCGGCGCTTTTGAGCCTTTCGCCTATCGGAGCACGCACGTCAGCTTTGTGCTCCTCCTGATCTTTTTGCTCTACCCGACGGGGAGGAAATCCTGGAAGGAGAAATTCCATCCCTTTTTTCTCCTGGATGTGATCATCCTGGCGTTTCTGGTCTATTCTCAGGTCTACATCTATTGGGATGTGGTGGACCTGCCCATGAGGGCCGTGAACCCGAACCTCCACGACCTGATCGTGGGGACGGGTATTTATCTGCTGGTCATCGAGGGCGCGCGCCGGGCGGTGGGCCTGCCCATGGCCCTGGTGGCCATCTTCTTCTCCTTCCATGCCATCTTTGCCGGTCATTTCCCGGGGATATTCAGCGGAAACAGCATCTCCTTCGAGCGCTTCATCGGCATTCAATTCCTGGAGAGCGACGGGATCTACGGCATCCCCGTATCCGTCATGGCCCTTTTCGTCGTCCTCTTTATCATCTACAGCTCGATTCTGAGCGCCACCCGGGCTTCTCGGGCGCTGGTGGACCTGGCCATCGGCCTGACCGGATGGATGACCGGGGGCCCGGCGAAGACCTCGGTGGTTTCCAGCGCTCTATTCGGGACCATCTCCGGGAGCGCCGTGGCCAATGTGGTGGTTGACGGAATCTTCACCATCCCCATGATGAAGAAGACCGGGTATAGCGGCGAGGAAGCGGCCGGCATCGAAGCGGTCACCTCCAGCGGGGGCCAGATCATGCCGCCGGTCATGGGGGCCACTGCTTTCGTCATGGCCGGCCTGCTGGGGATGAGCTACGGCCAGGTTTGCCTGCGGGCGGCTTTCCCCGCCATCCTTTATTATTTATCCCTGTTCTTTGTGGTCCACTATATCGCCCGGCGGAGGGGGTTGAAAAAGATCCCCCGGTCCGAACTGCCGTCCCTAGGGCCGACGTTGAAAAAAGGGGTCACCCTCATCTCCATCGCCGCGGTTATTTTATTCTTGATCCTGGGATTTACCGCCGATCTGGCAGCCCTCTGGGGGATCATCGGAGTATTTGTCCTCAGCTTTATCTCCCGCCATAACCGCATTAGCCCGCTGGAACTTCTCTCCTGCTTTATCGATGCCGCCCGCCTGGTCTGCTCCGTGTCGGTGGCGTGCGCCTGCGCCGGGATCATCATCGGGGCGGTGAGCTATTCCGGATTGGGAATGCAGTTAACCGGCCTGGTGCTTAAGTTGTCCCAAGGCTATCTCTGGCTGGCCCTCTTCTTAACCATGATCGTTTCCATTATCCTGGGCATGGGATTGACCACGACCGCGGTTTATATCACCCTGGCCGTCCTGGTGATACCCGGGATCATCGAGATGAAGGTCCTGCCCGTGGCCGCCCATATGTTTTGCTTTTACTTCGGGGTCATTTCCAACATCACCCCGCCCGTGGCCCTGGCTGCTTTTGCCGCCGCCGGGATTGCGGGGACCAATCCCATGAGGACCGGATGGGAGGCCTGCAAGATCGGGTGCGTGGCTTTCATCATTCCCTACATGTTTGTCTACAACCCCGAGATCCTGCTGATCGGGGCTCCGCTGGATGTGGTCCTGGCTCTCGCGACAGCAACCATCGGAGCCTGGGCCCTGGGGTGCAGCGTGGCCAATTTCCTGATCCTCCCGAACCTGGTGTTGGAAAGGGGGGGGTTATTTGCCGCCGCCATCCTGCTCATCACGCCCGGCTGGATCACAGACCTCGTCGGGTTTTCCCTCTTCGGGGGCGTGTACCTGAGCCAGGTGATTCGAAGAAGGATTGCCCTGCGGCGGGCAGCCTTTGGATTGCGGGGGGGGATATGAAGGGCAAGGACGGGTTGCGGTGGTTTTTCATGGCGGTTATCGCTGTTTTTCTGTTTTACCTCGGGAAGGCCAATTATCACCAGCGAAACCCCGCCGAGTTCGTTTTGATCATCCTGGGAGCCATGGCCGCCCTGATCTTGGCTTTTTACTTTCTGGGAAATAGGCAGAGGTCATAGAGGAGCTCGGTGGCGGTAGCTCAGGCAAAAACCGTCGTCCATCGTCACGCTCAGGATGACCGTGTCAAAGTCAGGATGTTTCCGGATCATTTCCAGGTAATCCTTCATGGAGCTGGCCTGCGAGATGGCGTTGTGAACCGCGAGAATGCCGCCGGGGACGAGCTTTCTGGGGTATACCTGATTGAAGTAATCCATTTGGGGTTATGGGGGCAAATCTTTATCCTTGACTTTATCCTAAAGGGAAGGATGGGACGTTGATTCAAAAACAAATTACTGAGAGAATGGGCAATATGTAAACCGGGACGTTGGTGCAAAGTGAACTTATTCTAAATCCCCTAACTCGGCCGAGCCTAAATGTATTCCGGGGTCGGACCTGGGCAATTGTTGGAAATTGCAAAAGGATGAATTGAAAAAGGGTGGCTGTGGGGTCTTAGAACGGCATTTTTAGACCCAAAATCATCCTTCTAAGGCGATAGAAATGCCAGGGGCTAACCGCCACTACCTCCCCCGGTACGTATGGGACATTGGCCACTGTGGCGTACGGATCTTATGAATTGCTAGAGCCAGGTACTTCTCACAAGCCTGATTTCGGCCATGAAAAAGGGGATTTAAGGCCCCAAAATACATTCCATGGGGCCATGTCCTTTTGAAAATCAAAGATTCGGCCGGGTCCAACCCGGATACCCGGATAAAGCGGCCCATTGAAATTCATTGAAATTCATGTTGACATGCCTATTTAGAGGGAGTAGATTTTGATCAGAATTTAGAGTTGGAATCTGATTCATCCCCAGCAATGCCATTAACCTTTTGGAGTTTGATATGAAACGGATGTTCCAGAAGGTGCGACTATGAAGCCTCCAAGGATGCTCTTCGTTTACCATTGGAGGTTTTTTAATTTTTGGGATAACACAAAAAATATCATTTTTCAACGACGTCCCGGTTCACGGACATGGCCTTGCCCGGTTGTTAAACTTTCTCTTGGCTTTTTCCAAACCCTTAATGGAGGGTTACATGGAATGCAGAGACGGAACCCCATTTCTTAAAGAGAGGTGGGCTCTTGTTTTTTCAGAATCATGAACCAGAGAAATAGAATGCAAAGAAAATAGACCCTACTGCACGAGGTGCGGGCTAATTAAATCACTTTAGACTGCGAGATCAGAAATCGTGAAAGAGCGGCAAATTAAGGTTTGGCCGGAAACTATTCACTATCTGCCATCTGTAAGTCCGTTCCAGAGATTGGCTGGCCAAGAAAATGACATAAGACTTGATTTCTCTGGATGCCGCCAGATCACTTCTACAGGATTGACCGTTCTTCTATTGCGACTACTTAAACTGCTACATGGCGGGGTGCCACAAAGAAGCTGGGAGACAGATAATACAGATTGCAACCCTGTTTTCGAGACAGCCTTGAAATTGGGTTTTTTCAACCATCTTAACAGCTACTGCACAAATGCTTCACTCCTGGCACCAGAGACCAAGGGTACCGGCCCATTTCAAACAACAGAACACGATTTTCTCTATGGAAGAAAAGTGACGTCATTTCCTATTCTCCGGCTAGATTTCACCAATCAAAAATCAGTTCGACGGCTAGCGATGAAGGCTTTTAAGAAGGACTTGCTCAAGTATCTTCTTAAACTGGAATCGTCCTATCGGATTCACGCCAATCAGCTGGCAGCTGTCTTCATCGAAATGGCAAAAAACAGCGCGGACCATACTGTAGGGGATGCTTTCTTTGGCATGGACATTATTCATATTCCCGAAAAGAACTCAATTGAATTGCACTTCGTGCTGGGTGATCTTGGTAATGGCATTAAACAGCACATCCAAGATCACCTTCCGAGCGACCTCAAGGGCAAGAGGGGTAAGCATTGGAGCCATTACGAGAGTTACTACTTGGCCCTAAAGAATGGCTACACGAGTACACCCGAGAGGGATACAAACAAAGGTCTCGGCATGACAATTATTCTGGAAGGCGCAAAAGGTGTCAACATGTTTCTGTCAGTTTTTGATGCCAATAGCAGAGGGATACTTTCTTCGCTGAAAGATACAACGCATGAACAACTTAGAAGGCAATTCATTACATTCACAAAAGATAAGGTATTCTACTATTACGGATCAGTTAAAAGTGAGGCTCTATGAAGATTATAGCAATACGCAAAGATTTCGGCGTGAGCGATATCAGCGATGAAGAGGATGTGCGAACAATTATTGAAAAGATCGACGTGGAATCGAATGCCGATGTGCAGTTGGATCTTTCAGGATGCCTTATAGACTATCCTGCGACGAGTAAATTAATGGATACAATAGTGGAACAGCTTTCCCAATTATCTGGTAGAAAGGAACTCGAAATCATCACTGACTATGTACTCCCTATGCCGACAGTGGTGAACTGGTTATTTCTTGGGAGCAAGCGACTAGACATGGACCTGAACAAAGGGCTCCCATATAATGAAATTATTCAGATTTTACAAACCGCGCTACAGCGTTCTAACATTGTGCTTAAAATAACGATCAGAGACAGTGAAGGGAAGGCGGGGAATGAACTCACCATTCCAGACCAGCAATCTTAATTTCGTTCAATTGCTACTTTTCGAAGTTCTTGAAAGGATTTCCATTTTCCACCTTCATCTCAAAGAAACCGACACAAGGTTTTTTCCGCCACGACCATCCAATTCATCCGAGCCGCACTTCGTTGATTCATTCAACGAGTGCTTGTCCAAAATGCTTCATTGTGCGGCAGCTATCGTTGAGTCGAGCCAAACTGCTGATCAGGGCCATGAACAACCACGAGAAACTATTAAGCAAATTGGGGAAGTCATATCAGCGCTCAAAGAGCTCCATAGGTCAAATCTTGGCCACCTCCCGCGCCCTCCCGAATCTCCTGAATTGAAACGTTTTGGGCGGATCCTTCAGAAATACGTGGTGACACTTAAAGAACCATCGAAATCTGCTGCCTCCTCAGCCTCAGCCATTTCCATATACTTGGGTGAAACTGAAACAACTTACGTCGGTGATCCTTTGGTGGAGTACAAGCTGAAAACACTCAATGATATTATCAAGAAAGCAAATTTACGAATCGGCAATCGTGAGTCTGGTCCAATGGATTTATTTGCCGAACCTTCGCATGAAAACCTCGGATACCATCTCACCGTGCCAAGAATTGATGCAACAAATCCCTGCCGATGGCCCACTCTCGTACATGAGGTCGGGCACAGAATAATGGATCAGTCTTTCTTTAAGCACGGGGATATAAAGACAGACTTCGAAGAGTTCCTATCTAATGATAGTATATCATTTCCAAATGACACGGGAACTAGGTTCGACTTGAAGCATTGGTTGACCGAGTGTTGGTGCGACCTTTTTGGAGCAGTAGTCATCGGACCGTCTTTTTGGTTTGCACAGTGGTCTTCTTTTTTATTTAATTTTGCAGACGAGGGGATTTTTACGGGTACTAAAACGCATCCACCTGCCCTTTTCCGGCTTCACCTAATTCTAAAGGTATTAAACCATCGTTTTCCAGACGCTTTATCATCTCAATTCAAGCGTACAGCGTTTGAGGCAAAGAAACTGCTTGAAGAATTCGATATTAGGCATACCTCAGGTTTCATAAGTAATCGTAGCTTACGCCACCTTGTACTTCTCTTCCAGAATTACTTCTTTGGCCATTTCTTTACTAAACGGAAAGATGGGGAACTTGTTCTGGGCGAAAATGCACTAAACGATAAATTGACGTCACTTATAAAGTATACAAAGGGCATTGAAAAAAGTGTTATTGATTCGATGGTGAAGTCCTTATCTAACGGGCTTCCAATCCCTTCCGCCCCGATTTTAGATCCAACAACATGGCGCGAAAGACCCTCAACAGTTCAGGAAATACTGCTTTCCGCATGGATTTATCGGAACACCACATTCCGTAATGACGTCTTGGCCAAGTATCACGATATTATCAACAGGCACCGTAATAATCCAAGCAAGATTTGGGGGGTGTATGTTGATGAAGTTGTGAAGATGTTTAATGCATTCAATTTCTCAGTCCTCCGCTCAATTCAAGTTAGCGAGTGGTTCCATCTCTTTGAAGGCACAGAGCAAGGACTGAGTGAAGCAATAGTAAGCAAGGCAGGAGACCAAAAAGAAACAGACAAAAATCCATCAGTCTTGTCAGATTACCAGATCTTCAATTTAGTAAGATCAAAAGAAATAAAGGTCATTCCAATAATGAGCTTTGAAAAGCAACTCGGCGCAACCTCTCTTGACATCCGGTTAGGCACATCCTTTCAAGTATATTCCCCAAACCAAGTTGGGATAGTTGATTTGACCAACAATGATTCAGTTGTAAATGCTAACACCAATTCAACACTGGTTGACCTTGATTTCTTAGAATCTATCACCATCGCGCCTGGCCAATTCATGCTGGGGCATTCAATGGAGTATATTTGCTTGCCAGATTCGGTTGCCGCCCAAGTAGAGGGAAGGAGTAGTTTTGCCCGCTTAGGAATAGCGGTACATATGACGGCTGGACTTGTTGACCCCGGGTTTCAAGGCGTTTTGACGTTTGAGATTTTCAACGCAGGCCCAAATCCCGTTCGTCTCTATCCGGGAATCCGTATTGGCCAACTGCGTTTCTTCAGGGGTTCGCCACCAGGCAAACCTTACAATCGTAATCCAGCAGCAAAGTATAGGGGTCTTCTCCAACACCGCAATAGCCTCCAGTTTGAGGATTATGAAGTGCAGCTCCTCACCGCCGCAGTGAACTCAAAAGGAAGGTGAAAGGGGTGACATATGGCTGGTGATACTCTACAGACAATTGCCCATATTACGGGTTTGATTCCAACCTTTATTTACTACTCCATAGCATTCCTCTGCGGATGTGTGGCAGCGACGGCAGAGCTTTTCAGTCGTTACTCGGATAGTCCCGGCAGTACATTTCGTTTAAAAGAAAGTTACTCCTACTTGGCTCTGAATGGGGGTGCTTCCCTAATCACTTACCACATGATCAAAGAGTCAGGTATATCATTTGGGCCGTTGGAAAATTCGCCTCTAAGCCAAGCCGTTCTTGCCGGTTTTTCAGCGATGGCCATCCTTAGAAGCTCGGTCGCGAGTATCAAAAGGGGGCAGACAACCCTTGAGGTTGGCCTTGCACCAGTAATACAGGCATTCCTGGATAAAGTGGATAGAGCTTTTGATCGAAACCGTTCACGAGGTGAGTTAACGGAGGTTGGGAAAATAATGGGCGATGTTGATTTCACTAAAGCCGTGAAGGACTTGCCCACAACCTGTCTCAACCTAATGCAAAATGTTAGTAAAGAGGAGGGTGAGAGGGTGGGTGGCGAGGTCGCGGATTTAGGAAAGAGCGAGCTTAGTCCTCAAGCGAAAGCACTCAATCTTGGGTTCATCATCTCGAGGGTAACAGGACCAGCCCTCCTTCAGTCAGCTGTCGAGTCGTTGGGTGATGTTATTCGTGCTTCGGCGCAGCAACCTGGTGTTTCCGGGCAACAACCTGTACTCACAGCCACTTACGAAGAGGAACGGATCAGGGAACTAAAGAAGAAATTCCTATGAATCTACCTTGTTTGTACAGGAAGGAGGGAGCGATATGAAAGACAAATCAACGGGTTTTGCTGGGTTTCTTGACGGGTACAAGGCCAGAAATATTGCGGCTTCTGCATCCTCCGTCACGTTTCATTTTGGGGAAATGAAAAATGCAGTAACTGATATTCTTAGATCTCAGCGCTCGAAGAATGCACCTGAAGATCTCCTTGCATCACTTAACCGCCTTAGCCAAGTGTTATCAGACAAGCTAGGGGACTTCTTGTCAGCGGCTGTTTCTTGCGGCGAGGTCCTCAAGACTATCCTTCTGATGTCAAAACAGAATGGTGATCCTACCGCATTGCTTGCTGAAGAGAAAATGAAACGGTTGGTTTACCATTATCTTGAGTTTGCCGAACTCAGTGAAGACAAGACTGTACGTGACTTAGCCATCACTATAGCCGAAGTATTCTAGAGAACAGCGCTATTGTGAAAAGAAGAAATATAGTTCATGAGAAAAAGATTTCACTCGATGACTCAGTCCTCATCGAAGGTGATGCCATTCGCGCCCTCCAGAAGCTTCGGGAAAGGAGCATACAATGTGTCGTTACGTCACCCCCTTACTGGGGAATGCGTGATTACGACATGCCCTCGCAGATTGGCGGTGAAGCCACTTTGGAAGAATACGTTTCACGTATTGTTACAGTCTTCATGGAAGTGAAGCGTGTTCTAAGGAATGATGGTTTGCTCTGGCTTAATGTGGGAGATGGGTATACTAGCGGAAAGCGTGCCTACAGATCACCTGACCCGAAAAACGAAGGCAGAGCCATGCTGTGGCGTCCGGAAACCCCTAAAGGTCTCAAATGCAAAGAGATCATTGGCGTACCATGGAGAATTGCTCTCGCGCTCCAGTCTGCTGGTTGGTACTTGCGGACAGATATCATCTGGCACAAACCAAACGCAATGCCCGAGAGTGTTAAAGATAGACCCACCCGTTCTCATGAATATTTATTCATGTTTTCAAAGGAAGCTGATTACTATTACGACT
>Ga0315273_10009306_pt1 | contig 12445 bp, 10 predicted proteins | sample YL17G02_0_MG_FD_205753 | JGI IMG/M metagenome (GOLD analysis project Ga0315273, IMG submission 205753) | Sediment microbial communities from Yellowstone Lake, YNP, Wyoming, USA - YL17G02_0 | ecosystem: Environmental > Aquatic > Freshwater > Lake > Sediment | place: USA: Wyoming | collected... | reverse complement strand
AGCGGGAGCGGCGGCAGCTGCTGCGGCGGCTCGTCCCGTCGTCCGGGCGCGCCCCCGCCCTCGCGGTGCGGGACGGCCGGGAATACGTCGACTTCTCCTCCAACGACTACCTCGGGCTGTCGTCCCATCCTGCGCTGGTCGCGGCGGCGCGGGAGGCGCTCGATCGCTACGGCGTCGGGTCCGGGGCGTCCCGCCTGATGAGCGGGGACCTGGCGATCCACCACGAGCTCGAGGACGCCGTCGCGGTGTTCAAGGGGTGCGAGGCCGCCCTGGTCTTCAACTCCGGCTACCAGGCGAACACCGGGATCCTCCCCGCCCTGTTCGGGCGCCGGGACGCCGTCTTCGCCGACCAGCTCTGCCACGCCAGCCAGCTGGACGGCGCCCTCCTGTCGCGCGCCAGGCTCCTGCGCTTCCGGCACAACGACCCGGAGCACCTCGACCGGATGCTCGCGAAGCACCGGGGGGCGTTTGAACGGACGCTGGTGATGACGGAGAGCGTCTTCAGCATGGACGGCGACCTCGCCCCCCTCGCCGCGCTCCTCGCCGTCTGCCACCGGCACCGTTGCCTGCTGATGGTGGACGAAGCCCACGCCACGGGCGTGTTCGGCCCGCAGGGGCGCGGGTGCGTCGAGGCGGAAGGGCTAGCCGGGCAGGTGGACCTCGTGATGGGGACGTTCAGCAAGGCGCTGGGCGGGTTCGGGGCGTATCTCGCGGCGTCCCGGACGGTGATCGACTACCTGATCAACACGGCCCGCAGCTTCATCTACTCCACCGCGCTTCCGCCCCCCGTGATCGCGGCCGACCTCGCCGCTCTCCGGCTCTGCCTGGCCGGGGAGACGCGCGGGGAGGAGCTTCTGCGACGGGCCGACGCGTTCCGGGGCGCGCTTCGCGCGCAAGGGTGGACGGTCGGCGGGGAGAGCCAGATCGTCCCCGTCGTCGTGGGGGAGAGCGCCCTTGCCGTCTCCCTCTCGAAAACCCTCGCGGAGCAGGGGTTCCTCGCGCTGCCGGTGCGCCCGCCGACGGTCCCCGAAGGGTCGGCCCGGCTCCGTTTCTCCCTGACCACCGCGCACACCGACCGGCAGGTCGCCGCCGTCGTGGAGGCCCTCGGTGCTGCGTGAGACCCCTCTCTCGAAATTCGGTTGCATGAAAGTCCGTGTCTCTGCCATGGCTCGCGGGGGGCTTCCACTCCGCTACGCTCGCGATCTTCGCCCGCTCACTGCGATTCCGCTCGACGCAATCACTGCCTCGCTCCATACGCCGCTGCGTGGAACCCCCCGCTGCGCCATTGGCTCCGACCGTACATCATGATGCCGAGCAGGGAAGAGTTCATCGTTACCGGCGGGGAGGGGGTTCCGTCGATGGTCCTGCTGCCGGGGTGGGCGACGGACGGGCGGATCTTCGAAGGCGTGCTCCCCGGCGTTACCGCAGTGACGACCGGGCCGCTCCGGCCGGAGGGGTTCTCGCGGCGTCTCGCGGCGTTCCTCGATCGCGCGGCGCGCGGCCCGGTTACGGTCGTCGGATGGTCGCTCGGAGGATTCCTCGCGGCGGAGTTCGCGAGGGAATACCCGGACCGGGTGCGGCGGGTCGTGCTCGTCGGGATCCGGCGGGAGTACCCGGAAGGAGACGTGAAGGCTGTCCTGCGCTCGCTCTCGGCCGATCCGGTCCCCTGTCTCTCGGAGTTTTACGCGCAATGCTTCTACCCGTCGCAGATGGCCGCGTACCGCCGGTTCCGCGGCGGGCTGCAGGCGGCGTACCTGCGGGAGATGGACGCCGGCGCGCTTCGCGAAGGGCTTTCGTACCTGGTGGGGGCGCGGCTCTCCGGCGAGACGCTTCCGGAGTGCCCCGTCGCGATCCTCCATGGGGAGAGAGACGTGGTGGCGCCGCTCGCGGAGGCGGAAGGAGTAGCCAGGGAGGGAGGAAACACGACGTTTCACCGGTTGCCGGGGGCGGCGCACGCCGCCTTCCTCGCGGACGGGTTTCGCGCGGTGGCCGTCGATGGTTGACCCCGACGTCCTGCGCCGCTTCTCGGCCGGCGCGGCCCGGTACGAGGCGCACGCCCACGCGCAACGGCTCTCCGCCGTCGACCTGCTCGCGTACACCGTGGCGTCGCTGGAGCCGGCCCCCAACAGGGGGATCGTGCGACCCATGAACGTTATCGAGCCCGCCCCCAACAGGGGGCCAGCGCGACCCACGAACATTCTCGATCCGGCCCCCAACAGGGGGCCAGCGTTAAAAATACTCGAGCCGGGCTGCGGGACGGGGCTCTACACGCGGATGCTCCTCGACGCCTTCCGCGGCGCGTCCGTGTTCGGGGTGGACATCTCGGAGGCGATGGTGCGCGTCGCGAAGCGGGGGATCGATGACCCGCGGGCCCGCTTCGCCGTGGCCGACGCGGAGGAGATCGCCACGGGGCGCTACGACCTCGTCACCTCCAACGCCGTCTTCCAATGGTTTCTCTCCCTCCCCCGCACGCTGGCCCGGATGGCGTCCCTCCTCCCGGGCGGCGGGCTGCTCACCTTCTCCTTCTTCGGCCCGGAGACGTACGCGGAGTTGGACGCCGCCTTGCGCGCGTCGGCGCTCCCGCGGGGGACGCGCGACGGGTCGCGGGTCGCCGCCGCCGCGTTCCACTCCCGGGAAGAGATCTCCGCCGCGCTTTCGGCCGCGTTCCCCCGGTGGGACGTCGTCGAGCGGCGGTACCATGAGGAATTTCCGACCCTGGCGGACCTGTTGCGGAGCATCCGGTACACGGGGACGCGCGGGGGCGGCGCGCGGGAGTCGTGGAGCCCGGGGAAGCTCAAGCGGGTCGAGGAGGCGTACCGGGAGCGGGACGGCGGGATCCGGACGACGTACCAGGTCTTCCTTTGCCGGGGCGTGATCCCGGAAGGAGGGGGCCGATGAAGGGGGTCTTCGTCACCGGTACCGGCACCGGCGTCGGGAAGACGGTGGTGTGCGGCCTGCTGGCCGGCTTCCTCCGGGCGCGGGGGATGCGCGTGACGACGCAGAAGTGGGTCGAGACGGGCGTGACGGACGGTCCGTCGGACATCGATGTCCACATCCGCCTGATGGGAGACCCCGGTCCCGCGCCGGAACCGCCGCCGGCGGACCGGGCCCCGTACCGGTTCTCCCTCCCCGCCTCCCCGCACCTTGCGGCGGCGCGCGAAGGGCGGCGGGTCGACCCGGACGTGATCGAGGCGGCGTACCGCCGTCTCGCGGAGACCCACGACGTCGTGCTGGTCGAGGGGGCGGGCGGCTTCCTCGTTCCGCTCACGGAGGAGCTGTTGGCCGGCGACCTCGTCGCGCGGATCGGCCTTCCCGTCCTGGTGGTGGCGGCGAACCGGCTCGGCTGCGTGAACGACGCGCTGCTCACCGTGGAGGCGGTGCGCCGCCGCGAGGTCCCTCTGTTGGGGATCGTATTCAACCGTCTCCCGGGCGAAGGGGACAGGACGCGGGCGGAGGTGCAGGCCGACAATCCGCGGATCGTGGCGGAGATCGCACGGGCGCCCATCCTGGGCGAGGTTCCCTTCCTGTCCGACCCGGCCCGCGGCGCGGAGGCGTTCGCCCCGGTCGGTCGGGCGTTTCTCGAACGGTGGAGGTCGACCTGATGGACCGGAAAAATTTGCTCCGGAAGGATCTTCGGCACAGCTGGCATCCGTACACCCAGATGAGCACCCTGGTGACGGAACCGCCGATGCTGATCGACCGTGCGGAGGGGCTCTTCCTCTTCGACGCGGAAGGGAACCGGTACTACGACGCGATCTCGAGCTGGTGGTGCGTCGTCCACGGGCACGGGCACCCGGGAATCCGGGAGGCGGTGACGCGGCAGATGGAGCGGCTGGACCACGTCCTGTTCGCCGGCGTTACCCATGAGCCCGCGGTGCGCCTGGCCTCGCGGCTCTCCGCGATCGCCCCGGAGGGGCTTTCGCGCGTCTTCTTCTCGGACAACGGCTCCACGGCGGTGGAGGTGGCGCTCAAGATGTCGCTGCAGTGCCGGCGCAACCTCGGGCGGGAGGAGCGGACCGGGTTTATCTGCCTCGATCACGGGTACCACGGGGACACCACCGGGTGCATGAGCGTCAGCGGCGTGGAGGCGTTCCTGCGGGCGTTCCGTCCCATCCTGTTCCCCGCCCGCCGGGTTCCCGCGCCGTACTGCTACCGGTGCCCCGTGGGGAAGAGGTACCCGGAGTGCGGGGTCGGCTGCGTCGACGCCCTCGGCGACGCGTTGCGGGAAGGGGGCGATACGATCACGGCGGTGATCCTGGAGCCGCTCCTGCTGGGCGCGGGTGGGATGATCGTCTATCCGCCGGAATACCTTTCCCGCGCGGCGGCCCTCGCGCGTGAGCACGGCGCCCACCTCATCCTCGACGAGGTGGCGACGGGGTTCGGGCGCACGGGGACGATGTTCGCCTGCGAGCAGGCCGGCGTCTCGCCGGATTTCCTCTGCCTTTCGAAGGGATTGACGGGCGGCACGATCCCCCTGGCCGCGACGCTTACCACCGCGGAGGTGTACAACTCCTTCCTCGGGAGCCCGGACAGCGGGAAGACGTTCTACCACGGGCACACGTACACGGCGAACCCGGTCGGCTGCGCCGCCGCGCTCGCCTCCCTCGACCTGTTCGAGGGTGGGAGACTCGTCGAGCGCGTGGCGCGTCTCGCCCCCCGCCTCGCGGAAGGGGTGCGGGAACTCGCCGGGCTGCCGCTGGTGGGGGACGTGCGCGGGATCGGGATGGTGGCGGCGCTCGAACTCGTTTCGGACAAGGAAACGAAGGAACCGCTGCCGGGGACGGCGCCGGTCCTCCGCGAGATCCGCCTCGAGGGGATGCGCCGCGGGCTCTTCCTGCGCCCGCTCGGGAACGTCGTCTACCTGTTCCTCCCCCAGGCGGTCACCCGCGAAGCCCTCGACGACATCCTGGACCGCTTCAGCGCGACGTTGCGGGGAGTCCTGCGGTAACCGCTCGTGCGTCCCCCGACACCAGCCACCGATGGATCTTTGCGGCGTATGGTACGGCCGGAGGGAGCCACTGTGAGGTGCAGGCGCTTTCAGGGGACATACCTGGTGTAAACCCGGGGTGCAGGGAAGGTGTGTCCCCTGCCCACAACCCACAAGCCAGCATCACAAGGGAGTTGTTTGTGAAGGAAACCGCCCGAGGGTGGGTGCAGGAGTGCCGCTCCCTGTGCGTGCTCACCGGCGCCGGGGTGTCGGCGGAGAGCGGCGTGCCCACGTTCCGCGGGCCGGAAGGGTTGTGGAAGCAGCGGGATCCGATGTCGCTGGCCACCCCGGAGGCCTTCGCGGAGGACCCGAAGGAGGTCTGGGAGTGGTACCAGTGGCGCAGGCAAAAGATCCGGGGCTGCGCACCCAACGCCGGACACGCGGCCCTCGCCGCGGTCGAGACGGTCAAGCCGGACTTCCTCCTCGTGACGCAGAACGTGGATGGGTTGCACCGGGCCGCGGGGTCCCGGCGGTTGGTGGAGATCCACGGGAACATCTGGGGGGTCCGTTGCGTGGGGTGCGGGGCGGAGCGGTATGAACGGGGCGACTTCCCGGAACTTCCGCCCCGCTGCGGCGGCTGTGGCGGCCTGCTGCGCCCCGGCGTGGTCTGGTTCGGCGAGATGCTGCCCCGCGAAGCGTCCGATGCCGCGATGGAGATGCTTTCCCGGTGCGAGGTGCTGATCGTCGCGGGAACCTCCGCGCTGGTCGCCCCTGCATCGGGGTACGCCGCCCTTGCGAAGCGTCACGGAGCGCGGGTGATCGAGGTGAACCCCGACGAGACGCCGGTCAGCGGGATCTGCGACGCGACGTTCCGCGGGAAGTCGGGGGAGATCCTCCCGGCGCTATTCGGTCACCCCAATTCGTCGTAGGCGCGTAGTCGGAATGTTACGCCGGGGATTGACTCGGCGAGCCGTCGGACCGCCTCGGGGTCGAGGCCGGGCAGGGCGACGGCGGTCGCGCTCACCTTTGGTACGTGCTTCGGGGCCTCCCGGAGGAAATCGAGCAGGGCGATGAACGACGCCGCCCCGTACCGGTTCGGACAGATCCGGGCGTACGTCTGTGCGTCCGGCGCGTTGAGGGAAACGGAGAGGGCGTCCACCAGCCCCGCGAGCTCCGGCAGGATGTTCCGGCCATGGACGAGATTTCCCAGCCCGTCCGTGTTGACCCGCACCCGCGCCCCGCGCCGCTTCAGTTCCGCCGCGATCTCCTTCACCACGTCCAGGCGCAGCAGCGGCTCACCGAAGCCGCAGAAGACGATCTCGTCGAACTTCGTCGGGTCCCCGATCCCGGCGAGCGCCTCCGCCGCGGTCGGCTCGCCCGGCAATTTCAGCAGGTGCCCCTTCACGCGGTAGTCGTGCCGCTTCGGGCAGAAGGTGCAGGCGTTCGTGCACCGGTTCGTGATGTTCAGGTAGAGAGAGTCGCGGATCTTGTACGTGATCCGGACCTCCTCCTCGACGGGGATGCGGAAGAGGCGCAGGGCGTTGATCGTGGTCGTCCGCGCCACGTCCTCGACGCTGACCCCCTTGATCGCCGCGACCTTCGCCGCCACCAGCGGCACATACGACGGTTCGTTCGCCTTCCCGCGGTGCGGGACCGGCGCCAGGAACGGGCAGTCCGTCTCGATCAGCAGGCGATCCAGCGGCAGCTCGCGCACCGCCTCGACCTGCGCCTCCGACCCCTTGTAGGTGATGGCCCCGGGGATGGAAACGAGGAAGTTCATCGCGAGCGCCTTGCGCGCCATCGCGAGGTCTCCGGAGAAGCAGTGGAAGATGCCGCCCACTTCCGCGGCGTTTTCCTCCGAAAGGATCGACAACACCTCGTTGTGCGCGTCCCGGTCGTGGATGACCACGGGGAGGCCGCGCCGGCGGGCCAGGCGGATCTGTTCGCGGAAGGCGGCGCGCTGGGAGTCCCGGGGCGCGCGGTCCCGGTAGAAATCGAGTCCCGTTTCCCCGATCGCCACCACCTTGTCGCACCGGGAGAGCGCCTCGAGGCGGGCGAGGAGCGTGTCGGAGAGCCGCCCCGCGTCGTGCGGGTGCAGGCCGACGACGGCGTAGACCCCCGTGTGCCGGTGGGCGATCGACACGGCCCGCTCGCCGCTCTCCGGGTCGATGCCGACCGTGGCGATCCGGGTGACCCCCGCGTCGCGAGCCCGGCGCACCACCGCCTCCTCCGCGTCGCAAAGCGGCGAATGATCCAGGTGCGCGTGGGTGTCAAAAAACATCAGATCTCCCGCGCATGGAGCAACAAAAAACCGGACGCAGGGCGCAGCGGGGGGTTCCACGCAGCGGCGTATGGAGCGAGGCAAAGCTTGCGTCGAGCGGAATCGCAGCGAGCGGTCGGAGGTCGCGAGCGTAGCGGAGTGGAAGCCCCCCGCGAGCCCGGAGTCCCCATCTGAAGGAGGCAAACATATTCAGGTAATAGGACATCGGATTTCGATGATGCGCGATCAGCCTTCCGTGTCGATTTTTGGAAAGACGATGCACGCCTTCGGGAGGGTGACGCCCGCCGCGAGCCCTCCCCATGCGCCGTCCCGGTCGATCCGTACGTTTTCCACGGGTCCGCCCCCGGGGACAAGGGCCTCCCACAGCTTCTGCGCCGCGGTCGGGGTGAACGGGGCCATCAGCAGCGCGGCCACCCGGGACGCCTCGAGGGCGTTGTAGAGAACCGTCCCCAGCCGGGCGCGCTTTCCCGGGTCCTTCGCCAGCGCCCACGGCTGCGTCGACTGCACGTATTCGTTCCCCTTCGTCACGAGCTCGATGATCGCCCCGAGCGCCTTGTGGAACGCCACCTCGTCCATCGCTGCGGCCACGGCCGGCAAGCTGTTGCGCCCGCAGGCGGACAGGACCGCGTCCTCGGGCTCGGGGGCCCCCGGCGCGGGGACGACGCCGGCGAAATATTTCCCGAGCATCCCGAGCGACCGGTTCAGAAGGTTGCCCAGCTTGTCGGCGAGCTCCGAATTGGCGCGTTTGATCAGCTCCTTCTCCGAGAAGTCGCCGTCCAGCCCGAAGGAGACTTCGCGCAGAAGGAAGTAACGGAACGCGTCCGCCCCGTATTTCCGGACCATCTCGTACGGGTCGACGACGTTCCCCAGCGACTTGCTCATCTTTTGCCCCTCGACGGTCCACCATCCGTGGGCGAACACCCCGAGCGGCGGCGCGACCCCGGCGGACATGAGGAACGCGGGCCAGTAGACGGCGTGGAACCGGAGGATGTCCTTCCCCACCATGTGGATGTCGGCGGGCCAGAACGTCGCGAACTCCGCCGTGGGCGTTGGGTACCCCAGCCCGGTGATGTAGTTGGTGAGGGCGTCGTACCAGACGTAGATCACGTGTCCCGGCGCCTCGGGCACCGGGATCCCCCAGGAGAGCGAGGTGCGGGAGACGGACAGGTCGTTCAGCCCCCCCTCGACGAAGGCGACCACCTCGTTGCGGCGGCTCTCCGGCCGGATGAACGACGGGTGTTTCCGGTAGTAGTCGAGGAGCGGCTCCTGGTATTTCGAGAGGCGGAAAAAGTAGGAAGGCTCCTTCCGCTTCTCCACGGGGCGGCCGCACGTCGGGCAATTCCCGTCCGCGAGCTGCAGCGCCGTCCAGTAGGCCTCGTCGGGGACGCAGTACCACCCCTCGTAGTCGCCCAGGTAGATGTCGCCGTTGGCGAGCGACTTGCGGAAGAGGTCCTGCACGGAGGCGTAGTGCCGCGGCTCCGTGGTGCGGATGAAGTCCGTGTTGCTGATCGTCAGGGCCGGGGTGAGGTTCTGGAAGTTGGTCACGACCTGGTCGGCGAGCTCGCGGGGGGAGAGGCCTTTCGCCGCCGCGGTCTTTTGCACCTTCTCCCCGTGCTCGTCCGTTCCCGTGAGGAAGAAGACCCGCTTCCCCAGCATCCGGTGCCAGCGCGCGAGGGCGTCGCAGGCGATCGTCGTGTAGGCGTGCCCGATGTGGGGGACGTCGTTGACGTAGTAGATCGGGGTCGTGATGTAGAACGTCTCCTTCACGCCGTCCCCTCCTCGTCGTCGGTCAGCCGGGCGGTCATCTCCTCGGCGTCGTCGGCCTGGGTGGCCGGCGCCGTCGCGGGAGGAGGCGTCTTGGGGGAGGCGCAGGTCCCGCACCCCTTCTGGCGGGTGTACGAATCGTGCTCGTAGATCAGGCAGCACATCAGCCGTCCGCAGACCCCGGAAAGCTTCGCCGGGTTGAGCGACAGCTTCTGGTCCTTCGCCATCTTGACGGTGATCGGTTCGAAGTCGACCAGGAAGGTCGCACAGCAGAGCTCCTTGCCGCACGGGCCGACCCCGCCGACCGCGCGCGCCTCGTCGCGCACCCCGATCTGGCGCATCTCGATGCGCGTGCGAAGCTCGTGGGCCAGGTCCTTGACCAGTTCCCGGAAGTCGATCCGGCCGTCCGCCGTGAAGTAGAAGACCGCCTTGCTCCGGTCGAGGAGGTACTCGGCACGCACCAGTTTCATCGGGAGCCCCCGCTCCCCGATGCGGGTGGTGCAGAACGCTTCCGCCTCGGATTCCCGGCGGGCGTTCTCCTGATGGGCGCGCATGTCCTCCGCCGAGGCCACCCGGAGGACCTTGCCGAAGGGGGGCTTATCGCCCTTCGGAGCGGAACTGTCGATCCGGCGGATCACCACGCCCAGCGACGCACCCCGCTCCGTCTGCACGACGGCGTAGTCGCCCCGCTGGAGGGCCACCCCCGTGCAGTCGAAGTGAAAAGTCTTGCAGACGCCACGAAGGCGGATACCGGCGATGTCCATTCCCAGTCCTCATCCCTTCCCGTGCAATCCGAAGAAAAACGCCTCCAGCATCAGCCGCTTCTGCTGCTGCGGAGGCATGCGGGAGATCGACAGGAGCTCCCGGAACGCCGCGTTCCACCCGTTCGCCGGGGGTTGGACGGCCGCGGACGCGAGAGGCTCCCGCAGATCCTCGTTCATTATATCCGCTGCGCCCCCGGAAGATAAGAGGGACAGATCCCGGACCAGCGAGAGCGGGGCGGCCAGGCGTCCCGGGGTGTCCCCCTCCCCCTTCCAGCTCTCCGCGAGTTTCAGCGCCGCCGCCGGGGAGAGCCTGGTGAGAAGCGCGAGCCACGTTTCCCGCTCTTCCGCGAGCTCGGGCAGGAGCGAGAGGGCGCGCCCCGGGCTTCCCCCGGAGACCCTGGCTGCCAGCAGGATCACGGGCCGGGGATGCTCCCCGCCCACGTCGGGGTGGCGGGAAAGGATCTCCGCCACCGCGGCGGCGGCGAGGGGAAAGAAGGGGACCCTCTGGCACCGGGAGACGATCGTGGGCATCAGGACCGAGGTCCTGTGGGCGACGAGGATCAGGTGCGCGCCGGCCGGCGGCTCCTCGAGCGTTTTCAGCAGGGCGTTGGCCGCCTGCGGCGTCATCCGGTCGGCGGGGCAGAGGATCGCGACGCGGGGGCGGTCGGAGAACGCCTTGAGGGAGAGCTCCTCCCGCAGCGCGCGGATCTCGTCGATCTTGAGGAACTGCGTTTCCGGCGTGATGAAAAGGAAGTTGGGATGGGCGCCGGACGCGAGCAGCCGGCAGTCGGGACACGATCCGCACGCCCCGTCCGTCGCGGGCTTCCGGCAGAGAAGGGCGGCGGCGAACGCCCGGGCGGCCTTCTCCTTCCCCACCCCGTCCTCGCCGGAGAAGAGAAGACCCTGGGGGACCGCCCCCGCGCCGATGTATCGGCGCAGGAGGGCGATGGCCCGTTCCTGGCCGATGACCGCGGAGAGGGGCTCTACCATCCGAACCGTTGCGCCACCGTCCGGAGGACGCTTCGGAACACCTCTTCTTCCGGGGCGGCGGCGTCGATCCGGACGATCCGCTCGGGATCCCGACCGGCGAGGCGGAGGTACCCATCGCGGACCGCGCGGTGGAAATCGAGGGACTCCCGCTCCAGCCGGTCCGCCGCGTTGCCGCGCCCCTTGATGCGGGCGAATCCCTCCTCGGGCGGCAGGTCGAACAGGAGCGTCAGGGCGGGGACGAGCCCCCCCGCGGCGAACCGGTTCAGCCGCTCCACCAGCGAAGCGTCGAGCCCCCGCGCGCGCGCCTGGTACGCCGTCGTCGCGTCGCAGAAGCGGTCGCACAGGACGGCCCGGCCGGACAGGAGCGCCGGAAGGATAAGCCCCCGGACATGCTGGGCCCGCGCCGCCTCGTAGAGGAGAAGCTCGGCTTCGGGGAAGACGGTTTCCTCGCGGGGGACGAGCACGAGTGCGCGGATCTCGTCCGAAAGGGGGGTGCCGCCGGGCTCGCGGGTGACGAGGTGAGGGACCCCCTTCGCGGCGAGGTGCGCGGAGAGGCGCCGGATCTGCGTCGTCTTACCAGAACCTTCAATGCCCTCAAACGTTACAAAATGGGCATTCATAAACACCAGCATATCCGCGACACAGGCCACAGAGGGATATGCAGTGGGGGACACTCTTCCCCTGATCCCCCCAACAGACCAAGAATGTCCCCCCTGACAGGAGATGGTCCCTGCGAGGTGCAAGCGCTTTCGGGGGACATTCCTGGGGTAACCCCGGGATCAAGGGAAGGAGTGTCCCACGCCCACAACCCACAATCACAAGATTTAGGCCCTTTCGTCAGCACTCGCTGAAGCCGCAGGAGCGGCACTTGAGGCACCCTTCCTGCCGCTCGACCTGGCTGCCGCAGTCGGGGCAGGCGCCGCGGGCGATCTCCTCCTCCCCGGAGGAGTGGGACACACTCTTCGCCTCGACCCGGGCGGCCTCGGCGACGGGCTTCGGGAAGCCGGGGAACATCGCCTCGAAGTTTTCGAGGTACCACTCGATCGCCTTCGAGACGGCGTCGGCGCAGGAGAGGATCTTCCCGCCGCCGTTGCCGCCCCAGGAGGGGAGGTGGCAGGAGATTCCCTTCAATTGCTTGACGATCATCCCGGGCTGCACGCCGGATCGCAGCGCGAGGGAGGCGAGGCGCCCGATCGCCTCCGACTGCGAGGCGGCGCAGCCGCCGGCCTTCCCCATCTGGTTGAACACCTCGAAGATCCCCTTCTCGTCCCGGTTGATCGTGACGTAGAGCTTCCCGCAGCTGGTCTTGATCTCCTTCGTGACGCCGATCAGGGTGTCGGGCCGCGGGCGCGGGGTGACGAACGGCTCGGGCCCGGGGACCGGCGCCGCCTCCTTCTCCTGGGCTCCCGCCTTCGCGTTCACGCCGCCGATGTTCAGGACCTGCTCGTCGCGGCTCTTGTCCCGGTAGACGGTGACGCCCTTGCAGCCGAGGCGGTAGGCGAGGACGAACACTTTCCGGATGTCGTCGCGTGTGGCGTCGGACGGGAAGTTCACCGTCTTGGACACCGCGTTTTCGGTGTACTTCTGGAAGGCCGCCTGCATCCGCAGGTGGGCCTCCGGGGAGATGTCGTGCGCCGTGACGTAGATCCGGGCGACGTCCTCGGGGATCGACTCCATGTGCCGGAGCGTGCCCACCTTCGAGAGCTCGGTCATCCGCTC
>Ga0315273_10009305_pt1 | contig 12445 bp, 10 predicted proteins | sample YL17G02_0_MG_FD_205753 | JGI IMG/M metagenome (GOLD analysis project Ga0315273, IMG submission 205753) | Sediment microbial communities from Yellowstone Lake, YNP, Wyoming, USA - YL17G02_0 | ecosystem: Environmental > Aquatic > Freshwater > Lake > Sediment | place: USA: Wyoming | collected... | reverse complement strand
ACAGTCGTGGAGGTCGCCCCGCGGTACACCCTGAACCCGTCCTCGTTGTTGGAGGCATCGATCCAGGTCAGGTTGATGACCGTGCTTGATGCGGCAGCCGCCTGGAGGGTCGTGGGCGCGGCTGGAACCGTTACAGGAACAGGACTGCTATCACTCCCTCCTCCCCCTCCGCATGCTGAAAGCAAAACCCCCAGTAGAGCGAAGATCACGAGGACCCATTGTTTTTCCGCAGCGTGAAATCTACGATTCATTTCTGACCTCCTTCGGCGAGATTTGACATCGTTCCCAAACGGACCAACACCGTTCTTATGAGAAAAGTGACTGCAGGCAAGTCACTCATAATGGAAGAAGGCCTCGGAGAGTGATCTCTGCAGGCCACTATATATGCCCACCTTGGTGTACTGTGGGAAAGATGTCCACATTGTGTCTGCCGCGAATGCATTTCCCCGGTATCCTCTTCGCCCCGAGTGGCCAGTGCGGCCGGTGGAGAAGGTCCCCACTTCCGTTTTCCGCCTTCTGGGAATGTCCAAACCATAGGCGCTGGATGTTTAGGTGTACCGAGTTATATCGTGAGGAGATTCCACAAGAAGGGTGTTCGTACTATACTGGCAAAAGAAATGGTGAACATCGATATATACAGACTCTTACAGGCATATTCTTATGTCTAGACTTAAGTTCATGCAAAATTTCATTCCATGTTGTAAACAATCTTGCTTTGGGATAAATATTATTGATATCTTTATTGGTCAACCCTTCTGATAATATAAGAAAATCCTGTTTCTTCCGTTCCAGGATTTTCCGAAGGGCATGGAACTTCACGGAGGAATTTCTGAATTCCTTCCATTGAAGGTTTTTCAGACGTCTGGCAAGTCTCGTCACGAAAGGGTTTTTCAAGGGATAAAGTTCATGATGCCCCAAGCCGGCGGGACATGTTGCAATGATTACCTTTGAAACTTTCCTGCTCAATCCTTTGAATTGCCACAAACTCCTGTCGTGCGCGAATTGGAAGGTCGTGTCGAAGGGATAGGCGTCAACAACCACGACATCCGCATCCATCACGGGTTTTACGGAATATATTCCGGTTGCGAAGTCGACACCTTCCCGATGGGCCAACACTTTGTCTCCCGAAAACAGGCCGCACACTTCCCTACGCTGGTTGAGCACCACGTTCGCAATGAATCGAAGTTCGGACTTCGCCGCTATTTCCTCTATCTCCTGGCGAAATTCGTTCCTCCCGTTTATTTTTCCCCTCTCCCCTCCCCTGATGTAGTCATGCATGTGCCGCGCGGTCTCGCTTCCGCAAACGCCCGGAGCGATAATCTTGGACCCTCCCGAAAACCCCGCGGCGGGATGAGGATAGATGCACCCCACCCCGATCACAAGGTCGGATTCGGATATAATTCTGTTCAAATGGATGGGTGTTCCCCTTGATGTCTTTCCAAGATAGACCAGGTCCTTTCCCGGATCATGGGAGAGGACATTGATCAGGCCGGCCGAATCCTTTCCTGTTTTCTTTCCGATTTCTTCTTCCGTAGGGAGGGCATGGGTTCCTCCACCTATAACAACGGTGACGGAATCGGAACGTATCCCGGCTTCTTTCAACTCTTCCAAAATGAGAGGAAGAACTTTTTCGACCGGAGTGGGCCTGGTGATATCATCGACGATTATAATAATTCGCTTCTTTCCTCCCGCAATTTCCGAAAGAGGCTTCGATCCGATAGGGTTCCTCAGTTTCCCCCTCATCTCCTCAATGGAGAGAGAAGGAGTGTACCCCCCTATCGTCGTTATTTCCCAGGAAGCCGGGAAATCAAGAAAAATCGGGAAATCTCCAAACCATGCGGAAGAGTTCAGTTCGACTCTTTTCCCCACGTTATACCACCTTGCTCATCTCTGTTTTTTTCTGGCTGGAGGTCACGAGTTCCGCCACCTGGATCAAGCCTCCGATCGCCCCCCCAATCAATGTTCTCAAATAAAACAGGAGAGAAAGCGCAACAGCAGATGATGTCGAAGTACCGAAGGATCCAAGAAAATAAATCAATGACCCTTCCTGAATACCAATCCCGGAAATTGAAATGGGAAGCAAGCAGAAAATCTGAACATATGATCGGATCCACGCGATGCTTACAAATTTTACATTGATATTCACGGATATTGCGAGCAAATAAAAACTAAAAATACTGATCATATCTTTTATGATATTCAATCCAATTACCTTGAAAAGAGAAGATTTTTTCAGTGACTGATACTTTGACGTTGCCATAAGAACTTTTTGTATTTTCTCAACAAATATTTTTGGAAGGAAACTGATCTTGTTCAATATATTTAATATTAACAAAGATATCTTGCGGCTAAAAGCAACATAATAAATAACGATACATACAAGCAATAAAATTGCTAAAATAATTCCCAGGAAATCATTCGAGCGAGATGATTTGTCGAGTATCCAGAACATGAGTCCTAAAACCAACAACAGAGTAATCTCAATGAAACGACAAAATATCATGGAAGCCAGAGCTTCGGCCGGTTTTCGGTCGGGTGTCGAAAATTTGTGCCATCGAATCAAACCGCTCGAAATGACTTCGGGTAGGAACAATCCATAAAACTGTGTAACGTAGTTGATTTTGAAAATCTTTCCGACGGTCAACGACATATTGTGCTCGTCCGTCAATATCTTCGATTTCATGGCGGAAATATAGGTCAATAGTTGCGTCAAAAGGATCGCGATGACCACCAGAAGAATATTTGCGGAACGGATGGTTTCCAGCACCTTTTCCATCGGAATCAACTTCAGCAGATAATAGAGGATCCCGAATGACACGGTGAATCGCATTATCCAAAAGAATACCTTCTTCATACGATCCTGTGCCTGCACCGTCTTCATGGAATCACCACTTTCTGGCAACACGATTGGATCCTTTCCTATCTTTTCAGGTAATCGTATCTGAGTAATAGCGGCCAGGTAAATGATGTGACAATGGTTTTATTTTTCAAACTCATTTCCTTTACCCATTCGAGGTCCGGCTTGATTTCCACCATCCCGGTGTTGAAGCGAACGGGATTCCCCGCAGCGGAATGATCCAAGGACCTCAGTTGAACCATTTGCTCATCCACAAATGGAAGGATCGAATCATTTTCCTTGATCAAGCGAAGGATTCGCTCGACCGTTTCCCTGGGTTTGACGACAAAGTCCTCGTAATGAATCTTCAGGTATTTCTCCCGGAAACGTTTCCAGAACACTTCCGCAGCAAGGTTCTGCACATCCCATGTAACGGAACTCTTTAGCAAACCATACCGTCCGGAGTATACGGGCTTCCCTTCACCGGGCTGGTACATCTTCCTTTTCTGCTTCTCGTGCGCCACCCCTCGAGGGTCGCGGATGATATGCACGACATACAGATCGATCAATTCCATTGATTCCAGCAGGTACCCGTAGGAAAAGGATTTTGAACAATCGATGATGACACGGCTCCCCGCCTGTTTCCGGATGGCCAAATACAGCTTCTCCAGGCAGCCGGAAAATCGCGATATCCGTTTGGACTTCCGCAGGTCCCATCCGGGCAACATGAACAGGGGTATATGCCGCATTGATGCGCTTTTTCTTCGCAGTTCGTGCATTTCACGACCGCATACCTTTTCCATCCCTCCGTACGCCTCGAGGAATACCTCCCGCCAAAACCCGCAATCCCGGAAGAGTTCCCCACACCCGCACATCCGGTTCTCCAGCAAACCGTACTTCCAGATTTTGCACAGCTCCCCCGCGAAAAAAAACCCGTTGATCTGTCCCAGAATCCTGCCGAGGATCGTGCTCCCGCTTCTTCCGGATCCCGCGATGTACAAGACTTTCATTTTTTCATGGAGCATGTCGTGATTTCGCCGGGTCCACCTTCAGGAATCAGGAACGTACGAATTTCTGCAGAAGATCCGAATATCGCGACGCGACAACATGCCATTTGAAGTTATCTTCGAGGCGCTTTCTCGAAGAACGCCCCAATTCCGCACATCGATCCGGATCGCCGAACAGCGATATCAAAGCCTTCCGAATCCCCGCGGAATCCTTCGGACGCACCAGGATCGCATGGTCTCCCACGACTTCGGCGCAACCTGTACCGTTCGTGGTTATGATCGCCATTCCCGCCGCCATCGCCTCCAAAAGAACGATGGGAAAATTTTCCGCTTCGGAAGTGAAAACAAAGATGCTCGACGTCTCGAACAATTCCTTGATCTCCGCGGAATCGTTATCGAGCCAGCCCAAGAATCTGACGTTTACTCCCAACCGGGTCGCTAGATCCTTCAGGGTATTGAGATACGGCCCTTCTCCCACCACGATTATTTCGAAACCGTGCTCCAACCCCGGCAACGCTTCGAGAAGGTATTGAACCCCTTTCCTTTCAAGCACCCGCGTAACCACCAGAACGCGTTTCCCCTTCTCCCGGTGCGGGCTCAGTCGATCGACCTCGAACCCGTTGGGAATCACTTCGGTCCTTGCATCGGGCTTGCTCCGAAGGATCAGCGATTTCAGGTTTTCGCTCGGACAGATGATGCATTCCGAATTCTCGATAACAGCGTTCCACAAAGGATGGATCAACTTGTGCTGGGTTTTGAAACGATCCGGGTTATATCCTGGAACATCCGAACCGTGCGCGGTAATGACATAGGGTAATCCTGTCGCTTTTTTCAATAGATATGAAAGAATGCCATCGGGAAAAACAAAATGGGTATGGTTCAGTTCGTAACGTTTTTCCCGGTACAGTCTGACAAGTGCGGGGATTGCGCAAGCGAGGTACGTCGCCATCTCATGGGAGTGGCATATCGATTCGCTCCCCCTCAAGCACGGGATGCGATAAATGTTCGCGCCAATCAATTTTTCATGCCTTGGAAGTCCTCTGAAACCCATGGTGACAACGTCGATATCGTATCCCATGGGAACGAGATTATCCGTGAGGCCGTAGACTACTTTGCCACCCCCGCCTCCCAATGGAGGGAATTCATAGCATAGCGTCAACAGTTTGGTAGTTCGCTGGGTCATGATAACCTTGTGGCGGTACATTTCAGAAACGCGGAAACCACCGCAAGGGATAACTCCTCCGGCGAATTTGTGGCAGGGAATATATGCACGTTATCGTATTCGTTCTTCATGTTGCTGTATTTGTCCAACAGCACGCTGATCTTTGCCTCGTTTAACTCCCCTTTCCTTTGGAATATAATCTCAGGAGGCGCATCAAGAACAATAATTATTCGTGGTCTTGGTATCGACATGAATAATATCTTCATTAATCTATTTGGTAATCTGATCTTGTACCTAAGAGGGTCTATCAATATATCATAAAAATATCTATCCAGTACCACCACACGATATTTTACCAGCTCCGGAAGAACCTTTACTATATAGCCAAGCATATAATCAACCCAGAAGCATAACAGCCTGATAAAGGATATGATCACTGATGGGGACTGCCATGCTTCTTTGAGAACGGAAGTTTTTCCATTGGATCGCTTTTTCCTGTTCAATAACTCGGTGATTGTGGGAAATACCCCCGGACGAATATGAAAGGTCTTCATTTCATTGGTTTCGGTTTTCAGCATATTCATCAGGTGAATTTCCATATGACGGATAAGAGTGGATTTTCCCACCCCGTCCGGCCCCAATAAGGCAATCGTGTACTTCGGCGGATTGAACACCTTGCGCATCGTCATCCAGATGTAAGACAACATGTTCAAAGGGAAGCGGATAGGGTTTCCAAGGAACGATTTTACATAAGTTTCATAAATCATATGCTTTCTAATCGGTTCAATCGCTTCAATCTCTCTATTGTTTATACGGGATAATATTATATCAACTGTTTTTCCAAAAAATACCCTGCGCAATAATTGCTCCATCCCCTCCCGATTTTCGTAAATCCCCTTTCGAAACCTTGGAATATATTTATTCCACGCCTCTCCTCCTTTTAATACTCCCTTTACTGCCGCCATGAAACCGGTATGTAACGTACTTGGAATGTTAAGATTATTAAACCTTACAGAACAGTTGATAATTTCACCGGCAGTAAGAAACACTCGACCCCGAAATTCAAAATTTTCAAAAAGATCAACCTTCAAGGATTCTTCAATAATCTCATCTTCTGCAAGAAAATAAAAATAATAGGTAAGCCTGCCTTTATATCTATTTAACGTATAGTACCCGGAACCATGATCGCAAAAAACGGATTTCAAGACATCACTCGCCGTCAATACATTATTTTTAGAAACAACAATGTCTATATCGTTCGAATCGAATATGTCAGGCAACCCTTCATAACCACCCAATATGCAATACTTTACGTTCAAGGATTCCAGTTTACGGAAGAACTCCATCAACATTTCATGAAAAGGATACGGCTTACCCATGATGTTTTTACTATTCATTCCTTTGGGGCATGTGTACATCAGGTGATGGGAATTTCAAAGCAAAAAGGAGACACATCCATTAATATCTTTATTCATACGGATTTCAATTTGGCCATTAATACGTATCCGGTACCTTTGTCGCTAGCGTAGTACTTTCGCTGCAGGGAAAACAGTATTTTCCACAGGCCTTTGAATGAATCTCCGGAATATAGCCAAAAAATCTTTTCCCAAATCCTGCGATCGATCCCACTCTTGGCGGTTTCTTCCGACTTCGTAAGCCGGATCCCCCTTCTTCTTTTCCGATATGCACTGATTTCAGATTTCCACTTGCTGAAAAATTTCAGGATATTTATTGTAGGGTACCCGTAGGAATATGTGCTAATGACGGAAAAACTGGCGTTATTTACAAGTCTTATCAAATCAGAACGTTCATATCTTCTATAGTGCCCGGACAGTTCATCGTTTCTTCCCCACAATGATTGATGCCCCGGAACAGCCAGGACTAAAATCCCATTCGGTTTTAAGCATTCACCCCATTGCTCAAGCGCATCACCGTCTTCCTTTATATGTTCAAGAACCGCAATTGAAAAAACATAATCATAGAAATTTATATCGGTTTCGTCGATTTCGGAATCAAGGCGAAAGTTCCTTTCGCATGGTTGCGTCAATGCACGCGCAATCGTCAACGCCTCGATGGAAATCTCAACCCCCTTTCCCCAAAAGTTTTTCAGCGCGAGATCATATATCAGTGCCCCGGCACCGCATCCGATTTCCAGAACCGAACCCGGCTTGCAGGAAACGATCATGTCGAGAATCGCTTGACGTTTCATGATCTCGGTTGGAGTCGGTATCCAGGGGATGCCGAGGGAATATGCGCCTATTATCGGGTCGTGCTTAACCAAAACCGTGCCATAATTTTATGCTCCAATGTCACGCCACCGGTTATTTCCCGGGAGATTGTTTCTCCAAGGTTTCCCGGTAGTGATTCAAGTGCTTATCGATGGACCTGTTCAGTTCGAAATGCTCATTCACGTATTGATACCCTTTTTGCCCCTGCTCTTCCCATCGGTTCTTCTCGAGGAGATAGTTCAATCCTTTTACGAAATCGTCATCTGGAACACGATGGCCGAATTCCGTGGCGAAACCGTCAGGGTCCACGAAACTTAAAATGGCGCACCTGTGTGCTGAAGCCTCCAGGAAAGAATTTGCCAATCCTTCCCGTGTCGCGGTGTTGATCATGATCCAGCTTTTTTCCAATATTTGAGTATGCAGATTGGAAGTGAACTGGTCGACAAACCCCGTCATCTGCAAATTCGGGGTCCGGGAATATTTTCCCCTGAGATAGGAATCCCATTTCCCATCCCGTGACTTGCCTACGGCAATGAACTGCACATCCGGAAATTTCTTTGCCAGGTCGAAAAATATTTCGGGCCTCTTCCTTCGGTCGAGTCGTGCCACATAACATACCGTCGGAGTTTCGGATTTCACTACCTTTTCCGGAATTACGACCGGGGTCGGGAGAAATACCGGATCCACATCCAGTCCATAAATGGAACGCACCTTGGGTACGAGGTATTTCGCGGTAGTGTATACTCCATTCATCCGGCGAACGGACCTTTTCACCAGGAAATTGTTCTCATAAATATAATTATGTATGACTTGCAATTTATTTAACGAAGGGAGTTCGAATTCCATCTTCCAGTCCTGAAAATCACGCGGATCCCTGCATGTTACAAGATGCTTTTTGTGCGGCATTGCCTTCATGGCAAGATACGTTCCGAAAGAAGGTTCGCACGAATGATAGATATCCGCATCGCATTCCTTGAACAGCTTCATTGCGGAGAAAGGAAAGTGGGGTGTAAAACTCAAAACGGTGAATCCATCCAGTTTTTCAACAGACTTCTGCCCCAAACGCCTTGGAACGACAGCGAAGACCTCGATCCCCCGCTTCACCAGTTCCCGCCCGATTGTCCGGGTCGCTTTTCCAAAACCTCCATATTTTCCCCAGGCGAAAATTTCTACCGAAATGAGGCAAACCTTCACGTCTCGCTCCTTTTTCCCATTCGCGATCCTATAGGACTATCATGGAAACAATCCTGATTCCCGATTTCCATCATCTGCGTGTCGATCTGGTTCCGAAGGAATCGAACCTATCTCGCGCCGCGACCCAGGAGGACGATTTTATAGGTTTGGAACAGGATCAGAAGATCCAGCTTGAGCGACATGTTCTTGATGTAGAAAAGGTCGTACTGGAGTTTTTCCTTCGAATCATCGATCGTGCTGCCGTAGTGGAACATGACCTGCGCCCAGCCGGTGATCCCCGGCTTGACCGTGTGGCGCAGGGAATAATACGGGATCAGGTTCTGGAGTTTCTCCACGAATTCCGGACGCTCCGGACGGGGACCCACGAAATCCAGTTCCCCGATCAGGACGTTGAACAGTTGCGGCAGTTCGTCGATCCGCGTTTTTCGGAGTAAGCGGCCGACCCTCGTGACCCGGGGATCGTTCTCCACCGCCCATACCGCGTCCCCGTTCTTTTCCGCGTCGTTCATCATCGAACGGAATTTGTAGATCCGGACCGGCTTGTTGTGCTGCCCCACCCGGACCTGAGAATAGAGAACGGGGCCGGAAGAGTCGAGTTTGATAAAGACCGCAACGACGAGAAAAGCCGGGAGCAGGAGGACCAGGAAGACGGCGGCGACGATCGCGCTCAGGACCCGGCGGATCGAGAGAAGAATCCTGGATTTCCGGAACCCTTCGTTGAAGATGAAGAAGGAAGGGGCAAGGCTGTCGATCGGTATCCTGCCGGAAAGCTTCTCGAAGAATCCCGGCCATTCCACCACCTGGCATCCACTCACCCGGAGCGCCAGCATTTCCTTGACGGGGTACTCTCCCCGCCGTTCCGTGATCGCCACGACGATCTTGTCGACGCCGTGTTTTTCGATGATTCGATCCATCTGTCCGGGATCGCCGAGAACTTCCCCGATTTTCCCCATGGATGGGTTATTCTTTGCCTCGGGAGAACCAATGAAACCGACGAGACGAAAGCCGAGTCGTTGCCTCTTGCTCACTTCCTCCCCGAGCTGCCGGGCCACTTCCCCTGTTCCGACGATCAGGATATTCTCTCGAGACGCATATCGGGTAATGTACAATTCGAACACAATGCGCCACATCAGAAGAGAAACGGATGCAATCAGGATGCTGAGATAATACATTTTTCCCTCAACGCCAAACTTCGGGATGGCGTAGGAAAGCAAACCGATGCCGATACAAACGAACCCGATCGCAATCGCCAATGCGAAAAGCAGTTCCCCCCAGGTTTGAGAAAGCTCGAAGTTGTAGAGATCGAGCAGATACAGACATGACTGACAGAAAAAAGCGATCACTAACGCTCTTGCTGCCACATCTCCCATACTTACGAAGGCGGTGCCGGCCCGGCCGTGGAGAATAAGGAAACTCCCCACGACCGATAAAATGATGATTCCCCCCTCGACGATGAAACAGGCGGCGCTCCGTAGGGAGAAAAAGCGGTTTTCGAAGGTGACGATCAACTTCTTTTTCCTTCACCGTCCACGGAATGGTAATACTTGCCATAGTATCGGGAGTAAAATTTATCCGATTTTTTCTCCTCGCCATTCAGGACCACGCCCATGATCTTCCTTTCCCCCAGCTCATCTACCGCCTGACGGAATAATTGGTGAGGCGTGTGGCTCAACCGAAAAAGTAAAATGAAAGCGTCCACTTGTTCGGATATCGTAAGGGCATCGGGGACAGGCAGAATGGGAGGGGTGTCCAGAACCACAAGATCGAACTGCCCCCGTAATTCCCGGAGGAAAGAACGGAATTTTTCCCCCGCGAGCGTGTCCGCCGGGGACGGGATCGGCCTGCCGCCGGGAACGACATATAACTCCGGCACCGAGGAATTTCGGACGATCTTCTCCATGGGAACGGACCCCAGCAGAAATTCCCCCAATCCCGGATACGGAGCGATACCTAACTCCACGGCTATGCCGGATTTGCGCAGATCCAGGTCCATCAGGAGGACCTTCTTCCGCCCGGTCGATGCCATGCTGGCGGCCAGGTTGATGGCCGTTAACGTTTTCCCTTCTCCGGCGACCGCGCTGGTCACGGCGAGGACCCGGAGTTCGACCATGTCGATCTTGTATTCGATCTTGGCCCGGAGCCCCTTGAACAGTTCGGAATAGAAAGGGTCGATTTTCCGCAGATTCAAAATGGCCGTGCGCCCCGGCGGGAGCTCCATCTCCTTCTTGAGGGGAAGGGAAAATATCTTCAATTTCCACCTCCAATGGATTGTCCGATCGATTGAAGGATCGATCGGACCTTCTCCCCGTGGACCACCAGGAAGACCAGGTAGGCGCCCAGGATCGAAACCAGCCCACCAATGACCGCGGCCCGTCGAACGGCGGTCCGGCGCTTGTACCGATCGTCCTGGATGACGGGGAGGCACGCCAGGACCGGCAGGTCGAAGAAACTCTTGAAATCCCTCGAGCTGCGCAGCTTCGGGTCCATCATCTCGAGGCCGATGGACCCGCCGACGCCGATCCCCAGGGAGGCCAGCAATGCCAACCCCAGCACCATCAGCCGGTCCGGTTTGAACGGTTGGGCGGGGAGACCCGCGGGTTCAATTATCTGGAACTGTTCCCCCTTCTGTTTTTCCTCGAGTTTCTGGGAAATCCGAGATTGGAACTGCTTCGCCATCAATTCTTCATAGGACTTTTTGATGTTCTCGTAACCACGCATCAGGGTGATCAACTCCTGCTCCCGTTGCGGCAACCGCTCCACCTTGCGCTGGATCTCGTCGATGGTACGGACCGTGTTCGCACTTTCCCTCTTCAGGGCGACAATTTCCAGATCGATCCCGGCGATCTGTTTGCGGAGGCGCTGCAACTCCGAACTATCCCAACTCGTGTTCTGAAGGTCAGTCATGGATTGCGAGGAAGAACCGTCGGCCGCTTTCCCGGAGGAGACCTCATCGGACTTTTTAGCGGACCGGCGCAGCAGTGCAATCTTTTCCTCCAGTTGTTCCAGTTCCCGACGCGCCTGCACCACGGATGGGTAATACGGGGTGTATTTCTTGCCTAACTCTTCCAATTTCTTTCTTCGCATGACCAGTTCGGAGCGGAGTTTCTGGGGTGACGTCCGCTCCGCCGAACCAATGGTTTCCCAGAGATCCTGATTATCGGAGCCCACGATATTTCTCTCTATCCTCTCAATATCGCTGATCTGAGCCTCCATGAAAACCTTCCGGTCCTGCAGTCGCGCAATGGCATCGGAGTTGTTCTTGATCTGTTCCTGCAGTCTTTGAAGCCTGTTCAGGTTGGCCTGCTCCTGCTGAGGCAACTCGCCGCCGAACTGAAGTTTATACCGCTTGATCTTCTCCTCTTGCTGTTCGAGTCGTATGCGGGTTTCCTCCAACTGGGATGCGAGAAACGTCGAGGTTTCCTGTCCCGTCGCTTCACGGCTCTTGATGGTTTCATCGATGAAGAAGGAACCCAGACGGGAAGCGACCGTCATGGCAACTTTAGGGTCCTCATGGTAGAAGGAAATGGTTAACGTATTATTGGTTCCGAGGTCACTCTTGATGCGCTTCCGCAACATATCCACCATTTCCTCGGCGCCTGTGCCGCTTTCCTTGAAAAGTCCCAGTTCGTTGATCACTGCCAAGAGGCGGGCACGACTGAAGATTTCTTGCCGAAGAATCATCAGGCGATCAACGGATCCTACATTCACATTGGAATGGACCACCCCCTCCGGCACGGTCGGCGGGATGACGAGGAGCTTCATGGTGGATTTGTACAGATCCGGTGTCCTAACGCAATATACAGCGGTCCCGAAATGGATGAGGAGAACGGAAAACAGGATCAGCCATTTCCTCCTCCGGAGGATATCCAGGAATTCGCCGGGTTCCATATTGGGGCGCAGTGGCATGGTTCCCCTCTAGAAGATCTTGTAAGACTTCTCGATTGTAAACCCGAGAATCGCGGAATAAGTATTCAAATTATCCCCGAACTGGCCATCGGACGTCTGCCGGCTGAGGTTG
>Ga0315273_10009303_pt1 | contig 12447 bp, 11 predicted proteins | sample YL17G02_0_MG_FD_205753 | JGI IMG/M metagenome (GOLD analysis project Ga0315273, IMG submission 205753) | Sediment microbial communities from Yellowstone Lake, YNP, Wyoming, USA - YL17G02_0 | ecosystem: Environmental > Aquatic > Freshwater > Lake > Sediment | place: USA: Wyoming | collected... | reverse complement strand
TGTATGGTTGTGTGCATGAGAACCGCTTTGGTGATCAACGACGGACTGGTGCGGGAGGCCAAGCGTGTAGCGGTCGAGACGGGACGAACCTTAAGCGGGATTGTGGAGGACGCGCTCCGTGCCATGCTGGCCAGGCGCCATTCCGCGACTGCCCGCCGGGTGCGCCTGCCCGTCTCCAGGCACGCGGGAAAGGTCGGGCCCGGGGTGAACCTTGACGACACGTCCGCCCTGCTGGACCTGATGGAGACGGGCAAGACTGTATCTGCTCGACGTTAACGTTCTCTTATACGCCCATCGGACGAGAACGAATCATCATAAATATTTTGATTTTGGCCTCAGCGGATGCGAATGGGTGACGGCCGACGCGGACTTTGCCAGGTTTCCTGGATTGCGTTGGATTAATCCCCTGGATAAGGAGTAAGAGAAGAATGGGGTCATACATAATATTATAAGATTCTCCGCCAAGTCTTCCCGGTGAACCGGACTCCTGATCGGTGTGGAGTCAAAGGACATGGATTATACGTGAGAAGTAAGGATGTTCAATGCCAGCGAGTGGAAGCTCCGTTCAGTCGGCTGTATAAATTGGTCGTTGGTATGGCAAGGATGTCCATGATTCCTGTTTTGTTGGCCGTCTGCACGGATCGTGGAATCACGGCGGTCCTGGAGAAAGAAGTCCGTGCCGTATGGATCAATCCGTTTTCGTTCGACACACCGGAAAACCGGTCCGCCACGCTGGCGAAGATCCGCCGGGCGAACCTGAACACCGTCTTCCTCCAGACCCCGTCGGTTGCCGGCAATTACGGAATCACGTGGGGCGGGGCGAGTCCTGAAAACTACTCGGCCTTCCTCAAGGACCTGAAGGGCGCCGGGTTGGCCGTCCATGGGTGGATCATCAACCGGGAGCGGGAGGGCGAGGGAAAACAGGCCGACTTCACGAGCGGAAAGGAAAGAAAGGCCCAGCGGGACTGGGTGCTCGCGGTCATCGATGCCTGGCCGGCGCTCGACGGCGTACATTACGACTACATCCGGTACGGGGATTGGGCCAAGCACGAAACCGGGAAAGCCCGGGGAATCACCGAGACCGTGAGCATGACCCTGAAGGCCATCCGCAGGAGGCACCCGGGCAAGTTCCTTACCGCGGCTGTTTTCGTCGCGGCGTCACCCAACTGGATGGGCCGGGTCGGCGAGGGAAAACGGGCGTGGGACGACTCGCCGCCCAAGTGGTTCGTGAGGTGGATGGACGGCTGTCCCGACAACTGGTACGCCGAGCGGGGGAGGACGGACCCGAAGCTGGGGTCCCACATGCTCCTGGGACCGAGCTTCTTCAAGTACCAGCAGGACCCGGTGGCCTGGCTGGAGTCCGGTTCCATCGACGCCGTGTGCCCCATGCAATACACGGCCGATGTGGACACATGGAAGGCCGAGGTGGACCTTTGGAAATCGTTCCGCGGCGGCAAGCTGGACGGGATCGTCATGGGACTGGGGTGGCTCAAGGAGAAGGAACACCCGGATTGGGAGCTCAAGCCGGAGCCGCTAGTCCGTTTTATCAGGTACGGGCGTGCCCAGGGACTCAAGGGATTCAGCGTTTTCTCGCTTGGGGTTCCCGGGGTGGACGACGAGCCATTGTTGAAGGCCCTTTCCGAGCCCTGCCCGGCCAACGACAACGACCCGCCCTTCTCATCCCCCGCCGCCTCCTGGCTCGTCGCCCGCTAGCCCGAGGATATTTCAGGTCAGGTCGGCCAGTTCGCCCAGGTTCAAAGATGACCGTCAGGCCCCTGCCGGAGTGCCTTCCCGACCGGTCCAGCAGGACCGGGCGCATTCCGGCGGCGGCCGCTCCCTCGTAATCCCAGACCGGTTCGTCGCCCACGAACAAGCACGCCTCGGGGGGGACGCCCAGCCGGTCGCAGGCGAGGCTGAATATGCGCCGGTCGGGCTTGCGCCACCCGGCGTCCCGGCAGGTGACCAAGACCGGGGCGAACCGGTCCAGCCCGTGCCGCTTCACCTCGTCGATCCACGGCGCCGGCGGGCTTCCTTCCCCAGGGCATATTGGACACGATTGCCAGCGCCAATCCGCGGGCGTGCAGAGCCGAAAGCACCGGCAGCGCCTCGGGAAGGGGCCGGGCCCGGGCGAAGACGGGCTTAAGGAACTCGCGGCACAGGGCGTCCATCAACCCGGTGTCCGGCCCGGGGGCACCCCGGAAGAAGGCCTCGCGCAGCCGGTCTTCCATCGGCCAGACCCGCCAATCGCCCCGGTCACGAAGCCGCACCCGCTCCTCCTCCCGGATTGACTCCATGCGCCGGAGCACTTCGGCCGTGTCAGGGATCGCGGCGCCGCGGGCCGCCAGTGATTCCGCAACGTTGCTGATGCAGGCGGGGAACACCTCCGTCCACTCGCGGCGTTCGTAATAGTCCACGAGCGTTCCGCCAAGGTCGAACATGACCGCGAGCGGCGGGGGCATCACGGGTTCAGTCTTCCCGGGCCTGCTGGCGGATAGCGGCGAAGACGGCCCGCGCTCCTCAGCCCGTTACGATCATCTCGTCCAGCGTGCGCTTGGGGACGTGGTGGACGTCCTGGGCGTCCCGGTAATAGGTCACCGATCCGCCGGGGGGAGCGTCCTCCAGGACCACGGTTTCTGCCGGCGCTCCCAGCGCGAGGACCAGAAGGACTTCGAGATGGTCCGCGATTCCCAGCGACTTGCGCAACTCGTCGCGCTTGATCGAACCGACCATGCAGGCCCCGTATCCTTTTTCCCGCGCACCGAGCATCATACTCTGGGCCGCGATCCCGTGGTCCACCCCGAAATCCTTCGATATCCGGGTGTCCCCGAGGATCACGATGTAGGCGGCCGGGCGCTCGCCCTCGGCCGGACCTCCCCAGTTTTTCAGCGCGCCCGCCCAGGCCAGGTTGGGGAATATACGGCCGTTTCTTCCGGGATCGGCCGAGAGTATGAATTTGAGCGGCTGGCGGTTGGAGGCCGACGGCGAAACCCGGGCCAGCTCGACGAGTTCGCGGAGCACCGCTTCCCCCACCTTTTCCCCCTGCTTGAACCGCCTGGTGCTTCTTGCCTTCAAGGCGAGATCCCTGATCATGGCTCCTCCTTTCGTCCTGTGTTGCTGCCGATGATTTTACAGCATCGAACCGGTTTTGAATGACGCGACGTAATCCACGAGCTCTACCAGCGGGACCGTGGCCAGCGCGATGGCGGTGTCGCAGACCCCGTAATAAATGTGGACGATGCCATCCACGACCGGCGCGGCGGTGGGGAAGATGACGTTGGGGATGAAGGCGCCGTGTTTTTCATAGTATTCACCGGGTTCCATGATGAAATGCGGGCACCGGGCGGTGACCCTGCGGGGATCGTCCAGGTCCAGCAGCATCGCGCCCATCCTGTAACAGACCCGGTTGACGGCGGGGTCCAGGGTTTCGACACCGTGATACAGGACCAGCCAGCCGTTGGCCGTCCGGATGGGCGGCGCGGAGCCGCCGATCCGGTTGTCCTCCCAGTCGTATTCCGGCGCCGCGACCATTTCGGGCGGGGACCAGGCCCCAAGATCGTCCGAGAAACTGATCATGATCCCGGGATGCGCTGAACCATGGCCGGTGTCGGTTCCGACGAACCCCACCGGCCGGCGGAGCACGGCGTATCTCCCGCCGACCTTTTCCGGGAACAGGATCACGTCCCGGTCGTCGATCGTCCCGGGGGTGATCCAGGAATGCATTTCCCAGTCGGTCAGGTTTTTGGAAACCGCCAGCCCGGACCGGGTCTGGTTCGGCGTATTTTTCGGGTCGAAACCGGGGTAGGAGGGAACTTCCGATCGGGGAACGCCGACTCCCGTCGGGTGACAGCTCCAGGCGTACGGCCGGAAGGCGAAGGTCATGTAATAAACGCCGTCGATTTTTACCAAGCGGGGGTCCTGGACGCTTCCGTATTCGCTGCCGGCCATCCCGGGAGTGAAGACCGGCTCCGTCCGGACGTGCCGGAACGCGACTCCGTCCACGCTTTCCAGCGCCCCGAACGAGCAGTTAAACGGGGCGAAGCTTCCCGCGGCCCGCTCGAGCATCAGGAACCGGCCCTGGTCGTATATCACGCCCGGATTGAAGGTGGCCGCCCTGCGCCACGGGAAAATCCCCGGCCGCACGATCGGGTTGCCCGGGTGCCGCCTGATCTCCGGAAGGCCCTTCATGTTGCGATATATACCAGATTCCCCGTAGTAGAGCCGGGCTTCCCCCGGCACACTACGGGGCATGGCCCTGTAGTGAGCGCTTCACACTGCTACAAGCGCACAGCCCTGTAGCGTGCGCTTCGCACTGCTACAGGGGGCGGGAAGGCCCGTCCGTTGATATGATTAAACAATGGTTTCCGGCATAGGCGTCGATTCCGTCGAGGTGGAAAGGATCAAAAGGGCGGCCAAGCGCTGGGGCTCCGACCTGCTTGAGCGGCTTTTCACCAAACCTGAGCTGAAATACTGCCTGAAGCACGCGAATCCGTATCCCTCGCTCGCCGCCCGGTTCGCGGCCAAGGAGGCGGTCCTGAAGGCGCTGGACGCTCCCAACCTGTGGCGATGGCGGGACATGGAAGTCAGGCGGGCGGAGTCGGGCCGTCCTTCCGTGATTCTTTCCGGCGCTGCGGCCGCGTTCGTCCGCCGGCGCAAGGTCCGCCGACTGCACGTCTCGCTTACCCACGACGCCGGTCGCGCGACGGCGATGGTGGTCGCGGAGGGGGGACGATGAGGCTGGCCCGTGCGGCGGACATCAGGCGCCTGGACGAGCGGGCGGAGCGGGAGTTCGGCATTCCGCGCATCCTGCTGATGGAGAACGCCGGACTTTCCGTCGTGCTGGCCATGGAGAGGGTGTTCGGATCGCTGGAGGGGAAACGGGTGGTGGTCTTCTGCGGCAAGGGCGGGAACGGCGGGGACGGCATGTGCGCGGCGCGGCACCTGGTCTCGCACGGCGCGGAGATCGTGGTCGGACTCGTCGGGAGCCGCGAGGAGCTGGAGGGGGAGACGAAGTCCAACCACGCGATCCTGGACCGGATGGGAATGACTCCCCGCGAGGTGAAGGGCGACTCCGACCTGCCGTGGGTCTCGGCGGCCGCGTCAGCCTCGGACTTCGTAATTGACGCCCTGCTCGGGACGGGATCGCGGCTTCCCGTGACCGGGATCATGAGCCGGATCATCCGGGCCGTCAACGCCTGCGGGAAGCCGGTAGTGTCCGTGGATATCCCCTCCGGGCTGGATTGCGACACCGGGAAACTGCCGGGGGACTCGATCGTCGCCACTCTCACGGTGACCCTGGCGCTTCCCAAGCGCGGGCAGGTCCTGCATCCCGGCACGATGTGCATCGGTAAGCTGGTTACCGCGGACCTGACCATGCCGCCGGCCCTGCTCAACGATCCCGGTATCTGCGCCAACGTGCTCCTTCCGGAGGAAGTGGTCCAGTTGATGCCCCGCCGGAGCCCGCAGGCGCACAAGTACGATGCCGGCCGGGTGCTGATAATCGCCGGCTCGCGGTCCATGACCGGTGCCGCGATCCTGTCGGGGTCGGCCGCGCTGGCTGGCGGGGCCGGGATGGTTTACCTCGCCGTGCCGGCGTCCGCTGCCGTTCTCCTGCATGGCCGGGTGCCGGAGCTGATCATCCGGCCGCAGGCGGACACTCCGGCCGGGAACCTGTCCGAGGCAGCGGTCGAGGACTTGCTGGCCGCCTCCGGGCAAATGCAGGCGGTGGCCCTGGGACCCGGGCTGGGAACCGAGGAGACGACGAAACGGGCGATCGTGAAGCTCCTTGGCGGGATTTCGGTCCCCATGGTGGCCGACGCGGACGCGCTCAACGCGCTTTCACAGAATCCGGACGCGTTAAAGGAAGCGAAAGGACCGCGCATCCTGACCCCGCACTCGGGGGAGATGGCCCGCCTGCTGGGCATCACGGCGGAGGCGGTGGAGGCGGACCGGTTGGGCTCGGCGTCCCGTTGCGCGGAGAAATACGCCGCGATCACGGTCCTGAAGGGGGCGCGGACCGTGGTCGCGGAGCCGCCTTCGGACCGGGCCGGGCCGGAGGGACGGCAGTTCGTGGTTCCCACGGGCAACGCGGGGATGGCCACGGCCGGGACCGGCGACGTGCTCACCGGGGTGATCGCCGCATTCCTGGCCGCCGGGCTTCCCGCGCTCTCGGCCGCGCTCCTGGGAGCCTATGCCCACGGTCTGGCCGGGGACCTGGCGCGTGACGCGAAAACCGAGCTTGCGCTGACCGCCTCGGACATTACGGAGCACCTGCCCGGGGCCTTCCGGAAGATCGCGGCCGGCGGACGCAAGGAGGCCGGGACGGCATGAGGGCTGATATCATTGGAAGCATGGACCGTCGGGGGACCGAATGAGCCTTAACCAGCTGGCCATGGTCGGACTCCTGGTATGGGGGCTTGTCTTCGTCCTGCTCCTGGCTGGGATGGCGGTTGCGGCGGATATCGAGCGCCGGTGGACCACCGAATGGGTCAGGGACTGGGAGACGCGCAACAACACCTCGCTTGACGTCTTTCTCGATCGTATCGAGGGCCAGACTTCCCAGTGGCGGACCGCCCGGAAGCTTCTCAACCTTTACGTCTGGCTGGGGCTCATCGCCCTGGTCGTGCTTGGTTTCTTCCAGTACCGGCGCTGGATCCTGGACCCGGCGGCGTTTCGCAGCGCGATGCTCTTCGGACTGGCCCTGGTCGGGCTGTTCTTTCTGCCCGTTCGGGTGGTTTGCGAGATCGGGCTGGGAGTACTGGATGCCATGCATCGGCAGATCAGGACCGCGGCCGACGACCGGCTGGTCATCCGTTCCGCCGCCGAAATAAAAGAGATTCCGACGCCGAGGCAGGAGAAGAAGGAAAAGGAGAAGGAGAAGAAGGTGAAGAAGGAGGAGCCGCCGCGGCCGGCTCCGCCCCCCGCTCCGCCCCCGGCCGCCAAGCAGGCACCCGGACCAGCTCCGAAGAAGTGACCGCGGTGCTGGACCGGCTGAGGGGCGTGGCCGTCTGTGCCGCCCTTTTTGTCACGCCGCTCATATTCTGGCCCTGGGTCCGCGAGGCCTACCATCTCGTCAAGGAAGCCGCCCTCGCCGTGTTTGTTTTTCCGGCGCTCGCGGTCTGGTTTGTCGCGGGACGGCCGGCTGCCGGGAAGGTGCCGCGCTGGTACGCGGTCCTGGCCGGCGGGTTCCTGGTCTGGACTTGCGCGCGGATCCCGGGCGCGTCCGATCCCACCAGGGCCCTTCTCCGCGGCGGTGAATGGATCCTGACCTTCTGCTCCGCGGCCGCGGTCCTAGGACTCTCCTCCCGCGACCGGAAGACGGCGCTGGACGCCCTGCTGGCTTCGACCACGCTCGCCTCGCTCATGGGCATCGCCCAGAATTTCTACGGCCGCCAGTTCGCGACCCCGTTCGCGGTGGAGCCGACATCGGTCACATTCACGGCCGAGCGCGTGTTCTCGACCTTCGGCAATCCCATTTTTTTCGCGGGTTATCTGGCGCTGGTCATACCGGTGACCGCCGGTGCGCTGGCTCTTTCCGTGCCGTGGAGCGGTCGTTTCAGCTTTCTGCTCGTTTCCGGCCTTGTCCAACTGATCGCGCTCGTCCTGACTTCCTCCCGGGGCGCCTTTCTCGGGCTGGCCGCCGGGCTCGTTGCGCTTGCTCTCTTCACGAAACCGATGCGCCGGTGGGTCGCCGGCCTTGCGGGGACGGCCCTGGTGCTGGTGCTGGTTGCGGGGCTGGTCCGTCCCGGGCTGGTGAAGCACCTGTTTGCCGGCGGCGATCCGGGCCGGTTGCTGATGTGGCGCACCGCCGTGGAAATGTGGAAAACACGTCCCTGGACGGGCGTTGGCCTGGGGCAGTTCAACAGGGAATATCCGTGCATACAGGCGCGGATCGCGGATCCGGGGGAGGCCGGATTCGGGGTGAACGCGGGCTTCGCACATAACGACTTTCTCCAGGCCGCGGCGGAGTTGGGGGTGCCGGGGGTGATCCTTTTCGCCGCGCTCGTGGTCGGTCTGTTGTTTATCCCTGACTCGGGGCTAATGGGGAAAGCGTTCAAGGCCGGGGCGATCGCGGTCGCGGTAAACGGCTTGTTTAACCCGCCGTTCCACACGATCCCGGTGATGGTATTCGTCTGGATGCTGGCGGCCTTGCTGCTTTTTGATGGGGGGAAGGGGGAGCCTTCGCCGGTTTTGACCGCCGGGCATCAGGACGGCGCTCCCGGACGCCGCATCGGCCCGAAGGTCCTGACCCTTTCCGTGGTGATGGCGGTTGTAGTGACTACGCTCTTTATTCATCCTTTCCTGCGCAGTTCATACATCCAGTGGGCGCTGGCATACCAGACCGATCGTATGTATGCCAGGACCGGGGACCTGTTTAACCGCGCCCTTTTGCTCATGCCGGACGATTCCGAGTCTCGAATCGAGATACAGGCGGGCATGGCTCGGTTCGAGGCCGGTGATATGGACGGGGCTAAAGCCGTGTTCGAACGGGCCCTGGTCCTCTTTCCTTGTTACCCTGAGGGGTATGGCAGTCTTGGGGTGGTATACGGAGTGAAAGCCCAGAATGGTGAGCCGGGCGCGCTGGCAAAGGCGCGCCAGTTGGTAGGGCAGGCGCTTCGGATCCGTCCGGGCGGCAAGGAAGCCGCCAGGGACTACGTCAGTCTGGGTAATTTGGGCGTCCTGGCGGGGAACGAGAAGCAGGCGCTGGAAGCCTACCTCATGGCCTTAAAGTGCGATCCCGGCTCCGTCGAGGCGGCGACCAGCTCGGTGCATCTCCTCCTCGGTGCAAAACGGAACAAGGAGGCGGCGGCAATAATCGCGGGGGCGTTGCGCATCAATCCCGGCAACCAGGAATTGGCCTGGTTTGCCCGGCGGCTCGGAGTTGTGCCATGAAGATCGCGGACCGGTACATCCTGAAGGAGTTTTTCGGGCCCCTCATGGCCGGGCTGGCGGTGTTCCTCTTCGCCCTCATCATGGACCGGCTCGTTGACCTGTTGGACCTGGTTTTGAACCGTGGAATCTCGATGATAATAGTCGCCAGGCTTCTTTTGTGTCTGTTTCCGTCCATCGTGGCGATTGCCCTGCCGATGGCCACTCTTCTTGCGGCGGTGATGTCCTTCGGCCGGATGGCCCATGATCGGGAACTGCTCGCCTTCAAGGGTGCCGGGGTCAGCCTTTCCCGGTTGACGATACCGGTAGCCGTGACCGGTCTGCTGTTGAGCCTGATGCTGGTCCTTTTCAACGGGAGCATACTGCCGGAGGCCACGGCGGCATACAAGCGTCTCTTTGTCACGATCATCCGGCAGCGGGCGACGATAGCGTTTCGGGAGCACACGTTCGTGCGCGAGTTCGACGGGTACCTGCTTTACTTCGACAGGAAGGAAAGTTCCGATGGCTCTCTCAAGAAGGTGTATGTGGTTGAGAGCCCGCCCTCTCCGCCGCGCGTCATCGTCGCACGGACCGGCCGTCTCAATGTTGACCCGAAGGGATACACGGTCAAGCTTGCGCTTGAAGACGGATTGATGGATCAGCCATCCGATTTTACCGGAGAAAATTACAGTCGGATAGATTTCCAGCGATACGAGGTGAATCTGGATATTAACCAGGCCCTGCGGGGAGACCGTCTGTTCATGAAGGGATTGGACGAAATGTCATACGGCGAGTTGTGGGCCAGCATGAAGAAGCTGGCCAAGTTTCCACAGGAAAGTCGTCCTTTCGCGGTTGTGTTCCATCAGCGGTTGGCTCTGGCTTTCGCTCCGCTGTTTGTCGTCTTCATCGGGGTGCCGCTTGGCTCGCTGGCACGGCGCGGCGGAGGGGTGGGGGTGTTCGTCAGTCTCGTGGTCATACTCGTCTACTACTCCCTGTTGATGCTGGGGCGCGGATACGCTGACCACGGTGTGCTTCCCGTCGTTTTTGCCATGTGGATTCCCAATGTATTTCTGTCCGTTACCGGCGTGGTTGCTTTCCTTGCCGCGAGCCGGGAGGCGTTGTGGGTAAGGTGGGGAAGATGAATCCGCGGCCGGATAACCGTGTGCTTTGGCGGAAGTGGCCGAAAATAATCATGAGGCGGCTCGTGGTGGAATTTCTGAAGAACTACGGGCTGGCGTTTGGGGGCCTTATCCTGGTCGTGACCCTCGGTACCGTTTTCGAGGAGCTTAATCGGGTGCTCAAGTACCAACCATCGACCTGGGCCGCCGCGGTCTATTTCCTGTTTAAGGTGCCCCTGCTGGCTTCGATGTGCATGCCGCTCGCCGTCCTGCTTGGTGTATTATTCACGCTGGCCGGAATGCTCAAGTCGAACGAGTTGGTGGCGATGCGCGCTGGAGGGATAAGCCAGTATGCGATCGCGGCGCCATTCCTCGGTATTGCGTTCATCATCAGCCTGCTTACGATTGTCTGGGGTGAGATCGTTGTTCCTTACTCCAACGCGCAAAGGGTAGCGATAAAACGCACTTATATTCTCAAGCAGATCGTTCCATCCTGGAAACTGGCGCGCAAGGTCGGTGTCTGGACTTCCCGGGGCCAGCTCGTTTATGCCGAGACGGCTAATGCGGGGGATGGCCTGCTGCGGGATGTCATCATTCTGGATTTCAACGGGATCATTCCCATGGTTCGGGTTGACGCATCCGTGGCCCGCCCCGTCAGGGGCGCCTGGGAGCTGGAAAATACACAGGTTTACAGGTGGAAGGATGGCCAGCCGTCATTGAAGAGAAAGAAGAAGGCTGTGTATCCGATTTCCGAGGGCATGGAGGACATAATTTTCGAGGGGAAACCCGTGGAGACTCAGACCATGACTGATTTGAAGCGTTCCATCGAACAGCTCAAGAGGACGGGCCAGGACTACGGGGCGGAGCAGGTCTTCTATCATCTGAAATGGGCGTATCCCTTCGCTTCTTTCATCGTGGCCCTGCTGGCGGTGGGGATATCCTTCACCATGCAGACCAACCCGCGGGAAGGACCGGCCCGGGCCTTCGGCGTGGCAATCGTGACCGCTGGTGTGTATATCATCCTACAGCAGCTGGGCCAGACATTCGGGATTGGGGGGGTAGTCGGCCCCGTGGTGGCCACCTGGACTCCGAATGCCGTGTTCTTGATCGCCGGACTCATACTGCTGTGGAAGGGATGGAAATACTAGTATGCCGGTGATAGACGCTCATGCTCATGTGATCGCTGACGAGCCGGAATCGCTCGGCCTGCTGGCCGGCCTGGGGATGCGGCTCCTTAACCTGTGCGTTCCGCTCGACGCGGATGGCAGGTGGAGGGAGGACGAGCATTGCGGCCCGAACCGGTACCGGGATCTGGCCCGGGAACGCCCGGACACCTTCGCCTGGGGCACGGGGTTTGACCTGCCGGGGTTCGGGAACCCGGGGTACGCCGACGGGGTGATCGCCGGGCTGGACCGGGATTTCGCCGCCGGGGCCGTGGCGGTGAAGATCTGGAAGAACATCGGGATGGAGCTGAAGGACCCGGAGGGCCGGTTTGTCCAGATGGATCACGCCGTGTTCCGGCCGATTTTCGATCACATGGAAAAAAAAGGTTATCCCGTGGTAGCCCACCTGGGGGAGCCGCTCGCCTGCTGGCTGCCGTTGGATGAAAGGAGCCCGCATTTCAGCTATTACCGGGAGAATCCGGAGTGGCACATGCACGGCAAGACCGGATTTCCGTCCCACGGCGGGATCATGGAGGCGCGCGACCGGGTCCTCGCGCGGCACCCGGGGCTAAGGTTCGTGGGCGCGCACCTGGGCAGTCTTGAGTATGACGTTGCCGAGATCGCGAAACGGTTCGACCGGTACCCCAATTTCGCCGTCGACACCTCGGCCCGGTTGCTGGACCTGGCCATGCAGGACGTGGATGCGGTGCGCGATTTTATCATGAAGTACCAGGACCGGATCCTGTTCGGGACCGACCTGGGCGCCCGTTCGCTGGCCGGCATGACCCCCGAACGGCGGGCAAATACGCTGGATTGGCTGGGCCGGGAATGGCGGGGGGAAACGGAATATTACTCGTCGGGGGGGACGGTCCGGGTCCGGGACCGGGATGTCCGGGGCCTTGGCCTGCCGCATCGGGTGGTGGAGAAGGTCCTCTACCTGAACGCCCGGAGGTGGTTTCCCGGGATAACGATCTGACCGGCGTCGGGCGCCAGGCTCTGATTTCGGTTTCCCCTTTTCAACCGGACTCTTTCCACCGCCGCCGGGCGGAAATATTTTCCTAGAGCACATTTCATAACCGCAAAACCAACCCCTGAACCCTGAGCTCCTAGTCGAAGGGGACCCTGAGCTTCGACCCTTGGGAGTCCTGAGCTCCTAGTCGAAGGACTAGTCGAAGGGGGCCCTGAGCGAGCCTTGCCGACGACCCTTGAGAGTCCTGAGCGAGGCTTGGCGAGTCGAAGGAGTCGAAGGGTACTCTGCGAATCCGGTTTTGAAATGAGTTCTAACGTTAAATGCCCCGACG
>Ga0315273_10009302_pt1 | contig 12448 bp, 12 predicted proteins | sample YL17G02_0_MG_FD_205753 | JGI IMG/M metagenome (GOLD analysis project Ga0315273, IMG submission 205753) | Sediment microbial communities from Yellowstone Lake, YNP, Wyoming, USA - YL17G02_0 | ecosystem: Environmental > Aquatic > Freshwater > Lake > Sediment | place: USA: Wyoming | collected... | reverse complement strand
AATCTCGACCACTCGTTCGTCCATGATCATGAGTATTCCGCTCGCGTGTGAAGTTCCAGAAAGCGCTTTGTTGAGCGCAGGTTAATGTGTATCGAAGGGGTGCTCAGGAGAGAGTGTACTCGGTTTCGCTCTCTGTTACAAAGTCTCGCCGAAAGTTCTCTCGGCGAGCAACGGCCTCACCGCGTGATCTGCTGTACATACGCGTTCCGTGCCTGCCGCGCGGCACGCGGCAGAGCGACCAGTGCCTCGTCGAGCGTCTCGTAGACGCCGCTGAAGACGACCGAGTACCCGGGGTGGAGGCTGGCGTACCGGGCTGACTCGATCACGCCCACGTCGGGCAGCCCTGCGTTCAGGGCTGCCAGTGCCCGGGACTGGGCGGGGGCGGGGCCGGCGGCGGCCGGTATCACCGCCAACACGACGGTGTAACCGTTGCCGCGAGGCCACTGCCTGATCTTCGCGGCAGCTTTGACGTCACCCGCTCGAGGCCCGGAGCTAGGCGTTCCCGAGGCGGCCCGAAGCGGTGTCAGGGCGACGATCGCGGCGCGGTGCGATTCGTTGCCGCCGGCCGCGATCGCTACCGCGGCACCTCCGGCGGCGACCAACGCCGCGGTGGCCACGGGCCACACCCAGTGCAACGGGCGGCGCGTGGCCGAGAAACGAGCGCCGCAGTCCAGGCAGTACTTCTGACCTACTTCGGAGGCGCCATCGCATCGCGGGCATGTGATCTCGCCGTTCACGGCGTCACTCGGCGTCCTGGGACATCTCGCCCGCCGGGAGTCCGCAACCGGGGCAGAAGCGTGAGAACGGTGGGAGCTCCTTTCCGCACGTGCACCGCCTTAATGGCATGCGATGGGTGGCGGCTTGGAGCACCTGCTCGAGCTCTTCGAGTCGTCGATCGAGGTCGAGCAGTTCGGCGCATCGCTCCCGAATGAGGTCATCGTTGAACCGGTCTCGCCGGAACATCTCCACGAGCAGCCCGCCGAGGTCGCGGAGGCGCTCGTCTCGGGCGGCGAGCAATGAACGGCGCTCGCGTCGCAGCATCCCCGGAGAGGGAAGGACGACGTGTGGTGACGTGCGGCGGCGGCGGGCCACGGTTCCGCCTAGAGCTGGAGCACGACGACGCGCTCCTCGGTCATCTCGCGGACTGCGTACGCCGGTCCCTCGCGGGTCGTGCCGGAATCCTTGACTCCTCCGTAGGGCATTTGGTCGGCCCGAAACGTGGGTGCCTCGTTCACCGTGACGCCACCGAACTCGAGCCGGTGCGCGGCGTCGAGCGCCCGCCGCACGTCGGCCGTGAAGATACCCGCCTGGAGCCCGAAGCGGGTGCCGTTGGCGAGCTCCACCGCTTCGTCGAATGTCTCGTACGGCGTCACGGTGACGACCGGCCCGAACACCTCCTCGCATGACACCTTCGCGTCCAGCGGCGGCTCCGCGATGACGGTAGGCCGGATCACTGTCCCGTTTGCCTCACCACCTGCCAGCACCCGCGCTCCCATCGCTCGCGCCTCCTCGATCCAGGCCAGGATTCGATCACAGGCACCAGCGTCGATCACGGGGCCGAGGTCGGTCGCATCGTCGGCGGGGTCTCCTGCCACGAGCGCCTCGACGAGGGGAACGAAGAGCGCCAGGAAGGCGTCGTAGACCGTGCGCTGCACGTAGATGCGCTGTACCGAGATGCAGCTCTGTCCGGCAAATGCGAAGGCGTTCGCGACCAGCTTGGCGGCGGCCTCGTCGAGGTCAGCGTCGGCCTCGACGATCACGGGAGTCGCGTTGCCGAGCTCGAGCGCGACCTTCTTGCGCGGGGCGCGCTGTCTGAGACTCCAGCCCACGTCAGAGGAGCCGGTGAACGTGAGCAGCTTCACGCGCTCGTCCTCGACGAGGACGTCACCGATCTCCGCCGCGGGGCCCGCGACGACGTTCAGCCAGCCCGCCGGCAGCCCGGCCTCCTGCTCGAGCTCGGCCAGCAGCAACGCCGACAGTGGCGTCTGCGAGGCCGGCTTGAGCACCACCGCGCAACCCGCAGCCAGCGCAGGCGCGATCTTGTGGGCGACGAGGTTGAGCGGGAAGTTGAATGGCGAGATCGCGCCGACGATGCCAATGGGACGGCGAAGCGTGAAGGCGAGCTTTCCCTCGCCCGCCTGCGAGGCGTCCATCGGCACCATCTCGCCCGCGAGCGTCCGCGCCTCGACGGCGGCGAACGTGTACGTCGACATCGCCCTCGCCGCCTCGACGCGTGCGGCCTTCATCGGCTTGCCTGCCTCGGCCGAGATGGTGCGCGCGGCCTCTTCGTGGCGCTTCCCGAGGTAGCCGGCGACACGGACGAGGATCTCGGCGCGCTTGTGTGCGGGAAGCGGGTCTGCCATCGCCGCCGCAGCCGCGTCGAGCGCTCTGCGCGTCTCGGTGGCGCCTGCTTTCGGCACACGGCCCACGACCTCGCCGGAGTACGGAGAGCGAACGTCGATCCAGGCGCCGGTCTCGACCCACTCGCCGCCGATCAGAAGTCGTTTCTCCAGTGCGGTGGCAGCCACACGAGAAGTCTAGGAGACTTGAGGCGTGCAGCCCCCCGAGACGCACTACGCGAAGAGCGGTGACGTGAACATCGCGTATCAAGTCCTCGGCGAAGGTCCGCTCGATCTCGTCCTCGTTCCCGGCTTCGTGTCTCACCTCGAGTTGGACTGGGAGGAGCCCCGGTACGCCCATTTCCTCGAGCGACTCGCCTCCTTCTCCCGGCTGATCCTCTTCGACAAGCGTGGGACGGGGCTCTCCGATCGACCGGGCGGTCTGCCCGACCTCGAGACGCGCATGGACGATGTGCGAGCGGTCATGGATGCGGCGCGCAGCGAGCGAGCTGCCCTCTTTGGCTACTCGGAGGGCGGGCCGATGGCCATTCTCTTTGCTGCCACGTATCCCGAGCGGACATCTGCGCTCGTTCTCTACGGCGCGTACGCGAAGCGGCAGGATCCTGACGACGACTACCCGTGGTGCCCGACCACGGAAGAGCGGGAGGCGTACGCCGCCGAGGTCGAGCACACCTGGGGTGCGGAGGCCGACCTCGGGACGATGGCGCCGAACGCCGACGACGCGATGGTGCGATGGTGGCGACGACGAGCTCGCGCCTCCGCGAGTCCTGGAGCGGCACGTGACCTGATCCTCATGAACAGCCAGATCGACGTCCGGCACGTCCTCCCGAGCGCTCGCGTCCCGACCCTCTGCCTTCATCGGACAGGCGACCATGACACGCGGGTTGAGGAGGGCCGATACATCGCCGAGCGGATCCCCGGGGCTCGGTTTGTCGAGCTCGCCGGGGAGGATCATTTCCCGTCGATCCGGGGTGACGAGATCGTGGACGAGGTGGAGGAGTTCCTCACCGGGGTTCGGCGTGGGCCGCAGCCGGATCGGCTGCTGGCGACGGTGCTCTTCACCGACATCGTCGGCTCGACCGTGAAGGCGGCCGAGGTCGGCGACCGGCGCTGGCGCGAGCTGCTCGAGTTGCACAATGCAACCGTCCGCCGCGAGCTAGAGCGCTTTCGAGGACGGGAGGTGGGCACGGTGGGCGACGGCTTTCTGGCCGTTCTTGACGGCCCCGCCCGTGCCATCCGTTGTGCCTGCGCCATCCGCGACGCCATCCTCGCCCTCGGGCTCGAGATCCGGGCCGGGCTCCACACGGGCGAAGTCGAGATCGTGGGTGACGACGTCGCGGGGATCGCGGTGCACACCGGCGCGCGGGTCGCGGCTCTGGCGAGAGCTGGCGAGGTGCTTGTCTCGCAGACGGTCAAGGACCTCGTCGCCGGCTCCGGGATCGAGTTCGAGGAGCGGGGCGAGCACGAGCTCAAGGGCGTCCCGGGCATGTGGCGGCTATACGCTGTCACCGATGCCTGACGCGTTCATCGTCGACGCCGTTCGTAGCCCGATCGGGCGGCGCAACGGCACGCTGGCCAGCGTCCGCGCCGACGAGCTGGCAGCGCAGGTGCTGAACGGCCTCGTCGAGCGCATTGGCGTAGAGCCTGCCGAGATCGAGGACGTCCAGATGGGGTGCGTGACGCAGATCGGCGAGCAGGCGCTCAACGTCGGCCGGGTGGCCGTACTCGTCGCCGGCTGGCCCGAGACGGTGTGTGCCGCGACGACGGATCGCCAGTGCGGATCGTCGATGCAGGCGGCGTTCAATGCCGTTTCGGCGGTGCAGGCCGGTCATCTCGACGTCGTCGTGGCAGCGGGCGTCGAGAACATGTCCCGCGTGCCGATGGGATCGAACCTCGGCGCCGACGGCTTCGCAGGGTTCTCGGAGAAGCTCTTCGAGCGGTGGGAGATCGTGCCCCAGGGAATCTCGGCCGAGGTGCTCGCGTCGGAGTGGGGGTTCACACGCGAGGCACTCGACGCGTACTCGTACGAGTCGCACCGGCGCGCGATCGCCGCGATCGATGAAGGCAGCTTCGAGGGCGAGATCGTGCCAATCGAGGTCACGAACCCCCAGGTGGGGACCCTGTTCGCCGTCGACGAGACACCGCGTCGCGACACGTCGCTCGAGAAGCTTGCGCAGCTCCCTCCCGCCTTCAAGCCGGACGGCGTCGTCACGGCCGGAGGCTCGAGCCAGATCTGCGACGGCGCGGCGGCGATGCTCGTCGCGAGCGAGGCGGCGGTCTCCCGTCTCGGCCTCGAGCCGCGCGGGCGTTTCGTGTCGTTTGGCCTCGCGGGCGTCGACCCGTACCGGATGTTGCACGGCAATCCGCAGGCGTGTGAGTCCGCATTGAAGAGGGCCGGGCTCTCTTGGGATGACATGGCAGTGATCGAGGTGAACGAAGCCTTTGCCTCCGTCGTCCTTCAATTTCTCGCGGACACCGGGCTCGAGGAGCGCTGGCAGGCCTGCGATGTGAACCCTAACGGAGGCGGTATCTCGCTCGGCCATCCGCTCGGTGCGACCGGGGCCAGGATCACCGCAACGCTGCTCGCCGAGCTCGAGCGCCGCAACGCCCGCTACGGGATCGCCTCGATGTGCATCGGCCAGGGCCAGGCCATCGCCGGAATACTCGAACGGCTCTAGGGCTCTCGTGACAAGAGGGTTCAGGCGGCATGTGTCGAAGCCGATACGTCAGACGATGATTCGTCTACTGCTGAGCCTGATCAGACCCTTGCCACGCGGTCGCCTTGGCGTACTGCACGGCCGAAGTCGCTAGCCGTCGAACGGCCCAAACCCTTCTCCGGTTCGCGCCGGAGCCTTCCAGAGATCTGGGCAGGATAGGCTGGCATGGTGTCGACGTATGCGCGCATCGCGGGGCTCTCGGTCGAGGTCGAGGGGTATCGGCTCGAGGGTTTGGAGCTTCCCGTGTCGAGCGGATTCGTGCGCCACACGACGGTTGTCCACCTGTACGGGGGCGGGGAGGAGGGCGTCGGCGAGGACGTCACGTACGAGGCCGACGAGCACGAGCGGCTCCAGTCAGCCGGCGCGATCCACGATCTCACCGGAGCTCGCTCGCTCGACTCCTTCGCCGAGCTTATTGGGTCGCTCGACCTCTTTCCCGAGGGAGCTCCGAGGGTGCCCGTGCGGCGGCTATATCGCCGCTGGGCGTTCGAGAGCGCCGCGCTCGATCTCGCCCTACGCCAGGCAGGGCTGTCGCTCGCAGACGCCCTTGGCCGATCAGCAAAGCCAGTTCGGTTCGTCGTCTCAAGGCGGCTGCCGGAACCGCCGACGGCGGAACCGCTGCGCACGATTCTCGCGGCATATCCGGGTACCCGGTTCAAGCTCGATCCGACCACGGACTGGACTGTGGAACTCGTGGAGGAACTGGCCGGTCTCGGTGCGGTCGAGATTCTCGACCTCAAGGCGGCATACCGGGGAACAGCGGTCGACCAGCCGCCAAATCCGCGGCTTTACCAACTCGTGGCAGAGGCCTTCCCCGAGGCTGTGATCGAAGACCCGGATCTCATCGAGCCTGCGACCGAGGAGGTCATGCGACCACACCACGCTCGCATCAGCTGGGACGCCGTCATCCATTCCGTTACCGATATCGACGCGCTTCCCTTCCCGCCACGGACGCTCAACATCAAGCCTTCGAGGTTCGGGAGCCTCGCGGCACTGCTCGCCACCTACGACTACTGCGCCGAGGCGGGCATTCGGCTGTACGGGGGCGGTCAGTTCGAGCTCGCAGCCGGGCGGGGCCAGATCCAGTACCTCGCCTCGCTCTTTCATCCGGACGGACCCAACGACGTCGCGCCGTTGGGCTATGACGGACCCGAGCCCGAGCCAGGTACGCCCGCGAGCCCGCTCGAGCCGGCGCCTTCGAAGACTGGATTCCGTTGGGTGTGACGACGTTGCGCCGGAAGCGCCGCCAGCGTACCGTGTAGGCCGGACCGGATGTATATCCACCGCAGAAGCGACCCCAACGAGCGGTTCCGCGACCGGCGAAATCGGGCACGCAGGCACAAGCGGCTGCGCCGCGCAGCGCTCGCGGCCGCCCTGCTCGCTGTCGCGGCCGGAATCGTCCTCGGCGCGTCGTTCTTCACGCGGTCCGACAGATCGAAAACCCCCGTCGCCGTCAAGGGGAAGAGCCGTGCCGTCAAGACGGCAGCTCGCGTTCCCAAGGAGATCCGCGGCGTTCACGTGACAATGGGGCTCGCGTCGATCACCGGGAAGCTCGGGGAGTACCTTGCCCTGCGGGCGTACGGCCTGAACGCGCTCGAGCTCGACGTGAAAGACGAGAACGGAACCGTCGGCTTCACGTCCGACGACCTGCCCGACCTCGCGCGCGAGGTGGGCTCCGCCAGCGCGCACTACGACGCTCGAGCGGCTGCGCGAGCCGCCGAGAAGGCGGACGTCTATCTGATCGGCCGCGTCGTCACCTTCGCCGACCCGACGCTAGGCCCCGCGCGGCCCGACCTGGCCTTGCAGTGGCCTGACGGATCGGTCTGGAGAGATCCGGCCGGGCTGGCCTGGATGAACCCGTACGACAGGCGGGTCTGGAAATACGTCGTCGATGTCGCCGCCGCCGCCGCGAAGGCCGGGTTCGACGAGATCCAGTTCGACTACGTCCGGTTTCCGAGCGACGGCGACGTCTATTCGATCGTGTATCCCCGCAGCCGCAAGGAACCCAAGGACCGGACGATCGAGCGGTTCTTCGCCTATGCGAGCCGGCGCCTTCGCCCGCTCGGTGTGCGCGTGTCGGCGGATCTCTTCGGGCTTGCGGCCACGCGGGATGTCGGCATCGGCCAGGCCCCGAAACGGCTCGGGCGACATCTCGACGCGATCTACCCGATGGTGTACCCGTCGCACTACGTGCCCGGCGAGTATCACCTCACGGATCCCGAAGCCTTTCCCGGCCGCACGGTGGCCGAGTCGCTTCGAGACTACCGCCGGGAGTTGCGTGGCCAGAAGGTGCGCATTGTCCCGTGGCTCCAGGACTTCTCCCTCCGGCGTCCGTACGGCCTTGCCGAGGTCGCTGACCAGGTCGACGCGGCGCGGCGCGAGCGTGCGGGCGGCTTCATGCTCTGGAACCCGCTCGGCGTGTACACGCAGGAAGCCTTGTCGTCCCGCTGACCTGTTCGGGTCGACCACGCTCTCACACTTTCCTTACACGCCAATCAACCACGGCACACTCCCTGACGCCATACTTCGATCGAGATGCGGAAGATCGCTTTCGCCTGTGTGGCCGTGCTCGCCGCTGCTCTGCTCGCCGGCTCGTCGCAGGCCGGCAGTGACGCGCAGGACGACGGGTGCCTCGTCGTCACTGCTGGACGGGGCATCGTGACGATCAATGCCAAAGGCTTCGTGTTCGGCCGCTTCGACCAGGGCCAGGTTGACATCGAGGATCCGATCCCCGACGACGGCAACGTTCGCGTCTTCGGGTACGAGAAGAAGCGGCTACTCGGCGAGACGAAGACGCGGTACATCGGCTCGACCATCCGCTTCCGCGCCAGCGGGTTGTTCCGCATTCGGGCGGAGGTGATCGGCATGGAGCTCAGTCTGGCCGGTAAGGGCACCGCCACCATCTCGTCCGACGGCTTCTTCGACGCCGGGGAGTACTCGATCGACGCGTCGACCTTCTGCGAGAGCCGCTTCCAGCCGATGCCGGACGTCTCCCGCAAGCTCATCATCTCGGGACAGACAACCGGCTAGCCGGAACGCCCTCGTCCTGTGACGAACACGGCATCGATTCTGGTCGTCGAGGACGAAAGCTCGATCGCATCGTTCGTCGCGCTCTACCTGAAGAACGCCGGATATACGGTGCGCACCGCCGCAACGGGCAGCGACGCCCTCGAGAAGGTGGCGGTCGAGGCGCCGGCGTTGATCATCCTGGATCTGATGCTTCCGGACATCGACGGCATCGAGGTATGCCGACGGATCCGAGCGAACTCCGATATCCCCATCCTCATGCTCACCGCACGCGACGAGGACGTCGACAAGATCATCGGGCTCGAGGTCGGCGCCGACGACTACATGACGAAGCCTTTCAACCCCCGCGAGCTCGTGGCTCGAGTCAAGTCGATCCTGCGCCGGGCGACATCCGACCGACGCCTGCCGGAGAGCGCTGTCATCCAGCACGGCGATCTCACAGTCGACGCGGGGAGGCGAGAGGCGCGGGTCGGAGGCGAGGAGATACAGCTCGCACCGAAGGAGTTCGATCTGCTCTGGGAGCTGCTCGACCACCGGGGCCTCGTCCTTACGCGAGACCAGTTGCTCGAGCGGGTCTGGGGTTACACCTTCGCCGGCGACACTCGCACCGTCGACGTCCACGTTCGCCAGCTCCGCCGCAAGCTGGGCGACGCGTCGCCGGTCGTGACCGTGTGGGGCGTCGGCTACAAGGTGTCGCCGGCGAGGGACGCAGCTCCGGCGGGCTAGCAGTGTTCCAGTCGCTACGGTTCCGGCTGCCCGCGCTCTTCCTCGCAGGGATCATGCTGGCCGGGATCGTCTCTGCGGCGATCGCCTTCCGGTTGCTTCAGAGCTACTCCGAGGATCAATCGCTGAAAGAGCTGCGCCGGGAGGCCAATGGTCTCACCCGTTTGTATGCGCAGCAGGCGATCAAGTCGAGCGACGAGGGGCGCTTCGCGCCCGCATTCGTCGGCCCCGAGCTCGAGAACGCGACCGGCGACCGGATCTACTACGCAGGCTTGCCGCTCTTCCCGGGTGAGGCTGCCGGGCTGCGGCGCCTCCCGGCCGGTCTCATCGACTGGCGCGCCATCCGTTCCGGCGAGTCCGTGACGTTCGAGTTCACACCGCCGGATGGAAACCGGCCGTATCTCGCCGTGGGCTTTCCCGTTGCGCTCGAGGGGACGACGTTCGGGACGCTCGTCGTCGCCAAGCCGAAGACCGTCTTGCGTGACACGTGGCTGACGCTGATGAAGTTCTTCGCCGTGTCGCTGCTCGGAGGGCTCCTCGTCGCCGGCGGGCTCGCCTGGTACGCATCCCGCCGCATCACCCGGCCCGTGCTCGGGCTCTCTCACGCCGCCGACGAGATCGCCGAGGGACACTACGACGTGGAAGTTCCGGAGCTGTCCGGGGGCGACGAGATCTCGCATCTCGCGGACCGCTTCCGCGAGATGGCTACCCGGCTCTCCGAAGCCGAGGAGCTCGAGCGCAACTTCCTCATGTCCGTTTCGCACGAGCTACGGACGCCGCTGACGGCGATTCGCGGGCATGTGGAGGCGCTTCGAGAAGGTGTCGTAGACGAGCCGGAGGCACGGGCCGACTCTCTCGACGTGATCGCGGCCGAATCAGACCGTCTGGAGCGACTGGTCGGTGATGTGCTCGATCTCGCGAAGCTCGACGCACGGCGCTTCACTGTGCTGCGGGAAGAGGTGGACATGGGCCGCCTTATCGATCAGGCATACGCGTCGTTTGGCGAGGAGGCGCGCCGGCGCAGCATCGACTACCGCTGCGAGGCCGAGGAGCGGCCTGTGATCACCACTGACGGCGACCGGGTACTCCAGATCATCTCCAACCTGCTCTCCAACGCGTTCCGGTGGACGCCGGACGGCGGTCGGATCGAACTCGCTCTCAGCGCCGAGAATGGAGCCGTGTCCGTCGCGGTTGGTGACACAGGCCCCGGCATCAAGCAGGAGGAGCGAGACCGGATCTTCCGGCCGTTCTGGTCACAGGACGGAGGCGGAACCGGCCTCGGCCTCACCATCGCCCACGAGCTTGCGGTCGCCCTGGGCGGGCGAATCGAGCTCGCCAGCACCACCGGGCAAGGCAGCCGGTTCGAGCTGATCTTGCCCGCCGCAGCTGCAACGTAAGGACGGGCCTGCTGGCGAGGACCTACGCTTCTGCTCGGCGATCGCCGAGACGGTGAACGGTCGCGCCGCGCGAGCCGAGCGTCTGCTCGATTCGAGCCAGCCGCTCGTCAATCGACTTCCAGCCCGAGCCGACGAGGTCTACGAGCAGCCCGAGGTCGTCGACGCGGGCATAGCGCTCGGCCGTCAACTCGGCCTCGAGCCGCCCCAGGCGCCGTAGCATCTGGACGGCCATTCCGCGCACTTCTGCGAGCTGCCGCCCGACCGGCGCGGCTTCCTTGCGAACGCCGTCGCGCACGGCCGCCGCCACCTGCTCCGGTAGAGCGGCCTCGAGCCCGGCGGCCGTTGCGGAGAGATCCGCCAGCTGCCGGTGTGCGCGTTCGAGCGCGGCGCTCACGTCAGCGTCTCCTGGCCTGCCGGCGGAGGCCTCAGCGAGGCGCTCCCGCGCCCGATCCATCGCGTGCTCATCCATGCGAAGTCGACGATAGCGGGACTCCCGGACGGCTCTCCGCACGATCGGGCACCGTCTGCTGGCACACTTCAGGGTCGCCCGCCACACTCAAGGAGAGCCCGTGCAGCTTTTGCCGATAATCGTCCTTCTGTTCGCAGTCATGTGGTTGCTCGTGATCCGCCCGCAGCGAAAGCGGCAGGCCGAGCAGCGGCGAATACTCGAGAGCATCGCGCCGGGCGAGGAGGTGCTCACGGCGGGCGGTCTCTACGGAACGATCCGTTCAGTCGACGACGACGAGGTCCGCCTGGAGATCGCGCCGGGCATCGATGTCCGGGTATCGCGGCGTGCCGTCTCGGCCGTGTTGACACACGAGGACTCCGAGCTCGCCGAGCTCGAGCGCGCGCAGCATGAGGCCGAGGCGGAAGCCGTCGCGGCCCGGGAACCCGGCGAGCGGTAGCGCCACAGGCGCAAGGCATGCGCGAACGACGAAACCACCTCATCCTTGTCACGCTGATCGCGGCTGCGCTCGTGGGTGTGGTGATGCTCGCGATCCCGGGATCGCCGGTGCACCGAAAGGCGACGCTCGGCCTGGATCTTCAGGGGGGTCTGGAGGTCGTGCTCAAGGCCGTGCCTCCAAAGGGCCACGGGCTCACGTCCGAGGACCTCGACCGCTCGGTCGGCATCATGCGGAACCGAATCGACAAGCTCGGCGTGTCGGAGCCGGAGATCCGCAAGCAGGGCTCGGACCAGATCGTCATCCAGCTGGCCGGCGTCACCGACCCGCAGAAGGCGGCAGCGCTGATCGGGAAGACCGCGCAGCTCGAGCTCTACGACCTGGAAGACGATCTCACCGGACTGTCGACCGGCTCGCAGGGTCCGGTGGCCACCGCAAGTTTGTTCGACCTGCTCGGCGGCCGAACCGGGACGGCGGGGAAGCAGGCGTCCGAGTACTACCTCTTCAACAAGCGGAAGCGCATCATCGCGGGGCCGGCGCAGACGAAGGCCAAGCTCTTCACGCGCCAGCACCCGCGCGTGCCGCCGGGCGGCAAGGTGCTCTCGGTGCCGAACGGGACCGTGGTCATCACGTGCACCGCGACCCAGCAGAACCCCTGCCCGCCCAACCTCAGCCAGGGCGGGCCGTACTACTACCTGTTCAAGCACCAGCCGGACAACGCGGCGAAGGCCATCCCGGAGATGACGGGAGGCGATCTCAATGGATCGGGCACCCGCCAGGACTTCGACCAGTTCGGCCAGCCGGTCGTGCGCATGGCGTTCACGGGCAAGGGCGAGGGCAAGTTCCAGGACATCACACGGCGGCTCTGGCAGCGAGGCAGCCTGCGCGGCGTGCCTCAGCACTTCGCGATCGTGCTCGACCGGGAGATCAAGTCGTGGCCGCAGATCGACCCGACTGACCGCACGCTGTCGAACGGCATCTCCGGTGGCGCGCAGATCACGAATATCGGCACGTCGGGCGAGGCCAAGGATCTCGCGCTCGTGCTGCAGACGGGTGCGCTGCCTGTCTCCTTCGTGCAGATCGAGCGAACCGATGTCTCCGCGACGCTAGGCAAGGACTCGCTCCAGGAGGCGAAGAAGGCCGCGCTGATCGGCCTCGTGCTCGTCGCCCTTTTCCTGCTCCTGCTCTACCGGCTGCTCGGCGTCGTGGCGGTCATCGGTCTCGGCATCTATGCCGCGTTCCTCTACGCCGCGCTACTGCTCTTAAACGTCACGTTGACGCTCCCCGGCTTCGCGGGACTGATCCTCACGATTGGCGTCGCG
>Ga0315273_10009301_pt1 | contig 12449 bp, 9 predicted proteins | sample YL17G02_0_MG_FD_205753 | JGI IMG/M metagenome (GOLD analysis project Ga0315273, IMG submission 205753) | Sediment microbial communities from Yellowstone Lake, YNP, Wyoming, USA - YL17G02_0 | ecosystem: Environmental > Aquatic > Freshwater > Lake > Sediment | place: USA: Wyoming | collected... | reverse complement strand
CGGACTCGGGCGCCCGCAGCGTTGCACTTGCGTACTTGGGAACTTCCTTCGGCGGCCTCGTCGCAATACAGATCCTCGCGAGGCGAGCGGTCCCAGGATTCGGCGGCCGGGTGATGCTGCTGGGGATATGGAGGCCACTATTAGCCGCGGGAGTGATGACCGCAGCCGTCTTGGCGATATCGCAATTTTTGGAATCGGCCAGCCCATTGCTGAGGGTGTTAGTGGAGGTCCTCACCGGAGTCTTCGTCTACGCACTGACCATTGCAGTCTTGTGGCGCATAGCGGGGTCACCCGCAGGCGCCGAAACTTACCTCTTGGACAAGTTGGCCATTGCGACGCGCGCATATTCTGCAGCAGGTCGCGAACCGTGATCATAAGATCTGCTGCCGAGGCCCGAAAGGCACACGACGGCGCGCAGCTGCCGTTCCGCGTAGCCGTGCCCGCTCTGGGGTAAGCGTCGTGTCAATCACGTGGGTGACGCGCTATGCGAGGACGCCATGGTCTCGGTCCCGATGTCGGATGTGACGCCGGTGACCAGGATCGTCTTACCAGAAGTGCGACGATGCCCGGGGGCAAGCTCCTGCGCGTCCACGTTCGCCTGCGTGCCCCATTTAGCCGACCACTTATGCTAACGACAGAAGCATGTCCGGCGTCAACTATCTTGGCCAAAAACGACAATTATCTTGGCCGGTGTGATGGGGACGGTTTCCGTTACTTCCTCGGGCTGACCTTGGCCTTGCCGGCGGTCGGCCGCTCGGCGGCCGCGGCCTTGCGGCGGTAGCTCTCCACGTTCATTTCGAAGATCGTCGAGTGGTGCACGAGGCGATCGACGGCGGCGACCGTCATGGCCGCTTCCGGGAACACCTGGTCCCAGGCAGAGAACGGCTGGTTGGCGGTGATGGCGATGCTCTTGCGCTCGTAGCGCTCGGAGATCAGCTCGAACAGCACGCTGCTCTCGGCCTGGTCGCGGCGGACGTAGCTGAAGTCGTCGAGGATCAGCAGATCGAAGCGATCGAGCCGGGCGAGTTCGGCGGGTAGCCGCAGATCACGCCGTGCGGCCTGCAGTCGCTGGACGAGGTCGCCGGTGCGGGTGAACAGCACACGCCAGCCCCGATCGATCAGTCCGTGACCGATGGCGGCGATGAGGTGCGATTTGCCGACGCCGGGCGGGCCAAACAGCAGCACGTTGGCGCCCTGCTCGAGCCAGCTGTCACCTTCGATGAGAGCGGCGACGTGAGGCCGTGAGAGGCTCGGCACGGCGGCGAAGTCGAAGCTGTCGAGCGACTTGTCGGGCGGCAGATCCGACTCGGCGCGACGCCGGGCGAGACGGCGCGTCTCACGCTCGGCCATCTCGTGTTCGAACAGCACGGAGAGCAGCCGCTCGGCGCGCCAGCCCTCGCGATCGGACTGTACGGCGAGATCGGTCCACAGGCGCTTGATCGTTGGCAGGCGCAGATCGGTCAGCATCAGCGGCAGGCGGGCCGCATCCGCCGAGGCGCGGGCGGCGCTCATGGGTTGACCCCGACCAGCTGGTCATAGGCCGCCAGCGGCGGCAGATGCACCTGCACGGTGGGCTGCAACGGGATGCGCGGCGCGAACTCGGCGCGCAACACGTCGAGGTCCGGCAACTCACCGGCGACGTCGAGCTCCCCGAGCCGGCGAGCCACGGCCGCTTCGCCCGCCGTCTGCGCCAGCTCGAGCAACCCGACCATGATCCGGGCGGCTCGCGCCTCCGGGAGCCGCTCGATGAGCCGCCGCCAGGTGTCGCGGTACTCCGAGCGCGGGAACAGCGCATCGCGCATCCGCCAGCGCACCAGGGCGCCGGGCTTGCGCTTCAGCGCCGGCAGGACATGCCGGAAGTCGATGACCGGCGTGCCGCGCAGTGCGCGCGGCGCGCGCAGCACGCACACGCCGCCGAGCATCGCCTCGATGCGGTCGGCATAGACGCGCACCTTGAGCCGATGACCGATCAGCCGGGAGGGAACCGAGTACGGCACGGAACGCACGGTGAACACCGCGAACTTGGTGACCCGTGCGTCGACCTCCTCGTACTCGTTGGTGCGTCGCGGCGGCAGCGGTTGCAGGCAGGCGCGTTCGACGGCCAGCGCCTTGGCGACGCGGCCGTTGGCGCGCGCCGTCACCTCCGCGAGGAAGTGCCGGTACGCCTCGAGTGTGTCGAACTCGCGGTTGCCGCGCAGCAGCAGGGCCTGATCGATGAAGTGCTTGAGCGTGCCCTGACGGGCCTCGATCGAGCCGTTCTCGTGACTCGCACCGCGGTTGTTACGCGACGGGACCATGCCGTAGTGCGCGCACAGCCACTCGTAGCGGCGGGTAAGATCCTCCCGCTCGGCCAGGTTACGGAACGCCGCCGACAGGCTGTCGGTGCGGTGCTCGTGCGGCGATCCGCCGAGCTCCCACAGCGCGTCCTGCAGCCCGCTCGACAGGTCGAGGAAACACTCGCCGCCCAGCACGATCGCCACATGTCGCCAGCCCGAGTAGGCCAGCGCAAACTGGAACAGCAGGTGCTCGAACCGCGATCCGGCGATCTGCACGCCGAGCTCGGTCGCGTGGGTGAAGTCCGACAGCCCGAGGCGGCCGGGCTCATGTTGCTGGGCGAAGAACACCTCGCGTTCCGGTCCCTCGAGCGCCCGCCAGCGGCGCACGCGTCGCTGCAGGGTCCGCAGCAGGCCCTCCGGATGCTCGCCGGGATGGCGACGCTGCAACTCCTCCAGCACCGTGACCGCGGTCAGGCCGGGCGCGGCGCCCAGCATCGGCAGCACCTCCGCATCCCACACCGACGCCAACGGATCGGGTCGTGTGCGCCACGTCCGCGGTGGCCGCTGCGACGGCAACCCCTCCCAGCGCTCCAGACGACGCGCGGTTCGTTCGCTGATGCCGACCTTGGCGGCCGCGGCCTCCTGACTGAGCCGCTGCCGATACTGCTGGTACTTGTTCACTTGATGGTCCGTGACTCGCTTGCCGGGCATCGCGATCCCCCCGTTCACACGTCGAGGGATCACTCTAAGCCCCACCACCAAGCGCCCCCGGCGGGGCGGCGCTAACCGGCCAAGATAGTTGTCGTCAGCCGGCCAGGATCATCGTCGCCGAACACACAGGAAATCGCGCATGTGAACCGCCCCGGCTTCTCCGGAGAGCTCCGTGGTTGAGTCAGGCCGCCACGGCCTGTGGGCTCGTTGAGTCGTTGAGTCGATGATATTCCCTTTCGTACTCGGCCAGGAGCGCTCGCTTCTCGCCCGCGGAGAACTAGCGGCGGCGTCCAATCGCAAAAACCTCGGGGTCACGAGACGGCGCGCCCGTCTCCGTCGGTCCACTCACCCGATGGGTTCCTGGCGTGACGAACGCGCCGGAGGAACCCATGGATCCGTTCATGCAATTGTTCAGCGATGAAGTCATGTGCATGTCCTACCTGTACTCTAAATTGCCCGAGACAGGTGTTCCACATCACATTGGCACGGGGGGGGCGCTTCGGCCGGCGTATGCCAGCCGAGCGTCTTTCGGGGCCGGGTGTTAAGGGCTTGCGCGACTGCGGCAAGGTCTCGCGTACTGTGTTTGCTCAGATCCGTCCCTTTGGGGAAATACTACCGTAGCAGCCCATTGGTGTTCTCGTTCGTGCCGCGCTGCCAGCGTAAGCTCCCCCGCTCGGCGAACAGTGTAATGTTGGACTCCCCTGCATGCGGCTCTCTGACGGAAGTTGAGGCAATCGCCGAGAGATGTCATTCCGAAGTCCTGATCCGCAATGCTAGGTGTGCGTGCCGTGCGAGCCGGAATTGTCGAACCGGTCCCAAAGCCCAATGGATGGTCGGCAGTGGTGGGGGTCTAATGGATGCCCAGGAAATCCGCGAGTCGTATACTGCTTTTTGGTCATGCGGATACTTGCTGCCCCGTCATCTGTCCTTGGCGACGGTGATTATTGTAGATTTGGCTAAGGACAGGTTGCGGCTGATACGGCGCGACCGACGCCACGCAAGGCTCTCCTTGCGTAAGCTCTACTTCGTCTAACGCCGAGCAAATGGAGTCGGCCAGTGAGGTCGCGGACTGGTCCTTGCTGATCCTTCCATTGATACCGCTTCGCACGATGGCGCCCACTTCTCCCACGTCCGTGCTCACAACCGGTAGGCCTGTCGCCAGTGCCTCAAGCACCGCAATGGGCATTCCTTCATACGCTGACGAAAGAACGAATAAATCACTGACCTGCAAGAATTCTGCAATCTGATGCGCACTTCGTACGCCCAACAAATGTACTCGCCCAATAAGCTCGGCACCGCTGCACGTCGCCTGAACCTCCGGCCGCAGAATGCCATCACCGATGACGATCAGATGTAGCCCGTCGCGCCGGCCCGATGCCTGACGAAAGGCCTCCAATAGCAGGGATGGATTCTTCTGGCGGTCCAGTCGCCCAACAAAAACCAGCAATCGAGAGTCAGAGGGAGCACGGAGCGTCTCTAATAGTCGCGCTCGTAACTGATGTCGATCGCTCGCGTCCGGAATCGGATGAAATGTGTCGAAGTCCACCCACGTCGGCGTAAAAACAAACTTCTTTGCAAGGCGAGGGTACGACTTTTTATAGCGTTCTACCGCGCTGCGCCGCACCGCGAATACGCGATCCACTTTGCCAAAGACGCGGGCCTCTAGGCGATCGTATAACCACGGCCAATGTCGCCACATAATGTCCGAGTTCGGGTGCCGGAGATCCGCGTAGTCTTGGTGAAGAATCAGATTCTTAGGTCGCGTATCGTGACGGAACAGAAGGACAGGCTCTATTCGCTGGAAGTCAAGAACGTCGAAGGTCGCGCAGCCGCCCAGCGCGATAATGCGTTTCAGCGCCCACATATACCTCGCCGTCAACGGAACACGCCCGCGGGTGGCTGATGGTGAAGCCGACACAATCGGGATCAATTTGAACGGTCGCTTGCCCATGGTCACAGACATCGCTCGTCCAATCGGGTGTTTCACAGGATCGCTTGTCGCGCCGAACAAAGTGTAGTCGAGATCATCAGGCGCCCAAGTAAGGATGCCTTTTAGGAAAGTGTCTATGCCGCTGGGCACCTGCCCAAGGGGATCACTGGGATGGAAAATTGCGATCTTTGTCATTGATGTCGCTTGCGACTGTATAGCTTGGCCTGCCGTAACGTGACCGGCGGGCGTTGGATCGGTCAATTGCTGGGATGGTTGGTATCTGACGTCCTTGCACCCTTCGACGCTAGTTTAGCGCTTTACCAGTCTCTCTCGGCGACCTTCAGTTACGGAACGTGCGGATGTGAAGAAGTCGAAGTACGGCCAATCATTAATTCGGTAGCGTGTCGACAATGGGCCTACCCGCACAGCTAAATCGGACGGCACGTCGAGCCAGACGCCGGTCCGAACGAAACAGCTGTAAGTAAGTCCAGTCGTTGTTGCGAAAACAGGCAACGGCACTGCCGCCAACCAGTGCCCGAATGCGATGGAGTAGGTCATTCGGTGTCCAGCAGGCTCAGCCGGCCCGTGCTGACGAAGCTGTATGTAAAATCCGACCTCCACGCGTTCGTCAAGCGCACGGGTCTACGTTGGATCGCTGGCCTTGCTCCAGAGGCATGCCGGCCCCAACTCGTAACGAGACTATTATCTACGCAGGCATGCTGCCGGCGACATGCAAGAAACATCTGTGACCGAAGCCGCAGCTTGATGATGGCTCTCTGTCCAACCGTGGCCCTGTATACAGAGAGAAGCTACCTCATCTAGCGGCGATAATTGCCCGCACGCTGGAAGAACCACTTGTAAGTTGCGACGATTCCCTCGCTAAGCGGGGTGCGTGGGCGCCATCCCAAGGCGAGAAGGCGCGAGACATCGAGCAGCTTGCGAGGCGTGCCATCAGGTCGCGTCGTGTCAAACCGCAGTGTGCCGGCGAAGCCGACGACTTCACGGATCATTGTGGCCAGGTCGCGAATCGTCACGTCCTCCCCACAGCCGACATTGATCGGAGCCTCGTCCTCGTAGTGCTCCATCAGAAACACGAGCGCATCGGCCAAGTCGTCTACGTGAAGAAACTCACGGCGTGGGGTGCCAGTACCCCAAACCACGACCTCGTTGTTGCCCTGTTCCCGTGCCTCATGGCATTTACGGATCAGCGCGGGCAGGACATGCGAACTGTCGAGGTCAAAATTGTCCCATGGCCCATACAGGTTCGTTGGCATCGCGGAGATTGCACGGAAGCCATACTGCCGGCGATACGCCTGGCACATCTTGATGCCCGCAATTTTCGCGATTGCATACCACTCGTTGGTCGGCTCGAGCGGGCCGGTCAGCAGACAGCTCTCTGGCATCGGCTGCGGAGCGTGCTTCGGGTAAATACAACTGGAGCCGAGAAAGAGCAACTTGCCGGTTGCGTGCCGCCACGCGGAATCAATGACGTTGGTCTGGATCAGGAGGTTGTCGCGCAGGAAATCCGCGGGGTAGGAATCGTTGGCGAGAATCCCGCCGACCCTGGCGGCCGCCAGAAATACATAGTCGGGTTTCTCGGCGTCAAAAAACCTTTCGACCGCGTCCTGATGGCGCAGGTCCAGTTCTGTACTGGTCCGAACTATGAGATTTCGGAAGCCGTCCGCCTCCAGTCGCCGGACGAGCGCAGACCCAACAAGGCCGCGATGGCCTGCAACGAAAATCCTGGCGTCCGTGTTCATTCGTGATGCTGGTAGGTCTTGAAGCCCTGCCGTGCCACCAAGGCGTCGCGACGAGCAAGGTCCCGGTCCGCCTCGACCATCTCCCGCACCAGCGACGCAAAATCAACCTCCGGCCTCCATCCCAGCTTCGTCCTGGCTTTGCTCGGGTCGCCGAGCAGCGTGTCGACCTCTGTCGGGCGGAAATAGCGCGGATCAATCCGGATGACAGTGCGGCCACTTTGAGCGTCCACGGCAGTCTCTTCAACGCCCGCGCCTCGCCACTCGAGCTGCATGTCGCAGCACTTCGCGGCTCGGTCAACGAACTCCCGGACTGAGTGCTGTTCTCCGGTCGCGATGACGAAATCTTCGGGCGTTTCCAATTGCAGCATCAGCCACTGCGCGCGCACAAAATCCCGCGCGTGGCCCCAATCGCGGAGGGCGTCGATGTTGCCCAAGTACAGGCAATCGTCGAGACCCTCGGATATACGGGCCAGGCCTCGGGTGATCTTGCGGGTGACGAACGTTTCGCCGCGAATCGGTGACTCATGATTAAACAGGATGCCGTTGCAGGCGTAAATGCCGTACGCCTCGCGGTAATTGACCGTGATCCAGTATGCGTACACCTTGGCAGCCCCATACGGAGAGCGCGGATAGAACGGAGTCGTCTCCTTCTGGGGGGTTTCCTGCACCTTGCCAAACATCTCGGAGGTGGACGCCTGGTAAAAGCGACTTTTCCTCTCGAGCCCGAGGATCCGGATTGCCTCAAGAATTCTCAGCGTCCCAAGCGCGTCGGAATTCGCCGTGTACTCCGGTGTCTCAAATGACACCGCAACGTGGCTCTGGGCGGCGAGATTGTAAATTTCGTCCGGTTGCACCATTTGCATAATGCGGATCAGGTTGGTCGCGTCCGTAAGATCTCCGTAATGCAGCTTGAGGCGCGCATTCTTGTCGTGCGGATCCTGGTAAAGATGATCGATCCGGTCGGTATTGAACAGGGAGGCGCGGCGCTTGATGCCGTGAACCTCGTAGTCCTTATCGAGAAGATACTCGGCGAGGTAGGCCCCATCCTGGCCAGTAATGCCCGTAATCAACGCGCGTTTTCTCAAGTTGAGCTCCTTGGTGTATTGGTCGGCCGGTGCCCGTACGGCTGCGGCGCCTTAACATAAGCGTTAAGCTGCCCAGCGGCCTCGGGGCAGTCATGCTTCAGCGCACTCTGTTACTCGTATACACTGGCTTTGGAACGAATTTAACATCGAGCAGAGGCAGCGTCGACCCGCCGTTTCTGTTCGGCCCCCATCGCGAGCGATCCAGGAGTCGACTCTGGCACATTGTTCTCAGCAGTTAGTGTTGCATTGGTCCGCCCGCTATTTTCGACGAAGCGAGCCCCTGCCGGCGGGGCGTATTTCGTTCAGTGTACCTGCGACTACCTTCCGAAGATGTCCCGCCATCGCGCTGGCGCGTGTCGCGGGATAGGCAGGCGAGGGCTGGGACGTGCGTGTCTGCATGGTCGTTGAATGCCATGTAAGGCTCCACATGGGTGGAGCCGAATATCAGGCGCATCTGCTGGCTGAGGAACTCAGCCGAAGGGATTGCGTGCACGTGACGTACCTCGGACGCCACGTCCCGCCGTCGGCCGATCTTCCGTACGCAACGCGGGAGATCGGTAATGCTGCGGGGTTTCGGGCGCGGGCCGTGTTCTTTGACGCTCGAAGACTCTGGGACACATTGGTCGAGTTGCAGCCTGATGTGATCTACCAGCGAATTAAGCAAAGTTACACGGCAGTGTGTAGCCTTTATGCTCGTCGCCACCACATCCCGCTCGTATTTCATGCATCGAGCGAAGCAGATGTTGGATCGCGGCGGCTATGGAAGCTTCTGTCGACCAATGCAGCGTTCGATTGTCTTGAAAGCGTCGCCGGCAATTGGGGTGTGCGACATGCGTCTCATGTCGTCGTGCAGACAGCACAACAGGGCGAGCTGCTCAAGCAATGTCACCGTCGCGAGCCTTCGGTTGTCGTGCGGAATTTTCAGCCTCTCCCAAGCGCTCTGCCGAAAAAAAAGACGGGCCCGACCCGCGTGCTTTGGGTTGGCAATCTCAAGGACGTGAAACGCCCGCACCTGTTCCTGGAGTTGGCCGCGCTGTTTGCAGACCGCGGCGACCTCGAATTCTGGATGGTAGGGCGGCCGTCAACGAACATCAGTTTCAGGTCGACGATGTCCGATATTCAGCGATCCCTGCACATCCGATATTTCGGGGAGCTGCCGTTGGACGAGGTCAACGATCTCATGAACGATGCGGATGTGTTCGTGAATACGAGCGAATTTGAGGGATCCCCGAATACATTCATCCAGGCGTGGGCACGTGGTGCAGTGGTCACGAGTCTTGTGGTCGACATCGATGGCGGGCTGGAGGCAAGGGGCATCGGGTACCGCACAGAAAGTGTGCCGCGTCTGGCGCAGGTTATCGATCAATTGGCAGGGTCGCCGGCGTTGCGTCGCGAAGTCGCTGACCGGGCCTTTGCATATGTGCATCGTGAGCATTCGCTCGACAACGCAGCGGCGCTGGCGGATCTCGTGCTCGATGCGGCCAAGTCGTGGCAACGACCAACTGCATGACCGAGGACGGACTGTCAGTGACTGCGACTGGTACGCCTTTGGCTCCCGTGAAAAGGCTGTTGTTCCTGATTGCGGACGAGTTTCCCACGCATCGTGCCGATGTGGCGGCACTCTTTGGAGGGGAGCTTCCACGCCATGGCATCATGTGCGATCTGGTCGCACAACTCGGTCGGGGCGCGCAGCAGGACGTTGCGGTCTGGCCTGCTGGACAGGCCTTCATCTGTGCTCGCTCCGGTCATCGTGTCAAGGACCAGATTGCGGCGTTCTGGAACGACTGTCGCTGTCTCTGGCGGGCGGGCGCACGGAATTACGACGCGATACAGGTCCGCGACAAGGTGTTTGCCGGAGTCTTAGGTCTGGTGAGAGCCAGGCGGTTGAAGCTGCCGTTCTTTTTCTGGATGTCTTTTCCAATGAGCGAGGGGTTCATTGAGATCGCCCGCCGCGAAGGCCTGTCGCTGGGCCTGACAAGGTGGGCCTTCATGTCGATCAAGGGCCACCTCGGCAAGAGGCTGATATACCGATTCCTGTTGCCGCAATGTGATCACGTGTTCGTCCAGAGCGAGCGCATGGCTGACGATCTGGTCCGACACGGAATTCGGCGGGATCGCATGACCGTGGTGCCAATGGGGGTTGATCTCCGTGAGTTGGTGACCGAGGGAGATGGCGCGGACGGGATGCCGCAAGAGATCGTGGGTAGTCCTGTCATCGGTTATCTTGGTTCACTGGACCGGGCCCGCGGCCTTGAGTTCCTCCTTGAGGCGTTGGTGCGTGTTCGAGACCGTTTTCCGGATGCGTCCCTGCTGTTCATCGGAGATGCCACTGAAGACGTTGATCGACGTTGGCTCAAGGCTAAAGCGGAGGAATTCAACCTAGGCGGCGCGATCGTCTGGACAGGCTGGTTGCCACGAGGCAACGCTTGGGAGTACCTGCGTCACGCCGACATCGCTGTATCGCTCGTGCCGCGAGGCGAACTGTTCGATGTTTCCTCGCCGACCAAGGTGGTTGAGTATCTGGCCCTTGGTTTGCCGGTCGTCGCCAACGACCTGCCTGACCAACAAGAGGTGCTGTCGGAGAGCGGCGCGGGGTTCAGCGTCGAAAGCAAAGTTCCGGAGTTTGCCGATGCCATTGTCAGAATTCTCCAGGACCCGGCATTGAGTGCCGCGATGCGTGCGGCGGGTCCGCCATACGTCAGGGCGCGGCGCAGTTACGCAGTGATCGGAGCGCGCGTGGCGGAGGTGTATAGCCGGTTATTGTCTCGCTCGGGCGAGCCCGGCGGCAAATAGGACCAATGGAGCTAAGCCATATTCTCTTGCTGGCGGGAGCACTGGTCGCAAGCGCACTGGGGGCGCGGATCTTCGTGCTGGGCCTGGAGGATCATGACGTCTGGTCCATCAGCGTTTACCACGGAACCGATCCGCTGCGCCTCGGTCCCCATCCCACCTACCGGGCGCGACCGGCACTTGAGGCGGCAGATATCCGAGATGTGAGTGCCAGCTTCGTTGCAGATCCATTTCTCGTTCGGTCGGCAGGGCAGTGGCTGATGTTCTTCGAGGTCTTCAATGCATCTGCACGCAGGGGCGAAATTGCCGTAGCGTCGAGCCCGGATGGTGTTGCGTGGACGTACGACCGGACGGTGCTGCGGGAACCATTCCACTTGTCGTATCCCTACGTTTTCCAGAGCGACGGCACGTACTATATGATTCCGGAAACCGGCCAGGCGGGAGAGGCGCGGTTGTACCGCTGCTCCGCGTTCCCCTACGAATGGCGCTTCGAGCGCGTGATCCTCGCCGGCAAGCACCTCGATCCATCGGTCGTGAAGTTCGACGGCCGTTGGTGGCTTTTTTCGCAGCGAAATGGTCAAGACCTGGTGCTGCACGTAGCAGAGCACATCGAGGGACCGTGGATCGAGCACCGGTGCAGCCCGGTCGTCAGGGGCAGCATCAGCACCACTCGGCCTGGAGGGAGGCTGCTGCAAACGGGTGGTCGGCTCATCAGGTTTGCGCAGGACGGCGATGTGACCTACGGACGCCGCCTGCGCGCGTTTGAAATCGAAGAATTGACGATGGAAACCTACCGGGAGCGCGAGTTGCCCGAGAGCCCCATACTGGATGCCAGTGGCTGCGGCTGGAACGCCGACGGCATGCACCACCTGGATGCTCTGGAGATGACTGACGGTGCATGGATCGCGGCCGTGGATGGCAAGCGGATCGGCAAGCACTTCAACTGGCGACGTGGAGTTCGACGTATTGCCGGGTTCAGAGTCTGACGCGTGGTTCGAGGACTGATGGCTCTATGACAATTCGTCGAGAGTGGGGCAAGGTCGAGCGCTGGTCGGCCATCGCCTGCGTGCTCGTGGCAGTGGTGCTCTTTTACGGCCCCTATCTGCTGCGGGTCGACCTGTTTTTTGACGATGCCGCCCAACACATCTTCTGGCTCTACCGCTACGCTGACCCGGCGCTTTTTCCGGATGACATCAGCGTCAAGTACTTCATGACCAGCGCGCCCTGGGGATACCGTGCGCTGTACTCCATGGTGGCGCCCGTCATGGACGTTCTGCAGGCCGCGGAGTGGCTGGCGGTCGTCCTGCTGTTCGTAAGCGCGCTGCTGGCTTGGAAGATTGCCGCATCGACGGACGAAGCGGGGCGCGACACTCACGGGTTGCTCGCGGTCGTAGCGATGACCGTGTTGCTCCCATTGTCCGTCGCGCAGGACCTGCTGCCGGCGATCGCGTTCCAGCGGACGTTCGCATTACCGCTCACGCTGTTGACCCTGTGGGGGCTGGTGAGCCGCCGTTATGCCTGGGTCGGTGTCTCCTGGCTCACGGCTGCGCTCGTTTATCCCGTGGTGCTCCCGGTCCAGGGCCTGACTGCAGCCGTTGTATTTCTGCGCGATCTCGTACGGGAACGGCGAATGCCGTCGCACTGGGTTCTCAACGGAATTCTCGGCTTGGCCGCGCTGATCATCGCGGCGGTGGGTATACCGATCCCGCCCGAGATCGGGCCGGCGTTCACCTACGAGCAGGCGATACGGATGCCCGAGTTCGGTCCCGATGGGCGCTTGGGCCTGTATCAGAGTGGGGTGGTGGGCAACCTGGTCCGAGGCCACATGACTGGCCTCGGCTGGACGCCCGGAGTGTTGCTACTCATGGCGATCAGCATGGGGCTCGCTGGTCGGTTC
>Ga0315273_10009300_pt1 | contig 12450 bp, 7 predicted proteins | sample YL17G02_0_MG_FD_205753 | JGI IMG/M metagenome (GOLD analysis project Ga0315273, IMG submission 205753) | Sediment microbial communities from Yellowstone Lake, YNP, Wyoming, USA - YL17G02_0 | ecosystem: Environmental > Aquatic > Freshwater > Lake > Sediment | place: USA: Wyoming | collected... | reverse complement strand
GAAGCCGGCGAGGATCTTCAGGATACCCTGCGCGCGCTTGAGAGGGATCTCGCGGCACTTGTCGCCGAGGCTCTTGCGCATCGGGACCCAGAACGAGGTGGCATCCACGAGCTGCAGTTTTCGGCGGCGCACCGGGGCCTTCCGGTTGTTCACCACCCACACGTACGTGGCGATGCCGGTGTTGTAGAAGAGCTGCTCGGGGAGCGCGATCAGCGGTTCGAGCAGAGCGTTTTCCAGGATGTACTGGCGAGTTTCGCTCTCGCCATTGAATGGAGACCTTCTGCTGCATCCGCACCGGGAGAACCACCGGGGAGGATGCAGCGGGGAATGGAAGGGAGTGGTGGCGGCGGGAACTTTTCGGTGGAATCCTTGTCTCACAGGGAGAAAAGCCTTTGGGGACGGAACCCCCAGGAAGAATATGGAGGAGCCCATGAAAAATCCCGCCCGGCCACAGCCCTTCCCGCCGTCGCCGTCCCCCCGCCTCGCGCTTGCCGCGGTTCTGTTCGCGACGGTGGGTCTGCTCTGGAACTGCGGAGCCCCGAAGCAGCCCCCCGCGTCCTCACCCGGCGAGGCCGGCCAGGGAAAAGCGGAGCACCGTATCGCGAGCTTCGATCAGGCAGGCAGCCAGGGAGAAAAGATCGTGCTTGTGCAGGAGTTCTACCAGGACATGCCGGTCCTCGGGCGGACCTACCAGTCAGCCCTCTCGCTGGTACCGGGAGTGAACGACTCATCCCTCGGCCTGCATGTCGCGGGCGATCGAGATTTCAATACCGAATCCTACGCCGCGGTGGACGAGTCGCCCTTCCTCGAAGCGGCGTCGAACCCGCTGTCCACCTTCTCGATCGACGTGGATCGGGCTTCCTATAGCAACGTCCGGCGGTTCATCCAGGAGGGCCGGCGGCCGCCGGTCGACGCGGTGCGCATCGAGGAGCTGATCAACTACTTTCCGTACGACGACCCGGGACCGACGGGTGGCGACCCGCTCGCGATCCGGACCGAAGTGGCGGAGGCTCCCTGGAACCCGAAACACCGGCTGCTGCGCATCGGGCTGCAGGCGCGGCGAATGGATCTGGGCGATCTGCCGCCCAACAACCTCGTTTTCCTGATCGACGTGTCCGGCTCCATGCAGACTCCGGACAAGCTGCCGCTGCTGAAGTCGGCATTCCGGCTGCTCGTCAACGAGCTGCGCGACCAGGATCGTGTGGCGATTGTCGTCTATGCCGGCCGCGCGGGACTCGTGCTCCCTTCGACTCCCGGCAGCCGCAAGCAGGAGATCCTCGGCGCGATCGAGCGGCTGGAGGCCGGCGGCTCGACGGCGGGAGGGCAAGGCCTTCTGCTCGCCTACCAGGTCGCCCGGGAGAATCGCATCACGGGGGGCAACAACCGAGTCATTCTCGCGACCGACGGCGATTTCAACGTCGGAGTATCGAGCGACGCGGAGATGTTCCGGCTCGTCGAGGAGAAGCGGGGGCAGGGGACCTTTCTGACCGTCCTGGGATTCGGCAGGGGGAACCTCAAGGATTCCCGGATGGAGGGAATGGCCGATCGCGGCAACGGCCAGTACGCCTATGTGGACAGCCTCCTCGAAGCACGGAAGGTTCTCGTGAAGGAGCTCGGCGGGACGCTGGCGACGATCGCGAAGGACGTGAAGCTGCAGGTTGAGTTCAACCCGGCGCGGGTGGCGGCCTACCGCCTGATCGGCTACGAGAACCGGCTCCTCCGCAAGGAAGACTTCGAAGACGACGCAAAGGACGCGGGAGAGATGGGCTCGGGCCACGCCGTGACGGCGCTTTACGAGATCGTGCCGACCGGAGTGGAGCCGGACGTGGAAATCCGCCGGACGGGGCCGCTGCGCTACCAGGCAAACGCAGGATCTTCCGGGAGCGACACCCCTCGGCGACCGCAGTCGGCGGCGACGGCCGCGGGAGACGAACTCGCCTTCGTGAATATCCGCTACAAGGCACCGGATGGCGATACGAGCCGCCTGATGAATCATCCGGTGGTCGATCTGCCGGGCAGACCGTCGGCGGATTTCGGGTTCGCGGCGTCCATCGCCGAGTTCGGCATGCTGCTGCGCGGGTCGAAGCACGCCGGTCAGGCATCGCTCGACGAGGTGATTGCCCTCGCGCGGGGCTCGCTCGGGCGCGATGAGGAGGGCTACCGGCAGGATTTCATCCGGCTCGCCGAGGCCGCGCGACCGTTGCTCCAGAAGCCGGTGGAGGTCGCGTCTATAGAACGCGAGTGACGGCGGGGGACTGCCTGGGAGAGTGCTTCAGAGCCCCAGGCGAAATCCAAGCGCGAACGCGAAGGCCGATCCGACTCCGAGTGCCATCTCCTGCCAGCCGAGGCGCCGGGGGCGGATCGGTCGCCGCATCGGGCCCAGGGACCAGAGGGCGCGGCCGAGAAGCAGAGAAAAGACGAGGGCCGCAAGCTTCGGGGCGAGGTTCACGGACGCAAGGACTCCGGAGATCGCGAGGCCTGCCCCGTGCAGGCCCCAGGCGGGAAGCCGGCTGGCGGGGACTCCGCGATCGAGACGAAGGCGGGTGCGAGCATAAACGATGGTCGCCGTGGCGCGGCTGGCCAGCAGAACCCAGGGGACGACCGCCGCGCCGGCCGGCCAGCCGGAGGCCAGCGCACACGATGAGGCGAGCGCCCCGGCGGCGCAGGCTCCGAGCAGTTCCGGCAACAGCGCCCGGCCATCGCTTTTCAGTTCGGCCCGAAGCTGAAAGAGCCCTGCCGGCAGCGCGATCAGAAAGGGGACCACCCACCCGGCGCCGGCCGCGAGCCTCCCGGCCGCAAAGAGGGCGATTCCGGCCGCGCCGCCGTACGCTGCGGCGAATGCGAGGGCGACCCGCGTCCGGGGAAACAGCCGCCCGCGCTGAAGGCGATCCGCGAGCACGACCTTGAACGGCTGGCGCAGCAGAAAGAGGGCGAGCCCCGCCGCCGCGACGGCGAACGCGGCCGGCGAGGCGGCCGCGATCAGCCCGACGATCAGCGCCTCGGAGAGGAATCCCCACGCTCCGTGCTCCGGGGGCAGGGCCACGCCACGCATGCGGGAGATTTTCCCGCAGGAACGCGGCGCGGCGCCATGAGCGGCGTCACCCTTGAGGACAACGGGAGAGCGAAGCGGTTCTTCAAGGCCACGGGATTCCACCTCGACGGGGCGACACGCCTCCACGAGGCCTCCGGACTGCCGCTTATGAGCTACCTGCGCCCGATACCGTCCGAAAAGGGCGCCTGACCCACCCCTTTTCGAGGAAACGCTGGTGCGCCCGGGGGGGAACCGGGTACATTCACCCACCCTCGAACTGGAGAGTTCTTGCGAGGGAGGGGGGCGAGCATGCGGGCTGAGAGACGGTGGGATGCGGGGACGGCGCTGGTTCTGGGCGTCTTTGCGGTCGTCTCGAACGCCTTTCCTGCCCTAACGGGGCTTTCCGAGAGGCAGAATCCGGCCGCCACGCTCTGGCAGGATCTCGATCCTGTCGTCGTTTCCACACCGGAGAACACTCCGGCGCTCCCGCGAGCCTACCGGCCTGTGCGCCTCGATCGAGACGCGCTGCAAGCGATTCTCGACGCCGCGCCGCCGGAGGAGACCAGGCCGCGCGGTCCCTCCGCCCTGTTCGGACAGGACGCCGGGGGAGAACGCCCCGTGCTGGCGATCCCGAGCCCCGACGGGGGGGTGGAGCGCTTCGCAATCGAGGAATCGCCCATTCTGCCGCCCGACCTTGCGGCGAGGTTTCCCGAGATCCGGACCTTTCGCGGGCAGAGTCTCGACGATCCCGCCACGACGATGCGATGCGACCTGACACCGCAGGGCTTTCACGCGATCGTCCTCAGCCCGGCCCGTGCCGTGTTCGTCGAGCCGGCGCAGGGGTTCGAAACTTCTTCCGCGCTCGCCGCTTCTCCGTACATCGTCTACGACTCCCTGCGGGAGCGGTCAGAGCCCGGGGCCTTTGCCTGCGGCTCGTCGGAGGACCCGCTCCCGAATGCCAGGTTCAGGACGCGGGGTGACAGCCCGTCGCTCGACGCCGGCACGGGACCGTCCTACGGTGAGACCCTTCGGCTCTTCCGTTTCGCCGTCGGCACGACGGGCGAATACACGCTGATCTATGGCGGCGGAACCGTTTCGGGGACGCTCGCGGCGGTGACGACGACGGTCAACAACATGAATGCGATCCTCGAACGGGAGGTTGCGGTCCGGCTCGTCCTGATTTCCGGAGAGACGGCGATCCTCTCCACGGATGCGGCGAACGACGGGTACACGCATGGTGATCGCTTCGCGATGATCCCGGAAAACCAGACAAAACTCGACACGGTGATCGGGCCGGACAACTACGATGTAGGGCATGTTTTCGATGGAGCCTCGATCCCGAACACCTGGTCCGTCTGGGGAGCCGGGTACTGCTGCGTCTGCAACCCCGGCACGAAGGGCAGAGGAGCGACGATCTTCACGACGGCCCCCCCGTCTTTTTCGTGGACCGCGCTCTTCCTGACGCACGAGATCGGCCATCAGCTCTCGGCGTCGCATACCTTCAATGCGACGACGGACATTTGCCGGGACGCGCGCGCCTGGTGGACGGCCTACGAGCCGGGGGCCGGCGCCACGATCATGGGCTACGGAAACAACTGCGGCGACGAGGGCTTCAACGGGTGGTCGAGCTACTTTCATGCGGCAAGCCTCGAACAGATTTCCTCGCTCGTGGCCTCCTCCCCGGAGGCGTGCGGGTCCACCCAACCGACGGACAATACCCCCCCGTTCGTCTCGGCAGGTCCGCCACACACCATTCCGATCGGGACGCCGTTCACACTGACCGCGGAGGGGGGCGATTCGGATGGCGATCCGGTCACCTACGGCTGGGAGGAGTACGACCTGGGAACTCCCTCGCCCCCGAGCACGGACGACGGGAGCCGGCCCATCTTTCGGTCGTTTCCTCCCACACCCGACCCGGCCCGCACGCTTCCCCGGATGGACGACGTCCTTGGCCGCAAGGCGACCCTGGGAGAATCCCTGCCGGTCACGTCGCGGACGATGAACTTTCGAGTGACGGCGCGGGACCTTCACGCCGGGGTCGCCGGGGTCGCCACCGCCGCGACGCAGATCGTCACGGACGCCGGGATCGGTCCCTTCATCGTCACGCAGCCGTCCCAGGGCGCCCGGTGGATCGGCAGCGCGCAGGAGACCGTCTTCTGGGATGTGGCCGGAACGGACGGACCGCCCGTGAACTGCGCGAGCGTGCGCATTTCGCTGTCGGTGGACGAAGGCGCGTCCTTCCCGTACCTGCTCGCCCAGAGCACTCCGAACGACGGATCCGAGACGGTCACCGTTCCGCAGAATCAGACCGCCGACGCCCGCGTCAAGGTCGAAGCGATCGAAAACATTTTCTTCAACGTCTCGTACCCGGATTTCACCCTCGTGCCGGGATGCACGGACGCCGGCGTGTCCCATCCGAGAGGGTTCGAGGTCTGCGCCAACGGGCTCGATGACGACTGCGACGGATCGCCGGATGCCTCCGACGCGGACTGCGGACCCCTTCCCGTCGCCCCGGAGGCGGGAGAGGAGCTGATGGTTTGTTCGGCGGCACCGTTGTTTGCCTGGTCCCCGGGCGTATTCCAGACGGCCTTCCGGGTCATGGCGAGCGCCACGCCCGACCTCGCGGCTCCCCGGTGGAAATCCCAGACGCTGGGGGCATCGCCGTTCGTTCCGAACGCGGCGCAATGGAAGAAGCTCGCTGGCCTCGCGAAGAACGCCTCCGGGGACACGACGATCTCCTGGGGTGTGAACGCCACGAAGGGCAAAAAACACCTGCAGGGCCCCGTGTCGCAGATCACCATTCGCGGGGCCGAGTCGCCCACGGCAACGCTTCCGGACGACGGAGCGACGATACCCTCCGGCGCGGCGCCCGTGTTCTCGTGGGATCCCGGAATCTGCAACGAGACGTTCCGTGTCGAGATCTCCAGCAGTCACGAGTTTGCCGACGGCGCGAAGATCCCCCGCAGCCCGGCTCTGCTCTATCCCACCTGGGCCCCCGCGCCGGCCGAGTGGGCGAAACTGGTCCAGCAGTTCGGCGATCCTCTCTACTGGCGCGTTTCGGCGACCGACACGATCGGCAGGATTTCCCGCACCGCTCCCCGCCTTCTGCAGGCTGCCGCCCTGCGAAAAAAATAGCTGCCGCAGGGTGTTACATTCCCCTCATGCGGTACCCTGACCCACTGCGGCGCGCGGGAATCACGGCGGCACTTGCCGTCGTCGCCGCGCTCCTGTCGTGGGGAGCCTGCCGGGCCGCGGTCGCGCCTGCGCGTTCGAACCCTCTGGACGTCCGCACGCCGGCCGGGCAGCCGGTCACGAGCTGCGCTGACCCGACGGTGATCCGCGGACAGACCGCCGGGGACACGGACTGGTACCTCTACTGCACCTCGGATCCGCTCGGGGACTGGGACCAGGATGGCACCGGCAACTACAATCACCACCAGATCCCGATGTTTCGTTCCTCCGACCTCGTCCACTGGATCTGGGCAGGCGACGCGTTCGTGGCGCCCCCCTCGTGGGCAGAGCTCACGGCCGGGCTCTGGGCGCCGGAGATTCAGTATTTCAACGGCAAGTACTACCTTTACTACACCGTCACTGATACGAAACAGTCGGTGAGCGGGGAGTGGCTTTGCGGCAGCGACAGCGCCATCGGCGTCGCGACCGCAACGAGCCCCACGGGTCCGTGGACCGACAAGGGCGCTCCGTGCGTTCGCCCCCGCCGCTCCGCCTCCGGCTGCAGCTTCCACTGGACGATCGATCCGGAGGTCGAGATCGCTCCCGGGGGGCAGAAGTACATCTACTACGGCAGCTTCGGCGGCGGGATCGAGGCGCGCGACCTCTCCTCGGACGGGATGTCCTCGAGCGCCGCGACGGCGGTGCAGGTGGCCATCGCCTCGCGATACGAGGGGGCCGAGGTCGTTCAGCACGGCGGCTGGTGGTACCTGCTCGCGTCGGCCACGGACTGCTGCCGTGGCCCGCTCACCGGTTACACCGTCTTCGCCGGCCGCTCGGCGAATCCGAAAGGGCCCTTCACCGATCGCGACGGCGTGTCCCTGACCGCCGGCCGCGTTGGAGGCACGCCCGTTCTCAGCCTGAACGGCAACCGCTGGCTGGGACCGGGCCACAACACCGTGTTCACGGATCTCGACGGCCAGGACTCGACGATCTTTCACGCCGTCAACGAGAGCGATTCCTACTTCGCCGGGCAGGTCGGGTTCACGAAGCGTCCGTCGCTGATGGAGCCGCTCGACTGGGACGCCGACGGCTGGCCGTTGGCGCGCGGCGGCTGGTGGAGTTCCGACTGCCCGAACCAGGCCGCTCCCGCCGCGCAGGCCGGACAGACGAGCGGACACGGGGCGGCAAGCCCGGCACCGGACGCGCCCGCGACGCCGATCCCGTCCGCCTCCGACGAGTTCGACGGACCCGCGCCGGCAGGGCAGTGGAACTGGATCCGCCCGCCGTCTTCGTCTTCGTGGGGCATGACGGGGACGACCCTGGGGTTCAATACGCAGTCGGCCGACCTCTACGGGGACCAGAACAATGCGTCGGTGCTGGCGGAGCCGGCGCCGGCCGGGGACTGGATCGCCGAGACCCGCGTGCGATTGAACCTCCCGGCCGAAGGGTGCTGCTACAACTACGTTCAGGCCGGGATCGTCGCCTATGGATCGGACGACAACTACCTCAAGCTCGTTCACGTGGCGATCGACGGCACGCGGCAGACCGAGTGGGCGAAGGAGCTCGCCCCGGTGCCTTCCGGCTATCCGCGCTACGGCAACAGCGTCGCGGGCCCGCCCGATCTTTGGACTTGGCTGAGGATCGCCCGCCGCGGGTATGGCGGCGGGGAGAGGTGGTCCGCTTCAACGAGCCGCGACGGGGTCCACTGGGTCCAGGGAGGCACCTGGTCCCATGCCCTCGGATCCGGCGCAAAGATCGGACTCGTTTCGATGGGCGGGTCGGGATATCAGGCGGAATTCGACTACGTTCGCGTCTCGACACTCGCGCCGCCCGACTGCGCCGATCCGGCCCGCGCCGACTCCTGCGACGGTGACGCGGACGGCACGGGCGAGGCCTGCGATCCGGACGACGACGGCGACGGCGTCGCCGATCCCGGCGACTGCGCTCCGCTCGACGGACAGCAGGGCCGGCCCGGCGATCCTGCCCCATTGACTCTCCAGGGCCCGGGCGTCACGACGCTCGCCTGGCCGGGGGCGGCCCCGGCCGATCGCTGGGACGTCGGGCGCGGAACGCTCGCTTCGCTCGGCGCCGGGCACTACGGCTCCTGCTTCGCGAACGATCTCGCGACGCCCGGGGCGACCGATGGATCCCTTCCCGCCGCCGGAGCGGGATGGTTCTACCTCGTGCGGGGCACCGATCTCGGCTGCGGAGGCGCCGGCACCTGGGGCCGGGACTCCAGCGGATCCGAACGCGTCAACACCGACCCCGCCGCCTGTCCCTGAAACGGTCACGCCCTCACGACAGCCGTTCCTCCACGCGATGCCGCCGGTAGAGGGCCTGGTAGCGGCTGCCCTCGACCGATAACCTGGCGTGGGTTCCGGATTCCACGACGCGGCCCGCTTCGAGGACGACGATCCGGTCGGCTCGCTCGAGCGTCGCGGTCCGGTGGGTGGCGAGGAGCACGGCCATCCCGGGAAGAAGTCGGCGCAGTTCGTCCCACAGGGCTGCCTCGGTTGCAAGGTCGAGCGAGGATGTCGCGTCATCGAGAACGAGAAGCGCCGGCCGGCCGGCAAGAGCGCGGGCAAGTGCGACGCGCTGCCGTTGTCCCCCGGACAGGGATACGCCGCGCACGCCGACGACCGTGTCGAGCCCGTCCCGGAAGCCGTCGAGATCAAACTGGAGGCGGGCGGCCTCCGCGGCGGATTCCACCCTTTCGTCCGTCACCCAGGGCCGGTCGAACCGGATGTTGTTCCGGATCGATTCCGAGAACAGAATCGCCTCTTGCGGCACCCATCCGACGCTCCGTCGGAGCGCGTCGAGCGGCAGTTCGCGAAGATCGGTTCCGTCGATGAGCAACCGCCCCTCAGTCGGGTCCATCAGCCGCGGAGGCAGCCGCAGCAGAAAACTCTTTCCGGAGCCCACTGCCCCCGCAACGGCAACCATTTCGCCCGGGCGAAGTTCGAAGCTCACGTCGGAGAGAACTGCCCGGCCGTCCTGCTCGTCCGGCCGGTAGCCTACGCGCTCGAAGGAGAGCCGGCCAAAGGAGAGGGGGGTCGGCTCGCAGCCGGCCTCCCGCCGCGCCGGCACGCCCGCGGCCCGGACACCGTCGGCTCCCTCCTCGATCTCCCGCAGTCGCCCGATGGACACGCCACCCTGCCATCCACGGACGAAGAAGGTGCCGATGTCGAGCATCGGAAAGACGAGCAGCAACGCATACGCCTCGAAAGCAACGAAGGTGCCGAGCGTCAACCGCCCTCTCATCACCGCGAGGCCCCCTGCGAGCAGAACGGCGACCACCCCGACCTGCCACACCTGTCCGTAGAGCGCGTTGACCAGCAACTGGCTTCGCGCCGAGGCGATCTCACTCTGCCTGCAGGAGCGGGCATTGACCGCGAACGATGCGGTTTCCGTTTCCTCCCGGCCCGAAGCCTTCACGACCCGGATCCCCGAGAAACAGGCCTCGATCCCGTTGTTCAGCGCCGAGATCCGCTCCTGGACCTCCGCGAAGCGCCGATCGAGAAGCGTTCCGGCGCGGATCAGCAGCCAGACGAGCAGGGTCAGGGGAGCGGCGGTCACCAGGGTCAGCCAGGGATCGAGACGCACCATCATGACGATGGCGAAGAGGATCGTCACCCCAGCCGCCACCGTGCGGAAGATCCCCGAGCAGAGAAACCAGCACAGCTTTTCGGACACGTCGTCGGTGAGGCGCGTGACCAGGTCTCCCGTTCGTGTGCGCAGGAAGAACCCCGGGGAGCGGTGGACGAGGCGGGACCACACCCGGTGCCGGACCGAGCGCTCGAAGCGAAGATTTGTCGGACCCCGCAGCGCCATCAGCAGCGCCCCGAGCGCCCACGCGCCTCCGCTGGCCAGGAGGTAGAGCCGCACGGACCGGCCGAGCGCGTCGGCCGAGGGCGCCTGAAGGAAACCGTCGAAGAGGCGTCGCAGCACCAGCGGCACGGAAACGGAGGCCGCGGCGCCTGCGAGAGTCCCCAGAAGAAGCGCGACCAGCGTGAACGGATAGGAGCGCCAGGCGCGTGCGATCCAGCGCAGCTCGAACGACTTCACGAGGCGCTTCCTTCCGGGGCGGCCCGCGGCGGGCGGTCGATGTCCGTCTGGAACTGCAGGGCGTGGAGATCCGCGTAGACGCCACCGCGCTCCAGCAGCTCCTCGTGCCGGCCGCTCTCGACGATCCGCCCCTGCTGGAGCACGAGGATCCGGTCGGCGTGCCGGACGGTCGAAAGCCGGTGGGCGATGACGATCGCGGTGCGCCCGCGCAGGAGCGCGGTGAGGCCCTGCTGGATGCGCGCTTCGGTCTGCGGATCCACCGCGGCCGTCGCCTCGTCGAGCAGCAGGATCTGCGGGTCGGCCGCCAGCGCGCGGGCGAGGGCAAGCAGCTGCCGCTCCCCCGTGGACAGGTTCGCTCCCCGCTCCGCCAGAGGGGTCCGGTACCCGGCCGGCAGCCGCGAGACGAACTCTTCCGCCCCGGCGAGCCTCGCCGCGACGAAGGCGGCGGCCTCGGCTCGGTCGCGGTCCTTGCCCGGAGGGAGGATGTTCGACAGCACGTCTCCCGGGAAAAGGAACACGTCCTGAAGGACAAGGGCCATCTTTGATCGGAGATCCCTCTGCGCGATGGTTCGTAGATCCAGGCCGTCCACTAGCACCTGGCCGGACTGGGGGTCGTAGAACCGCAGCAGCAGGCTTAATAGCGAGCTCTTGCCGCTGCCCGTCGGCCCCACGATCGCCCAGGTCTCACCCGCCGGCATCCGGAACGACACGCCCGCGAGCGCCCATTCACCGGGCCGGCCATACGACAGACGGACATCCCGGAACTCGATCTCTCGCTCGAACCGGGTCCAGGGCTGGGGCCGGTCGGGATCGCGCAGGGCCGGGGCCAGATCGAGCAAATCGAACACCCGCCCCGCGGCGGCGGTGGCCCGCTGCATGACGTCGAGCTGTTCGGAGACGCGGGAGATGGGATCGAAGAGCCGCCTGAGGTACTCGATGAAGAGCACGAGGGTCCCGACGGTCAAGGTCCCGCCGAGCACCCAACGGCCGCCGAGCCAGAGAACGGCTCCGATGCCGAGCGTCTCAAGTGACAAAAGGCCGTGAAACAGGCCCAGCTCGTAGAACTCGGCCTTCAGCGAGGAGCGGAATTTCGCGCGGTTGAGCCGCTCCATCCCGGCAACCGTTGCCTCCTCCCGGCCGTAGGCCTGCACGAGCTGAATGCCCGCGATCCGCTCCGCGATCCATCCCGAAAGCTCCGCTGCGCGCACGCGGACTTCACGGAACCGCAGTGCTCCTCCCGAAGCGACGAGCCAGGCCGCGGCCCCCATGATCGGGATCATGGCCGCCACGACAAGTGTCAGGCCGGGGCTGATCGTCGCCATGACGCCCAGCATCCCGGCCAGCAGCACGACCGCCTCGACGAGCGTAACGACCGTCGCCGCGAAGAGCTGACGGAGCGCGTCGGTGTCCGACTGCAGGCGCGAGATCAGCTTTCCCGGCGGGTTCGCGTCGAAAAACGCAAGCGGCTGGTCGAGCAGGTGCGCGAAGATCCGTTCCCGCAGTTCGAGGATGATGTCCTGCCCCATCGTTTCGAGCCGGACCTTCTTCCACCAGTCGAGAACCAGAAAGGCGACCTGCAAAAGGAGATAGCCGGCGACACAGGCCAGAAGCCCCGAGACGCTGCGGCCGGGGATCGCCACGTCGATGGCCCGGCGGATCAGGAGCGGCCCCGCGAGCTGCGCCGCCGTCGTCGCGGCCATCAGCGCCGACGCGACGAGAAGCACCCGGCGGTGCGGCCGGAACAGCACCATCAGGCGGCGCGCCAGGCCGGGGCGGAGTGCAACTCCGGTCGGGGGGTTCTGGCGCACGCGCTCGGTTCGCATCGTAATTTCGGAATCCGCAGGCAGAAGACGTCAGAACCTCAGACGTTCGGATTCGCGGATCGCGACGCGGATGTTATGGCATCCGGGCCCGCATTGGGTCGGGGTCCGGCTCTGACGGGACGCCCGTTCGCGGGAAATGCCTCAGCGCACCGGGTTCACGGACACGTCGCCGCGGTGAGATGTGTCGTGACGCCGCAGAAGCCCACCCCGCTGGCCGGGCGGACGGCGCCCGCAGAGGTGTAGCCGTGCGGTCCCTCGCGTCCGGTGGCGTCCTCGGAGGCAATCAGGAAAAACGCGCTGCCGGAACTCGTCGAGGGGATCGCGACGGTGGCCACACCGGAGGTTCCGAGAGAGCAGGTG
>Ga0315273_10009298_pt1 | contig 12451 bp, 11 predicted proteins | sample YL17G02_0_MG_FD_205753 | JGI IMG/M metagenome (GOLD analysis project Ga0315273, IMG submission 205753) | Sediment microbial communities from Yellowstone Lake, YNP, Wyoming, USA - YL17G02_0 | ecosystem: Environmental > Aquatic > Freshwater > Lake > Sediment | place: USA: Wyoming | collected... | reverse complement strand
AGCCTAAACTAACCCCTTGATTAATTGGCGCGCCCGGCAGGAATCGAACCCACGACCCCCTGGTTCGTAGCCTTTTTTAGGCACCAGCGGGTCTTATTAATCAACGACTTGCGGCTGATCGCTCCACCGAGTTTGCACAGCAATGCCCATTGATGCGCAGCAAAGTCACGCAAAAGTCACGCAGGCCTCGCCGCTGACAATTGGCGAGTATCTGTGAAATCGCCAACCACAGGTAGTACTGATTCGCGTATGATAAGTACTGTTTTCGATACCAATGGAGCAAGCCATGAACACCCTCACCGCTGCCGAGCTCAAGCGCCGTGGCATGGCCGCCATAGAAGATGGCCTGCGCCACGGACCAGTGCATCTTATGAAACACAACAAGCCTTCTGCCGTGGTTCTCTCTGAAGACGAATATGCTCGGCTGGCGCAGGGTAAGGTTAGTGCCGAACCGGTCGGGATTAGCGCCGTCCAATGGCTGCTCAACCAGCCCACGATCGGCACCAAGCGCAAAGCCCGGATCGACAAGGAGCTTCGCCAAGAGCGCGACAGTTGGAAGTGATCGCCTTCTTCGACGCTAGCGCTTTGATTTACCTGGTCGAGGGAGCCGAGCCCTTTGCCAGCCGTATACGTTCGGTGCTGGCACAGATGAGCACAAAGCACCCCAAGATGGGTGCGGCCGTGAGCCGCCTCTCGTGGCTCGAATGCCGGGTACGCCCTGCGCGCAACAACGAGCTCACCACCCTGGCGAAATTCGATGCGTTCTTCGCTCGCCCTGATCTGGTCTGGGTCGAACTCAGCAAGAATGTCGTCGAACTGGCGACTGCTATCCGGGTCAGGCACGGGTTACGAACGCCCGATGCACTTCAGGCCGCGAGCTGTCTCCAGCTTGGCGCAAAGCATCTTTTTGTTACGGGAGATATCGCGTTCAAGAAGGTCAGCACATTGAATGTAAAGATGCTCACATGAACCCTGTCGGTGGCGAATTCGTGGTGTGGCGCTATCCTTGTGCTCCGCAAATAATCGGGCCGCCTTTGCTTCCGCCCTGCCCTTTTGTCAAGCTCAAGCCAAATCTCGTTGCCCCGCCTGAACCACGGTCTCCAGGGAGGGTCGTACCGAGCCCAGACCGGCACCCCGACCAGGGCTCGAACCTGGGACCTGCGGATTAACAGTATGATTCTAGCGGTATTTGCTCAACGCCAAGGCCCGCCCTCACTCGCCAAGGCTCGCCAAGCAATGCCATTTTTGTCACACACCGAAACACGTCAGCGCCGATCACGACCCGCTGTTTCACTTCCGCCGCTAGCTCGCCAACTTGCGCGTCCGCCGGATCGAGGAGGTCAAGTCGGTCCCCTACGCGCCGGTTTCGCATCCGTTCGTTGAGCGTCTGATCGGCACGCTCCGGCGCGAATACCTGGACCGCGTCTTCTTCTGGAACGCGGTCGACCTGGCGCGAAAGCTGGAGGCATCCCGGAATTATTACAACGCGCACCGCGTGCACCGTTCGCTCGACAGCATTACGCCCGCGCAGTGCGCCGGCGCGTTATCCCCTCCTCGTGCCTTGCTTGATTGCCACGCATGGCGGCAGCATTGCGGCGGTCTGTTCGCGATGCGGATTGCGGCGTAACTATCAATTCGCCACCTACAGGGCGGCAGGATCGCGGCGGGCCATCCCACCGCGTCCGCGCCGGGTTTGCCCTTGGCACATTCGATCCCAGGAGCCGGATGTGCCCAAACGGCCGGGTTTTTGTTAGCTCCGCGTTAGCCCGGCCTCGCGGTGCCCGCCGAATCAACACCCAGTGCATGCCCAAACGACCGGAAGGTGTTAACGGGGCCAAGCGCGAGTCGGCCTTCCGGGCACGAGGATTTCGTACACAGAGCAGACGCCCGCGGCGCACGGTGGGGCGGTGGTCGATCCGGGGGGCGATTCTTACACGCGACTCGCGGATGCCGGGCACACGCCGGAATGGCGACGCCGAACGAAGCACGTGGGGACTCGCAAGTCAGAGCGCTTCGACGCAAATGCGATCGCCGGGACTGACGCGACAGGCAACCTGACACTCAAGCCGCTCCGTCGAGAAATCGCCTTGTGCTCACATGGACCGAGTCCAACAGGGCCTTGGCAAGTCGTGATGGTGTGCGCGCCCTTGCAAAGATCGCCCACGCTGCCACCTCGATGCGCGGTCGGAACGGGATGATCGCGAGGTTCGATCGCCTGGCGTGAGCGCTCGCCGAGAACCAGTCGACCACCGCCACGCCGTTGCCCGCTATGACCAGCAAGCACGCGGTGTCCGAATAGCGCACCTCGATCGTCGGTGCATAGGGTACGCCCGCGTTGCTGAATGCCGTTCTTACGAGCGGACTGAGGCGGGCCGCGCTATCCAGTCCGATTATCGGGAACGGCTTCAGGTGCTTCGGCGTCACCATGCGATGCTTCACGAGCGGGTGACCGAGCGGAACGATGCAAACCATCTCGACGCTCGCGATGGGCACCATGTCGAAGCTGTCGCCGAGCTGAGGCTCGAGTGCGGTCGCCAAACCAAAGTCCGCGGCCGATGCGGCGACGCTTTCGATGACCTTGTACGAGTCCCGCACGTGCAGGTACACCTTGACGCGCGGTCGATTCTCCAGGAATTGTCGGATGGCGCCCGGCACCACGGAATGGCCGAGCTGCGGCGTTGCGAACACGCGAACGTGCCCGAGGCGGCTTGCCTGCAGGTCGTCGACGGTCTGGTCGAGCTTCGTCGAAACGAGCGCGATCGCCTCGGACTCGTCGAACAGGATTCTCGCTTCGTCGCGCGGGACCAGGCGATTGCCGGTTCGATCGAACAAGGCGAAGCCGACCTTGGCTTCCAGCTGTCTTATCGCATTGCTGACCGCCGGCTGTGATATGGTCAGCGCGCGTGCCGCCCCGACGGTCGACTGCGCGATCATTACGGCGCGAAATATCTCGAGCAGGCGGATGTTCATAATAACTAAATCGGATACTAGGTGGTGCAATTTTAATAGTAGCTTATTCTATCGAGCTCGGCATAATCGGCAAATAGGTCGCTGCGGCCATCGGGATCAGCGCGTCTCGATCGGAATTGCCGTGGCGTCGAATGGCGAACACCCGCCGCCCGTTGGCTGTGGGCCAAAGTAGGGGAGCTGATCGATGTTCAACTTCAACGTCGCAATACGCAGTTGCGTGTCGATACTTGCGGTCTACGCATTGACGTCTTCGATGTCCATTGCCGCGGACGTGAAGATGCGGGTGCTGGGCTGGTATGGCAATCAGCCCCAGTCGGAGAAGCTCGAGCGCCCGTTCTGGAAGAACCTGGAGGTCGAGTCGAAGGGCGAGGTTTCCGCCCAGTTCCGCACCATAGACGAGCTGGGACTCAAAGGCTTCGAATCGCTGCGTACGCTGCAGAGTGGTGCATTCGACATCGTGTCGTTCCAGATCAGCTTCGTCGGCGGCGAGGCTCCTGTCCTCCTCGGCGTCGACTTGCCGGGGCTCACCTACGATTTCGACGAACTGCAGAAGGTCGTCGCCGCGTACCGGCCGATCCTGGAAAAGACGCTCGAGACCAAGTACGGCGGCAAGCTCCTGGCCGCGTGGACATTTCCGTTTCAGATCCTGTACTGCAAGGACAAAATGACTAGCCTGGCCGACCTCCGCGGCAAGAAGGTGCGGGTCAGCGGCGCATTGACGGCGGACATGATCAAGCAGTTCGGCGGCGCCGGTGTGACGCTCGCCGGGCCCGAGGTCTACCCCGCGCTGATGCAGGGCGTGGTCGACTGCGCGATCACCGGCAGCCAGTACGGCAACAGCAACGACTGGTTCGAGGTGACCAAGAGTCTCAACGTGGCGCCCCTCGGCGGCGCGGGCGTGGTCCTGCAGGTCGCCCGCAAGGATTTCTGGGACAAGCTGACCCCGTCGCAGCGCACGATGCTCGAGACCAAGATCAAGCGGCTCGAAACCGATCTGTGGGAAATGGCTCGCGACACCCACCAGGACGGAATCAACTGCAATGTCGGACGCCAGCCATGCACCGGCAAGCCGGGCAAGATGACGCTGATCGAAGTTTCCGCGGCAGACAGGGCGCTTATCAAGAAGACCCTCGTCGATTCGGTCGTTCCGCTCTGGCTCCAGGATTGCGAGAAGGCAACCCCGACCTGTCGCGACGACTGGAATCGCACCGTCGGTTCCGTAGTGGGCCTGAGGCGCTGACGCTCCCGGTGGATGGGTCGCGCCCGGTTCGCCTGGCAGGTCCCGCCCCCGGCCGCGCTTCGAGAGGCGATCGCCGATGAGAACGACACTCGATCGAGTAGATCGGTGGCTCAGGTCGATCACTCGGACGGCCTGCCTCGCGGCAGGTTGGATGATCCTGGCCCTGTCAGTCGTGGTCGTGATCAACATCTTCCTGCGCAAAATGTTCAGCTTCTCGCTGCAGGGCGTCGACGAGTACGGCGGATACTGCCTGGCGCTCGCCGCGTCAATTGGGTTTTCCCAGGCGGCGTTCGACCGCGCCCACATCCGGATTGATGTCGTCACGAGTCACTTCCCCCTGCGCTTGCGCGCGGTGTTCGATGTGCTGGCGCTTCTGGCGCTAAATGCCACGGGCTGGTTCATCGCGCTCCAGGCTTTCGGCGTATTGCAGGCCTCGTTCGTTGGCGGCGCCCAAGCCACTAGCGTGCTCCGCACTCCGCTCGCCTACCCACAAGGGCTCTGGGTTGCGGCGCTGCTTTGGTTCTGCCTCGTCCTGTCGATCCAGGCGCTACGCGCCGTGGTCACCCTTTTGCTCGCCGACTGGACCGGTATTGTCGACAACTTCGGCGTCCCCGATGTCGACCAGGAAGTTAGGCAGGAGATCGAAGCCGCCAGACGAAGGGTCGGGAAGAAATTGGGACCTGCCGGGAGCACGCTCTGATGTGGGCCGCCCTCGCCTACATGCTCGGATTGATCGTGTTCCTATTCACGGGAATGCACGTCGCGAGCGCGATCTTCCTCACCGCGTTCGTCAGCGACGCCATGACGATCGGCGTCCTGCCGAACATGGCGGGGAACATCGTCTGGAACACGATGACCGAATTCCTGCTCATCGCGATCCCCTTGTTCATCCTGCTCGGAGAACTGCTTACCCGAAGCGGCGTCGCGGACCGAATGTACGGCGCGGTGGCAGTGTGGGTCCGGCGACTGCCAGGGGGACTGCTGCATTCGAACATCATCACTTGCGCAATGTTCGCGGCCACGTCGGGATCGAGCGTCGCCACCGCAGCCACGATCGGTACGGTTGCATTGCCGACATTCAAGAAGCTCGGGTACGACGAGCCACTCGTTCTCGGGTCCATCGCCGCGGGTGGAACCCTAGGCATCCTGATCCCGCCCAGTATCACTATGATCGTGTACGGCGCGCTCACCAATGTTTCCGTGGGCAAGCTGTTCGCGGCCGGTATCATCCCGGGAATCATCCTTGCAATGCTGATGTCCGGCGTGATCGTCGTTCTCGCCCTGGCGGGCAAAGTGACCCAGAAGAGCGAACACGTGTTCATTCCCATTCTTCAGCGCATCCGGAAACTCGTCGACGTGCTGCCGGTGATGTTCATCTTCACAATCGTCATGGGCAGCATCTATCTGGGCTACGCTACGCCGACCGAAGCCGCCGCGATGGGCGTCGTCGGCGCGGTCGGCATCGCGGCGTTGAACCGGTCGCTCTCGATACGGATGCTGCACGACGCCTTTCTGGCCTCTCTGCGCACGACGGCAATGGTGCTGCTGGTGATCGTCGCCGCATTCCTGCTGAACTTCGTGTTGAGCCTCGCAGGCATTCCGCAGACGCTGTCCGCCTACGTCGCCGACCTCAAACTCTCGCCGATGATCACGATCTGGGTCCTCGTGCTGTTCTACCTGATCCTGGGCTGCTTCCTCGAGGCGATGGCGATGATGGTGACAACCGTCGGCGTCGTCGTGCCCCTGGTGGTCAGCCTCGGATTCGATCCGCTTTGGTTCGGAATCTTCATGACCATCATGATGGAAATGGCGCTGATCACGCCGCCGGTCGGACTCAACCTGTACGTCGTCCAGAACATCCGGCTGTCGAAGGGCAGCATCAACGATGTCTTCCGGGGCGTGCTGCCCTTCGTCATCGCGATGCTCATCTTCGTCGCGGCGCTGATCTATTTTCCTGAGATGGCCCTTTGGCTGCCCAGAAAGATCTTCAGCTGAACAATGGGAACAAAACCTACCCGCGGCATAGGCGGAGCGAATCCCCGCGCCCCCATTGCCGCCGAGCCGCTGACCGAGGCTGCGTTTTGTGCCTACGGGGAGATCGTCGAGAACAGAACCGGCCTGCGGCGCCGCGACCTTTCCGTTCCGTTCCAGGCAACGGACGTTGCGGCCGCCCCGGCGCTCTGGGTGAATCGCCTGGAGCAGCACGGCTCGTCGGGTATCCACATCGACCGGATGGAATGCCACCCGCATTCCGCGCAGACGTTTGTCCCGATGCACCTCTCGCGCTGCCTCGCCGTCGTGGCCCTCTCCGACGGCGATGGCAAGCCGGACCTGGGTAGCCTGCGTGCTTTCGTCACTCAAGCCGGGCAGGGCCTTTGCTACAGGCCTGCGGTTTGGCACTATGCCTTCACGTCGCTCGACGGCCCCAACGAGGTCGTGGTGATCATGGGGAGCGCGGGAGGCGATGGCGACACGATCGTCGAGCCGGTGGTTCCGGGTGTCGACGTCATGCTGGAACTCGATCGCGAAAATGCGTGAATCAGGCCCTGTTCCTGCGCGCGACTTCGTCGGATACGGGCCGCATCCGCCTGCTCCGAACTGGCCGGGCGGCGCCCGGCTCGCGCTCAATATCGTGGTCAACTACGAGGAGGGCTCGGAGGTTTCCTTTCCGGACGGCGACGGAAGGACCGAGACCAGCCTGATCGAAGGGGGCGCCGGCGACTTCGCGGGCCGTGATCTTGGTGCGGAATCAATGTTCGAGTACGGGAGCCGCGTCGGAATCTGGCGCGTGCTGCGGATTCTGCGCGATCGAAATATGCCGGCGACCGTGTTCGCGACTTCGCTCGCCCTCGAACGCAATCCGGCGGTGGTCGACGCAATCCGCGCAGCTCGGTACGACGTCTGCAGTCACGGCCGACGGTGGAATCGTCCACAGGCGTTGGCGCCGGGCGAAGAAGCACTGGAGATCAAGCGTGCGGTCGAGTCCATCACGCGCATGATCGGCGAGGCACCGGCCGGCTGGTACTGCCGCTATGCGCCGACGGTCGACACGCGGCGCCTCCTGGTCGAGCATGGCGGGTTCCTGTATGACTCCGATGCCTACAACGACGAAATCCCGTACTGGACGCGCGTCCTCGACCGGGACCACCTGGTGATTCCGTACAGCCTGGCCAACAACGACGGCAAGTTCAGCCGCGGCGCGATGGTCACGGCAAATGATTTCTTCGAGTTTCTGCGCGACGCGTTCGACATGCTTTATCGTGAGGGCGCCGAGCAGCCGAAGATGATGTCGGTGGGGCTCCACTTGCGCCTGATCGGCCATCCGGGGAGGGCGAACGGACTCGAGCGCTTCCTCGATCATGTGGCGAGGCATGAGGGCGTATGGGTCTGCCGGAGGATCGACATCGCAAAGCATTGGCATGCGATGCATCCGCCCGTTCCGGACGGCGCCGCACCGCAGCGGCGACGATAGCGCCGGAGCCGCTCGCTCAGCGGTTGAACGGCTGGAAGAGTTGCTCGATCCGGGCCCCCAGCGCGAGCAGTCCCCAGTCCTGCTTGGGGCTGCCGACGAACTGGATTCCCAACGGCAAATCCGCGCGATCGCCGCGGCCGAACGGCAAGGTCATGCACGGGACACCCATGACCGTCCATCCGCGGTTGAATAGCGAGTCGCCGGTGCCTGCGCTGCGCAACGGAGCTTCGCCGGGCGCACTGAATGTCATCAGCACATCGGTCCCGCGCAGAATCCGTGTCAATGCATCGCGCGAACGCGTCGCGAGTGTCCGCGCGCGGTGATATCCGGACGCCGTGGTCGCGCGTCCGGTTTCGATCAATTCGATGGCGGCCGGGCTCAGCAGCGCCCGGTGGCCGTTGTATTCCTCGGCGAGCGAAACCGCGGACTCGAAGGCCATGATGACGCGATTGGCCGCGGCCAGTTCGCCGAACTCGCTGGGCAATTCGCAGGGCTCGATCGAGAAACCGCTTTGCGCCAGGACGACGCGCGCGGCGGCCAGTGCCCGTTGAGCGCCTTCCTCCGCCGCAGCGGCATGAGGTCCGGGAAAGTAAATTATTCGCGATTGCGTATGCCCTGACGATCGTGGCGCGACCGCGTCGGGGTCGCTCAGCGCGCCAAACAGCAGGCCGACGGCGTCAACCGCATGGCCATGCAGGCCGATCGTGTCCATCGACGGCGCCAGCGCCTTCATTCCACGGGTTGGGATAGCGTCAAACGTAGGCTTGAATCCGACGATCCCGCAATAGGCGGACGGACGAATCGTCGAGCCGCCGGTTTGCGAGCCGATGGCAAGCGGCACCATGCCGGCACCGACGGCAGCGGCCGAGCCACTGGATGAGCCTCCCGGAGTGTGCTCTAGGTTGTGCGGGTTCGCAGTGGAGGCAGGCTGCGCGTACGCGAATTCGGTCGTCGCCGTCTTGCCGACGATCAGCGCGCCTGCCGCGCGCAACCGGACGACGACTTCAGCGTCGCGCGCGGGGCGATGACCTTCGTAGATCCGCGAGCCGTAACCGGTCGGCATGTCTGCGGTGTCGATGATGTCCTTGACGCCGACGGGATAACCGAACAGCGCACCCGCACCGGATCGATGGGCGAGCGAGCGTGCCTGCGCGCGAACCTGCTCGGCATCATGCCAAGCCCAGGCTTTGAGCAAGGGTTCCGCGGCCGCGATACGGGCAAGGCAGGGTTCGACATTCGCCACGACGGAACGCATCCTGTCGTCCGGGTCGTTTGCCGGGCGTGATGGCGCTGCCTGGGTGCGTTCCCGCGGATACCGTTCCATGCGATGCGATGGGCAGTTGACGCTGTCGGTCGTTCGGGGCGCCGTAAGTGTAACGCAGCCCTGGCAGAGATCCATCTCCGGTATTTATCGGTCAATGTCAGACCCATGCAACCCCACCAACTGAGAAATTTCAAGTACGCGTCATTTGGCGTTCCTGCTGCAACCGAAGCGGAAAAAATGCCGGCGAGCCGTCTTTGCCAAACGCGACCGACGGGGGAAATAGCTGGCTGAATGAACCGCAAACCATTCGCTGCCAGCATCGAAATGTTGTGCCGGATCGGATTCATAGAGAAAGAACGCGCCGGTGGCGACAGCCCGCTTGCCACTGGAACGAACGGTCGTCGCTTGCGGCGTGGTTGCGCCAGCCTCAGGCGCCGATATAGCCGCAGTCGGCGCAGAGGTCGCCGCCGTCCTTGCGACCTCCAGAAAGAGTTCAATCTGACCTATCTGCTGATCGCCCGTGACTTGGCGGTCGTTGAACATGTCAGCAAGACGTGCGGCGTGATGTATCTCGGCAAGCTGGTAAAGATCTGCCCAAGCCAGCAGAGCGCCAGGCTTGACAGGTCTTCCGGGTCGCACGGCGCGGTGGCCGGGTCACCCTCCATCACTTCCTCGATGATCTGGCCCCACTCGAATTCATATCCCACGGCATCACCATGTTCGGCCTGCACTTCCGCCAACGAGTCGGCGTCGACGCCATTGACCTTCCACTCGCGCCAGACCGGCTCGGGAATGAGCAAGCGGACGGTGCTGCCGGATTCGAAATGGTTGGTTTGCATGAGGCATCTCCTGGTTGGTTGAGAGACGGTACGCGAAACAAGTACTACTCCTCCCGAATTGATTCTTGAGCAGAGCCGTTTCAGACTTCGTGTCACGGCGCACGGCAATAGGATCCACACGATCTGCCGCAAAGCGCACACAACTGATCAAACGTATTTCTTGTAGTACTTCCATTGCAGTCGCGCCAAGACCCCGATCACGCCCGCCGCCACCCACGAGCCCCACTGCAGCTCCAACGGGATGGGCAGACAGACGAAGACGAACAACCACAACCCGACCGTGCCCGCGATGGCGTACTTGGCGCGGTGATAGAGCGTCGCTGACTCCCTCCCTCCGGAATAGCGGCGAATCGATCGCTCGACCAGGCCGTCGACCATGCCCACCGCGTAGCCCAGCACCGCCGGCAGGATGGCTGAGAGCCACAGTGCCAGGCGCAGTCCATAGAGCTTGGTCGCGAGCATCGCCACCTGCAGGGCCGGCAGCATCGACACAAAGAACCGCTGCACCGTTTGATCGAAGGGCGTGAGTTGCTGCGGATCGGCGGTGATGATCTGCTCGATCGCCGAAGCGACAAAGAGCGCGTGATAGAGCCCCTGCGCCCAGGCGATGCCCTGTGCCCGGAGGAACGGTATCCCGTAGACGCCCTCCACCGCCGCGGCCGTCGTGGCGATGGCCACTTCCAGAGGCTGCATGCCATCGGGCCAGATCTTGAAGACCAGGAACGCTTCGATCACCCACGCGGCGAGCAACAAGCCCGCGAGCAACAGCGCCAGGTAGGCGAGGTAGCGGAACGGCGCCAGGAGCGCCCCCGAGTAGCCGCCGTGAAACGTGGCCGATCTAGAAGGCACTGCCCTTCCCTTCCACCGTAATGCCGGGCGTCAGCGCAGGATGCTGATGCGCCCGATAACGCTGCACCATGTCGCGGGCCATTTCCGCAAAGTCTTTCGGCATCGCCGGGTCGCTGGCACTGTCCGGTAGCGGCATCCGGATCTTGTAGAGCTGGCCCCCGTCGATCAGTGCAAAGGCCTGGCCCTTGGGCAGGTTGACCAGGTCGGCCGGCGTGAGCATCGGAACCCGCTCCGATACGATGCGATCTTCGTTGCGGCTGGCGAATTCGGCAAAGTCGCTCGGATCGTTGGTATCGGTGGCGGAGGATGCGGCGATGAGGGTCGTCAGTCGTACCTCGTGCAGCTTGCGGGTGATGATCTCTGCGGTCTTTTCGTTGACGACGCGCAGGAAGACGCGGGAATTGAAGTTGCCCTCGATCTGTTCGGCCTTGGCGCGGTTGCCGATCCGCGCTTCCACATCCGCCCAGGTCTGGGTATAGGCGGTGACCTGATAGCCGGCCCCCCCGGCCTTGTTGACCATGGGGATGAACTCGTCGCCGATCAGATCGTTGAACTCGTCGGCGTGAATGGCAAGCCGGCGCGGACGCACGGCTTCCACCTGGCCATACCCCAGACCGTGCTTGTAGACCTTGCCGGCCACACTGGTGAGATCGGCGAACATGGCGTTACCCACCGCGGTCGCCACGGCGGGGTCTTCCAGCGAGTCGAGACCGACGTAGACGATGCCGCCATTGTTCAGGATCGTCATCCAGTCGAATATGGGTCGCGGGTCGGCCAGGTTCTCGTAATCGGGCGAGACCAGGTCGGCAATCTCGCCAGTGGTCACTTTCTCCAGGAACGGATAGAGCGAGGCGACCAGCTTCTGGAAATAGGAGTTCTCGTAGGTGACCACCGAGGCCAACGCACTGGCGGTCGAGTCGTAGAGCTGTTTCCTTTTCGCGTAGTCGAGCAGTTTCACCAACTCCCCGCCGCGTGACTTGAGCGCCTTGTCCAGGCGGGTGTTGTCGATCTCGATGCCGGCCACCTCGTCGCGCCATCCGGCAGCTTGCGGCTCGCGATCGAGCCAATGCATGAAGTAATCGAGAATCAGCGGCTCGAAGTTCTCGGCATAGCGGTGCAGCGCGCGGTAGCTGGGCTTGCGGCCCAGCGCCACCATCGCGCGTACCAGCCCATTGACGTACTTCCAAACGAACTGCTTGAACGATTCGGCATCTCCGCCGCTCGGCATGTTGTTGGCGATCCGCGTCGCGACTTCGGTGATGCGCGCGAAATCGCCGATCGGGTTGTAGCGCGCCGAGCAGTGCGGATAGCCGAGATGAAAGAAGTGGAACTGGCCCATCCGCCCGGCGCGCCTCGCCTCGGCGTAGACGCGGCGAAACACGTCGGCGTCGCCTTTCGGGTCGAACACGATGACGGTTTCACCGCGCCGAATGTCCTGGGCCACCAGCAATTCCAGAAACCGCGATTTACCGGTGCGGGTGGTCCCGACGACCACCATGTGTCCTACCCGCTCCGCCAGCGCCAGGTACACGTCGCCCTCGTCGGGCTCAACACCGTGGAGCGCCGGATCGCCCCCCACTTCGGGCATCGGCGCCACCGGATTCCACCGGGCGGGCCGGCGGGTCAACGCGGTTGCCCACGCGAGCCCGGTGTGCTCGTGTCGCAACTCGAACCGGCGCGCCAGGCGATAGAGATTGGACGCCTCCCGGAAATGCGCGTATTCCGGCCGGCGCGAGTCGACCAGGCGCTGGGTATGCACGGCGGTCCAGCGGAAGCCGCGGCCGAGAAAGAGCTTGTAGCGGGACCAGGGGATGCGG
>Ga0315273_10009296_pt1 | contig 12451 bp, 15 predicted proteins | sample YL17G02_0_MG_FD_205753 | JGI IMG/M metagenome (GOLD analysis project Ga0315273, IMG submission 205753) | Sediment microbial communities from Yellowstone Lake, YNP, Wyoming, USA - YL17G02_0 | ecosystem: Environmental > Aquatic > Freshwater > Lake > Sediment | place: USA: Wyoming | collected... | reverse complement strand
AAAGGACAGCTGATAGTATACGAAGAACGGGTATGATTTTTTCATCACACCATAATTTCACGAAACTATGGAGCAATACAAGGAGCTAAATATCTCTTTTTATCAACACGATTTTGGCACTTAAGCCCAATAATTATCGTTGTATTATTTTCCAATAAATTTACTCCATCAAAAACTGTTGAGATTTCTCGCGAAGCAACTTCTTCTGCAATCTCACGTGTTGTTCGCGTTGTAGATGGCGATTCGATTGAAATGGAAGGAGGGGTGCGCGTGCGGTACATCGGCATTGATGCGCCGGAAATGGAAGAATGTTTTAGTGCTGAAGCAAAAGCAGAGAACAAGAATTTAGTGGACGGGAAGACAGTAAGACTTGAGAAAGACGTTTCGGAAACGGATACATACGGCAGACTTCTTCGCTATGTTTATATAGAAAATGAATTGGTAAATGATGTGCTTGTTCGTCAGGGTTTTGCCCGCGCCGAACCGGTGAAACCGGACACCCGGTACGCGGATCAATTTTGGTCGGCCCAGCAGGAAGCACGAAATAATAATAGGGGACTATGGGGAGTATGCCAATAATTAAACAACCGGTTGTTCTTCTGGCTGTACCTGGAAGAAGGCAGCAACTGCAGGCGCAAGTTTTCTGGCTGTATCCTGCCATGCAGGTAAATATCCTGGTTGTGCAGTGAGAACGTCCTTATGTTGGATTAGAAGACTTTTGAGTGTGTCAATTTTTTGTGTATGCCCCATGTTTCGATACTCATTTGTTGCGCGTATAAGTCCCGGTCGGTCGGTGTCGAAATATACACCGGTAAATCCCGTTCCATATAATGAAAACTCACCGTGATATTCGAGTTTCACGACTTGTGCTGCAAGTGTTGTGAGCCCGATTTCGTGGATTTGTGCCAAAAGCATCTCAAATCCTCGTCCCGCTTCAATTTTCTTTGGCATAAGGAGCGCTATCTCAATTGTTTCAGTCTCGTACGCATGAGGTTTGTTCATAAAAAATTCTGTTTTGAGCATCGTTGCTTGAGTTGTGAGTACTTCAATAACCTCCCAATCCTTTGGGGATCCAAGGACTAAATTTCTGGGTATATCAAGTCGTTCCGGATGAGAATATTTTTCTGGTTTCATAAAGCGCACGATACTATAAAGTCTTTGCATACGCAAGTATCTCTTGTAAACTATGTATATGAAGACTTCTTTTCGTCGTCCGTGCACTCAGCGCCGTAATCTCAGTGTTAGAAACAGGACCAAAAGAGAAAAACATGTCTCCCGATTCGATTATCCGAGCTGGTCAGCGGATATTTTATTCTCTTTTGCGAGCGGAAGTTCAGGGCAGAGTCGAGATGGCTAAATTAGATCTACCTTTTGACGATACACCTCCGAAAGTTAACGATCATGCAATAGTTAGTACGTTTATTGGAAAAAGTGTTGGTCTTATGCGAATGGCGGGTGGTTTTAACGTTGCCAATGTTTTTTTTGAAACTCGTTGACACATCCGGTTCCTCGTGAAACAATGGTAAGTAATGCCTGAACCGATTACACAAACACCACCGCTCCCTATTGAAGAAACGCCGGAGATTCCCATACCACAAACCGCTCCTGCGAAGCAGGATCTGGCTCCGCCAGACGCGCCGAAAAAATCTTTCGGGACAACTATCGGCGTCCTCATTCTTTTTGTTGGCCTATTTGGACTTGGCGTATGGTTAAGTAGTTATGTTCGCCAGTTTTTTCCCAATGGGATAACATCGCAGGAAACATTTATCGAAACTACTCCAACGCCATCTATCTCTAGCGATCCTATGGCAGATTGGAAAACATATGAAATCGTTGGCGTTTCGTATAAGCTTCCGCCGGATGTGCTTGCGCCTATCTGCGATACAACATCATGCATGAGTCAGGGGACATATTTACCAGGTGGGACACGCTTGACGATTGCTCCGCGTGGAGTAGGACAGCAGCTAACCGATTTTCGCGGCAGTGCGATAAGTGACGTAAACGGGATTACATTTGCTACAAAAGATGCAACGGCAAGTGGACGGAAGGCAAAAGAATTTACCGGGACATTTACCGGGAAAACCGTGAGTGGCTATGGATTTAGCAAGATGCGGGGCGTGATGATTGAGCTGACTCCTACAACATCTCTTGAGATCAATCACTTTACCCCAACCGGCATTACTACGGATTTTGCAGCAGATGATGAACTATTCGATAAAATTGTTGGGACAGTTGTGATTTCGGGCGTTCCGTCCGTAATACAGGTTATCACCCCGCCCGTTTCGGCAACAACGTCAGGATATTAGAAGAATCATTTCGGCCATGCTGAAACGATGAGCGGAGTTTTTTCTTCGTGCGGCAGTTTGCTCCAGATTTCTTCCGTGATAAAGGGCATGAATGGGTGCAGAAGTTTAAGAAGCACGAGAAATGTTTCAAGCATGACTTTATATGACTGCGTATTCATGCGTTTTTTGACATCTTCCAGGTAGATATCCGCAAATTCGTGCCAGGTAAAGTGGTAGAGGGTTTGCGCTGCGTCGTGGAGGCGGAATGCGTCGATGTGTGCCGTCACCTCTTTTGCAACCGTTGATATCCGCGTAATGATATCCCGGTCAACATCCGTTATGTCACCCGGAGCTTCCGTTTTTTGCATATCGATAAAGCGCGCAATGTTCCAGAGCTTATTGGAGAAAAACTTCATGCCGCGGATTTTGTCCTCGGATAGGGGAATATCGTTTCCTGCGGCGGTTGAAAAAATAAGGGCGATTCGTAAAGCGTCCGTGCCGTATTTTTCCGATAAATCCAACGGATCAACAATGTTTCCTTTACTTTTGCTCATTTTTTGCTTCTCCGCGTCCCGAACAAGCCCGTGAAGGAGCACGCGTTTGAATGGAATTTGTCCGCGGATTACCGTGGTCATGAGGATCATGCGTGCTACCCAAAAAAAGAGGATATCGTAGCCCGTTTCCAGTACATCCGTGGGATGAAATGTTGTAAGATCCTGGGTTTGATTTGGCCAGCCGAGAGTGGAAAAGGTCCAAAGCCCCGAGGAAAACCAGGTGTCCAGCGTATCAGGGTCTTGTGTCCAGCCTCCGCCAGCTGGCGGATCAACGCCGCAGTATACGAGCGTATCTTTGTACCAGACCGGGATACGGTGGCCGTACCAGATTTGCCGCGAAATACACCAATCGCGGAGGTTGTCGATCCAGTGGTAATAGGTTTTTGCAAAATGATCCGGAGTAATCGTAATCTGTCCGCTTTCCACAACATGGCGCATGAGTTTTTTGAGTGATACTTTATCACCTTTTTTGATGCCCGTAATTTCCGAGTGTTCCATCGGAAATTCCTGATTGACCGCGATAAACCACTGCGTTTTGATTTGCGGTTCGATCATGCCGCCACCCCGGGAATTGGTGGCAATACGGTGGGAATAATTTTCTTCAATTTTTTCAATGAGCCCTTTTGCTTTGAGTTTTTCGACAATGAGCGGCCGGGCCTTTTTGATATGTTCCCCCGCAAATTCTCCGGCAATAGGGAGAAGGAGTCCGCGGAAATCAATAATCTGTTCGCCTTCAAGGTTGTGGCGCTGGGCAATTTCAAAATCCGTGCGGTCATGCCGGGGGGTAATGGTCATGGCGCCGGTGCCAAATTCCATGTCGATTGCAGAATCTTTGATAATGGTTGCGCGGACCGGCCCGTTAATCCATTCCACATCTATGGTTTGGCCATCGGTATATTGTGCATATCGTGTGTCATTCGGGTGCACAATGACGTATTTGTCGCCGAATTTGGTTTCCGGGCGTGCGGTTGCGATCACAAATGGGCCGTATTTGAGAAAGTAGAGCGGCACGGTTTCTTCTTTCCACTCAATTTCGTCATCGGATACCGTGGTAGCAAGTTTCGGATCCCAGTTGACGATGCGTTTACCCTGATAAATGAGCCCCTGATGGTACATCATGGTAAATGCGGTGCGCACGGCAAGATTGCGTTTATCATCCAGCGTATATGCTTCCCGTTTCCAGTCTACGCTTGCACCCATTTTGCGGATTTGACTGACAATCGTATCATGGCTTACCCGCGCAAAATCTTCGACCAGCTTTAAAAATGCTTCGCGCCCCAGATCATTTTTTGTTTTTCCCTCTTTTTTATACAGATCCGCCTCCACTTTTGCCTGGGTTGCGATTGCGGCGTGATCCGTGCCGGGGAGCCAGAGGGTAGAATCGCCGCGCATGCGGTGAAAGCGGATAAGAATATCTTCGATGGCAAGCATGAGCGCATGGCCTATGTGGAGCGTGCCCGTCACGTTTGGCGGCGGGAGAACCATGGAAAACGGTGTGCCCTGCGGATGAATTTCCGGCGAAAAATATCCGCCCTCTTCCCACATCTTGTAGAGTTTTTCTTCAACGAGTTTTGGATTATACGCTTTGTCCATAAACGTATTGTATCGCGAAGCTGCGTTAATTCCTACTATTTGTTGATCGAGAGGGCGGATAACTCCAGTATGAGGGGTTTAATATAGCATCACCAATACGCGTTTCAAGAATACTGGTTTGGTGGCGCCATTCATTTAGTGGTATAGCAAAAGCGTCTGCCCCCATTATTACTATAGAACCCAATGTATCCACAGATATATTAATTTGGTTGTTTGAAAATTCTGTGGGTTTTCCTCCAAACCATCGCGCTAATGTCATGCCGCGTTGGTCATAGTAATGTATATCTGAATTCCATTTAAGTTTATAAATTTGTACTTGGTTGGACAAGGATGGTGGCGTACCAAAGTAGGATTCAGTTCTAGACATAGATTCAATTATGTTACTCCAGGTTCGTGCATTCCCCATTTTTTCAGCGTAGTCTCCTATGTACGTATCAAATGATTTACAAAGAATATACTTATTCAAGTCATCACCAATAAAAATAGCAGTTTCAATATTGGCCCCAAGTATACGTTTTGTTTCTCGTAGGTGCTGAGGAATTCTGCTTTCGTGAATAAACGCTTCAATGAGCGCTTTTTGTTGAAAGAAGCCTTTTCCAAATTCAGCCCATTGTTGTCTTAGTTTTAAAATGGAATTTTTCGTGTCGTTTTCCCGCGCTGTTCTAATAGCCGATTCCCTTTGTTGTTGTTCTAGTTGTGCTTGTCTAATACGATTTTCAATACTCATAGGTTAGATATATTTGGATTGTAGCATCGAAAGATGGTATGTCAAGTAAGAACGGGATAATTGAAGATATGAGAGCTTACAATTCTTCCAATTTTACAGAGTCGGTGGATTTGTCTTTGACCAGTTCCAGATAGCGCTCGGTGGTAGACAAACGCTTGTGGCCGACGAGTTTAGAAAGGGTTGTAATCGATGTTCCTGCCATCAGATGGTGGGCAATGAATGTGTGGCGAAGATCGTTGACCTTCGCCCCTTCAATACCTGCAATGCGGAAGTAGCGGTCGATGGCGGTGCGGATATTGCGAATAAGCAGGGGGCGACCGGTTTTGGTGATAAAGAGCGCTTTGCTTTGGCCATTGCCGCTGCGAGAGGCAAGATAGTGGTCGAGCGCTTCTTTTCCTGCTTTATTTAAAGGAACATTTCGTTCCGCGTGGCCTTCCTGCGCGGCAACATGAAGATCATTGTTTTTTACATCGGTAATCAGAAGCGCCGCAAGCTCGCCGATGCGGACGCCGGTTTGTAAAAAGAGTTCGACGATGGCATACATCCGTACATCGCCGCGGCATGCGTCCCGTAGCGCCCGATATTCGATTTTAGAAAGAATCCGCGGCGGCTTAACCTCATATTTTGGGTGGGCGATTTCAATGGCCGGATCCATGGAAATAGCACCTGAAGCCTTTAGGAACCGGAAAAAGGTTTTAATGGAATTAATTTTTCTGGAAATCGACTTGGGCGTATATTTGTCGCTTGCCAGTTTTTTTAAGAATGCCTCAAGCTCGTCGCGGGAGATCTCACTCATTGTTTTTTTGCCCATGTTGGTAAGAAACGCGGTGACCTGTTCGATGTCTTTGCCGTATGCTACGATGGTAGCGCGGGCACGCCGGCGGCTCTCCAGATGCTGGATAAATTGGGAGTGCGCGGTTTTCAGATCTATTGTCATAAGAAAGTTGAGTCCTATAATATCATCAAATACGCTTGATTTCAAGGGGGAAAATGACACTTGGCCAAAAAGTATTGCGTTTTTTCCAAACCCGAGTGGTTCAGGTGGCTATTTTGTTGATTTCCATCCTCATTGTCGTCGGTATCATCCGGTCTGTTATTACCATAACGCAAAAGCGGGGAATCGTCGCGGAAAGGAAAGCGGTTTTGGAGGCGGAAGAGACAAAACACACGGATTTGGAGCGGAAGCTGCGTGAAGCAACAAGCAGCGCCTTCGTGGAACGTGTGGCGCGGGAGAAACTTGGCCTCGTGCGAGAAGGCGAGAGCGTGGTCATTATGAATAAACAGGGCACAAGTAGCGCTGCCCCGAAACCCCAAAATATTTTCTCATGGAAACAGTGGTGGCAGCTGTTTTTTTAATGGTGCCAGCGGCAGGAATCGGACCTGCAACAAATGTCTTATGAAGGCACTGCTCTACCACTGAGCTACGCTGGCAAACTACCACTGACCCGCCTGCCAATCGCCTTCGGCGATAGCCGATGGCGGGCAGGGCTACCCTGACCTATCCCTATTTTATCGAAATTAAAGCGAAAAGACAACAAATTTGTCTATGGCACGGTGATGATTTAGAATGAAAAAATGAAACGTAGGAACACGAAGCCCGCGGTTTCTATTCCGTATCAGTCTATCGCCATGGTAACGGATTATGATTGTTGGAGGGAAGGGGAGACACCTGTATCGTTTGCGATGATCGTGGAACGAATGGAAAAGAATGCAGAAAAAGTTAAAAAACTCTTGCTTGAAGTTATCAAAACTATCTAGTTGCGGGAGTTACCCTGGCATAATGCTTAGCACTACCGTGCTGCGCACCGCCGGGGCAAGCAAGAATTTAGAACCTATTTTTACTTCAACTGACTATTGTTTGTGGCAATTCGTCCATTATTCGTCTATAATATGTCTAGATATGTTTACCCCAACGTATGCGATAACTCCTAAATTATTAGCCAATATTAAAAAAATTTCATCGTTAGTAACACAGCTCAATTCGCGAACATATCCATATGTTGTTTTGCATAAATTTGAACGTGAAGCGAGAAATTTATCAGCTCACGCATCAACAAGTATTGAAGGGAATCCACTGCCACTCACTGATGTAAAAGTACTCCTGAAGTCCCAACCAGAGCACATCAGAGATACGGAGCGGGAAGTGCTCAATTATAACTCTGCGCTTGTTTGGTTAGATAAAGAGTTAAAAGAGTCATTCCCTTTGTCTGTAACACATGCCGTCATTCATAAAATTCATTCGCTTGTTATGGATAATCTTATGTCAGAAGCGCAACTTCACGGTTATCGGAACGATCCAATATTCGTTAATAATCCGCGAGAAGGAAAAACAGTCTATTGGCCTCCGGATCAGCAGGATGTTAAAAAATTAATGGAAGAATTGATTCAGTTTGCCAATAACAATCAAAAAGAAATTGATCCGCTCCTGGTATCAGGGATTTTTCATAAGCAATTTGTCATCATACATCCGTATATTGATGGAAATGGAAGAACGGTTCGATTGGTGACAAAAGCACTCTTAGCATCCATGGGTTTAAATACATTCAACCTTTTTAGTTTTGAAAATTACTACAACAACAATGTCACTAAATATTTTGAATTCGTCGGAGAGCGGGGGAATTATTACGATATAGCGGATAGCATTGATTTCACCCCATGGCTAGTCTACTTCACCGGAGGCATTATTGATGAACTTTTGCGGGTGAGCAAAGAATTGGAGAATGAAGGTGCGTCCCCCCAGACAACGTTATCAGATTATGAAAAAAAAATGCTTACATATATCGATGAGCACGGGTTTATTACTGATGCTCTGTATTCAACACTAACAAAACGGGCAAAAGCAACAAGAAATATAGATTTTAAAAAATTATTATCGTTAAAAACGATACGAAGAGAAGGAAAAGGAAAAGCAACGTATTATAAGAGAGCGTAACTTGTTCGCGGGAGTTTTCTAATGGAGGGCTTGCGGCGGGAAACTGTTTTCTAGTGTTGCGGGGCCAGGAGGCGCGCCTGGTCTAGAAGATTATGAGCCTTCTGTGCTACTCTACACTACCCCGCGGTTCGTTAAAGAACTATTTGATTATAGCGTAGATTACTCATTGAGGCAAACGCAGGCTAGTTTTACCGGGAATCCCGGTAATCTTTGACAATATCTGTATTCCTGGTGAATCGTGGTTGATTATATGCAAAGTTAGCTCGCAATTAGATACAAAAAACCCCGCGTGCGCGGGATTTTTTGTTTTTATACGTACAAAATTTTACCAATTTCGTCCGCCTCGGTCATCGCCGCCTCTGCGGTCGTCCCGACCTCCACCACCCCGGTATCCGCCGCCGCCTCCACCTCCGAATCCGCGATTTTCGCGCGGAGCCATCGGTTTGGCTTCGTTGACGACGATTGCACGTCCGTCAAGGGTTTTGCCATTAAGTTCGGCGATTGCTTTCTTTGCTTCATCGTCCGAGCCCATTTCGACAAATCCAAATCCTCGGGATTTTCCGGTAAACTTATCGGTTATAATTTTTGCCGATGTGACTGTACCAACTGTTGCGAAAAAATTTCGAAGCGAGTCGTCTGTCGTGTCCCATGAAAGTCCCCCAACAAATAATTTAACTGCCATATATCTATTTCACCTCCTCAAATTGCCTCATCTATTACCTGATGTATCCACTTGTGGGGGAATACTATCACGAACAGAAAGGGTTATAGATGCATTGTACCACGAAACAATATGCTATGCTAAATTCATATGTCCTACCAGCGATTGCCCGACTGGGAGCGGGTCCCTGAGCTTTCTTCACTTCTGGATCTTCACAATCCTCCGAAGGAACTCTTTTTTTCCGGCAAATGGAATCCGAAACTTTTTACCCGGTGTGTTGCCGTTATCGGCAGCCGCAGGATAACTGAGTACGGCCAGCGCGTGATTGAAAAGATTATTCCCCAATTTGTGTTTGAAAAAAAGACGATCGTTTCCGGATTCATGTACGGCGCGGACCAGTATGCCCACAAGGTGTGCATCGAAAATGGCGGCAAAACGGTTGCGGTGTTGGGGTGGGGGATTAAACAGCCGCTTGAGGGCGCCGACAAAAAATTAGCTGAATCAATTGTTTCTTCCGGCGGACTTCTGATAAGCGAGTGGGAAGACCAACAGCCCACGCTTTGGACATTTCCCGTGCGAAACAGAATCGTGGCCGCACTTTCTCAAGATGTTATTGTAGTAGAGGCGGCGATAAAAAGCGGATCCTTGATTACGGCAAGTATCGCGCGGAAATTAAAACGAACGGTGTGGGCCGTGCCCGGTCCGATTACCAGCAGAACCTCCATGGGCACCAACACGTTAATTGCCCAAGGCGCAGCCAGGATGTGGCTTGGTGACGTACTTCCGTCCGCTCCTGCGACAAAAGATCCGCTTATGAATCTTTTACAAAATGATTCGCTGACGGCAAGCGAAATTGCACGATCGCTCGGCAAACCCGTGTCCGATATCGGCGCACAATTGTCGTTTTTATCGCTCACGGGGCAGGTCGTGGAGCGGGGAGGAAAGTACCATGTTGGTTAAAATTAATTCAGTCGCGAACGTTGGTTTGGAAACGGTGCCGGTTGATGTGGAGGTGGATGTTGCGGAGAAAGGTTTTCCCGGGTTTACGATTGTAGGCTTGGCAAGTAAAGCGGTTGAGGAAGCACGGGAACGGGTAAAAACCGCAATCACAAATTCCGGTTTTGATGTTCCGCCCAAAAAAATTACGGTCAATCTTGCGCCGGCGGATTTACCCAAAGACGGCGCGGCATACGATCTGCCGATTGCTGTAGGCGTTCTCATCGCAAGTGGACAGCTTGAGCTGCCTCCGGGCAACGTCTATTTTTACGGTGAACTTTCGCTGGACGGAACGCTGCGGCCTACGCGCGGCATTTTGCTTCTTGCGCTTTTTGCAAAGCAAAAAAAGCATGCAGTGATTTTTGTGCCGACGCCGTCTGCTGCCGAAGCAAGCGTGGTTTCCGGTGTGACCGTACTGCCCGTTAAAAAACTTGCGGATCTCGTGCGGCACATCACGGGCGAAAAAATTATTCCGCCGCTGCCGCATGTTGCCTACCAAAACGCCGATGACGAAGCAATCATTGATTTTGATCTTAGGGAAATTGCGGGACAAGAACAGGCAAAGCGCGCTTTGATTATTGCTGCGGCAGGCGGGCACAATGTCCTCATGTGGGGGCCGCCTGGGACGGGAAAAACGATGCTTGCGCGGGCTTTGCCAGGCATACTCCCTCCTTTAACCGATGCCGAAGCTTTGGAAGTCACCCGTATTTTTTCCATTTCCGGTTTACTGCCGTCCGGTGTTGCTTTAATAAAAAAGCGGTCGTTCCGCTCTCCGCATCACGGCGTGTCAGCCGCTGGGGTAATAGGCGGGGGAACAAATCCGCTCCCGGGCGAAGTATCGCTCGCGCATCTCGGCGTTTTATTTTTGGATGAAATGCCGGAATTTCCGCGAAGTGTACTGGAAAGTCTTCGTCAACCCATGGAAGACGGCGAGGTGGAAATTGTGCGCGTCGCGGGCCATGTGCGCTACCCGGCGAGTTTTACCTTGATTGCTGCAATTAATCCCTGTCCGTGCGGATATCTCGGGCACCCGCGACGGGAATGCAAATGTACGGATAAGCAGATTGCCAAATACCGTCACCGGATTTCGGGACCGATTTTGGATCGCATCGATCTGACTGTAAATGTGGCGCCGGTTGAAGTAGAAAAATTATCCGTCACGCGGGAACACAGCGGATCACTGACATCAAAAGAAGCCAAATCATCAGTGATTGCAGCCCGCACAATTCAGGAGAAGCGGTTTGCCGGTACAAAATTGTACACCAATTCTCAGATGCACAACCGCGAGGTAAAACAGTTTTGCCAGTTAACCCCGGAGGCGGAAAATTTTCTCAAGCTTGCCGCGGAGAAGTATGACTTCTCCGCCCGAAGTTACATGCGATTGATAAAAGTAGCGCGAACGATTGCGGATTTGGCTGCAGAGAAAACAATTTTACCTGTCCACATGGCAGAAGCACTGCAATACAAACAGTTAACATAATCATGATGCAGCTCACCTGAAATTTTTTGTGCCCCGCCTGCCAGCGCCTGAGCGCAGCGATGGCGGGCAGGTCGCGCCCGCAAGCGGGGTCCGACTGCGCGCAAAAAATTTAGGTTCGCAGCATTATATTCATTGTATGAAAAAGTTTAATAGGGAGGTCGGACGAATAGGGGAAGAATTAGCGGCGCAGAAACTTGAAAAAAGTGGGTATATAATTCTTGAGCGGAATTTTGCCAATAAATTCGGTGAAATCGATATCATTGCGCGCGATAAAGACGTTCTCGTTTTTGTTGAAGTGAAAACAAAAATAGGAGATGACTTCGGAAGTCCGGAAGAGATGATAACGCCTGGCAAACTCCAGCGCGTGCGCAATATGGCCACGATGTACCTGCACGGCGTCTCCGCCGTCTGCCGCATCGACGTCGTGGCAATAGTTTTGGACGAAGAGAATGAAGTCGTCCGCCTGACACACTATGAGAATGTTACTTGATTAATTTGCGGGTTATCTGCTTCGCATGATCCCCGAAATATGGTTATAGACGTCTTTAAAAATGATTTTATCCGCTGCCTGTCTTTCATGTATATAGCCTCTGAGATCGCCTTCGCTTGCCGGTTCCGGCGGTCTTTTGCCGTCGGCTTCAATATATGCGTGTAGTAAAAAGTCGAGAACTTCCGGAGTTTTTCCCATCGCAAATGCATCCATGCGGGAATTTGTAAAAACCACTGGTCCGGAAACCGCTTGGTTGGCAATTTGGACAATGAGTGTTGGTGCTTGATCCCAATCGTTTTGCCATCCGAGTGATGCAGGGTCAGCCGGTCCTGCATAAAAACGTCGCGCATCGTCTATAAGACCCAAAAAATCCTGCCCGATTGATTCATGGATTGTTAAGGCGTATCCCCCGGGATTTCTGTCTTTGTCTGGTGTTTGCCATGGGCCTTGGGATTCAAGTTTCGACTCGATATTTGCTGCAAGATATCGTACTTGCCAGGGTAAGAGATCTACCTGTTTTATCAAGGCAGTCGGCACTTCAACACTAAACGCTGATGGCGTATTTTTTGAAGGTGTTTGTTCACTCATATGGCGCTATTTTCGCAGAGAGAGAGAGAGAGTTGTCAAGGGCAAATTTGCATTTTGGATTGTTATTGCTATATAATCGCCACATTATGCCGCGGACAAAACATGTCAATGAGAAAAATACCAAACAGGAAATTTTTACTGCTTA
>Ga0315273_10009294_pt1 | contig 12452 bp, 11 predicted proteins | sample YL17G02_0_MG_FD_205753 | JGI IMG/M metagenome (GOLD analysis project Ga0315273, IMG submission 205753) | Sediment microbial communities from Yellowstone Lake, YNP, Wyoming, USA - YL17G02_0 | ecosystem: Environmental > Aquatic > Freshwater > Lake > Sediment | place: USA: Wyoming | collected... | reverse complement strand
CCCTTCGTGATCGTGAATGCGCCGGCGCCCTCTATCTCAATCCGCAGCGGCCCCCCTGACAGGACCGTTCCCCCCACGTCAAAATCATAGACTTCCCATTCCCGCCCCGCATCCGAAGGAGCAAGGGTTTCGCGAAACATTTCAAACCGGATATCCGCCCGTCTCGGTAGAAGGAATATGCACTTGTGCGAGGCATCCTCAATCGTGTGCATGTCCGCGGCCCGAAAGGCCGGCGAGGAGTCGCCGGCGCCGTTGCTCGAAAAGAACTCCGCAAAATCGGTCTCCAGCGCCTTCAGAACCTTGTACAAAGTAGCGATGGTCGGGCTGCTCTCGCCTTTCTCAATCGCTGAAAGAGCCGCGGCTGACATATCCGCCTTCCGGCTTAACTCGCGCAGGCCCGCCCCCATTTCTTTCCTGAGGCGGGCGATCATCCGTCCAATCGTCTTTACGTCCATACGCGATTACTCCCGCCGCGCCTCCACGAAGGTGCGGGCCTGTTGCCGGTGTTCCGTTTACCAAACACCTGCGCCGTTTTCATCATACCGGATATCTGCGTGCATGTCAATCAGGAAGATTCATAGAGGATGCGGTTCCAGTTCTTCCTGGCGATCTCATGTGTTCGGTTAAGCGAACAACATGAGGCGCTCACCCTCGGTGTCAGCTACTGATCGCACGCAGAAGCTCGTCAGCCTCCCGGACTGATCCGACAGACTTACGGATGAGGAATCGATTCAGCCCCGGGCCGAACTCGCGGCGCATTGCCTTGAGTGGCTCGCTCGATCTGCATTCCAGATCGAGAATGAACACCTTCTTGCCGTTATCCAAGATCCGGTGGTAGAGCGGCCACCAGCGGGGATTTTCCGGAGGCGGCACGCCCGCGCCGGGCGTCCATTGGATCATGTCGAGCTTGGGTAGAGACAACAAGGTGTCCAGGTGCGAGATGGCCCCCGGCCCGTCCAAGTGATATACGGAATAGGACGTCCGCTCCGACATCTCGGCAAGTACGAGCCCCATGAACTCCTCGAACATCGCAGGGCCAATCATCGCCGAGAAGTCGCACTGGAGTTTCACCATCCTGCCCGGCGCCCATGCCCAAAAGATCGATCCGCCCACCTCATCGCGGAACATGTCGTAGAGGATGTCGTAGTAGTGAAAGTAGCGGTCCGTAATCTGACGCAAGCATGAATGGACCCAGTCGGGCCGCTCGATGAGGTCGTGCAGCAACTCGGACGTACCGCGCATAGCAGCAAGCGTGTCCAGCCCCTCAATCAAATCGGGAATCTGGATGAGGAACTTGTTCTTGCCGATGCGAAGCTGTTCCCGGCCGAGTCTAAGGGTGAAATTCCAATAGAAGTTGGCCGGATCGAAGACGAATCGCGCATCCTCGGGACGCGCCATGCAAGGCTGGCACCAAACGGTGCCTTCCGTTTCCTCGCCAACGCACCCCAGGTACAAGGCCAGGCAATTGGGCGCTAGGTCGGGGCACTCGAATGGGACCGCCTCCGCGAGGTAATGTGTGTTCACGCAGGTCCGCGCCGACAAGTTCACACGATATGCGAAATCCCGCGTTGAGTAATGCGTCAGCCACCCTGGTGGTTCCGGCATCACCTCGACGCGCTCCAACGGCGCTTCCCGCGGCGCCGTGATCTGCATCATCGGCCTCCCCAGATCCTCTCCGTTCCACCATGCGGTCAGCCGGGTTCTCACTGGATCCATGTCTTCCCGATACAACAACGAGCTCATCCCAAGCCTCTCCGTCCTAAGATTCCCCCGTACAGAGAACCGTGTGCGATCTCCCCTGTCGGGTTGTCGGATATTGTAGGTGCAGTGACGGCCGACGTCAACGCGCCGAATCGCGTCACAATAAATCAAAGCTAATCCGCCGGCTCTGCCGGTGCGAATTCATGAGGCTCTGCCGTTCCAACGAGCGTCTTTGACGCATGTGGCGGGTAATAAGGGACAGTTACCCTTTATTTGCCCTTTCCGCGAGTCTTGTCCTTGCGCCAGCCGCGTGGCCGGCCCACAGGAAGGGGGCGGACACGGCGTCCTAGAAACGCCTCCACCTTGCTCATGAAACGGTCGCTTGCCAGAGGCCGTCCCGTCTGCGTGCGGATTCGCAGCAGGCGGACCATTTCCTCATCGTCAATCCCCGTCAGGACCTCCTCCCACTCTTTCGGCGATATCTCTCAGCTCCATTCGGGGCTTCCAGCAATCCCGTCGGCTCGGCGCGGCCCGTGTGGACCGCGGCGCTCGACCACGGATACCGCCAAGGCAACCGTACGAGCCGCGCCCGAACCGGACTGTAGGTCCGGGATGATTTCGGACCTGCTACTGGGCCTTCCCTGCCCGGCTATTCGGCTCTCTGCAACAGCACTTGATAAGAGGAAGGGCGTTTGCCTATTGTGTGGCTTCTGAAGCCGGGAAGGTCCGCATTCTTCGCCCGCAGGAGATCACCTTGACGAGGCCGCCTCAAATGGGGCGTTTCTACGAAGCCGCCCCGCTGCTGGAGATCCGCGGTTTGACGACGGTGTTTCCTACCGACGATGGGTTGCTGCGCGCGGTCGATGATGTCAGCTTCATGATTCCGTGCGGCAGGACGCTTGGGCTGGTCGGCGAGAGCGGCTGCGGCAAGAGCGTGACGGGGTTGTCCATTCTGAGCCTTGTTCCGCCGCCCGGGAGAATTGAGGCGGGACAGATCCTCTATCATCGGAATGGAGAGGGCGCGCCGGCGGAGACAAGGGGTTGCAACCCCTTGTCTATTCCGAGCACCATCGACATTGCCCGGCTGGCGCCGCACGGGGACGAGATTCGCTCGATCCGCGGCAATGACATCGCGATGATCTTCCAGGAACCGATGACGTCGCTGAACCCTGTCTACACGGTCGGGAACCAGATCGCAGAGTCCGTTACGCTGCATCAGAAGGTCGGCAAGAGGGAAGGCCGCGAACGCGCCATCGAGATGCTGGCCAAGGTGGGCATCCCGAACCCGCGGCAGCGGGTTGACGAATATCCGCATCAACTCTCGGGGGGCATGCGGCAGCGGGTGATGATCGCCATGGCGCTGTGTTGCCGGCCCGCGCTCGTCATCGCGGACGAACCCACGACGGCCCTCGACGTTACGATTCAAGCCCAGGTGCTCGATCTGATGAAGGATCTGCAACAGGATATCGGCATGGCCATTCTCATGATCACGCACGACATGGGCGTGATTGCCGACGTCGCCGACGAGGTCGTTGTCATGTATGCGGGCCGGGTGGTCGAACAGGGAGCGCCCGAAGAGATCTTCCACAGTCCTCTGCATCCTTACACGCGCGGACTGCTCGCCTCGATCCCGATCCTCGGCAAGCGGTCAAAGGCGCGCCTGACTTCGATCTCAGGGACAGTTCCACACCTCTTAATGCTTCCGAAGGGGTGTCCTTTCAGACCGCGTTGTCCGGAGTGCATGCGGAAGTGTTCAGAGCTTCCCGAGTTGAGGACTGTCGAAGCGAAGGGCCACGTTGTGCGGTGTTGGCTATATAGCGGAACCGGGGTACGAAACGTGGGCGCCGCGCCCCAATAATGGAGGCCAACGCAATGTCTCAGAGAATGCTTGCCGTTCTAAGAGCGGTCATGCTGTGTGTCGCCATTGTGACCACCGCACTCGGAGCGATAGGACTAGTTGCCAGCTTCGTGTCGCCGCGCGCTGAGGCGTGGGCTCTAGTGAGCTCCGTCGCCGATGCGGGCATGTCGCTGGCGTGCCTTCTCATCGTGCAACGCGTCTGCCCTCCACCCTTGCGAAGAGAAAATCTCATTACTTGGACAGTCCTGAATTGCCTCATTCTTGCTTATGGCTGGTTAGCTTGTTGTCACATGATCGGGGAGTGGATTCCGGAAAGTTGGGGGCCTTGACGTTCGTGGTTTTAGAAGTGGAGCTTCACCGAGATACTTCGGTACCGGTACGGGCATGAATGTATTACTTGAAGTGAAGCATCTTAAGAAGCACTTCCCAATTCGGAGAGGTCTGTTTCGGAGGACGGTCGGCTACGTTCACGCGGTGGATGGCGTGACGTTTGATGTGCGCCGCGGCGAGACGCTTGGGCTTGTCGGCGAAAGCGGATGCGGCAAGACGACGGTAGGCCGCTGCCTGCTGCGGCTGATCGAACCGACGGAAGGCGAGATCTCCTATTACAGCAACGGCAACAAGGTGGACATACGCGGCTTGTCTCCTCGGGCGTTGAAGGCATTCCGCCCGCACATCCAAATGATCTTCCAGGACCCGAACTCTTCGCTGAATCCGCGTATGACCGTGGGCGATATCGTCGGCGAGCCGCTCATGGTGAACAACGTGGCGAAAGGCGCCGAACTCGCCGATCGCGTCAGCGTCTTGCTCGAGTCCGTGGGTTTGCGGCGACGTGATATGCGGCGCTACCCCCATGCGTTCAGCGGAGGGCAGCGCCAGCGGATCGGCATCGCGCGCGCCCTGGCGCTCAAACCACAGCTCGTCGTCGCCGACGAGCCCGTGTCAGCCCTGGACGTGTCCGTCCAGGCGCAGATACTGAATTTGTTGTCTGATCTTCGCGAACGGCTGGGATTCTCCTGCATCTTCATCGCGCACGATCTCAGCGTCGTCGAACATATAAGCGATCGGGTCGCGGTGATGTATCTGGGCCGGATCGCGGAGGTCAGCGATGCCGACACGCTGTACCGCGCCCCGCGCCACCCCTACACCGAGGCGCTGCTCAGCGCGGTGCCCATTCCCGATCCGAAGATCCAGCGGCATCGGCCACGCATCCGGCTCGAGGGCGACGTGCCCGACGCCTCGGCCCCGCCTCCCGGGTGTCCGTTCCATCCGCGGTGCCGATATGCCGAGGCCGTGTGCCGCGAACGAATCCCGGAACTGAGAGACGTTACGCCGCAGACGCGGGTCGCATGCCACCTCAGCGAAAAGCTGAACTTGCGAGGCGTATAGGATGCGTTACCTGACGTTCACTCTCGCGTTTGTGTTGGCGGCCTGTTCCGCCGCACGGGAGGACAACGCCGACCTCAGCGCATACCCGAATGGCCCTGGAGCGAAAGAGGCGCCGATGCTCGCGAGGCTCGTTGCCGAGGGCAGCCTTCCGCCGCTCAACGAACGGCTGCCGGAACGTCCGCTTGTGGCCAAGCACGACTATGCCGGTTACGAAGGCCCCGGCGTATACGGCGGCACGTGGCACTACTTCCACACGGCCCCCGACCTCGCAACGTGGAAGATGGTCGCGGGCTATGCGCCGCTCATCCGGTGGAGGTTCGACTGTTCCGACCTCGAGCCGGGCCTTGCCGAGTCCTGGGAGTTCAACGACGACGGCACGATCCTCACGCTGCACCTTCGCAAGGGCGTCCGCTGGTCCGACGGGCACCCGTTCACTTCCGAGTCCTTCGCGTACTGGTATCACCTCTGCCTCGACAAGCGTCACCGTTACATCCCGCCCGTGTGGTGCCGCGTGAACGGCAAAGAAATGCAGGTCGAGACACCCGACGATTACACGATCGTGATGGAGTTCGCAGGGCCGAACTGGCTCGTGCCTCTATGGCTGGCCACGGGCTATTGGTGGTGCGACGAGTACAACATTCCGAAGCATTACATGAAGCAGTTCGATCCGGACTACAATCCCGAGTACAAGGATTTCGTCCAGTTCGAGAAGAAAGACCTCACGCATCAGAATCCGGATCGGCCCAGCCTCTGGCCGTGGCGGCTCAAGGTGTGCGAGAAAGGCGGCTTCCGGGTCGCCCTTGAACGCAATCCCTACTACTACGTGGTCGATGACCTCGGACGGCAACTCCCCTACATTGACGAGGTCCGCAGCAGTCTCGAGACCGATCCGCAAGTGCGCGTTCTCCGGCTGATCTCCGGCGAGATCGACTGCATGTTCCGCGACGCGGAGTTGCGCGACTTGGCGCTCTACATGAGAGGCGCCGAGCGGGGCGGCTACCGCGTCCGCCGCTGGAAAACGGCCTATGGGGGCGATCCGGCGATCCTGCTGAACTGGTCGGCCCCTGACCCGGTGCTCCGCGGGTTGATCCGCGATCAGCGATTCCGTAAGGCCCTGGCGCTGGGAATCGATCGCGAGAAGTGCAACGCCATTGCGTGGAAGGGTCTTGCTGAACCGCAGGCCGCCACCATCAGCCAAGAGAACTGGCATTTCCTCGGGCCGGAGGGCCAGGCGCTTTTCGAGGAGTGGAAACGCGCCGATGCGCAGTACGATCCGGTCAAGGCGAATACATTGCTCGATGAAACCGGATTGACCCGGCGCGACGGCGAGGGTTACCGGTTGCGGCCGGACGGCACGCGCCTGACGCTGATCGTGGACCTGCCGAGCTCGAACCTCAGCATGTCGGATAACGATACGGGAATCATCGTTGCGGAATGCTGGCGCGCGCTGGGGATCGATACGGTGCTGTACACGCCTACCGCCACTGAACTTGATCTTCGGCGAAATCTCGGTGAATTCACGATCAGTACGTTTCCGGAAGCCGAGATGGACCTGTTCACCTATCCGGATTGGGTGTTCCCGACGACGCCCCGGTACTGGCATCCACTCGAGGGCCAGTGGTATGAGTCCGGCGGCGAAAAGGGCGAACCACCCACGGGGCCGCTGAAGGACTTGATCGCTCTATACGACAAGATCAAGAACGAAAAAGGCCTTCAAAAGCGCCACGAATACGTCCGGGAAGCTGTCAAAATACACATCAAAGAGGGCCCGTTCCATCTAGGCACCGTCGGTCAACGTCCGGAACTCGTGATCGTCGCCGGCCACTTCCACAACGTGCCCAACGCGGGGATCTTGGGTCCGTGGGCGCCCGCACAGCCCGCGACGAGCTATCCTGAACAATATTACATCCAGGAGACCGGGCAATGATCACGTACATGATCCGACGTTGCCTGATCGCCATTCCAACGCTGATCGCCGTATCCATCATCAGCTTCATCATCATTCAGTTGCCGCCCGGCGACTACCTGGATCAGAAAATAGCGCAATTGGAGCGCCAATACGGCGACAGCAGCTCGCTGGCGCGCGTGTCGGAGTTGCGCGAGCGCTACGGCCTCACGAAACCCATGTGGGAGAGGTACGTCATGTGGATCGGCGGCTTCGTGCGCGGCGATTTCGGCGAGTCCTTCGCCTACGAGAAGGAAGTCAACGAGCTTATCTGGGATCGCGTCGGATTCACAATGCTCATCGCCATATCTTCGCTGCTCCTGACGTATATTATCGCCATTCCGCTGGGCATTTACTCCGCCACGCACCAATACAAGTGGTCCGACAACGTCCTCACGTTCCTGAGCTTCGTCGGCATGTCGCTGCCGGCGTTTCTCGTGGCGCTCGCATTGATGGTGTTTGCGTTCGAAGCATTCGGCGTGCCGTTGTTCGGCTTGTTCTCTTCCCATTATGAAGGCGAGCCGTGGTCGATGGGGAAGCTCGTCGATCTCCTCAAGCATCTGTGGATTCCCGTGATCGTCATCGGCCTGAACAGCACGGCGGGGCTGATGCGGATCATGCGCGGCAACCTTCTCGACGTTCTCGGCCAGCCGTTCGTGCAGACGGCTCGCGCGAAAGGGCTCAAGGAATGGGTCGTCGTGACCAAGCACGCCGTCCGCATCGCGATCAACCCGCTGATCAGTATCCTCGGCATGAGTCTGCCCGTGATTCTCAGCGGCGACGCCATCGTCTCAGTTGTGCTGGGCTTGCCCACTATCGGGCCGCTGCTGCTACAGAGTCTCCTGAGCGAAGACGTGTACCTCGCAGGGACCCTCATCATGATGTACAGCCTCATGCTGATTGCCGGAAACCTCCTGGCCGATATCGGATTGGCGTGGGCGGACCCGAGGATCCGTTATGAGTGAAGAGCGCCTGCACAAAGACCCGCCGGACCTCCGTCCCAACGATGTGGACGAAGCCGAAGAGACGCCCTTGCGCGACCCCGGTGAACTAAGTTACCGGCAACTCATCTGGCGCCGGTTCCGCAAGAGCAAACTCGGCGTGGTTTCCGGCTTCGTGCTGATTGCCTTCTATCTCATTGCGGCGCTGGCGGGATTCTTCGCGCCCTATCATTACAACGCCATCGACATCCGATACCGTCATGTGCCGCCCCAGCGGCTGCACGTCTCGCATGACAAGGGCGTGTACGTGTGCGGCTTGAAATCCGTGCGCGACCCGCAGACGCTCGAGCTCGTCTTCACGACGGACCCCTCGCAGACGTATCCCGTCCGCCTGCTCTACAGGGACGCCAACGGGAAACGCCACCTGTTCGGCTCGGGAGGTCCCATGTTCCTGCTGGGCACCGATCGCATGGGGCGCGACCTGCTCTCGCGCATTATCTATGGCGGCCGCGTCTCGTTGTCCGTCGGCCTGATAGGCGTGATCCTCAGCCTGATACTCGGCTCCTTCCTGGGGACGATCTCCGGGTACTGGGGCGGCTGGATAGACGACGTGGTTCAGCGCTTCATCGAGCTGCTGTCGGCGTTTCCCGGCATACCGCTGTGGATGGCGCTCGCGTCGGCGCTGCCGCCTGGCTGGTCAAGCATCAAGGTGTACTTCGGGATTACGATCATCCTCTCGCTGATCAGTTGGGGCGGCCTCGCGCGGCAGGTCCGCGGCAAGGTGCTCGCCTACCGCGAGCAGGATTTCGTGACGGCCGCCCGCGCTGCCGGGGCCGGCCACTGGCATATCATCACCCGTCATCTCCTCCCCGGGTGCTACAGCCACATCATCGTCATCTCGACTCTCGCGATCCCGGGCATGATCCTCGGCGAGACGGCCCTCAGCTTTCTCGGCCTCGGCATACGTCCGCCCATGACGAGTTGGGGCGTCCTCCTCGAAGAGGCCCAGCGCGTCACCGTGCTCCTGCACAATCCATGGCTTCTCTTCCCGGCCATTCCCGTGCTGATCGTCGTCATCGCCTACAACTTTCTAGGCGATGCCCTCCGCGATGCAGCCGACCCCTACTCGTACTGAGTATCCAACGACTGCCTGGTGACGACTACTGCGAGAATGTCTTCTTGCGTGAGACCGGGGTAGCCATCGAGCAGATCGGCCTCCGTTGCCCCCTCGCCCAGCTTGCGCAGTAGAAGTTCTACAGGGATCCGAGTTCCGCGTATCACGGGCTTTCCCAGCATCACCTTCGGATTCACCTCGATCCGGTCCGTAATCGTCACGATTGTCACCTTGCCTTCAGTCCAATGGCTTCGTTGTCACTTCTCTGCCAAAGACGCTGCAATTCCAGCCTTCATGCGCCTCAATTGTATCACAGTGTGAGACATAAATGCCTTGCCCCCGGTTTGCAGCGTCCGGAGTGCTGTTGGTGCGCTATACACACTTGCTTCGCACGAGCTATCATGACAGTGGAGTAAGAAGGGAGAGGATGAGGCGTGTTCGGTTTCAGGAAGCGACGGCGGCAGGCTCTGCGGGAGCAGCCGTTTCCCGCCGCATGGACCTCAATCATCGAACGCAACGTGGCTTACTACTCGCTTCTTCCCGTGCAGGATCAACGCGAATTGCAGGGGCATATCTCAGTGTTCCTTGCGGAAAAGAACTTCGAGAGGTGCGGCGGGCTCGAGATGACCGATGAAGTCCGTGTGACTATCGCGGCGTTCGCGTGCATCCTCCTGCTTCACCGCGACCCGGATTACTATCCCCGTCTCGATTCCATACTCGTCTATCCGCGCCCATTCGTTGCGGAGAAGACAACGAAAGGTCCGGGGAAGTTCATCATCAAAGGCGAAGAGGTCCGCGTGGGCGAGTCGTGGACATCAGGCGCGGTTATTCTGGCCTGGAGTGACGTCAGGGAGAGCGTCATGTATCCGCATGACGGCCACAACGTCATCTTCCATGAATTCGCGCATCAACTCGACGGTGAAAACTCCGCCGCCGACGGATTTCCCCTAGTCGACGACGAAGATGTCGCGGAAGAATGGTCTCAGGCTTTCACGGACGCCTACGAAAAGCTTCTCGATGACGTTGATGAAGGCCGCGAGACGATCATTGACGAATATGGCGCTGAAAGTCCGTCCGAATTCTTCGCTGTCGTCACGGAAACCTTCTTCGAACTCCCAATCGAGCTCCAGGAGGAGCATCCGCAACTCTACGATGCACTGAAGCACTATTTTCGCCAAGATCCTGCGGAACTCGTCCGCGGAATCGAAGGCTCGCCGGGTTCCGCATGACAAAAAGGCTTCAACCGCGTCAACTTTGAATTGGGTTACGGGCACCTTACAATAGTGTCGCCGAAAGAGGTGGTAACCGATGAAGGCGAAGAAAACAGCTAAGGGCTTCGATTGCTTGGCGTTCAAGGACAGGGTCCAGGCCGAGATCTACGCAGAGACAAAAGGCATGACCTTTGCCCAATTGAGGCAATACTTCCGGGAGCGGGTTGAATCGGGTCCCTTTGCAGACCTGTGGAAACGAATCCCCAGCCGTTCGGAACGCTCAGCCAGACACTCCTCGCGTCGCGCGTCGTAGTGTCGCCCACAGAGATCTCGTCCGCACGCAACCATTTTTGTGTGCGCGAAAACTGTTGAGGATTACTCCCGCCAGAGCGTGGCAGAAAGGGCTCCAAATCACGCCGAAGGAAACGATGTCGCCACGGGAGCGGTGGCTCGCGGTCCTCGACCGCCAGACGCCCGACCGCGTGCCAATGGACATCTGGATCACTGAGGAGGCGAGCACACGGCTTCAGCAGTATCTCGGCTGCGATTGGGACGGCGTTGTTCGGCGTCTCCACATCGACACGCCGTTCACTGTCGGCGGGAGATACGCGGGGCCGCCGCCCAGAGAGGGCGAAGATATCTGGGGGATTCGCTATCGGGACGTCGACTATGGAAACGGCGTCTACCGCGAAGCCGTCAATGCTCCTTTGGCGCGTTACAACTCGGCCGAGGAGATCGAGGCCAACTACACTTGGCCGAATCCCGACCATTGGGACTATTCGCATCTGCCGGGCGACGTGCGTGGAAACGAGCACCGAATCATTCGCGGCGGCGGCTCGGAACCGATGCTGACCTATAAGTATCTCCGCGGAGACCGTCAGGCGTTCATGGATCTGATCGAACATCCGGACATCGTGCGCTACTGCCTCGGCAAGCTTTTCGATATCGCTTATCGAAACACGCTCCGCATCTTCGAGACCATCCCAGGCGCAGTGTCCATTACGTATATCGCCGAAGACCTCGGCGGCCAGGACGCCATCATGTATTCGCCCGAGCATTGCCGCGAGTTTTTCTTCCCAGGGATGAAGCGCATGATAGACCTCACGCGACAGCATGGGTCCTACGCATTCACGCACTCGGACGGCTCGTTCCGCGAGGTCATCCCCGATCTCATCGATATGGGCGTCCAAGTCCTCAACCCCATCCAATGGCGCTGTAAAGGCATGGACCGGGATGGGCTCAAGCGCGATTTCGGCGATAAGCTGGTCTTCCACGGCGGCGTCGACAATCAACACACGCTGCCCTTTGGGACCCCAGAAGACGTCCGCCAGGAAGTCCTCGACAACTACCGCATCCTCGAGGCAGGAGGGGGATATATCCTCGCCCCGTGCCACAATATCCAGTCGGTGACACCGCCCGAAAACATCGCCGCCATGTACGAGACCGGGTACCAGGAAGGCTGGAGGCTGTAAGGGAACCAGGTCGCGTCCAGACTGGCCGCCCCTCCCGAACGCCTCTCCTTTTGACGCTCGCCGCAGGCGCACCTCTGTCCACGGCAGAATCCCCGTCCAGACCCGCCCAAAACCGCCAGAAAACGTCACGCAAATTTACCGACCTCTCCTTACGCTCAAGAAAACAAGGCCCCATGGGCTTTCCCAGACAAATAGCGGAATCGGTGCCTGCCGGCTGGGCGACTTGCTTCCGGCTCGTTGCTTTTGCATAATCAAAGATCTGAACCAAGAGTGAAAACACGGAGGAGGTCCGGAAAAATGAAGCGCCCTGTCGTGGTCGTCATCCTTCTGACAGCGATTGTGGTTGGGATTGTTGTGCTGACGCAGTTAAAGCCGCCCCGCTTGACCGCGAGCACGCTCGAGAGGGCCAGCGAAGTCCAGAGGAAGCTGGATCAAGAGGCCACCATGAAGGTGGCCCAAGCGCAACCGGCGCCGGCGGAGGCTGGCAAGCCACAGGAAGCGAAGCCCGCGGAAGCGGCCAAGCCGCAGGAACCGCCGAAATCCGCAGAGGCCGCTAAGCCTCAGGAAGCGCCGAAAGCCGAAGGAGGCAATGTGTTCAAGGTCAAATTCGAGTGTTCCAACGGGACGTTCGTAGTCGAGTGCCACCGCGATTGGGCCCCACTAGGGGCGGCCCGCTTCGAGCAACTGGTGAAGGAAGGTTTCTACAACGAGTGCCGGTTCTTCCGCGTCGTGCCGGGATTCGTCGTGCAGTTTGGTCTTTCCGGAGACCCCGCGCTCAACAAGAAATGGCGCAGTGAGCGTATCAAGGACGACCCCATGAA
>Ga0315273_10009293_pt1 | contig 12452 bp, 10 predicted proteins | sample YL17G02_0_MG_FD_205753 | JGI IMG/M metagenome (GOLD analysis project Ga0315273, IMG submission 205753) | Sediment microbial communities from Yellowstone Lake, YNP, Wyoming, USA - YL17G02_0 | ecosystem: Environmental > Aquatic > Freshwater > Lake > Sediment | place: USA: Wyoming | collected... | reverse complement strand
CTACCCGAGCACCTTCCCCACTGCCTCGCCGATCGTCGCCGGGCTGTCGCACACCGTCACGCCCGCGGCACGCAACGCCTCAATCTTCGACCGCGCCGTGCCCTCGCCGCCGGAGATGATCGCGCCGGCGTGGCCCATGCGCCGCCCGGGCGGGGCCGTTTGGCCGCCGATGAACGCGACCACGGGCTTGCGGACGTGGTCGCGGATGTGCGCTGCGGCCTGCTCCTCGTCGCTGCCGCCGATCTCGCCGATCATGACGATCGCGTGCGTGTCGGGGTCGGACGCGAACAGGTCGAGCAGCTCGATGAAGTTCAGGCCCTTGACGGGGTCGCCGCCGATGCCCACGCACGTCGTCTGGGCGATGCCGCGCTGCGTACACTGCCAGACCGCCTCGTAGGTCAGCGTGCCGCTGCGGCTGATGATGCCGACGTTCTTCGAGCCCGGCGTCGGCGCTTGGTGGATATACCCCGGCATGATGCCGATCTTGCACGCCCCGGGCGTGATGATGCCGGGGCAGTTCGGCCCGATGAGCTTGGCGCCGCGCTCGTCCAGGAAGCGGCGGGCCCGCACCATGTCGAGGGTGGGGATGCCCTCGCTGATGAGCACGACGAGCTGGATGCCGGCGTCGGCCGCCTCCAGCGCGGCCTCGGCCGCCGCCGGCGCGGGGACGAAGATCATCGTCGCGTCCGCGGCGACCGCGGCGACCGCCTGGTGGCACGTGTCAAAGACGGGCAGGCCGTGCTCGGACGTCGTGCCGCCCTTGCCGGGGGTGCAGCCGCCAACGATCTTCGTGCCGTACTCAAGGCACTGGCGCGTGTGGAACGCCCCGGCCTTGCCGGTGATGCCCTGACAAATCACGCGCGTGCCGGCGTCAACAAGAATGCTCATGCGGATGGCCGCCTTGGAGGCTGAAGCTGGTGTTACGGCCCCTTGCCGCCGGTCTCCGCGGGCGGTGCCGCCGGGCCAAGCCGCTCCTCGGGCAACTCCTCATATCCCGGCGGCTTCCTGATCTCGAACACCCCGCTGCTGAACCCCTGGTTCAGCTTCGGATCGTCAAAAGTGATCGTGATGGTCGAGTTCACCTTCCCCGTGCCGTCCTTCTTGGCGACCTGCACCTTGATGGGCGCGCCGGCCGCCGGTCCCTCGCGGCCGATCCACAAGTCGAGTTCCTTGTACGATTCCCCGCTCCGGGTGCCCGCGTGGGGCGTCAGGCGCAGACGGTCGGTTGCGGGCGGGTCGTCCTTGCCCGGTTCGATCCGCTCGACGGCGAACTCGCGCAGGAGATCCGCTTTTTTCTGCCCGAACGGCATGGGGAAGACGCCCTCGCCGACCTTGTACGGATTCCACGGATCGCCCGGCCGGCGGATTTCCCGGCGCTGGTAGGTCTTGGTCTGCGACTGCAACTCGACGTACCAGCAGCCGTCGAACATGTGCCGCTCATCGACTTTGTCTTTGCGGTTGCCGTTGATTACCTGCTGAAAGCGGATCAGGAACTTGCCGACCGGCTCGGCCTTCTGGTACCAGAGCTCGCCGCTCTTGATGGTCGCGTCGGGGTCGATGACGTATTGCAGCCGCCAGGTGAGGCGCGCTTGCAGGTCGTGCACCTCCCGCTCTTCGAGGCGGGTCAGTATCTTGTCGACATCGGGATCGAGCGCCGGCTGCGTCGCTTGCGTCGCCGGTGCGGACGCCGGTTGCGTCGCGCTGGCTGGCGCAGTCGCGGCCGGCCTGGTCGGCGGCGCAGTCGCGGGCTGTCCCGCAGGTGGGGTGGCCGCGGGCCCGGACGCGGCCGGCGTCTGCGCCGCACACCCTGCCACCGTCATGCTGCACACGAATACCGTCACCGGCCATTTGGCGCGAAGCCCACTTGCGCGCATATTCGCTCACTCCTAATGCGAGGACACCGCCGGATTCTAAAGCCCGCCGGCGAGCGAAGAAAGCGGCCGGCCGACCGCATAGGTCGCGCCGCCACAGGTTTCCAGCGCCATGACCATCTTGATGGACCTGCTGTACGCCCTCGCGGTTTGCCTCGGGTGGCCGTACCTGCTCTACCGCCGGCTGACGCGCGGGCCTTCGGGCGTGCCGTTGCGCGAGTACTTCGGTCGGGCGCCCTCGCGGCCGGTCTCGGCACACTGCGTGTGGATTCACGCGGTCTCGCTGGGCGAGATCAACGCCACGCGCACGATCGTCGCGGAGCTGCACCGGCGCGCCCCGGACGCGGTGGTCGTGCTCAGCAGCACGACGCGGACGGGGCTGGACCGCGCCCGGCAGCTTTATCCGAGGCTGCCGACCTTCCGCTTCCCGCTGGATTTCTCGTTTGCGGTGCGCACGCTGCTGGGGCGCATCCGGCCCTCGATCATCGTGCTGCTGGAACTGGAGGTCTGGCCCAACCTGATCGAGATCGCGGCCGCGCACGACATCCCCGTCATCATCGCCAACGGCCGCGCCACCGAGGAAAAAAGTCTGCGCCGGTTCAACCACCCGCTGGTGCGCTGGGTCGCGCGGCGCATGTTCCGGCGGCTGCGGTGGGTCGGCGCCCAAGACGGCACGTACGCGGCGCGCTTCGTCGAGCTGGGCGTCGCCGCCGACCGCGTCCAGGTCACCGGCTCGCTCAAGTACGACGCCGCCGACGTGAGCGACCGGATCGCGGGCCAGGACGAGTTGGCCCAGGAGATGGGCATCGACGTCGCCCGTCCGCTGTGGGTCTGCGGCAGCACCGGGCCAGGCGAGGAAGCCATGCTGCTCGACGCGTACGCGCGGCTGCGCGAGCAGTTCGCCGACTTGCAGCTCGCCATCATCCCCCGCAAGCCCGAGCGCTTCGAAGAGGTCGCGCAGCTCGTCGTGCAGCGCGGTCACGCGTGCCTGCGGCGGAGCACGGGGGCGCCGCTGCTGCCGCCGGGCGTCAGCGAGCCGCAGCCGGTGTTTCTGGGCGACACGATGGGCGAGCTGCGGAAGTTCTACGCGCTGGCGACCGTCGTGTTCGTCGGGCGCAGCCTCGTCCCGATGGGCGGTTCCGATGTGATGGAGGTCGCCGGTCTGGCCAAGCCGGTCCTGGTCGGTCCGTACACGGGGAATTTCGACGAAGCCGTCAACCTGCTCGTGTCCGAGGGTGCCTGCCGCGGGCTGAGCGCCCCGGACGCGCTGGCGAGTGCCGTGTCGGACCTGCTGCGGCACCCCGAGCGGCGGCGGGAAATGGGGAAGGCTGGCCGGGCGGCGATCGTGAGCCGGCGCGGCGCGACCACGGCGACGGTGGACCAAATCCTGGCGCTCATGACGTGATCAAGCCGAGCGGGGGTTCGTAGCGCGAGCAGCGGCTCCCGCTGGGCGCCGTCGCGAGACGCGAGCGCGCGCCGCCTCCGCGGACGCTGCGGCCGTTCGCGCAAACAAGAAGGGGCTGGGCAGCCGTGCCGCGGCGTTGCCGCCCAGCCCCGGCCCCCGTCTTCTCCCGCCTCCAAGGTACACATGCGCCCAACGCCCGGGCTTTCGGCCACGAGCGGCGGGCGGCTTCTCTCACGGACACTCGAGTCGTACTGGTCCGACCGGACGACATGGACTGCCGGTCGGTAATTACAGTATAATTCGTACCCGGCGCGGGTGCAAATCGTCGTACAAATCCGACGGGATTTTGAGCGCGCCGCGCTCCGCAACCGGCGGCCGGTCTTCCGGTTATGATACGTGAGATGAAACCGCTGAGCAGCCCGCACAGCCCGATAACCGGCGTAGCGTCCGTGGCACGCGGCGCGGCGGGCCCGGCTGGCGTGCCCACCGCAGCTGCCGTGCCCGCAGCGACCCCAGTTCCGAGGCGCTGGGGTTGGTTGGCGACGGCTGTCGCGCAGCGGCGGCGTCTGGCGACCATGCTGCTGCCACTGGCGCTCGGCGGTGCGAGCGTCGGCTGCCAGAACGCGGATTTCGGCGAGCGGCGGCTTCAGATGCGCGACGAGTCCTTGCGCTGGACGGCCGACATGCTGGCCAAGTCCGAGGAGTCCCGCCCGGAACGGCTTCGGACGGCGCTGGCGTACATCGGGGCCAACGAGGAGCGCCACGCGGAAGCCCTGGACTGGGACGCGCGCGAAGTGCGGCGACTATTGCGGGACGACGTGGACCGCTGGCAGCAGCGGCAGCCGCTGTACTGGAAGGAGACCGGGCGGATTCTGTGGGGCCAGCCCGACCAGATCGAGCGGAACGCGATCACCATGTTCTACTGAAGCTGCGGCCGGCGGCAGCAGCTCCGTCGTCGCCTCCTGACTCGCCGTCAGCAAGCCGCTGGGGTGGAATGCGAAGATCAAGAGCAGGAAGCCGCACAGCAGGGCGCCGAGGTGCTGCGCCTCGCGCGGCTCGGCCCGCGCGGGGCGGTCGTTCTCGTAGACGAGCACGGCCGCGATGACGCGCAGGTAGTACGCCGCCGCCAGGGCTGTATTCAAGACCGCGATGACGACCAGGGCGATCAGCCAAGCGCTGCGGCCGTCCGCGTATACGGGCAGGCGCGACGCCGCGAAGGCGCTGCTGAAGAGGCTCAGCTTGCCCCAGAAGCCGGGCGTGGGCGGCAGGCCCATGAGCGTGAGCATGGCCAGTGCCAGGAGCAGCGCGAGCGTCGGCTCCCGACGCAGTAGCCCCGCCACGTCGCGGAGCGTCTCGCATTCCTGGTCTGGAGTGGCGGCGCGGGTGTCAGGGGAGTGGCCGCGCGTGCGCAACAACCCGAGGACGGCGAAGGCGCCGAGGTTGGCGAGGCCGTAGATGACGACGTAGTAGAGGACGGCGGCGGGGCCGTCGCCGAAGACGCCGATGCCGCCCGTGTTCACGGCCGCGCCGGCGCGCGGGCCGGCGAGCAGGCCGACGAGCATATAGCCGGAGTGTGCGATGCCGGAGTAGCCCAGCATGCGCTTGATGTTCGTCTGCCGCAGGGCGAGCAGGTTGCCGACCGTCATGCTCGCCGCGGCGATGATCCAGAGCAGCCAGAACACGCCGGCGCAGCCTGCGTCCCACATGCCTGTGAGCAGCACGATCTTGATGATGGCCACGATGCCCGCCAGCTTGGGCACAAAGCCGAGGAAGCCGGCGACGGGGCTGGCGGCACCCTGGTACACGTCGGCGACGTAGAAGTGGAGCGGGACGGCGGCGATCTTGAACAGCAGCCCGCCGAGCGCGAGCACGACGCCGATCAGCGCCAGGCCGTACTGGAGCTTTGTGGGGTCGCGCAGGGCGAGCGTGACGGCCGCCAGCGTCTCGGGGAGCGCCGCCGTCCCCGACACGCCATAGAGGAAGCTGAAGCCATAGGCGGTGATCGCGGTGGCCAGGGCGCCGAGGAAGAAGTACTTGGCGCCGGCTTCGAGGGCGCCGACGTGGTCGCGGCCGAGCACGACCATGATGTAGCTGGGGATGCTGACCAGCTCCAGCGCGAGGAAGAGGATGAGGAGGTTGTCGGCGGCGCCGACGAGGAGCAGACCCGCGAGCGCGAAGAGCAGCATGGACAGGAACTCGCCGCGCTCCCGCTCGCGCGCCGGGCGCCAGTTGACGAGTGTGAGCAGGATGCCGAGCTGGAGGGCGCTGATGCGGACGAAGAGCGCGAGCGGACCGCAGGTCAGGCCGCTGCCCGATGCGGCCGGTCGCCGCGACAGCAGCACCGCGACGCCTGCCGCCGCGAGCGCCAGCAGCGTGACCCACGGCATCCGGCCGCGCTGCCGGTCGCTTGTGGTCTGCCCGAGCAGCAGCACGGTGCAGCCGCCGATCAGGAGGATGATCTCGGGGAGCAGCGCCCAGATGGAGATGGGCGGCGTCATCGACGACCCTCCGCGACCGACGATAATCCGCGGGCATAGTCGTCCCCGCGGTCCCGCGGACCGCCTAGCGCAGGCGCCGCTGCGATTGCGACGTGCCGCGCTGCGTCCACGCGCGCCAGGATTTCGGTCTTCAGCGCCGGGTCGAGCGGATCGGTAATCAGCCGCGGGTACACGCCGAGCAGCACTACGGCGACCGCCAGCGGCGTCAGGATCAGCACCTCGCGGCGCGTCAGGTCCACCGCCAGCCCCGTCGAAAGGTCCGGCGTGCCCTCCGGCTCTTTGACCGCGCCGAAAAGCATCTGGCCGACCGCATAGAGCATGTACACCGCACCGAGCAGAATGCCCGTCGCGCCGATGACGCCGTACCAGCGGCCCAGGTCGGGCGAGTTGAACGCCGCCAGCAGGACGGTGAATTCGCTGACGAAGCCGTTGAGCCCCGGCAGGCCGATGCTGGACAGCACGAAGAGCATGAAGAAGAAGGCGAGCACGGGCATCCGCCGCGCGAGGCCGCCGAGCTGGTCGAGGTCGCGCGTGTGATAGCGGTCGTAGATCATGCCGACGACGAGGAACAGCGCCCCGGTGCTGAGGCCGTGGTTGACCATGTAGAGCACGGAGCCGGAGAGGCCGACGGGCAGCAGGCTGAACATGCCCAACATGCAGAAGCCGAGGTGCGAGACGGAGGAGTAGGCGACGAGCTTCTTCACGTCGCGCTGCACCCAGCAGCAGAGCGCGCCGTAGACGATGCCCGCGAGCGCCAGGCCGCCCATGACGCGCGTCCAGTGGAGGGCGCCCGCTGGCGTCATCGGCAGGGCGAAGCGCAGGAAGCCGTAGGTGCCGAGCTTCAGCAGCACGCCGGCGAGCAGGACGCTGCCCGCGGTCGGGGCCTCGGTGTGGGCCAGCGGCAGCCAGGTGTGCAGCGGGAACAGCGGCACCTTGATCGCAAAGCCGCAGAACAGGGCGGCGAAGAGCAACACCTGTTCGTGCCGCGTGAGCCCGCCGTCGCCGAGCGCGAGTGACGATAGACGAACCAGGTCGAAGTCGAGCATGCTGCGACCGTCGATCTGGGCCGCGCGGATGCCCAGATACATGATGCCCGCGAAGGTGAGCACGCTGCCGGCGAAGGTGAACAGGAAAAACTTGCTGGCGGCGTAACGGCGCTGCGGCCCGCCCCAGATGCCGATCAGGAAGTACAGCGGAATCAGCGTGAACTCGAAGAAGATGTAGAACAGCAGCACGTCGCGGGCGGCGAAGACGCCGATCATGCCGGTCGTCAGCGCGAGCAGCCAGGCGTAGTATTCACGGGCGCGCGTGCGGATGGCCGCGAAGCTGCACCAGACCGAGAGGGGCACGAGCAGGCCGGTCAGCACGACGAGCGGCGTGCTGATCGCGTCCAGGCCGACGTGGTAGCGGAGCGTGACGCCGCTGCGCAGCACGCCGGTCGCCACGTCGCGTGTACCCGCCGCGATCCACGTCGTCTCTGACTTCCCGACGAGGCGTTTGGCGTCCGCTGCCGCCGGCAGCCGCGCCCAGAGCGCGAGCGCCACCAGGAACACGGCTGTGGCGACGGCCAGCGCCAGCTTGGGCGCGAGCGTTTCCCGCCGCTGCGGCAGCGTCCAAATAACGACCGCCGCGATCAGCGGAAGGAAGATCAGCAGGTTGAGCGCGAACGACTCCATCAAGCGCCCAGGAACCAGCTCCAAATGAGCAGTAGCACCGCCACACCGACGACCATGCTCAGCGCATACGCCTGCACCGCCCCGCGCTGGAGGAAGTGCAGCAGGTGCGCGAGGCCGCGCGGAACGGCAGCCACCAGCCACACGACGCTGTCCACGCCGTAGTTGTCCGTCCCGAAGCAAACGCGCCCGACGCCGCGCAGCGGGCGGACGAAGAGGCGGTCGTAGACCTCGTCGAAGTAGTACTTGTCGTGCCACAGCCGCCAGAGGCCGCCGAGCGCGCGCTGGTCCGGGTCGGTCTCGGGCGCGGCGCCGTAGCGTCGCCACGCGAGCGCGATGCCCGCCAGCGCCACGAGGGTCGATGCGTACATGACCCACGCGCCGCCCGGCGCGGGCTCCGCGTGTCCGAGCGTGCTGCCCGCCAGGCACTCGTGAATGCGCCCGTGCGGCCGGAACACGCCGAGGAACGCATCCGGTCCGCCGCCGGGGCTCACACCGATGTAGCCCGCGAAGATCGCGCCCAGCGCCAGCACCCACAGCGGCGCGATCATCACCGCCGGCGCATCGTGCGGTTGCTGCCCCGCCTCGTCCGGCAGCCGCAGCCGGCCGTGGAAGCAGAGGAAGAACATGCGGAAGGTGTAGTACGCGGTCAGGCCCGCGGTGGCCAGCAGCAGCCCGCCGACCCACGGGGCGCGCACGAAGGCGGCGTGGACGATCTCGTCCTTGCTCCAGAAGCCCGACAGCAGGGGGAAGCCCGCGAGCGCCAGGCAGCCGACGAGCATGAGCCGGTAAGTCCGCGGCAGGACGTGTCGCAGGCCGCTGAAGCGGCGCAGGTCGATGACGCCGCCCAGCGCGTGCATCACGCAGCCGGCCCCGAGAAAGAGCAGCGCCTTGAACCAGGCGTGGGTGAAGACGTGGAAGACGGCGGAGTCGGGGGCGCGGCAGCCGAGGCCGACGAACATGAACGCGAGTTGGCTGATGGTCGAGTATGCCAGGATGCGCTTCATGTCGAACTGGGCGCAGGCCATCGTCGCCGCCAGCACCGCCCCGACGAGGCCGACGGCGAGAACGACGTCCTGCGCTACCGGCGCGCCGGCGTAGAGCGGCGTGCAGCGCGCGATCATGTATACGCCGGCAGTGACCATCGTGGCCGCATGGATCAACGCGGAGACCGGCGTCGGGCCTTCCATCGCGTCGGGGAGCCAGACGTGCAGCGGGAATTGCGCGCTCTTGCCGATCGCCCCGCAGGTGAGCAGCAGCGCGACGAGCGTGAGCTGGCCGGCCGTCAGGCTCCCGGCCGCGACGTGCTTGAACACGACCGCGTAATCGAGCGGGTTCTCGCCGGGCTGCGCGAGCGGCGTCGGCCCGCTCGTTATGAACCAGTACAACGCGAAGATGCCGACCGCGAAGCCGAAGTCGCCGACGCGGTTGACGATGAAGGCCTTCTTGGCGGCGGTCGCGGCGGCGGGCCGCGGGTAGTAGAAGCCGATCAGCAGGTAGCTGCACAGACCGACCAACTCCCAGCCGAGGTACAGCAGCACGAAGTTCCCCGCCAGCACCAGTACGCACATCGAGAACACGAACAGGCCGAGGAAGGCGAAGAAGCGCTCGTAGCCGCGCTCGGGCAGGCCGTGATGGTCGCGCATGTAGCCGATCGAGTAGACGATGACCATCAGCGAGACGACGGTCACGAACAGGAGCATGACGGCGGTGAGGCCGTCGAAGTAGAAGTTGACCGAGAGCCACTGGCCGGCCTGTTGGCTCGTCTCCTGACCGAGGCTGATCCAGTTGTAGACCAGGTACGTGAGCCCGGGGACGTAATGCGCGGGCGCGCCGCCTCCGCTCCCTTCGCGGGGGAGGCCGGGTGGGGGTCCAACAGCAGAACCCTCCCCCTGCCCCCGCCCTGAGAGGGAGTGGGGTTGGGCCACGACGGTTTTCGCCAGATCAAGGAACAGCGTGACGCCGAGTGCGGCGGATAGCGCGACACCCAACACCACGGGCCAGTGGGCCAGATTCGCTTTCCGGCGCAGCGCGATGAACAGACCGACGACCGCCGCGCCGAGCAGCGGCCAGAGGGGCAGCGTAGCGTACATGGCCGCCGGCAGGGTGGTCGTCATGGCGTCACCTGGCGGCAGGGGTCATCCCTCATCGCTCATCTCTCATCCGTCATCTCTGAGCGTCTTCCACGCGTCCGCATCCAGCGTGGCCTTGTGCCGGTAGAGCAGCACGACGAGGGCTAGGGCGAGCGCCGCCTCGGCGGCCGCCACCGCGACCAGGAAGAGCGCGAAGACCTGTCCATCGAGCAACGCCGGGGGCGCGATCTCGCCCGCGGACGCCGCGCGCACCGGATACCGTCCCAGCGCCACGAGGTTGATGATGATCCCCTGAAACATCATTTCCGTGCATAGGAACATGATGATGAGGTTCCGGCGCGTGATGAATCCGACCAGGCCGAGAACAAACAGGGTCGCTCCAAGCAGCAGATACGGGATCAGCATCACGTCGCCCCCTCGTTGCCGTGTGCGGCGCTGGCCCGTCGGCGCGCGATGGCGATCGCCCCTACTAGAGCGGCGAGCAGCAGCAGCCCGGCGATCTGCACGCCGACCACGTACTCCGTCAGCAGGCGCGCCCCGACGGCCTCGACGGTGCCAGCGACGAGGGGCGACGTGGCCGACGTCTCGGCGGGCCGCGCCGGGAAGAGCTGCGCCGCGATCAACGTCAGGAGCACGAAGCCGGCCAGGCAGCCCCACAGCGGCTCGCGGGCCTGCGTGTCGTATCCCGGCGGCCGTGCCTGCTGGGCCAACATGATGACGAACACGTACGTGACGAGGATCGCGCCGGCGTAGACGATGACCAGCGCGACCGCGAGGAACTCCGCCTGCACGAGCACCAGCAGCCCCGTCACGGCCACCAGCAGCAGCATGAAGTAGAGCGCGCTGTAGACGGGGCGCGGATGGGTGACGACGCGGATCGCGGAGTACAGCCCCACGAGCGCGCAGCCCAGGAACCACCCCAGGGGCGCCGGCCCGACGAGCAGGCCGGTGACCAGCCCGATCAGCGTCCCGCCCGCCGCCGCCAGCACCAGCAGCGCCACGCGCGACAGGTCCCGCCGGGCGCCCGGCAGGGCCAGGAAAAGCCCGAGCGCACCAAGGATCAGCAGCACGACCGCAACGAAGGGCATTCCGCTCATTTTCCACTCGCCGGCGGCGCCGCGTTTCTACCCGATTCGTGGTCATGCGGCCAGTGCGCCGCGCGGGGGCCGACGCTACGGGGCGCGCTCCGCGCTGGGCTCCGCCACCGCGCGGTCCTGCCCGCCGGTCAGGCCATAGCCGGTGATGGGCGGGTTCTTGCGCGGCTTGACGTGCTTGGTTTCCTCGTAGACCTGGAGCAGCTTCTCCTTGTCGAAGATCATCTCGGCGCGGGTGAAGCCGACGACGTCGTATTCGGGGGTCAGCTCGATGGCGTCCACCGGGCAGGCCTCCTCGCACATGCCGCAGTAGATGCAGCGCAGCTCGTCGATGTCGAACTTGACGGGGTACTTCTCGCGGTCGGGCCAGGGCGACTCGCCGGCCTCGATGTGGATGCAGTGCGCCGGGCAGGCGGTGCTGCACATGAAGCAGGCGACGCAGGCGACACGGCCGTCGGGGTCCTGGTTGAGGCGGTGGACGCCGCGGTAGTTCGCCACGCGCAGGGGGCGCCTTTGCTCGGGATACTGGGTGACGGTGCGGTTGCGCCGGCGGAGGTCGAACATGTGGCGCAGGGTGGTGCGCAGGCCCTCGACGATCTGGGGCAGGTAGAGCCGCTCGGCGGCGGTCAGCTCGGGCTCTTTCAACAGGATGACGTCTTCATCGCGCATCCGGATGTCTCCACGAACCACTCGCTACTCATAGCTCCTCCCCACTCTGACGCGCGGCAGGTCTTCCTGGCGGCCCGTCACCGGCCGCTGCGAGCGCGCCGCCCGGCGCAGCACGACCAGCAGCAGCACGAGGTTGACGGCCAGGCTCGCCGGCACGTTGCGCTGCCTGCCCAGCGCCGCGAGCACCGCCGTCGCGGCCAGCAGCGCGACGCCGACCGGGACCAGGCCCTGCCACGCCAGCCGCATGAGCTGGTCGAAACGGAAGCGTGGGATCGTCCAGCGCACCAGCATGAAAAAGCCGATGAAAACCGCGATCTTCGCCAGATATACCGCCAGACGGATCAACATCGCCCACCACGTCACGTTGTCCGGCCCCGGCAGGCCCCAAAGGTGCCAGCCGCCGAAGAACAGGGCGATCATCAGGGCACTGCCGGTAATCAGGTGGGCGTACTCGGCGAGGAAGAACATGGCCCACTTCATGGCGCTGTACTCGGTGTGGTAGCCGCCCACCAACTCCTGCTCGGCCTCCGCGAGGTCGAACGGCACGCGGTTGGTCTCGGCGAAGCTGCTGACGAGCACGAGCAGGAACGCGATCGGGTGCAGGAAGATGTTCCACACGCCCGAGCGGGCTTGTTGGTCCACGATCTCTTCGAGCCGCAGCGTCCCCGTGGCCAGCAGCACGCATAGCAGCCCCAATCCCAGGGGCAGCTCGTAGCTGATCATCTGGGCGGCAGCCCGCATGCCGCCGTAGAAGGAATACTTGTTGTTGCTCGCCCAGCCGGCGAGCACGAAGCCGTAGACGCCGAAGGAGCCGACGGCGAGCAGGTAGAGGAAGCCGACGTTCAGGCTGGCGGCCTGCGTCGAGACGGTGCCCGTAGTCATCCAGGGCCAGCGCACCTCGCCGGCCCAGGGGATGATCGCGAAGCCGACCAGGGCGACGACGAGCGACACGGACGGGGCGAGCACAAAGAGCACCTTGTCCACATGGTGGGGGATGATGTCCTCTTTGAGCAGGAACTTCAGCCCGTCGGCCACGGGCTGCAAGAGCCCCCAGAAGCCGACGCGGTTCGGCCCCCGGCGGTCCTGCGTGAATGCCGCCACTTTGCGCTCGGCCAGGATGCACAGCGCGGTGGCGGTCAGGATGAGCAG
>Ga0315273_10009289_pt1 | contig 12454 bp, 13 predicted proteins | sample YL17G02_0_MG_FD_205753 | JGI IMG/M metagenome (GOLD analysis project Ga0315273, IMG submission 205753) | Sediment microbial communities from Yellowstone Lake, YNP, Wyoming, USA - YL17G02_0 | ecosystem: Environmental > Aquatic > Freshwater > Lake > Sediment | place: USA: Wyoming | collected... | reverse complement strand
CGGCCCGGCGGGCGGACTGTTGGGTGCAGATCAAGCCCGGGACGGACGCGGCCCTGGCCCTCGGGATGATGCATATCATCATCCAGGAAGGGCTTTACGACCGAAGGTTCGTCCAGGAGCATACCTCGGGATTTCCCCAACTGGTCGAACGGGTCAAGGATTACCCGCCTGAAAAAGTGGCCGGCATCACCGGCCTCTCCGTGTACCGGCTGAAAGAGATTGCCCGGTTCTTCGCAGAGCACCAGCCGGCCACGTTCGTAATCGGCGAGGCTCCGGAACACTCACCCCCAAACAGCATCCAGGCGATCCGGGCCATCAACGTCCTTTTTGCCGTCGCCGGAAGCATCGACGTGGAGGGAGGAGGCCTGATCGCGGGCCCCTGTGAGGGTTTCATCCCGGACGCGGCCATGGAGGCGAACGAAGCGCTTTCAGCGGAACAGCGCCGCAAACAAATCGGCAGCGACCGCTTCCGATTCCTGAGCTATCCGGGCTGGGAGCTCGTGGAGGAGCAGCTACGGAAAAAATGGGGCGACCGGCACCCGGCGGCAGTGTACCTGAACTGCATGGCCCACGCTCCTAGCGTGTTCCGCGCCATGCTGACCGGCAAGCCGTACCCGGTGAAGGCGCTCATCGTCTCCGCGAGCAATCCTCTCCTGTCGTATGCCAACACAAACCTGGTCTACCGGGCGCTCAAAGCCACGGAGCTCCTGGTGACCCTCGACACCACCTGGACGCCGACGGCGCAATTGTCCGACTACGTGCTCCCCGCTGCCTGCTGGCTGGAGCGACCCGACATGGGGAACTTCGCTTCCGTGGGTGTCTATCCTCTTGTGCAGATCGGCGAGGCTGCCCTTCCAGCCCGCGTTCCCGGAGAGTACGAGCGGCTCAATGACTACGAGTTCTGGCGCGAGCTGGGATTACGTCTGGGCCAGGACGATAACTGGCCATGGAAGACCTTCGAAGAGGTATGGGAATATCGGCTCGCGGAAATCATGGAGAAGCGGCGGGTCGGGACTCTCTCGGAGCTCGTCCGCAGCCAGCGCTGGAAAATGGACAGGCCGCAGCCGGGCGTGTGCGGCCGCGGTCCGCTGGCCACCCCTTCGGGCAAGGTGGAGATCTATTCGACGATCTTGGAGAAGCTGGGGTACGATCCGCTCCCCGGATACCGGGAGCCGGCGGCACCGGATGACACATGGAGCCGGTATCGCCTCCTCAACATCAGCGGCCCCCGCACCATTCCGTATCACCACAGCGAGTTCCGCCACCTGGAGAGTTTCCGCAAGCAGCATCCGGACCCCATCGTGGAGATTCACGTGGACACTGCACGACGGAAGGGCATCGCCGACGGCGACTGGGTGTGGATCGAGACCCCCATCGGGCGGGTGAAGCAACGGGCCCGGCTTACCACGTCCTTCGACCCCGGGTACATCTCCACCCAGCACGCGTGGTGGTACCCGGAGAAGCCCGCTGCGGAGCCGGACCTGTACGGGCTGTGGGAGTCGAACATTAACGTCACCACCGACGACGATCCCGAAAAGTGCGATCCCCTGTCGGGGGGCTGGCCCTTCAAGGGCCAGTATCTCCGCTGCCGGATCTCCAAGGCCGCCGCTGGGAACGAAACGTCTTGAGGCGTCCGGCCTGCCCGGACGGACTTCTCATGGGAAGGAAGAAATGGAGTACTATCACGACTATTTCGGTGAGTTCGGCGGGAAGTACGTCGCCGAAACCTTGCGGACCCCGCTCGACGAACTGGAGGCAGCTTTTCTGGCGCACATGGCCGATCCGGGTTTCCAGCGAGAGCTTGGCATCCTCTACCGGGATTTCGCGGGAAGACCGACGCCGCTCTACCACGCCGAGAATGCGTCCCGGAAGCTCGGTGGAGCCCAGATCTACGTCAAGCTCGAGGGCCTGGCCAATACCGGAGCCCACAAGATCAACAATGTCCTGGGACAGGCCCTACTGGCGAAGCGGATGGGCAAAAGCCGGATCATCGCAGAGACCGGCGCCGGCCAGCATGGTCTGGCCACTGCCGCAGTCTGCGCCAAGTTCGGTCTCGAGTGCCGCGTCTACATGGGACAGGTGGACATCATCCGCCAGCGCCCGAATGTTTTCTGGATGGAGCAGTTCGGGGCGGAGGTGGTGTCGGTGAAGACCGGCTCGCAGACGCTCAAGGACGCCATCAACGAAGCGCTGCGGGACTGGGCTTCCAGCTTCGAGAACACCCACTACCTGATCGGTTCGGCCCTCGGGCCTTCCCCCTACCCCGACATGGCGCGGGAGTTCCAGTCGGTGGTGGGCCGTGAAGTCCGGGAACAGGCTGCGGCGAGAAACCTGAACGTGAAAGCTCTCATCGCCTGCGTGGGGGGAGGCTCCAACGCCATCGGCTTCTTCGCTCCTTTTCTGCAGCAGCCCACCCCGCGATTGGTAGGCGTCGAGGCGGGCGGAAGAGGATTCACCCCGGGGAACCACGCCTCTCGCATGGCCGGACGGGGGAAACGGGGCATCGTGCATGGGTACAAATCCCTGTTCCTCCTGGACGACGATGGGCAGGTGCAGCCCACTCACTCGATCTCCGCCGGGCTCGACTACCCCGGGATCGGGCCCCAGCTCGCCGACCTGGGAATGAAGGGAAGGATCGACTTCACCACGGCGAGCGACCAGGAAGCCCTGGATGCGTTCCGCTTCTTCGCACGCACGGAGGGCCTGATCTTCTCCCTGGAACCCGCGCACGCGGGCGCAGCGGTTCGCAAGATGGCGCCGGAATACGGGAAAGATGAGGCAATCATCGTCAACATGTCGGGAAGGGGGGACAAGGACCTCTTCATCCTGGCTCCCCAGTTGGACCGGGAGAACTGGCTCAGTTTCCTTTCGAACGAGGTGGCCTCCCACAGCCGCCCGGAAAGAGAGGGATAGGGCCATGGCCGAATCCATCATGACCCACATGGTCGCCTACTACCCGGACAGGGAGCGGTCCCTCGAAGTGGCCCGGGCCTTTGTGGACGGCGGCGCAAGCTACCTGGAAATCCAGTTTCCCTTCTCCGACCCCTCGGTGGATGGCCCGGTGATCCAATCGGCCTGTACTCGAGCGCTCGAAGCCGGCTTCCGCGTCGATGACGGCTTCGCTCTGATCGGGGAGATCAGCCGGTTCGCGGGCAGGCCGATCTTCGTGATGAGCTATGCCAGCCTGGTCTTTGTCCGGGGCGTCGAACGCTTCATTCAGGACGTCCGGAAGGCCGGGGCCTCCGGGGTGATCATCCCGGACCTTCCGGTCGGCTACGACGAGGGGCTTTTCGGATTCGCCGAGAGGAGCGGCATCGAAGTCGCCGCGGTGGTTTCGCCTTCGATTCGGGAGGAGCGACTTGCCGCCGTCTGCGCACGCCAAGGGCATTACATCTACGCGAGCCTGCGGACGGGGATCACCGGCACGATCACCCCGATCGATGAGAAGAGCCTTTCCTTTCTGAAGCGGATCGGTACGTACAGGAAGAAGGTCCTGGCGGGCTTCGGGGTTGCAACGCACGAGCAGGTCAAACGGATCGCCCCGCACGTCCACGCGGTGGTGGTGGGCACAGCGCTGATCCGCTGTATCGAAGAAGCCATGAACGCTCCGCTCTATCCACGGCTCAAAGCCAAGCTGGAGGAGTTGGCGGGAAAATGATTGCAAAAGCCCTGTCGTAACGTACGCTTCTCAGGAATGAAGGTGATAGACGGCCCCAGAGTATTGGATACGAAGATCCCAAGCTATGATAGAAACCGATCCTATCACAGCAAAAAAATGCAAAGAAAATAGACCCCTATTGCACTCTTGACCCTATTGCACTCCTGCCGCCTAACTGCCCCTACTGTCTGAATTGCAGTAAGAGAGAATTGGAAGTTGTGCCCGGAAGGCCTCTATGGTAAAATTCTTTTTAAAAGGCCTATTAATGGAGAAGCATATGGCAAATATTACTTTAAAAATTGACGATCAGATACTTAAAAAGGCTAGGAATATCGCGCGTAAGAAGAAGATTTCTTTGAATACAATTGTTGACCAAAAATTGAAGGAATTCGTCTCAGCCCATCAAAAAAAAGAGACCGCACTGGCAGGGTTAGATGCGTTTTTTCGAAAATGTCAGGCCAGGGTTGGCCAGGTAACCTGGCGGCGAGAATAACTCCATGAGCGATAAGGTCTTTCTCGACACAAATATTTTCATCTATGCCATCGACAGCTCTCCTTCGCAAGATTACAAAAGGGATAAGGCGAGAGGATTGATCCGTGAACACATTGAAATGGCATCAGGTGTGATTAGCATCCAGGTTCTTCAAGAATTCTTCGTGGGATCAACAAGAAAAGTTTCGTTTCCCCTTTCCGCAGAGGAGGCGCTTGAGTTTATCCAGTACATCTCTGCATTCGATACGGTCATCCCAAGCCTTGATATGGTAATCGCAGCCATCGGGCTTTATCAGAAGCACAAATTTTCATTCTGGGACGCCATGATCATTCAGTCTGCGATGGTTGCAGACTGTAATCTTCTTCTTCCAGAAGATCTTCAACACGAGTTCAAGTTAGGGACCCTTACCATAAAAAATCCTTTTATTTAAGCAACCTGCATATGGAAAGCTCTCCAATTAAAAGATCTTCATGATTGCTCAGTCCGACCCGAAAAGGAGCGGAAAGAAAACTACCCGGAAAAAAAGCAGGCGAGTCGATAGCTTGAAACCGTGAAAGAAATCATACGCTCTCATCTCCGCGAGATAGAAGTCACCGAGAACGTCAGGATAGCTTATGCCTGCGAGTCTGGCAGCCGGGCCTGGGGGTTTCCATCCGCTGATAGCGATTACGACGTGCGTTTCCTGTACGTCCGACCAGTAGAGTGGTACCTGTCCATTGACGAAAAGCGGGACGTTATCGAGCGCCTAGTCCGTGAAGGAGTGGACATCAATGGATGGGATTTGAAGAAAGCCCTGGGGCTCTTCCGCAAGTCAAATCCCCCGCTCTTGGAGTGGCTTGGCTCGCCCATCGTTTATCTTGAGAAATATTCCATCGCGGCTGAGATGCGCGAACTAACGCCGGTCTATTACTCTCCAACCGCCTGCTTATATCACTATCTGCACATGGCACGTGGCAACTTCCGGGATTATTTGAAGGGCGGAGAAGTTTGGGTCAAGAAATATTTCTATGTCTTACGCCCCATTTTGGCGATGAATTGGATTGAAAAGGGATTGGGTGTTGTCTCAACCGATTTCAATGTCTTGGTCGATAAACTCGTGACCGATCCGAAGTTGAGAGCAGAAATTGATCGGCTGCTTTCAGCGAAACGCGCTGGGGCAGAATTAGAGGGGGGGCCGAGAATTGAACCGATAAGCGAGTTTATAGAGCAGGAACTTGAACGCTGGGAGAAGAAGGAGATTGTGAACCATACACGCCCGGCGGCTTCCGCCAATAAACTTGATGAACTCTTCAGGAAGAGTCTTGGAGAAGTACACCATTCTTATAGGTAAACAATCACAGGTCTATGGGGTCTTAGGGGTACAGGACAGCCTGGCTGATATCTTGGGCGCTCGGCCCCTGCCAATTATGGTCGAAGCGGTGCTGTTGCCGTTTAAGGGGCAGATAATTTATGACGGTCTGCTGAACGTCTATAACGTATCCTTTGGTAGCGGTGTTCGCTCTGAATTGCATGAAACATATATGATGGCCAAACAGAACGCCCGTATCATTACAACTCTTGTTATATTTGTTTTTGTTTTTTTGTTGTTTGTTGGGTTTGTTGTTTGTTGGGGTCGGACCAAGCTAAGATACTTATTTTTTGAATGATTGCCTCCAAAAGAACGTGTTTTCCCCGCTTAAATCCACATTTTCTCCCTCAAAAACATCAACGTAAGGGGCGGAAATCTCCCTTAACTCAAACCCGCTCTCCCCTCCCACCACTTTTCTTCCTTTTGCCCTTATCCCAAGACCTTCCTTGATCCTCCTCACAAAGGCTTCGCCGCCCACGGCTATGCTTTCCGTCCACTCAGGCCGCCGCTCAAGCCCGCCCCTCTCCAGTGTTTCTTCTACCCAACCCCGATAGGCCTCCTTCAGCTCACCCGTCTCCCGAACAGCGTGATACCGATCCTCCCAGAAAGCCCCCTTCCGTTTCTTTCTCTGATTGAATTCCTGCCCCGTCCTTCCCGCAATTAATTGCACGGACCGGGCAATGGCCTCTTGGCCCTTATGATCTCGCACAATCAAATGGATGGGGTTTGAGGTGACCGAATAATTCAGAATGGAAATTCCATACCGCTTCTTCGCCTCCAGAAGCCACCCCAACCACCACCGCCGATCCCGGGCAAACTTTAGTAAAAACTCTCTCTTATGGCACCGATGGGTAATATGCCCGACATATCCAGCAAGAAAATGTCGATTTGCTCGCGCCATCTTCCAATCCCAAACTCGGCTATTTTTACCCTTAAAAACCTAGCTCTAAGCCCAAAAAAGACCTGTTATTTCCACTATTCCATTTATGATTCACTCACTTAGTTTGGTCCGACCCCGTCCCGGCGAAGGAAGACTTCCAGGTGATAAAGAGATGCAAAGACAATTTGGAGAGATCAAGCAGCAAGGTCATTATTTGTCAAAACGAAAGATCTGACCCCACTTCCCTCTTAAATAATACAGGAAACAGAAAAGTCAACAAACAAGACCCCCGACTTACTCATTCTTTGAACGATTTTCCACCGGCTATTTCACAAGATTCAACTCTTGCCTGATCTTGTCCGAGAGCCAGTGCCGGAGCAAGGTTTGATAGGGCATAGATTTAATCGTAGCCAGTTTTCGAATGGTATGGACCTGGAGGGGATCCATTTTTATGGTCACATTCTGAAGCTTCCTTTTACGTTTTTTCTCAAGGATATCGCGAAGCAGCTGATCGTCTAAGCTGAATTCTACAGGATCTTCAACTATCTCCTCGAGAAGGTCTCTTTGCTCATAATAATCAGCCCATTTTTTGTCTTTGCGTTTTCCTGTCTTCATGATCTTCTTAATTTACCCCCTATGTCTTTTATAATATTGAATTTCTGATCGTTTCATGTCCCAGCCGGTTATGACCCGTACAACCCCCTTGAGTTTCAATTCAAACATGTAAGATGGGGACGTTGGTTCAAACGCAACTTATAGATATTGATCCAAATTACCCACCCCCTCCGAACTGGCATACCGATTGACCAACGAAGTAGTCACCCCCAAAAACCGCGCAACCGACGCCCCAGTATACCCCAATCTCTTCACCGCCACCTGGCAAAATACTTTCCGCGCACCCACCACCGACCGCCTCCGATCCCCTCCCCCGACCTTCTGCTCTTCCACGCCATCTTTCTTCGATATCTTCGACAACAATCTCGGTAGATCAGGAATTCTCCCTCTCCACCCCCAAGTCTCCTTCGCCTTCTCCTCCGCTTCCGATAACACCTGCTCGATGAACTCTCCGCTCCCTAAAATACGCTCATCCGAAGCCGTCTTTTCCCCTCTCCTCCTCAAGGATAATACTTCCGACCACCCTCCCATACTCCGGATTAGGCCCCCACCCACTAACTCCGGCCTCCTCCCTTTCTCAATTCCCTCCCTAACATAATTCTCATACGCGACAATGGCCCTTTTCTTCCTCCGCCCAAAATGCCCCAGCACTGCCCCCACATCCTGCCACCTCCTCTTCTGCTTCCCCATGACCGCAGAATGGCCAGTCCAGGGATAAACTCTCAACTCCTCCAAATCCTTCACCACCCGCGCCCTCAGAGGGTTCAAATGAATATACCGGGTCAATTCCAAAAAATAAGGATCTTCTTCGCACAGAATCGACTTATACCGGTTCTGAAAGAGATGACCATAACGCCTGTGCCTGCGGTTGTAACTCACCGCATACCCCGTCAAAAGCCTGCGCATGCTATGAGAGAGGGATTCGTTCCGACTCCTAACCAATAGGTGAAAATGGCTGCCCATCAAGGCCCAAGCATAAACGCTCAATGCCTTCGCCTCGCAAAGTTTAGCCAAACGATCCAGGAAATCCTCCCGGTCTCCTCGGTTCCGGAATATTTTACTCCCTTCAATTCCCCGCCCGATCACGTGATGCAAGGTCCCAGGCGCATCCAATCTTGGCTGTCTCGGCATGACCCCAAATTATACCTCCCCAACCCCAATGTCAATAATAATTTGCGTTTGAACCAACGTCCCCCATCTTCACGGGTTAAAAGGCATGACGATGGCCATCGAAAAAGCGATGACTAACGGAGTTGGGTTTGTGTCCGTTCGGAATAGCAATCATTACGGCATTGCCGGCTATTACTCCCTCATGGCTTTAAAACATGACCTTATCGGCATCTCCTTGACCAACTCGGACGCTTACGTAGTTCCCACTTTTGGCCGGGAGGTGATGCTGGGAACAAACCCCATCAGTGTAACCATCCCCACCGGGAAGGAAAGACCGTTTGTTTTGGATATGTCAACTGCCGTGGCGACTTTAGGCAAAGTGGAAGTTTACAGCCGGATGGGCAAAAGGCTTCCTCCGGGGTGGGCCACGGACGAGAAAGGCCAGTCTTGCGACGATCCGGCAAGAGTCCTCAGTAACATCCGGAGCCGAGCCGGCGGGGGAATTTTGCCACTGGGAGGCGAAGGGGAAGAGTTCGGGGGGCACAAAGGATACGGGCTGGACCTTTTAGTGGACATCCTGAGCGGGGTTCTTTCGGGGTCGGGGAATACCAATCTACTTTACCCCAAAACTCCGGAAGGCAAGCCTCTCCCTTCTCTGGTGGGTCATTTTTTCGGCGCTCTGCGGGTTGATTTCTTCCGTCCGGTGGAAGAATTTAAAAGAGATATGGATGACCTCATTCGCCGCCTGAAGAAATCGGCGAAAGCCGAAGGGCAGGAGCGAATTTTCATTTATGGAGAGAAAGAATTTGAGCTTGAGGAAAAATACCGTAAGGAGGGAATCCCGCTTTACTTCAAAGTCTACGAAGACTTGAAAGCCATTGCTGGTGAAGTAGGCGTTCTTTTTGATCTATGATCGACACTTTTATCTACCTGAAAAACTTCATTACCGACAAATACGTTGCTTCCGTAACTCCCACCTTCCGATCGGCTGTGGAAAAAGTTTGCGAAAAAATGGACTTCAATGACCGGCGATTGATCGTCGAATATGGGCCGGGAACCGGCGCTTTTACCATCAACCTTCTAAATAGTATGACGGACAATTCCCGCCTGATCGCCATTGAACGAAACCCGAATTTTTGCCGGATCTTACAGAAAGACCATGTGGACCCCCGCTTAAAGATCTTCCACGATTGCGCCGGGAATGTTCTTGATATTCTTAAGGCGTGTGAGGAGACAGAGGTGGATTACATCATTTCGGGGGTCCCTTTTTCCCTGCTGTCCCTGGAAACAAAGGTACGCATCTTAAATAATGCTTATTCCGCCCTGAAAGAAGGTGGAAAGTTCTTAGCTTACCAAAATTTCTTCCAGTTTCCAGAGTTTTTAAAAAATCATCTGGAAAGAATCTTTCAGAATGTCCGGACGCAGTATGTTTTGCAGTCTTTTCCTCCGCTGGTTCTCTTTGAAGCGGTCAAAGGAAATGGGAACTCTGGGGTTTTCCAGCTTCCCAAGGGTTCTGCGATTTGAAGAGACCCCCCACCTATTTTACAAGTGTCCACTGAAGTATTAACTTCTTCCAGAAACCCTCATGCCGACTCGTCGGCACAAATAAGAATGAAAATTGCTCGCCCTTAACAGCCCCTTGGGATAGCATACCCCTTGAGGTAACTATTCCAATAAAGGGGGTATATCATGGATATAATAGTCGAAAGAGGTGCGGGTCTCGATGTGCACAAGGGAACCGTCGTGGCATGTGTTATGGGAACAGGCATCAAAAAGGAAATACGAACCTACCGTACGATGACAAACGATCTTTTTCGCCTCAAAGAATGGCTGAAAGAGAACCGGGTAACCCATGTAGCTATGGAGAGCACCGGGGTCTACTGGAAGCCGGTATTCAACGTACTGGAAGACAGTTTTAAGGTAATGCTGGTCAATGCCCGACACGTCAAAAATGTCCCGGGAAGAAAAACCGATGTCCAGGACAGCGAGTGGCTCTGCAAGCTCTTACGGAGCGGACTGGTGAGGGGGAGCTTCATTCCGCCGAAGCCTGTCCGGGAACTCCGTGATCTGACCAGGTACAAGAGAAAACTGATCCAGACGATTACTTCAGAAAAACAGCGGGTGGAAAAGATCCTTGAAGACGCCAACATCAAGCTCTCTTCCATTGCCTCTGATACCTTAGGTGCAAGCGGGGCGAGGATCATCCAAGAGCTCCTAAAGGGGGAGCTTGAGCCGGAAGAAATGGCGGAACTGAGTAAGGGAAGATTGAGAAAAAGGAAAGAGGAACTGAAAGAGGCCCGTGTGGGGAATGTAGAAGAACACCACAAGCACATGATACGCACCTCCTTGGGACACACAAGGCGATGGAGGAAATACTCTTTACCATGGAGCAGAAGATACAGGAGAACATCGAACGCCACTTCAAGGAAGAATACGAGCTTTTGAAGACACTACCGCCGATGAAAGACAGCGCTTCGGTCATCATTGCCGAAATGGGCGTAGACATGGATCTCTTCCCCACCGATGGACACCTCTCCTCCTGGGCAGGGATGAGCCCTGGCAACAATGAAAGCGCGGGGAAGAAAAAACCGGGAACTACCACCCACGGCAATAAACACCTCAAAACCATATTGACAGAATTCGCGTGGATAGCTTCAAAAATGAAGGGCACGTACCTCTGGGCGAAATACCAGAGCCTCGTGGGAAGGCGAGGAAAAAAGAAAACGCTCGTTGCCGTCGGCCACAAGATCCTCATCATGTGCTACCACATACTGAAGTATAAAGTACCCTATAAAGAGCTCGGCTCAAACTATCTCGATGTGCGGAAGAAAGACCGTATCGCAAAGAGCTACATAAAGAGGCTCACCAATCTTGGATATGCCGTGACGCTCAAAGAGGTAGCATAAGCAACAAAACCGGGAATCAAAACCATGTGAAAAAAGGTCGACGCTTACTGGTGGTAAAAACCCCGTTCCTGAAACTGACATGAGCCGGTCATAAGAACAAAACAATGTTGCCTTAAGAGCACGCAGGGGAAATTTTTAAACCCGGACTGGCTCCTTCACATGGTAAAGGGAAAGGTAGCAAACTATGTAGCTATGGTCTGGGGATAGGTCTATTTTCAGGGGAAATCAACGGTTGACATATTCTGTCCATGGGTGTAGGTTTCTATCGATAATCGGGAAGGGTTTCGATATCCTTTTTATCTCAGAAATTTTGGCGAAGTGCGGATAATGGCACGCTACGTGGCATTTTCGTTGAATTAAAAAAGGAGAGATCAGAATGATAAAAACAGTAGAACAGTACCTTGAAAGTTTGAATGACGGACGGGAAGTCTGGTGCCTGGGAGAAAAAGTCGCCGATGTCCGGACCCACCCGACGGTGAGCACCATCATAAGGACGGCGAGCATGGACTATGTTCTGCCAAACCATCCCGCTTACCGGAACCTCTTTGTAACCCAGGACGAGGACGGCGAGGATATTAATTTTTTGCTCACCTCTCCGAAAACGCCTGAAGACCTTCTTCGCAGGCGGGAATGCTATACGGTCGGCATCAGATCCGGCGGTGGCGTGATTGTGCATTGCATGGGCGCCGATGCACTGGCCGCCTTTACCGTCGCCGCCCAGGTCATGGACAGCAAGCTGGGGACCAGGTATATGGAGCGCGTCGAGCAGTACCGCAGGCATCTGCAAAAGAATGACCTTGCCATTACCGGCGCTATTACGGATGTGAAGGGGGACAGAAGCCTTCATCCCTCACAGCAGAAACAGCACCAGGACTTTTACCTGAAGGTCGTGGATCGGCAGAAAGACGGTATCGTGGTTCGGGGCGCCAAGGCGCATATCAGCGCCTCTCCCTGCGCCAATGAGTTGCTCTGCCTGCCCTGCCGAACTCACGGTGAAGCCGACAAGGACAATGCGCTCGCTTTTGCCGTACCGGTGAATACGCCCGGTGTCAAGCTTTTGGGTGTTGAACCGAATGTGCGGCTCTACGGGGAGGAATGCGAATTCGACTATCCCATGTCGAACCATATGCAGCCGTCAGAATCTCTGATCATCTTCGATAACGTATTTGTCCCGTGGGAACGGGTCTTCATGTGCGGCGAGTGGCAGTTCTCCCAAATCCTGGCTTATGCCTTTGCCAGCTATCACCGTCTCTTCGGCACCTGCAAGATGACGGGAACCCTCGAAGTCATGACCGGAGCAGCGAGTCTGATCGCTGAATATAACGGTGTCCAGAATGTCCCGCACGTCCGGAAAAAGCTGGCCTGGATGGCCATGATCACCGAAACGGTGCAAATGTTGGGGAAACAGGCCTGCCTCGATCCGGTTACTGAATTCGGAATGGAT
>Ga0315273_10009288_pt1 | contig 12456 bp, 8 predicted proteins | sample YL17G02_0_MG_FD_205753 | JGI IMG/M metagenome (GOLD analysis project Ga0315273, IMG submission 205753) | Sediment microbial communities from Yellowstone Lake, YNP, Wyoming, USA - YL17G02_0 | ecosystem: Environmental > Aquatic > Freshwater > Lake > Sediment | place: USA: Wyoming | collected... | reverse complement strand
ACACGGACCGCTTTGATGTCAATGCCCTGTGAATCGTTCTGGTCCAGCCAGATGATGAAGGAGGAGGACGCTCATGACCACGGCATCAGTCGTTCCGACAGAGCCATCACCGGGCGCTGCGGGAGCACCGGGCAAGGCCAAGACATCGGGCCTCGCCGTGGCGAGCCTGGTGGCAGGCATGCTTGGCCTGGGCACGGCCGGCCTGGGAGGCATCGCAGGCCTGATCCTGGGGGTCACAGCCCTGAAGAGGATCGGCCGTAGCGGCGGGGCGTTGCGCGGCCGCGGCCTCGCCATTGCCGGCCTCATCGTGTCCATCTGCACTCTGCTTCTGTGGGTACTGGCAGCGGCAATCTGTGGCGTCTACTGGTACATTGATCAATCGGAGAGAGCGGCGCATGTGCGCAATTACCAGGTCCCGGAGGCCCGCCGAGCGCTCAGTGAAGTCGAGAGCGCCCTCAACCGCTACCAGGATGACATCGGACACCCTCCCACCGCAGAAGAAGGCGGCCTCAGGGCACTCATCAGGCAACCGACCCTCAAAGACCAGCCACCGGAGTCGAAGTGGAAAGGGCCGTACCTCAATCGGGGGCCTGGCGGCCCGGCGTCGCAGGAAGTGGAGGTGCCGCTCGATCCCTGGGGCCACCGGCTGAACTACAGGCCCATGCCGCCCTCGTCCGCCACGCCCTACCGGCTGTGGTCCAGCGGCCCGGACGGCATCTCTGGTACGCCGGACGACATCTCGTTGGAATCGAGCGAGAAAGAGCCGGCCGCAGCGCCAACAACCGCGGCGCCCGCCGAGTTGACCCTGGACCTGGGCGGCGGTGTCACGATGAAACTGGTCCTCATCCGCCCGGGCAAGTTCATGATGGGCGATGAAAAAGACCAGCACGAGGTCGCCATCTCCAAGCCGTTCTACATGGGCGTCACCGAAGTGACCCAGGCCCAGTACGAGGCCGTCATGGGCACGAATCCGAGCCACTTCAAGGGCGCGACAAATCCGGTGGAGATGGTTTTCTGGAACGACGCCGCGGAGTTCTGCAAGAAACTCTCCGAGAAGACCCGCCAGACCTTCCGCCTGCCGACCGAGGCGGAGTGGGAATACGCCTGCCGCGCGGGCACGCAAACCGCGTTTTCTTTCGGCGATGACCCGTCCGCATTGGGCGAGTATGCCTGGTGGGACAGGAATAGCGCCAAGACAACGCACCCTGTGGGCCAGAAGAAGCCCAACGCGTGGGGCCTCTACGACATGCACGGCAACGTCTGGGAATGGTGCGCGGATTGGCACGGAGCCTATCCGAAAGATCCCGTCACGGACCCGTCCGGTCCCGCCACCGGCCGCTACCATGTGTTGCGCGGGGGGTCGTGGTCCTATGTCGATGCGGACTGCTTTCGGTGTGCGTTTCGCCTCTACTACGACCTCGCCCCGTCGCTCCGCAACTTCAACTATGGTTTTCGTTGTGCCAGGACTCTTTGATTACCCTTTGCCCTTTGGCTGCTTTCCGGGTTCGCGGCCGGGAAGATCGCGGGCGTACCACAGTCCTGAAACAGCCTCTTGGCCGCGTGTCCCAGGGGCCCTCTCCCGGGGCGCGCGGCTCAGATCAGCCCCAGCGAAACCAGGATTATCAACGTGACAAGCGTGCCTCCAACCGACATCGCCACGACCGCGATCACCACGGCAAGTTTGCGGAACCACCGGGCAGGCGGCTTGCTCCGCAGCGACTCCAACGCGCCCGTCTGTGCCAAGCGGGCATACTCCTGGCCGCGCTCGTGCTTGAATTCCTCCTCCGACACCCGGCCCGTAAAAATGACGTTGTCCACCGGGAACTTCTCCATCCTCAGGTGGGCGTTGAAGAAGTGGATCGTGAAGATATATCCTATCGCCAGCAGGGCCTCGTGCCCGTGAACCAACGTCGCCACGTTGAACGCCCACCCCGGCAGGAATTGCGAGAAGAAGGCCGGGAACCACAAGAGCAGTCCCGAAAGCCCGATCACCAGCGAGCCGTAGGTGGCGGCGAAATAGTCGAACTTCTCGAAGTAGGTCCAGTGGTCGAAGGTGGGCCTCTTCCCGCCGACAAAGAACCAGCGGAACATCCTGGCGCAGTCGACGAAATCCTGCCATCGCGGGAGCAGGGTCCTGGGGCCCATCAGCATATAGCGGAGCGGATACCTCATAAAGTTCCGGAAGAGGGCGATGAAGTGGATTAAGAGGTTCCCCAGAAGGATAACAGCGAAGACGCGGTGGAGGACGCCCGCCGACCTCGGTCCGCCCAGGAGGCCGCAAAGGACCTGCCCCCAGTCCTTGTCGGCGTACAGCAGCGGCAGTCCCGTAATCGTCAATCCGAAGAAACTTGTGAACAGGAAGAAGTGGTGGAGCCGCTCGACGCGGCTGAAACGCTTGATTGCGCGGGTGTCGGAGTCGAAGTTCGGCAGCGGGCCGTGGCGCACGCGTTCAACCATCTGCCTCACAAACCACAGCACGCAGTGCACGCCGAAGAACCCGAATGCGAACAGCATGATGTAGACGAACGCCACCCCAATCGCATGCAAGAGCGGAAACCACTTGGCGTCGAGCGGGTCGGCATGGACCGCGAACGTCTCAAACCCCGCGGAGGCCTCCTTGTGGCAGCGGCGACACGTCTCCAGGCGATGGCCGGGGCCCAGGCGGCCCTGCGGATCCCCCGCCCGCAGGATGTCGTGCGCACCGTGACAGTCGCTGCACTTGGCCGCTATCGTCATCCCCAGTTTGTGCACCTGCCCGTGGTAACTCTTCGCGTAAGTCTCGTAGAAGGAACTCCTCCGCCCGCCCAGGACGGACGGCTTGTTGTGGCATTCCCCGCACTCGCTCACGATGTCTCGCAGGAAGGCCGGCGTGTCGGTACGAATGATCGAGTGCGCGGTGTGGCAGCTCGAGCAGATCGGGGCATTGGGGTTGCCCTTGGCCAACTCCTGTGCGTGGATGCTCTTGCTGAAGACCTCGGCTTTCCCCGCGTGGCACTGGCCGCAGGTCTTGGGTATCATCTCGCGATGGACCGGCGATCGCGGGTCTTCGGCGGGCAGGACGAGGTGATTGCCGTGGCAGTTTGCGCAGGTGGCCGAGACGACCAGCCCTCCCTTCACCAGGGCTTTTCCGTGAACGCTTTCCATGTAGTTGGCGACCTGCGCGCTGCCGCTCAGGCCGCCGGGGCTGGGCGGGAGATTCTGGTGGCAGTCGCCGCAGATGCGGACGACGTTGAGGGGATAGGTCCTCGACATGGGGTCCGTCCTGCGCAGGATGTCGTGCCCGCCGTGGCAAGTGGCGCAGGTGGGCGCGTTTGTGTATCCCCTGGCCAGGGCCTGGGCGTGGGAACCCTGCTGATAATCCTCGACGCTCTTGGGATGGCAGTTGGAACCGCAGGTCGGCTTGCCCAGATTTCGGGCATGCGGGGTAGCCGCGGCTTGTGGGTGGCAGTCCACGCAGGCCCGTTTCGCGTGGACGCTTGTCGCCAGCGTATCAACCGGGACATAAAGCCCGGGCCTCGGCCCTTTGGCCTCGGCGGGCACGGCGGCCTCGTTGCTGCCCGGCGGCTCGGGCGCCACCTTTTCCAGCCGTTTGTCCAGACCGATCTGCCCGATTTCCTTTTCTCCGTGACAGTTCAGGCAGCGGCGGTTCTGGGATTCGTCGGGCGGCGACTGCTCTGCAAACGCCGGGGTCCAACACGCCGCACACACGACAAAAAAACATGCCGCCAACAGTCGCGAGGCAGAAACTGGCGGGTGAGGAAAACCTCGGCCGACTCGCTCACGATTAACGGACACTCAAGATACCTCCTGGATATAGACAGCCGCTGCTGGATCCGAAGGGGTAATTTAGAAGTCCTATATCCTATCCAGGGCACTGCACCACACCCGCCTCGGCTCCGTGAGTCGCCGGCGCACTCTCAAAAACGAGAAACTGTTTTCCACAATTGGGAGGAGCGATGAGGGTCGCTTCGCCGGCTCCGAAGGCTTCCCTATTGGGTCCAAGACGTCTCGCGTAGATTGGCGACTCTCACCCAAAGCAGCGTGATCACGATCACCAGAAGTCCGGATACGAGGAACACAACGTTTACTCTAGCAAACCTCGTACCAAAAAGGTATCGGAAGTGGAAATGCCCGAGGAACATCAGCCACGACACCAGGGACCACAATTCCTTGGGGGCCCAGTTCCAATAGTCGCCCCAAGCCAGTTTACCCCACCACGCCCCCAGGATTAACCCCAGCGTCAAGAGGGGAAGGCGCTGATGTCTCCGACAACGCCAACCCGTACGCCGCCTTCGAGGGCCGAAAGGGCGCCCTCCTCTGGAGCGTTGCCACGGCCGACGGCAGAAAACTCGCGGAGATCAAACTCGATACCGAGCCGGTCTTCGACGACCTGATCGCCGCCGGCGGGCGCCTGTTCATGACCACCCGCGACGGCCGGGTGCTGTGCCTGGGAGGCCAGTGAGGCGATCTGCAACCCAAACCCGGAGAGACGGTTTCGCTGACAGGAACGTTTGCTCCACCATACCTTGCGAGCGAAACGCTTCTCTCGCTCTTTGGCTGTTACGCCGGCAGCCGGGTTGCCGCGAGGTATTGCCGACCGGTTTGATTTGGTTTCTTGACTTGGCCGGGAAAGACCGTACATTTAAAGTGGAAAAGGGCTGCGTGGAGTCTCGGGGAAACAACCGCCACTGCGGCGGCAGAGGTATATATGCCCGCATGCATACTTATCGCCGAAGACGAGCAGGTGTTGCGCGAGTCTTTGGCGGAGTTGCTGGGCGACGAGGGGTACACGGTTCTTCAGGCGGCCAACGGCGGGACGCTCTTTCTGGACGAAATCTCGGTGTTGCCGCCGAGCGTCCAGAGTTCGATCTTGCGGGTCTTGGAGGAGCGGGCGGTGGTGCCGGTGGGCGACACGCGGCCGCGGCCAGTCGACGTGCGGATCATCGCCGCCTCGAACCAGGATCTCGAAAAGCAGGTCGCGCGCGGCGAGTTCCGCGAAGACCTCCTGTACCGGCTGAACGTGGTCAAACTGGAACTGCCGCCCCTCAGGAACCGGCGGGAGGACATTCCCCTGCTGGTCCACCACTTCCTGGAGAAGTACAGCGAGGCCCTGAACCGGCAGGTCACGGGCATAACGAACGGCGCGATGCGGGCGATGCTCAGCCACGAGTGGCGCGGCAACGTGCGCGAGCTCGAGAATGTCATCGAGCGCGCCGTCATTTTCGCCGAAAACCGCCAGATCGCCGTCGAGGACCTCCCCTTCGCCACGACCGAAATGTCCGACGACATCGGCGAAGACCTGAAGGAAGCCCTGAGGCAGTTCGAGCGGCAGCACATTATCCACGGCCTTCGCCGGCACCATTTCGACAAGGTCGAGACCGCCAGGCACCTGGGCATCGGCGTCTCCAGCCTGTACCGGAAAATGGAAGAACTGGCCGTCCCCAAGAATCTGGACGAGGAAGGCGACACGGACCGATCGTCGACGGACCCGGCCTGTGCCTGAACGGGTTCGCCCGGCACACAACGCCCGCGCGAGGAAGCCATGAAACTGCTCTGGGTCATACTCACCGTCGTGCTGGTGGCGCTCGTCGTGGGCCTCATTGCGTGGCTGGGGAGCATGCCTGTCCACCGCGAGAACGAGAGGCTCGTCGTGCAACCGCCGGCGGTCGCAGAGAAACCGACCCTACACATCGGCCTCGTGCCCGAACGCGACATCTTCCGGCTTCGCAATCGGTACCAGGTCCTCACCGGGTACCTGAGCAAGCGGCTCGGCCGGCCTGTCGACGTCGTCACCGTGAACACTTATCAGGCGGTGCTCCAGGACTTCGCGGAGCATAAGATCGACGCGGCGTTCCTGGGCTCGCTCGTGGCGGTCCTGACGGTGGACCGCCTGGGCGCGCGCGTGCTCGTCAAGCCCATGGACGAGGCGGGCGTGAGCACCTATCGCGGCGTGATTTTTGTCCGGCCGGATTCCCCCATCCAGCGGATCGAGGACCTGGCGGGCCGCTCGGTCGCCATGGTCAAGACGACGTACGCGGGGGATCTGTTTCCACTCTGGGAGATGCACCGGACCGACATCAACCATGGCGCCACACCGCCCCGGAAGGTCTGGGTGGGAACGCACGACGATGTGATCTCCGAGACCCTCAGCGGCCGGGTGGAGGCGGGGGCGGTCAAGAACCTGCGCCTGGAGGCATTCGAGGCGACGCACCCGGACGCGAAAATCCGGCGCCTCGCCACGAGCCCCCCGGTGCCCAACGATACCTTTGTGGTGCGGGCCGACCTGGGGGAGGCGTTCGCCGCCCATCTCAGAGACGTGATGCTTGCCATGGACAAAGACCCTGAGGGGGCCAAGGCCCTGGCCGGTTTCGGCGCGGTGCGGTTCGTCCCATGCAGCATCGAGGAGTTCAAGCCGATCTACGACATGCTCGAGGGGTTGGGGGATCACTGGGACAGGCTCGGCATCGACGGGCCGCCGCCGAAGCGGCCTTCGCCTGCCGCAGGCCGCTAGGCCCGGACGGGGGTTAGGATGTTACGCCGCAAACTGCTGATCATGCTCGGCGCGATCGTCCTGCTGCTGATAGCGGTGACGGTAACGGCGGTGTGGATGCTCCAGCGGATCCTCAAGGACATGGATCACATCCAGACGTACGCCAGCGTCCTGGTGGAAGACACCTTTAACCTGGGAACGACCGTGACGATGATTGAGGTCGAACTGTACGAGTTGGAGTTGGGGCGCAATCAGCACCTGGACGTCCTCATTGATGAGGTCGAGTCGCTCCGGGCGCTCGTGCAGCGTATCGGAGAAAGCTACGTCATCCAGGGTGAGCAGGCGCGGGGTGGCTACAGCCATATCCAGGCGGTCCTGCCGGAGTTCGAGGCCCACATCGGTTCGATTGCCACCACGCGCGACGCGGGGCTTGCCCGGTACCACGCCCAGGAGGCGATGAAGATCTCCATCGCCATCCGTCGCGAGGCCCTGACGCTGGGCCAGGTGGCCCGCAATCACGCCCAGGAAGAGCGCGAGGCCCTGGTGAACGATTTCCGGTGGCTTGTGGTGGGCATGTCGCTCCTGTTCCTGCTGGTCATCGACGTGGCGGTGATGATGCTCTGGCGAACGGCGTCGATGATCGTCCGGCCGGTCGACCGGCTGATCGAGGCCAGCCGCCGGCTGGCCGACGGGCATTTCGATTACCGGGTCATTTTGGACCAGAAAGACGAGTTCGACGAGTTGGGCCGCGCCTACAACCGGCTGGCCGAACAACTCCAAGCCCACGAGCAGCGCCGGATGGACGTGCTCGTGCAGGTCTCGCGAACCCTGAACCACGAACTGAACAACGCCATCGCCATCATCGAGCTTCAACTGACGCTCCTCCAGGACAACATCGGAAGCCCCGAGAGCATCGAAAAGTGCCTCCGCCAGATCCGGGAAAACCTGGAACGCATGACGCGGACGGTGCAGTCCCTGAAAGAGATCCGGCGCGTGGTGCTGACGGAGTACCCGAACGGCGAGAAGATGCTGGACCTGGAGCAATCACTCCGGGAAGAGCCGCCCGTGCACCCGTCGCCGGCGGACACCAAGTCGTAGAGACTCAAGTGAAACGAGAGAATCAGAATATCCGGGTTAATCCGCTCCTGGCGCAGTTGCGCTGGTTCATACGCCTGCGCTGGGTCGCCGGCCTTGCCGTCATTTTCGGCGCGGTGGCCGACCTCCAGTGGCTCCACTGGTATCCGCAGACGATGCAGTTCGTGTTGGTGGGCGCGGGCATCCTGGCCTACAACACGCTGTTGTTCGTGCTGATGCGCTGGCCGCCGAGGAGGTTGGCGGGGTCGCCTGAGTCTCCGTCGTCGGCCTGGCTGGCGACCGTCTCGTGGATGCAGATCCTCCTGGACATGGCTTGCCTGACGCTCCTGACGCTGTGGAGCCGCGGGGTCCACAGCCCGCTCCTGGGGTTCTACGTCTTCCACATGGTGTTTGCGAGCCTTCTGCTGCCGCGCAGGATGGCCTACGGCGGGGCGAGCGCCGCCATACTGATGATCGTTGGCGGGCTCGGCCTGACGAGCCAGTGGCCGGAGCACCTGCATGCCTGGCTCATCCTAGCCGGCTGGGCGGTGACGCTCCTTCTGACGGTTTACCTGACGAGCCAGATCACACAGAGCCTGCGGCTGCAGCGGCGGCGCCTGGCGCGCCAGAACCGCCGCATCTCGGTCATGTCGCGACGCCTGCGGGACCAGCAGCAGGCGATGATCCAGCACGAAAAGATGGTGGCCCTGGGGCAGATGGCCGCAGGCATCGCCCACGAGATCGCCAACCCGCTGGCCAGCATGGACAGCCTGCTGGAAGTCATGCAGCGGCATCCCGAGCGGGACCGGCCCGAGAAGATCGGCTCGCTTCGGCAGCAGGCCATGCGCATCAAGCAGATCATCCAGCAGATGACCGCCTTTGCGCATCCTTTGCAGGTGCGTGAGCGTCTGGTGGGCGTCAATGCTGTCGTTGAGGCCGCAATGGGGATGATCAGCTTCGACCCGCGCATCCGCGAAGTGAAGATCGAATCCCACCTGGCGCCCCAGGCCGCAGATGTCCATGTCGACTCGCACAGCATGGAGCAGGTGATCGTTAACCTGGTCCTGAACGCCTTGGACGCGATGGAAGGTACGCCCGAGCCGCGCCTGGCGGTCCGCACCGATTGCGACGGCCAGTGGTGCAGCATCGCGGTTTCCGACAACGGGCACGGCATCGCTCCGGAACACGTAGACCACTTGTTTGAACCGTTCTTTACCACGAAGCCGATCGGGAAGGGAACCGGCCTGGGGCTGGCCATCAGCTACAGCCTTGTTCGCCGCCTGGGTGGCAGGATTGACGTCCAGACCGCGGTCGGCAAGGGCTCGACGTTCACCATTCGCTGGCCGGTGGCCGCTGCGGGCTCTTACCTGCGGGAACCCGGCCTGCTATAATTCTCCGATACTTGAGAATGCCGGTCTACAAAGTGGGCATTCCTGCGTGGAAAAGAGGGTTCTTGCGTGGCATAGGGTTTGCACGCTATGTTCATGGGGTATTGTTGGCGGAGTTTTGCGTGCAAGGACTGCTGAAACGCGTGTGGGCGCGGCGAAAACTGCGATGGGCCCTCATCCTGGCCCTGCCTGCGATGATAGTCTTCTCGGTCGTCAGCGTGGAAATGACCAGCACGAGCACCTTCTGCAACTCGTGCCACAGCATGAACACCTTCTACGACAGTTGGAAGGTCAGCAGCCACAAGGAAATCGAGTGCATCCAGTGCCACATCCCGCCGGGCCTGACGAACTTTGCGTCGGCCAAGTTGAACGGCCTGGGCCAGGCTGTTGACGATATTCTCGAACGCACCGGAACGCAGCCGTCGGCGAACGTCGCCGATGCTTCGTGTACGCGCGGCGGGTGCCACGAACTGGAGAAGGTCCACGCCATCCCGAAGATCGAGAAGCGGTACTTCTTTGCTCACGCCAAGCATCTGGACCTCGAGTACCAGGGCATCAAGATCCACTGCAACACGTGCCACTCCCATGTCAAGGGCGACAAGCACTTTGAGGTCAACGCGGGGGTGTGCATCACCTGCCACCTGCTGAAGACCGCGCCGGGCACGACACCGACGCAGTTGGCGGCGGCGGCCGGGTCCGTGCCGCCGGCCCGGACGGCCGATCTGAAGATTTCCACGCCGGCCCCGGTGGTCCCGGCGGGAACTGCGGCCGGGGCTCCCAAGACGCCCACCACCCAGTGCCGCGACTGCCACCTGCCGCCGGCCCAGCCGATCCAGTATCACGGCCTGAAAGTCGTGCACGCCGAGTACCTGGCGTACGGTGCCGCGTGCGAATCGTGTCACCGCGGCGTGACGGCTGCGCCGGAGCCGATCACCGATGACCGGTGTCTCGGCTGCCACGATTTCGGCCGGGAACGCACGGCGTCGGTCAGCCAGTTGCACGAACAACATTCCAGCGGCCGGCACAAGGTCGAGTGCTTCAGTTGCCACGGTCTGATCCGGCACGGCCCGAGCGCCCAGACCATGCGCCTGGACCAGTTCGACTGCCGCGCGTGCCACCAGGGCCAGCACCAGATCCAACAGCAAACCTACCGGTTTGCGGGCCAGGGAGCCGAGGCGCATCAGCCCCCGGGCGCCCAGGCCGTGACGCCAATGTTCATGGCCCATGTCGACTGCACCGGATGCCACACGCAGGTCCGGGACGTCACGGACAAACGCGCCGCTGGCGCAACGGTGGCCGCCGCAACGGCGAAGGCCTGCGACAGTTGCCACAAGCCCGGCCTCGGCGACCAGATGATCCCGCTGTGGCAGAAGAACACGCGGACCCTTTACGAGAACGCGGAGCGGATGCTGCCCGATGAGGCCAAGCCGCCGGCCTCCCCGCGGGCGCAGCAGTTGGTGACCGAGGCGCGGCAACTTATGACGCTGGTGCGCCTGGACGGCAGTTGGGGCGTCCACAATCCGCCTTACACGCAGAAACTTATCGAACAGGCGCGGGACAAGATCCTGGAAGCGACGGGGGCCGCGCCCGTGCCGCCGGGGCCGCCCGTACCCGTACCGTTATTGACACCAGCCCCATAAATCGCCGGATCCGGCACCCAGGGCGACGGGACATCGCGATCATGACAGGTCAATCGAACAGGCTCAAAAGAATCGTCCTGCGAGGTCTCGGCGCAACCGGCCTGGCGTTGATGGCCGGCCTTGCGCTGGCGGCGGTCCTGTACGCCGAAGCCGCGACGGAGGCGACGCCGGCGGTCCAGCGCCTCACCGGGCGCAGGATGAACTGCACGGAAGACCAGTGCCACGCCAAACAGCGGGACTTCAAGTTCCTGCACGGCCCGGCCGCCGTCGGCGCCTGCGATGTGTGCCACACGTACGTTGACGAGCAGAAACACACCTTTAAACTGAAACTCGCCGAGCGCGATCTCTGCGGGTTCTGCCACGTCGGCAAGCAGGTCGGCAAGGTCATCCACAAGCCGATCACGGAAGGCCAGTGCCTGGGCTGCCACAATCCGCACGGCGCCGCCAACCGCGAGATGCTGCGATCGGCGGACATGGGCCAGTTGTGCGCCTCCTGCCACGGCGACATGACCAAGGGCCGCAAGCAGATGCACGGCCCGGTGGCCTCGGGTTATTGCGCCAGTTGTCACAACTCACATGCCTCGGACTACCCGAAACTGCTGGTGTCCGAAGGCCGGACGCTTTGCCTGGGCTGCCACAAAGAGATGGCGCAGCAACTGCAACACATCAAGGGCATCCACAAGCCCGTCGAGGGCGACTGCCTCCAGTGCCACGAGGCACATGCCTCCAACTACATAATGCAACTCAAGCAAGAGCCCCTGCCGCTGTGCCTCTCATGCCACGCGCAGGTGAAGCAGGCCACCCAGGATGCTCCGTACAAGCACTCGGCCGTCATCGAAGGGAATGCCTGCCTGAGTTGCCACACGCCTCACGGCAGCGACCTGGCGCGGCTGATGAAAGGCAACACGATCAAGGAGTGCCTGTCGTGTCATGACAAGCCCCTTCAGAAGCCGGGCGGCGGCGTAATCCAGAGCGTGGCGGAACTGGCCAAGCCCGACCTCTTCAAGCACGGCCCGATTCGCGACGGCAACTGCACCGGATGCCATACGCTCCACGGAGGCCCGTTCCCGCGGCTGCTCGCCAAACCGTACACCGGGACGTTCTACCAGGCGTTCAGCGTTGACGCGTACGCCCTGTGCTTCAGTTGCCACGACAAGCAGTTGGTCCTGACAAAGGAGACGGAGGGGCTGACGCGATTCCGCAATGGGTCTCAGAACCTGCACTTCCTGCACGTCGATAAGCCGCAGCGCGGGCGAAGTTGCTATGCCTGCCACATCACCCACGCCAGCACGCTTCCAGCGCACATCCGCGAGTCCGTGCCTTACGGCAACTGGGAGATTCCGATTGCCTTCAAGCCCACAGAGACCGGCGGTAGTTGCGCGCCGGGCTGTCACCGCGAAACCAAGTACGATCGCGTCAGTCCGGTGCCGCCCCCCGTGGCCGACAAGAAGGGGCCTGTCCCGGAGGCGCCGGGCGTGAAGCCGGCCAGTCCGTCAGACCCCAAGGGTATGTCTAAGGCCGGGCCAGGCGGTGCGTGGACATCGGCCCCGACACCGCCCCCTGCGACCAACGCGCCACCAGCCGAACCGCCGAAGAAGGAGAAGAATCCATGAATCACAAACATTCCGATCCAATCCTCTGCCTGGTCGCCGCGCTGACTGCGGCGGTGGTCGCCCTGACGGCGGTCGGCCTCACTGCAGCCGAGCCCGCGGCGCCCAAGAGAGAGCTATCGGCCACCAACATCGACGGCAACCCGGTCCGGGTGCCACTGGCAGACAAGCCCTGCCTCCTGGTATTCCTCATGGCCGATCAGCCGCAGAGCCTGAAACAGGCCGAAGCGGTCACCGCCGCCGTAGGCGCCCAT